>Ga0335085_10000988_pt1 | contig 67895 bp, 61 predicted proteins | sample Lox_Sample_45_FD_206712 | JGI IMG/M metagenome (GOLD analysis project Ga0335085, IMG submission 206712) | Soil microbial communities from Loxahatchee National Wildlife Refuge, Florida, United States - Lox_Sample_4.5 | ecosystem: Environmental > Terrestrial > Soil > Wetlands | place: USA... | reverse complement strand
TCATCGAGTTCGAGGCGCTCGCCAGCTCGTACCAGCCGTGATATGGTTGCCGCAATCTCAGTCGGGTCGGCCATCATGTACCAGTCCATTAAGTGCTCAACAACAACTCGCGCCCCTTCTTCATGGCGACGCCAGAGCTTCCCATGAGTGAAGACCTCGTCCTGAGCATCGGCGATGACTCTTAAGACGCTCAGGAGTTCTGGGCTGGCAGTGATTTCACGACAGCTACCCGATAAGCTACAAGAGACAATATCCCCGACCGCGCGTTCCATTCTGTCTGTCCGCGTGGCACCCAGCGCCCTGACAGCCTCGAAGGATGCGTCAGCAAGATTAATGCCGGCTTGTTCGAAGTCTTCAGCGTCGTGATTGATCCAGGTAAGATCGTCCGCAAAACCGACAAGTTGGGCTTCGAGGCTGGTGGCGTTCGAGAGATGCGGGTTCTTGATGCCGTCCTGAGCGAGTTGCGTGAGGTTTAAACCCCGGACACCCGGCTGGCCGTGGGGCTCTTCGTGCTGCTGCAGAATCTTCCATGCCCACACGTGCCGGTCGAATGCTAGTTGGGGCTCTGCTCTTTCGTAATCTGGAGACCTTTCCGCAGGTGGACGGCTTTGTTGGTTTTCGTGATAGCGGCTGAGCCAAGATTGCAGGGCACGCTGGCCTGCATGACCGAATGGTGGGGAACCAATATCGTGGCCGAATGCGATAGCCTCAATGAGGTCGGTATTGAGTCCCAAGAGTGTACCGATCAGACGGGCTGTTTGAGCGAGCTCTATGGTATGCGTCAGGCGAGTGCGGAAATGATCGTTTCTGGGGGACCAAAATACCTGGGTTTTGTGTTTGAGACGTCGGAACGCCTTACACATCACAATTCGTTCTTTGTCGATCTGAAACGCGTTTGCGAGCGGCTCTCCCGCCTCAAATCGGTCCCGGCTTGTACCGGCATGATCGTACTTGATGCCCGAGGGATGGAAGACCGTCTCGTTTCGTTTCTTGATTGATTCTGCCAGACGGCCGCGAATAATTGCAGTTTGTTTTTGACGGTCAATATTCTTCGGCATTTCGACCAAGCGTGATATATATCACGGGTGTGCCAAGTTTCGCAAGGGCTGTAGGGCCGCCAAACGAAGGAGGATGGCCCGGTTGGCAGGTTCCGAGGGCTGGTTTAGCTCCGCCGGGCCATTGTTATCAGCGGTACCATGCGCGCCCTCGGCGACGCATGATGGAAAGGCACATCGCACGCCTTCGGCGTGGATGATATTGTCTGACCCTCTCTTCCCCAAACGGCACGCCTTGGCGCGGATCATGGCCGTCCGCATCCCGTTTCCGATCTCAGTCTCGTTCTAGGAGTGGGTCACGTCAGCCGAGCATTACTGGATCACTTTTCCCGAGCGCCGAAGGGGTGTCGTGGTCCAGCATGTGGCATTCCACCAGGGCGAAGGCGTAGAGTTTGCGTTTGTCGCCGGCATAATCGAGGGCGCCGAAGTGTCCCCAGTCCACTTCGCAGCGTTCACCGGCGATCGGTTCCATGCGCACGAAGGCGCGCGGCGCTGGCTTGGGCCCGGAGGATCGAGTGGCCCCCGCCATAGCAGATGGTAGCCGTTGTTCGATTACGGCGGAACTGACGGTGGAATCTTGCGCCAACAAATCGGCGATGGTGGTTTTGAACGGATCGAGTTCACTGGATCTGTCGCGCGAGACGCCCGGCTGGTCCGGCTGATGAAGATATTTCTTGATGGTGCGCCAACCCATGCGCAAGTGACGTTCGATCTTGCGGATCGGCCAGCGCTCTGCGTAGAAGAGCTGATGCAGGGCCTGGATCTGTTCGTTGGTCAGCATGGGGTCGCCGTCATTGCACGGTCCATCGTTGCACGGTCCGACGCATGACTGGATGCTCCCGGCGACCTTTGATCAAGTTCTCACGCCTTCGATTGGGCCACCGGGGAGTCGCACAGGCGCAGCGGCCAAAGAAGTCGTCCTTGCGTAATCGGGCGCGGTTTCAGCAAATCCCCCGGCCTCCTCCAGTGCTGAATACACAAATCGCGAGCGACCCTCCGACATTCCGCCACTGTGGCGGGATGACAGAGGACCGCCCCCTGGAGTGACGGCAGCCGCGGGATTGAACCATTTGAGCGACTTTTACTCGGCGACCGTCTGCCGCAATTGCAGAGGGTCGGCAGTATCGAAACGCCCGTTTTGCGGACCTTCCGATGCCGTCCGCCGGAAATTGTAGCGAAAACTGTAGTCGAGGTATCCTCAAGGCGTGAGCAGGCACAATAAGAAGAACGGCGAATGCGTTTACTGCGGAGCGAAAGGACCCATCACGGACGACCACGTCCCGCCCCGATCCTTTTATCCACCGATGCCTCCGGCGAATCTGATTACAGTCCCGAGCTGCAGAAAGTGTAACGTCGAGTTCAGTAAGGAAGACGATTACGTGAGGTTCGTGCTGGCGGTCAACGAAAAGGCGAGGGGGAACCCGGATCGCGACCAGATAATCCCAGCGGTGAAGCGATTTGCCGAGAGAAAGGAATCGCGGGAACTTTTGATAGATCTCTATGCTTCGCTCGACTCAGCATACCGTCGGACGCCTGCTGGTATTCACGTCCGCAGCCAGTACTTCACCGCAGACGGAACGCGCATGGACGCCTTCGCAAGGCGGGTTGTAAAGGCACTTTTCTATCGCGAGAAAGGACATCGCCTTCCCGCCGGGTATATTGTAAACCCCATACATCATACAAAGCTTGATGCTCTTGCCCGCCAATCGCAGGACAGCAGGGAGTTCCTGAGCTTCATCATCACGGAGCTGATTGAGCATAGCGAACATCAGGCTTGGGGTGAAGTGTTCGGATATTCATGGGTTCAATCGCCAAATGATCCCGAGCAGGCATGGTGGTTACTAGATTTCTATGGCTCTGCGGAATATCTTTGCAGTACATGGAAAGAATCTGAGAACGCCACATCGCTGCTCATAATTTGAACGAAGGCGTCCCCTTCCACCGGATACGCATCTTGCCACGTGGCCCTTCTAACTGAATTGAGCACTCCGATATCCTCGGCGGCCTCAACTACTGCCGTGGTCCTCGATGGTGGTCCGCCCTTGCCGCAAGGCAACCGCCAGCGCCCTCTGCCATCCCGCCACAGTGGCGCAAGGTCAGAGGGCCGCAAATGGTGGAGTGTGTTCCGCGGTCGGGCCGAATTGGCGATTTTGACTCAGGCGACCCCTGCCGCAATTGCAGAGGGTCGGCATGGTCGAAACACCCGTTTTGCAGGCCTCCCGGTGGCGCCCGCCGGGAATTGTAGCGAAAACTGTAGACGAGGAGTCCTCAAGCTTCAACCAGGCTCAACACCCGATTTTTGTAAGCTACTGAAACCAAAGGACAAATGGCATAGGGTATTTGCCGGAGATCCACATGTTAGAAGGCGGTGGAGGTGATGTTTGGCAAGCGCCTTGTTTTTTCAGGTGTTTAGCTTTCAATGAGATACTTGCTGTGTGTTGAGGCTTGTTGGACCCCGTTGAAGTAGAAGGCTTTGAACAGCTACAAAATCATCTACAAGTCTATACTAATTCCTTAGTAGCGCTAAGCTCCGCGATGGGCAGTAATGATCCAACTCGGTCGATAGGCTGGAGGCTAGGGCTTACCAGGTCGAAGTGGACCCGCACTACCACATGCGGGTCGCCTCCCAAGACGCGCAGCCACGGTCTCTGCGGGCAAACCACGGTCGCCGAACATGCCCGCCGCAACAACGCCGGCCGCCTTGGTTCGGCATACTGACGGGCTGTGCTGACTCGTGATACGCTTTTGTGGTACACGAGAATGCCATCGCACTGGCTGTTTCGGGAAGTCGACAATGAGTTCGCTGACGGCGTTGCCAAGGCCATGGAGGAAGCCGCCGCGGACCTTGCGCGCCCCGACGCGCGGGAGACACTCGGCGACGAACATGACCAGTGTCAACACTTGTTCACGAAGATGTATACTCTTCTGCAATCCCGCGCCGGGGGATTGTCGCGGATGCTCTTGCGCTCAACAGACTTTCGCAACCCCGTCGTGGAGCTACGGTACTACCGATCGAGAGTGCGCCGAGCGCGGCAGGGGTCGCGTGCACAATTCGTCGAAGCCGAGACGGGCGCGGACTTCGCCTTCGCACTTGCCATCGATCTTCCGGGCGTGATCAAGGCGGAACGGTCGGTCCTTGGACAGGCAAAGATACTCTCGGACGCTGGCGTAGTGATCGAGCCCGAACAACTCCAGCAGCTACGCACGGTCGCTGGTCCCGAGTCCGCCACGTACCTCCTCTGGGGGAATGGCGCACCGCCATCTGTGGTCAGTGCCGAGAACATCGCCGCCGCAATACGAACCACGGGAACTAATCGCGTGCCCCCAACCCTCCTTCGCGCTGGCAAACCCTTGAGCGAATTTTTCTGCGATTCCTTCGTTGGGCTGTGGTTTGGCAAGGATTATGCTTCACAACGCGCGGAGGACCACCCACCGAAGGAGTCCATCGGTGTGCTCTACCACTTCCTCCACCGGGGAACGCCACCGCCCAACGTGGTTTACTTCGGACTCAGCAGCGCACGCCAGGTCAAAGTCCCACCAGGCGTTTATGTACAAGACATCATTGACATCCCCATCTGATAAAATCGTAGCCTCTGCGGATTAATGGCCAAGAACCCCACTATATTTGTTAGCTTCAGCCATGAACATTCATCGTGCAAACATGTCTGCTTCGCCATCTCAGAACCCTTGAGCGCGAAAATATCGCGGATATCTGGGATGGCACCAAGATGGCAGCCGGAGCGGAGTGCTGCAGTACGATACCGGATGCCGTCTGAGGGGCTGACCTTGCGTCGCCTCGGACTACATTGCGGAGAAGGCCAGTGGCGTCACCAAATCTGCTTCCTCAGAACCGACCCAGGCGGTCCGTAGATGAGCCTCGAAGGGGCGCGGGATCAGCCTCAAAGATGACGCTATCGGAGTCCCGGCTCTCCAGAGGTCCGGAACGGCATATCAGCACCCGGCAGGGTTACACGACCTCGATACCAGCACTTGAACCGAATCCGATTCCCATCGCGTCTACACTCGTTCCCGACGGCGGTTAACCCGGCTAGCACTCCAGACTAACCCGTCCTAGATTTCCGGTACAACAATTTATCATTCGATATAGCCGGATTCTCCGCGGATCTCGACAAGAGAGTCTTCCGGCTCGGCCAGTTTGCTCCAACGCTCGATCTTCGCCTCCCAAGCAGCTAGCAACTCATGATGAACCACGCGTTCGGATTCTGTGGCATCTGAGGGCAATGGCTTCGGGCCAAATGAGGCGTGCCAATTCCGGGGCAGATTTCGCTCCACTACACGGCCATACTGAACAAACTCAAACGACTTCACAAACCGCGAAATCTCGCGTGGTTTAACCTCGAGTGGAAGAAGTTTAAAGACTTCTAGTACCTTCATGGAGACCAGCCGTACATCTTGGAAGATCGTTCGGATGGCAGATACACCCGTGTATACTTTCTCCATCTGCGACAATTCCTCATGCTTGCGGGCTCCCTCACCCTCCCCACGCAGAGTCAAGCCTAGCTCGAACGGTGGTAGTGTCAGGCGTGACTCGAAGTCGCTGCCCTTGTCGGATCGGTCGTGAGGCACAGCCTTGCTCCTCGGCACTGGCTCTTCCGTTCCGGCGAATATCCAGAGGCACGGTCCTATATGAAACGTTTTTCCTGCTCTGACATAGATTCCTTCCTCCAGGGGGGCCAAGAATGCATCATATACGTGCTGGCCATCGAGCTTTGCATTGATCTCATCGACAAAAACAAGTACTGCCTGATTAGGCTCCTGTGCTTGACTGGTGACAATGGCATCAAAACACTCAATGAGATCATTCCTGGTGTGCATCTGCGTTATGTTAAAAGAAAGACATCGCATACTCAGACTGCGTGCGAGACGATGCACTAGGAAGCTCTTGCCAGAGCCCGGCGCATCAATGATCATAAAGCTTCGATGACGCGATCGGTCTCGCACAAAAGAGCTGCCCTCCTGTAATAGTTGCCTTAAGAGGTTTCGCTTTGATTGAACGCAGGCTACATAACCGCTGATGTCCGTCATTGCACGCCAAAGATGAAATTCATGCTTCGGATTACCACCCAGGCTGTCAGGTAATGTCAATACGCCCAGACCAGAGAAAGCCTTCGCCCAATTACTAGTTGTCGCTATCCACGGAAAAGATCGCCACTTTAAATATAATTCAGCCGGCTGCACAGATCCTATATTTAGCACTTGGCTCTCGGGTGGAACCCAATCTTGTTCAGTTAGACGCCGTGATTCGTCCTGCATCCACTGCCTAGTAAAAGACAAGGATACCTTCAATTCTTCAGACAATGATGATTTACCGCTAGCAGTGTCGGCGATTAGCCTAGCTACTAAGGTTGGGAAGAAAACACTTGCCATAGATACGAAAGCTTGTCCCTTAAAGGAAAAAGGTTCCGGCTGGACCAAGCCGCAAAGTTTGCGCGAAAGAGTACCGGGTTCTCTCGCCAGGACACTGAGGCCAGCTGGTAGGGCGACAATGCGAGCCTCCTTGAACCTCTCTGCGGCTTCGTTCATAAGATTTAGCCCATCTTCAGCAGGTTCACCTCCGCGAGTAATCCATGGGGATGATGGAATCTTTTTCGTGCGGATTCCGTCGAGTACTGCAATCTCAGGAATCACGATTAGCTTGACCCGCGCTCTATCGGCGTCAGCGAGGTCATCCAACCAATCGGGCATCCAAGCCTTCGAGGATATGTACCACGCGGCATCTGGAAATGCGTCTAATATCCAACGAATAAGCGGTCTCGATACGACGCCCTTGCGTAAGTCTTTGATTAGAATGTGGCCAATAGAGGAGGCATGACTAGCCAGGGGCCCCAAAGTGCTACCGATACTGCTTAGCATAGTGGCCATCGCCGATGGAGCGATTGGTAATTCCCAATCTACACGCTGCATCAGGCCAACAGTGTCGCCGGTTTGCTGGTATATTCTGATCACTCTTGTAGTTCCGACGTTTGTCTTCTGATTATCATTTGCAAGATTGAACAGTCTTCCCGTTCGATTAGGGTACGGATCGACCGTAGGCTCAGGGTGCCAAATGGCATGGGGGGTCTTGCTGCGATTGTTTATCGGATCAAGCATTGAAGCAATAGCTGCAGTGTCATAAGGTCGCCACAAGCCGATACCAAAGACCTGAAGAAAGCGCTTGGTGCCATCGAGGGCCTGGTGCAAAATCGTCGCGACTTGGCCCGCGCCGCAGAGCGAGCGGACACTACAATCGTCGCGATGTAAAGCTCGAGAGTGGCGCAGGCCGATTCGACTCGAAGATGGCCACCGATGATCGCCGACGACCCAATGCTCGTCGACTACCCAGTCTCCAACGACAAGGACGCCAGGCTTGGCGAGATTACCTAGTGATCGGCCTTCGTTTTGATGTGTGTTGTTTCGCCTTGCCACGACCGCTCCTTTGTGCGATTTCGTACTGCTGTTGGCAGTATATCCCATGCACGGAAGCTGTCGCCACAGCAGAGCATCTTGTGATCGCAGACGTCGGCGGCGTGCCCGGAGGGGCCCCCGCCAATGAAGTAATCCATCCCTCGGTGAGGACCACGGTTTCCCCTCGGTTGTACCCGTGGGAGCGGTCTTTCCAATGAACGGCCGGGGAGTACGCCGTAGCAGCGTTGTCGAACCGAGTTCGACCAGCGACACGAAGCGCCGGCCACGTTGCCGCCGTAATCCATTTAATCGGCCTTCGCCCGTCTGCCCCAAATCATGGGGCTCGATGGTGGACCGGATCAAGGGCGGTCCTCTGTCATCCCGCCACAGTGGCGGAAAGTCAGAGGGCGGGCATGGTACCGCCGGGCGTCAAACCGCGGAATTTGAACTCCTAGGTTATCGGTCTTGAGACGACCCTCTGCCGCAATTGCAGAGGGCCGGCCATCTCGGGAAGCCCATTTTGCAGGCCCTCCGCGAGTGCCCGCCGGGGGATTGTAGCGATAAATGTAGCTAACGTATCCTCAAGGTTCAACAGGTGGTCTATCTAAGTTATTGAAAACACAGGACATTTGACGGCCCGATCCACTGATTAGAAGACAGATTGTAGCATGCGCCGAAAATGCCTTGTTTTCAAATATTTATATTTCAATGACATAGGCGCGGCGTGTTGAGGCTTGTTGAACACCGTTGAAGCAGAAGGCTTTGAACAGCTACAAAATCATCTACAGTCTCCACTAATATCTTAGTAGCGACCCCGCGTCGGCGATAATGGGCCGACGGCGAACATCCAGCCTTTCAGTCCGCCGAATCGCCGTACGCTGTGTTCAGGTTCATATGGGAAGCTCCCGACGAAACCGGCATTTTCCAGAATCGCGCCTGGCTCCGCAACGTCACTCAAGCGTTCGGTCGTAGAGCGAGCGAGACCTTTCCGGTTCCGACCTGAAACTTGAAGTTGACCCGAAGGAGGCAGATTGTGGTCGTTCACGTGTGACGAATCAACGGATCGATGTGGGATGGGCCGCGCGGTGCCGAGCATTCTTCATCATCTACGTGCCTGCTGCACATCGTGATAGACTTAATCGCACCAAACTAAACGGCAACGGGACCGGCCTCCACCAAGTGCCTTAAGCGATCGGATTCGATGACTGCCCACAGGCGCTTAAATGGAGAAAGATCCGTATAACTCGCAACCTTGAGCAAATCCCAAAGCGAGCCCAAGCGATAGCTCCACAACATTATCGGTCGTGCCTCTTCACAACCACGCAGGAATTTTGCAAACTGCTGATCGCAATATGTCGCAGCACGGCAGATCGAATCGTCCGGGGCGCAATCGCCCAAGACATCGGCTACCGGTTCTTTCAACCAGCCTCCGAGCGCGTCGTGAAGCCAGTCACAGCGACCGCTGCCATCCATTAAGCGGATTCTAAGCATCAGGGCCAAGCGCGAAACGTCGTATCCGACTGGCCATGGTCCCAACCGCTGCAGGTCAATTAGCACGGGTCCATTATCAGTAATCATCACATTGCCGGGATTGAAATCCCCGTGTTGGATTACAGCTGGTACCTCGAACCCAGCCCACGACGTAGTCCGCCACTGGTGCGCTAAATCAACAATGCGACTCCCAACCTCATCGGGCGTTGTCCGTATCGGCCAATACCCCTTCTTCGCCAACGTCTTTCCTAAATCTATAAGAAAAGACACTGACGATTCTAGACGGCCTAAATCCACCTCTGTCAAAGGAAATCTCTCCGATACCCGAACCCGCATTCCGCCCTTAACGTCTGCACTGCTGAACACCTTAAGACACAGAGCTGTCACTTGTGCCAACACGACTCGGTGCTTCTTCCATGGACCCACAGTCAAATGGCTCAAAAGAGGCTGGCCGTCAATACGGGCCTGACGGTAATAGACCCCGACCCCGCCAGGTAGCTGTCGAGGGTCACTATCGAGTTGAACTAGATGACCGGACAGCGGACCTAGTTGACTTAGGTATTTTTGCTGCGCTTCCACTTCTGCACGAATCGTCTCGTTGTTTCGAGCGACCTTCAATACAAGTGAATGCATCCCATTCCGTCTTCCACGGACAGCTAGCATGAATGCTCCGGAATGGCCGCTCGTCAGACACTCAACTTCTAGCTGGTCCCATCCTTCTGCTTCGTACCGAAGGATCTCCGCCAAGGCATCCAGAGAAAAAGCCGCCTGAAAGAGCCGCATGCCCAGTGAGTCAAGAATTCGCACGCCAGCCAGGATACGCACACCAGCCCTTGCCGCTCTGCCGGAGAACACCGACCCTACTTTCTGCTTGATAAATTCAAGACAGCTCTCCCTGGTCACACAACTGTCAAACTCGCCCTTCTCAATCATGCCGTCAAAATACTCTCGATATTGGGCTTCTCCCTCAACTCGCTTACCAAACTGCGTGAAGGCAATAAGAGTCCAGCCCGGCCTGCGCTCTCGAATGGCCCTCCCCTGGCCAAGCCCGCGAAGAGCGTCTTGGTAGTCTTTCTGCAACAACGCCAAATCTAAACACACAGTGACATCCTCCTCAGGAAACTGTGCCAAATAGTCGTGCACGGATTCCCAAGAATTAAAGACCTGCCTATCACCGCGCTTCTTCTCCGGCATCACAGTTGCAGTTGGAAACGCTGCCTGGAGCCAGTCCGCTAATCTTCTGGCCTGAGTTGGATCATCATCAATTACTACAAACGTCATCTCATTGCCCCCTAATCGCGGTCTAAATTGAAGACCCCGTTAAACACTAAACGAACCGTGTATGGACCCGACTCGTATGATTGCGGGAACGTGACATCAATGTTGTACTTTCTCGCAATTTTCGTTATCATCCGCTGGCTCATCCCAGAGCCCCTCGCATCATCCTCTCGGCGCTCATTCTCAAGTAAAGTCTCTAGTTGCGTCCCCGAACTAATCCGACGGAACGTAATGACGTCCTTCTTTCCGGTCCCGTGCCTTTGCATATCGGCAAACAGCAGGTTAAATATTCTGCGCATTTCAGCGCAGGGAACTGGCACAACAACAACAACTGGATCATCCCCTCCGGAAATGGTCACTCTTATCCCAAGGACGCTCGCTGCCTGTGCGGCAACCTCCCAGGGTAAAGAAAAACACTCAGGCATCCAACGCTCAAGGATCCCTATTTCGTCGCGCCGCGCTTCGATGTTGCGCACCAGATAGTTATGCGGACCCCCGAATTGTGTACAGCGACGTACAGCGATCCACAACTGCCCAATCTCGTCGGCCGCAGCCCTCCCAATCGGCCCTGAGGGCAGGGCATCTGCATGCACGGACAGATCGTTGAGGGCGTAGATACCGCGCACCCACGCCTGATGAAGTTCACTTTCCGCACGACCGTGGTGCCCATATGCGCGGGTCCAGAATGCAAGCGCGCGCGTCGCTGGTAGTATTACGACTCGTGTGGCAGCAACCGCGTTCCTTACCATCTCTTGCACATCGTTGCCATTCGTTAACGCACGATCCGACTCATCCGGGGATAACAGCCACGTATTCAAAGCTTGGCAGGCCATATATGCATCCCCGTGGTATACCGTTTGCGCAAGAGCTGACGTCAGAATGCGTCGGGCGTCTTCCTCAGACGTTACGGTATCCGCCGCAGCAATCTCATCGAATGCGCACAAGTATTTAGTTAGCAAATCTCGGACCGGCGTAGATATTGGCCCCTGTCGAACCGCGTCGGCTAATGCTGGCCAACGCTTAACGGGTACAGCGTACCAGAAAAATGCCAGGAACTGATCAACGAGCTCGTCGTGACCGTCGATGGCCTTCAATACATCCGAAATATGATCAACCAGAGCATCACCACAAACAGCAAGGACACACAAGGCATTACTGCGCACTTCTAACAATACATGTGATTGCAGCGCGGCTACTGCAAGATCAACAATACCTTTCCTGCACTCACGCCGTAACGGTGGCGTACTGAGCAGTGTGGGTTCAATTGCTAACATCGTCAACAAACCAAAGTCTAAAGCATCGCAAGTTTCTCGAATACGCAATAGTAACTCGCTGGATACTGCGACATTCTGTTCTTGTAGAGCTATGAGCTGTCGGACCCAGACAACACGTGTAGAGACTTCGCTTTTTGAAACGGCCCTGCCCGAATAAAACGGGAATGAGCGAGCTTCTGTCGAAGCCCCGTCTCGCCTTAGCCGCATAACAATGTCGAAAGCGGCGCGAAGACCAAAAAGGTAGTCCTCCAGCCGTGCATCTAAAAACTGCTTAGACCGCACCAGCGTCTCAAGCAACCGAGTTACCGGCGCGGAATCGATGGACTCAAATGAACGAATTTGTAGTCGAAAGAGAGGGCGAAAGAACAAGGGCACGCACGACGCGGTCGGGCCAGACGAGTACAGTTCTCGAATAGCGTCGGAGTAAAAGATCTCTTCGCCCGGACTAAAGCGGCTCACCAAAGGAATGGAAAGAACGGCGGTCGGCAGCTGTTCCGCCCCCGCCCTGGCAACCCGCACCAGAAAATTGAGTAGCCCCCTACCAGTAACACACGCATCATCCAGGAATAGGGCGAGGTATCGGGTCGGCCGACTAAATGCAAACCTCAGGTGCCCGGCCGAAACATCGGCAATGTTCTTTAGTAGGTCTGGTGTCGCTCGAGCGAATACCTCGCGTTCGCCGGCTGCTGCAGCCGGAATACGAACGCTTAGAGCGTCCCAGCCAAAAGCGTTTGCGATGGATTCGCCCAGACTCAGAATAAGGCCTTGGACGTTCGCGTCGCCACGAGCGAAGATCACCAGAGTGCCAACATCCCCGATTCCCGGATGCGAGGCAATCAGCGCCCTGATTGCCGAGGAAATCCACAGCAAGAGATCGACCTTATGATGTCTTACGAGTTCGCTAGTCGAGAGTGTCACTACATGAGTCCGTCCACCACTCTGCTGAATTCCATAGCGGAAGATCTCGGGATGGATCTCGAGAAACTGGCATCGCGCCGAGTCCGTTCCTAGCTGGTAGAGGTTGATATCCGCAGATGGGCCGGGCACGTGGGTAACTCGATCGAGCTCGAGGATCTGCAGGTCAGGCGGGACCGGTTCTTGAACCTCACCAGAATCAAAAGGAAACCTGAGAAGGCAGTGAACCGAAACGGAAGGGTCGGAATAGAGGGTAGTGTTCGCATCGAGACGCAAGTCTAGACAGCTGATCACAGTTTTGCAGTTCGGCTGCTGAGCCAACAGTGATCGGAGCGCATCACCACGGTGAACGGCGTCCACAAAGGCCATCATAGGTCTATTGGTCTCAGAGATGGTAGCCTCAGCGACCACAATGTCATAATGTTCCTTTTGATCTAACAGAAGGTTGCGAATAATGAAGTTCGCCGCCTCGGAGTCTGCAATGATGGGCGGGGGCATGGTGGCCGCAAAGGCTTTCAAGAGTGTAGCTAATCGCCACCCTAGTATTTGTGCTAGAAAATCGCTGGCGCGGAGCATCTCAAAGACGCTGGCGTACCTTTGCACTAGCCTTCCACTTCGTAGCCTAACAACCTTGCCTGCCTCTTCGAAGATCCATGTGCGCTCTGATTCGGTACACCATTCCTCGAAGGCCAATTGGAGCGCAACGTCGATATCCTCCGGTTGAATGTCGAAATGAAATGACGTTATCCGTAGCGCACCGTCTTCCAAGGAAAGATGGGGTGAATAGTCGCTCACGAGCTCGCGGGCAAGCCGTTCCACGATCGGATTATCACCAAGTTTCGTTACGCCATAGTTTTCAAGGGCGAGAATGATTGCACGGCTTTCTTCGGGCATTATTCCCACACACTTCCATCGGGGTGGCTGATTATGGGACCAAAACACAACCAAGCGTGGAGGCCCACATTCGTCTTGGCTGTAGGCTTGCAGTTGGCTAAGGACAATGTCGCTCGTGAAAGCGAGACAGAGATGTACTTGCAGCAAATGGGGCGGTACAGCGGTGATTCGGTCTAGTAGCCATCCGACATCGTCCTGTGCAATAGTACGAAACGAATGAGATATACCGACGACGGGACTTATACGGCTAATGGGAAGAGCGGGGGGCCGAGATATGTCCGATGCACGGATGATCGCATTCGGTCTCAGTGCAGCGCGGGTTGCGGTACTTGGGCTCGTAACGGAATGTCTGGGTTTCGAGACTGCCAGGGGAATGCGGACAACGATCGCGGTGCCAGGAAATTCCCATCGTTGCACTCCGGGCAGCGTAATAAGTCCAGTTACTGAAGGATGGAACGCGTACCCTGTGCGGGATTGACCGGAACGAAGGATAACGCACCCTTGCATTCTGGCAATCGAGTTCATAGCGCGGTGAAGCCCGCGCCATGTCAGTGCTGACAAGCGATTAGGGAAATCCTCTGGGCGCTTGCGTGTGGAGCGGTGATCCAACGCCCATAGAACGATGCGCCGATGCAGCAGCGCGCGAGCGACCGCAGTGCGGTTAGGTCCTGATCGAAGAGCCTGCTTGTATTCGCGAATATGGTCTGGAAAATGTCGTTCGTAGTCCTGCCACAGTGTAACTGGGATTCCGACGCCGCAATCAGCGACCGCTGCCTCCAACATCAAGCCCCGTCCGGACCACGTCCTAAACCAATTCAACTCCTCTTCTGTGGTATATGGGAGGTCGGCAAGGTGACTCGCCGAGGGGACTGGCGTGACGGTGATACTGCCGAATAGCCTATGAGCATTCGCACGCCCGTATGCATGCTGGAAGACGTTGAGCATTGCTTCGCGAAAGAACAGGTCTAACGCGTCTCGAATTTCGAGATTTGCCGCGCGCTTGAGCTGCTTTAGAATGTCGCCGGCGCGGCTGGTGAGGTCTTGACCCAAGTCAGCGCAGGACTGGTCGGACGTCAGCTCTCCTCGAAAGAGCGGTAATACGTAACATCCCTGGATCGGCTGAATGGCCGCGGATGGTTCATTCCAGGAGTCGGTTACCAATTGATTGAGTTGGAGCGCGTCTGCCCAGAGTTCGGAGGTCTGGTCGATGTGGAACGAAACCGCCCTATTACTGGCATTCCGAAGGCAATCAACGAGCGCTGCGAGGCTCGCAACTCCCTCCGCCGTGGCCCACGTCAGATTGATCAACCGGAATTCAAAGGTCTCGTGTGGCTTAAATGGCGACGGTTCCCATCCCAAGTGCAACGGATCATCGAGTCCAAGCTGGCGAACGCCCGCGTGCGAGGCTGCTCGGAACAACGGTGTCTTGGTTGACAGTTGCGCCTCAAGAGACGAAAGCGTAAGCGCTGCTTTGTGGCTTACTAGGTAGTTTTTCGACATCGAGCACAGATCATCCCACAAAAGGGGCTTCTTTAGGAGTTACTGTTCAGCGGAAGAGAACTGCACCGCTGTTTTTCGTGGCTCCTTATTGCCAAAGTGCAAAAGCCTTCCGATCCCCCTGAATTCATTGGGCTTCCAGCCTGGCTCGGTTGCCCTCATTGCCGTACCCTCGCGATTCGGCTCGCGTGGGCTCCAGCGGTTCGGCAATACGACGCTTTATTCATCTTCGGGTCGTTCAGCCGGTGCCGATCGGGATACGGCGCGTCGCTGACCGCTGTACGCCGTCGACGGGACGTCGGATTGCCCAAGCGATCTCAATTGATTACGAATCTCGTGAAACGCTTCCAGTGCGCAGACCAAAACGGCCTCCACGCAGAAGATTGTCACAACACTTGCTGCGCTCCAGCGGAGGAGTATTCCCTCGATCTTCGAGTGCAAACCGGAGCCGCCATATTCGAGACTCAGAAAAAGATGGACTACCTCGATAAAGGCCAGCACCGAAATTGCCAAAAGAGCATCGCTAGCCAGCGAAGGGATCAAGGATGCCCAAGCCCGAACGCGCACCCTTTCCTTGCTCTTGACCTTGCTACTAGAGAGTTCTCGTTTGAGCCGTTTTGAAACAGCCCGCTTGCTCCAATGACCGGCTCCTAAACTCCGCGCAACTGCCGAAAGACTTTGTCGATTTCGCACATGTTCGGCCGTTGAGCGATGACTCGCGTCAGAGGCGACCTGTTCTCGCAATTTCCGTGCACCCAAAAGTATCGGGAACCCAATCGCGAGCGCCGCGGTGATCACAGCGCACTGGTATGCAGCAGACTTTTCCTGAGCGCCGAAAACAAAAATCGCGATAACACCATAGACGAGAGCCACCGCGATCGTCCCAAGATAGGTGTATGAGCGCTGTCTGGCCGTTCCAATATAGAATGCATGGGCTTTGTCCAAGATTGAAGACTTCGCCATGGATTGCGTGGGCACTATCCGCGTCTCCTAAACATCAAAACTGCCACCTCAAAAATGAGCGCTGACAGGAACAGAACGGTGACGATCACGAAGCCCAGGAAATGCACGGTTTCGAGAACATCAACTCGCCACTTTTCATAGCCGCTCTTCTCCAAAAGCTGCAATTGAAGATGAGCGACTGCAAGGGCGAGCAACACGAACGAGAACGCAGTTGTGTCCGTGATCAATGCCTTGAAGACTTCACGATTCTGGTGCCAAATCTCTGTGATCCATAGCCGCTGAGGTTTCCCAGCTTGAGCCGCAGCGACACCATCCGGTTCCATCGCAGTGCCTCGATTGTAACATTTTGGTATAGGCGCGTTTATGTGCAGCTCGCATGTTCTTGACTCAATTGGGAATGCTGCTGATCACTGTCAGCCGGTATCGCGGAACACGGGACATTAGAGTTGGCCTCGGGACTCGAAGCCCAGAACCTGGTGATTACGGAGCAAAACAACTGCGGACAGTGCACAACCATGTGCCAATGGGTTTTGGCAAATTCGGAAAGGATCGTGCATCTGGACGCAATCCGGCCCCGACCACCTGCCGTAATTGCAGAGGGTCGCCCATGTCAGAAGGCCCATTTCACAAGCCTTTCGCGAGTGTTCGTCGGGGGATTGTAGCGAGAAATGTAGCTAACGCATCCTCACGGTTCAACAGGTGGCCTATCTAAGTCGTTGAAAACAAGGGGTATCAGAGGGAGCGATCCACTGATTAGAAGGCGGCGGACGTAATGTTTTGCAAGTGCCTTGTTTTCTGGTGCTTAGCTTTCAATGGGATACGCGCAGCGTGTTGAGGCTTGTTGAACCCTGTTGAAGCAGAAGGTTTTGAACAGCTACAAAATCATCTACAGTCTCTACTAATTCCTTAGTAGTACGAAAGCTCCAGCGGTTCGGTAATACGACGCTTAAGGAAGCGCTGACCGACCAGATATTGATCCGCAAGATTGTCCGAAACGCCGAGCCCGGTCGGTGGTCAGAAGACGATTTCGCAACAGGAATCCCGTTGGGCGACAATGTGACGCGTTGTGGGCCCCTGAGTAGAAGATGCTCGATCCCGACTACCGTATTCCATCACCTTCTAGCCATCACAGCATCACTTCCATTCTTCAGGAACGAGTGCGTGATGCCCGATTCCACTCCACGGACCTTCGATCAAAGCCGCTTGGTAACGCTCATCCGGAAGATTTGCATGTTCCAGAACTATTACCTGGAAGTTCGGCGCTAGTTCCGCGCACACGGAGAACAACAGATCGAACATCCTACCTACCGCATCCAGATCCGCGTCTGCTTCGAGCGTCTCCTGGGTTGTTCCTGAAAGCGCTTTGTATTGTTGGGTCGAAGGGAAGTAGACCTGCGTCGGCTGATCCAACACCAAGAAGCCGGGCACCGGGCAATTGTTTTGTACGAAATGTTCGTGAAGCGCGAGCAAGACCAATAGATGGCACCCGAGCCAGTTCTTGCCGCCGCCCATTCGTTGCATCGGAATCGGGCGTCCCGGCCGATCGGCGACGACGGTGAGGTTGTTGAGGTCAAGCCGGTAGGGCGCGCTATGCTCAAGCTGCAGCAGTTCCGCCCATCTCGTCATTCGCAGTCCAATGCGATTGAGGATTGAAGCGAGAAGATCCTGCTCTCCGTCTTCGGCGAGCTGCGATTCCAGTCGCTCGACCTCCGTTTCGGCCTGCCTCACAGCGTTTTGCAGTGTTTCCTGCTCGTTGACCAGTTGGACAGTCTCGACATAGAGACTCACCCGGCCCACAACCCGCGCCGCCCTGGCGTTTGCGTTTCGGAACTCCTCAGCGGCTTCCTGTTCCGACTGAGCCGCTTCCAACGCAAACTCCGCTTCCGCCAGACGTTGCCGGACAGCCTCGCGCTCAGTTTTCAGGTTGTCGATGTATTCCCGAAGCCTTGGGCGCTCACCCTCCACCTGCTGGAGGTCCGCACCCAACCGGCGAAGGCTCTCGGTGAGCGCGGAAACCGTTGGGACTTCAACCGGGAGATCCGACGAACAAACGGGGCAGCGATGCGGGCCGTCAGCCCCGTTGAAAAGGCGGATCGATTGCAGTCGCATCACCTGTTCTCCAGCCTCGCTTGCGTATGCCTGAGCGTCACGTTGGAAAACCTCAGCGGCATCGATCTGCTTCTGAAAACCCTTGAATTCCTCTCGCCTGGTATCGGCCTGCCGGCGAAGATCCGCGAGCCTGTCTTTTTCAACGAGCGGTGAGGCGGATGGCGCCCACGTCAGGACAGTTTTGAGCGTCTCGACGATCTCCTCGGCGGTTCCGGCGGCGTCGGACCTCAGTATCCCGACCTGTTGAGCTTCCGTGATTAGGCTCTGCCCCCGCGTCAACTGGTCCGTTGCCACAAACTGAGCCTCTTCTAAATCACGCGAAGCCAGTTTCAGCTTACGTTTTGCGAGGCGCAGCTCATGTTCCAAACGGACACGTTCCGAGTTCACCACCCCCAGGAAATAGGGCAGAGTGTCTTTGATGGTTTGCGGCATTAGCTGTTCCAACTGGCGATGGAACAACAATTCCTTGCTGGCGATGAGTCCCTGGGTTTGGAACAAGTAATAGATCGTATGCCGGATCGTGGCTTCCAACTCATTCCGTGACTGACCGGCAGGGGGCATGTGCAGATTCGGAACGATGCCGACCCGCTTGGACAGGTCCTTGATCACGGCTTCATCGTTCGAGTTCGGAATCAATCTAGAAAGAGGAGGTGCCGTGAGAGACCCACCGACCTCGTAATAGACCTGGCTCTGGCTGGCGGCGTTCTCTTTCGGCGCGGGCTTGGCTACAAGAACTTCTGTGTTATCGCCAAACCTGAACACGACGCCGTACCATGCCACCGAGTCGCGAATGACGCCCTCCGGGATATTGAACGTGGACCGGCCCATACAATAATCGACGATGTCGATGATCGCCGATTTTCCCGTCAAGGATCTCCCGGTGATGATGTTGACCGCGCCAGGCCTAAAAGAGACCTCGCGGATGGCCCCGGCGCGGTTGTAGAGGAGGATTAAGCGTATTTGCATCGTCATGGACGAACTCCCCACATCGCAAAAATAGTGGCATTGTCGCCGGCGCCCGCCAGCCACCGGCCCACAAATCGCGCCTGCTGCCTGCAGGCCCAGGATTCCGAGTCGGTCGGCCACGGCGGCCGCCTGAGCCGCAGACGCGGCGCCTGCAACGCCCCCTCCGGCGAGAATGTCAGTAGCTCGCCATTCGCAGCAAACAGAATGGCTTCACGGGTATACGCGGTCACTGCGGCGCAACGTTCAGAAAAGCCGACGCGGGCTTCCTGGTGTTGTTGAATCCACGGGTGCATTTTGGTGGCGACCGTGCCCGGCAGCGATTCTCTAGTCAGTTTGTGTAGCACGATCGGGAGCAAAAGAAATACGAGGGGATACGGCATGCCGCCAGGGCTGACATCCATGAATCCCAGAACGCCTTCTCGAATCAGCAGTGCGCAGAAAGCCGGGTTGAATAGGTACGCAATTTCCGGTGGCCGGTCGTTCCAGAGCCTCATGGCGCCACTCCCGGTTCGGCGAGAATTTCGGAGAGCCGCTCCACGAATTTGGGGTGCCACCAAACGCTCGGGGCGGGCTTGTTGGCCAATATGTGGAAGCTTCCCCGCATGACGTAGAGCTCCGATACGTTCGGGCGAATCCTCAGGTCGGCTGTCTGCTCCATCCAATTGAAGATCTGGCGGCCAACCCTCTTCAGTTCGATCTCGCTTGCAACGCCATCTAACTCCTCAGTCACCGCGGCGGCGAATCGCTCCCATTCATCGATCAGACGCCGCTCGTATGACTCAACCTCATCGCCCACCAGCAGTTCTTCCCGCGCCCACCGCGAACGCTGCTCGAAGGCCCGGTAGTAGTCCAGTATGGCCTTTTCGATTCGGGTCAGGCCGACGTCGATCACTCGAAGCTGCCTGACAAATATCCTGTCATCCGTGTGCGGGTCGACGCTGTCCGGCCTCGCGTCGAGGTAATCGATGGGCAGCGCGTTCGGCCCGAATTGCTCCGCTATCGCGCGAAGTTTGTCGTACACGTCGAAGCCGGCAACAGGCGTCGGTTTAGCGGATCTCAATTGGTCTACGACCTTGCCGAACCACCAGCCCTCAAGTCTCTCAAACAGTGCGTCCCGGTTCTGTCGATCCACGGCTGCGCGAATTCGATCCCGGATCTTGTCGCCCGTGTCCGAGATGTCGGGTGAGTTGTCCAGGACGTGGATCGCTCCCACGAGGCGAAACTGCTGATCATCGGTCAAGTCCGAAAATGCTGAAAACGCGGCCTTCAGGTCGTCGTTCTTCGAAGTCTGGGCAACCTCCCGGAGTCCGTCAAGGGCAGCGGAGCAGTCTCTTTCGCGACCCGGCCGGAGCGCTGCGGCAATTGAGTTAGCCGGGGCTTCTGCGGTGGTGATGAGCGTCAGCGTTGTGGGCGGCACCTGGATCACGCCATCCTTTACGTGCGTGCTCCAGATTCGCAATGTTTTCCATAGTGGAGAAGACGCGTCCGTCAAGCGCGCGGGGACGGCGTTGTGTTTGGTCTGCAGGAGATCGCGGGGCGTGCCGTCTTGGCTCAGCACAATGTCGTCCAGGGTTTCAAGGACGACCTCGTGTTCTTCGGGACCGTCCAAGAGCAACCAGAGGGCGTATCGCGCCTGATACAGATAGCCCAAGCCGGATTCCTGCGCCGAGAAATCAGGCAAGCGACCTCATGATATTTCCCGAAGGCGGTTGCATCGTTCCCCTTCGATTCGACGAAAGAGTCGAAATGCGCGTCGCGGCGAACGTGAGCCGGATACCGAGGGACACCTTCACCAGACTTGATCACGCTGCGCGCCGCAGCAGCGGGCCTCTTTCGCGCAGATTTGAGATTAACACACTGACGCCGCAGGAAAAGTGAGCGCAGGCATTGCCGTGAGATAGTCGGGATTGTTCTCGCGAACCATGGACGTAACAACGTCGCGGGGGCGCGAGAAGGGTTTTGCGGCCCAAGGTGAACCATTCCTGACGATAACAGCCCTTCGCACCAGCAATCGGCATAGACCGACTTCGGCGCGCCTCGAGGACGCGGCCCTGGAACGTCGAATGCGTGTCGCCCACCACTGAGGGGCCCTCTGACATTCCGCCACTGTGGCGGGATGACAGAGCACCGCCACCTGGAGTGACGCCGATGTCGCGCCGCTCGATGGAACCCTTTTGAGCGACTTTGAGACGGCGACCGTCTGCCGCAATCGCAGAGGGTCGGCATACTCGAAACGTCCGTTTTGCAGGCCTTTCGGTGGCGCCCGCCGGAAACTGTAGCGAAAACTGTAGACGAGGTGTCCTCAAGGTTCAACAAGCTTCAACAGCCGATTTTTGTAAACTGTTGAAAACACTTGGCAAAAGGCATAGGGTATTTACTGGAGATCCACATGTTAGAAGGCGGTGAATGTAATGTTTCGCAAGTGCCTTGTTTTCAGGTGATTAGCTTTCAATGGGATATGCGCGACCTGTTGAGGCTTGTTGAACCCTGTTGAAGCAGAAGGCTTTGAACAGCTACAAAATCATCTACAGTCTCTACTAACTCCTTAGTAGTGTAAAACTCCGCTGGTTCGGTAATACAACGCTTAGGATACGCTGACCGACCACGTTTGATCCGCAACATTGTTCGGAACGCCGAGCCCGGTCGGTGGTCAGAAGGGGATTTCGCACCCACCTACCGCCGGCTTCCGGTTTGCGCGATCTTTACCAGCGACTTTTTCGAGTACCGAGTGACGCCGGCGCTGGGCCGGGCCAAAATCTCCGCGCAGCCGATGCCCAAACGAAAGCCCGAACCGTTGACAACGGTTCGGGCAGCGAGCCTCGGCCCATCGTGATGAGCCATTTGTCCCCTCCGATTCCTCCTTGCGGCCTGCGATCATGATATGATCGTATTAAGATATAAAGATTTAGGGAGTCGTCCCGACCCACGAGCGTCCGTTAGCGGCGGACACGCTCGCGGGCGTTGGATGGAAGCACATCCAGAGCGGGAGCAACCCCCTCCGATATCTCGGCCCTCCAACACGGGGCCTTGGAGGAGATTTATCTCGCTTCGGCAAGAGCTTCGACCATCGTGACCGCTAGGTAATGAGGCCGTCAAGAGCCTCTGTAAGTTACACGGAAAGGTGGTTTATGTCAAGGGTTTCCGACTGCGTTGAAAAGGCGACCAGGCGTGATGTGATCCGAAGCACCTGGGTTTTGGTGGGGGCCCCAATATTTGCGCGCGTTATCGAAGATTTAACGTCCACTATGGCGATGGCTGCTCGGATTAAGCCCGCCATTCCCGGCGCACCTTCTGAGCTGGATATGCGGCTTGTTCGGCTCCTTAGCCAAGCGGAACTCCGGGGTAACAGTTATTTCACAGCCGAAGCTCAAGATCCGCTGACCACCATCGTCTTGCTGTTTGAGCTTGCGGCAGCCGTGGTGACCATACTAACGTATTTTGGCATTCGGCCAAGATTTGAATCGCGGGTTTCTTACGCTGACAGTTCCGCAAGACAACCTTGTTTTCAACAAGCCGAAATCACCGCCCGACAGAACGGATACCAATCATTCAGCGGAGTATCGCGGGCTCCGTTGGAGCAACATTTCTCAGTTCTTGTGGCGAAGGATGAAGAGCAGCGCCGGGCAGAACTCGTTACCGCATACGAGGGGCGCGACTCAGTTCAACTGACTGGCTGGGAGCCGTCCATATTTCACGCTGCCATGAAACACATCAAGGATCGGTATCCCCGGCTTTCAGAAAACGAACTCGCTCACGCCATGGCACTAACAGGTAAAGTTCAGTGTATCACTGAGGGCAAATACTACTCTCGGCTAAGTACCGCCGGTGGCGGCATTCTTCTGCATGACCCGACCCCGAGACCGGACTGTCCTCTAGGTAGTCTCGCGATCCATTTGCCGGGGATTACTTCTCTGGATAGTGCGCCAGTGCTGTGGTTGAGGTATAAATCGTGACCTATCGGCTTATTCTTTTTTTAACCTTCCTTTCGCCGATTCCGACTGTCCATCCTCAGTCTGTCGAAGACATCCAGTCTGCCCTCGCTAAAAAGCTCGCTAATCAAAAGCCGCCCGCGTTTCCTGCCCCGCGGTTGCCGATCAGCAGACATTCTGAGGACACTGGAGTGTTGTGCTCAAATCTGAGCACGGCCGCCGCTGACGCTCTAACTGCGGCTCGTCTCCTCTCGGACAAAGTCGATTCGCTGTTAGGGACATTTTGACAGAATGCCTATCAGGCGTATTAGAGCGGACGGCCTCTGCGCAGCTTTCGCATTTACTTTGATGACTGGTTGCGGCTCTTCAGAGGAAACGAAAAGAATCGACGCGCTAGACGAGAAAGTGGCCAGCATAGACAAGCAAGTGAACGATCTTGCCAAACGGGTACAAGGGATTCCTCAGCGTCAAGACCTGAATGACGTCAAAACCAGCATTCAGTCTCTAAAGACAGAAGTGAACAAGCTTCAGGCCATTTTAGCTGCATTTCTGATTAACCGTCTGCCAGGCGAACGCCAAGAACAGTGGCTCGCTCGCGTCAAGGACAAACTCGACAAATTGGATAAGGAGCAAGTGCCCGGTGGCATATCGGTAATCAGCGCTGAGGTGCCCTGCACTGCCGCTGTCGGCGGGGGCGTAACACTGGCCGTCCTAAGCGTCAAAGCAGTCGAGAGAGTAACGTGGGTATACGTAGAGCTGAATGCCACTGAAGATTCCGATATTAAGGTCGATAGGCAAAACATGTATATTACCGATAGCTTAGCCCACCGTTACCCAGTCAAACAGTTTGATCAAACCCATCTGGACAGGTCCGATAGAGACTTAATTAAGTTGCACGCAGGAGAAAAGGTCCGGACATATATGGTCGTTAGAGAATTAGATCCAAAAGCCAAGCTGTTCGAGTTGTACTGGCCAGGCTGTAAGGTTACCACGTTTACAATCAACCGGGATGAACAGTAGATAATCGACTCTTGCAACGTAAAGTTCAACCAACATCGGTGGTGTGGCGGCGATTGATCGAGACGGCCACCTTCATTAGGCCGGGGAGCCATGTGACCGTGCCGCATGCGGAAAAACGTATCGCAGTCGCCACCAATCCATTCAGCCTGCTTTCGAACCTCGCGCGCCAAAACATCGTGAATATCTAACAAGACAATTTGCTCGTGGAGACTATTCTAACTCCGGAGAATGGGCAACTTCCGAGTTCGAATCGACATATTTACGGTCACGCCTGTTCTTTTGTGAAGTCCGCGTCGTTATGCCAATATGGTTCTGGAGAATCAAAGGAACCATGGCTAGACTCACAAACACCATCATCGAAGCCGCTATCACTGGGTTTGAAGCACAGAAGAAGAGCATCGATGCTCAGATCGCAGAACTGCGCGCCATGCTGACCGGCGTGCCGGGAGGCTCTGTAGAGGAACCGCCGGCCACAGGGACGCGGCGAAAGTTCAGCTCCGCCGCCCGGAAGAAAATTCGGGTTGCTCAGAAGCTCAGGTGGGCGAAGACTAAGGGCGAGTCCGCACCGGCGAAGAAGACCGCAGCGAAGGCGGCCAAGCCGAAGCGCACACTGTCTGCAGCCGGCCGGAAGGCGATCAGCGCCGCGATGAAGAAGCGCTGGGCTGCGAAGAAGGCGACCGTAGCCTAAGCTCAATGTTGTTCGGGCGGGGACCACCTTCCCCGCCATCCCAAATCTCAAGCCATTTGCCAAATCTGCAGCGCTGTCAAACCCGCCGCCACCTCCAGGGGGAGGATCGCTCGGGCCGCACAAGGAGCGGTGGCGGAGGGCGACCGGCACGGATTGAGGCAGTTTTCACGCGACGGTTGCCGTTGAATAAGCTAAGCCTGGAGTGCACCAAGAACGTATCTCATTGTTTGTTTTTAATGGTACAATGTTCGCTCGACCCGTCAAATGCAGAAATTGTACAAGCACCTCGGCCTGCTGGCGGTTTCCGTTGCCGCGCTCACTCTAGGTAGAAATCTGGCGGACTACAAAAGCATTCCGTTGGGTATGATAGCCGCAGTCCTCGGCGGAATCGGAGCCGTAGTGTTCGCCGTATTCGTAATTCAAGACTTGATGCAGAAGGGCGGAAGTTCGGCGTCAGCGCCAAGCGCCGGAGTGGTAGGGCCTGGAATTGGAGCGCCGATACTGCCAGTCCCAACCTTTCAGATAACGTTTGATTACCTACCGAAATCGCCGCTCACCGAAGGATGGAAACGCGGCTATGGGCAGGAAGGGCCGACGTTCTCAAAGTGGTCGGCCACTCCGCGGGGCATGACCATGACTCAAAATCAATGCTACGCGATGGACTACGCCCTTCCGCAATTCGCGAGGCTGTGCAACCACGTCGAGTTCACGGCCCAATTCGTTTCTGATGTGATCATCTACCTCGACGTGGAGATCATCAAGAAAGACAAATCGAGTACCAACTCATTTTGGTTTGCGCACGTAATCGGCGTGAAAGCCCCGATCTACCTTTCTGAATATCAGGAATGGAAGTTTCATATCAGCCCAGTAAACAATCGGTTCTTGATCGACCTGCGCGATGAGGTTAACGAGGTCGTTGGAAAAGACGGTTTCGAATTCGCGGAGCTAAAGAAGATCAGGCTTCGCGGCAGTCTGTCCATCTCGCCAATACTCTTTCGGCAAATAAGCTAAGCTGCCCGGTTGGATTTTACGTACTTCGCCAGTGATGAAGTTGGAACATCCAATGGGTCCGTTGGACTAAGTCGCCCGAGCGGCCGCCCTTCTGGCCTTTTTTTTGAGCTGAGCGAGCCTCTGCCGCAAGTGCAGAGGCTCGACATACTCGAAACGCCCGTTTTGCAGGCCTTCCGGTGGCGCCCGCCGGAGATTGTGGCGAAACCTGTAGACGAGGTGTCCTTAAGGTTCAACAAGCTTCAATAGTCGATTTTTGTAAGTTCCTGAAAATACGGGGCAAATGGCATAGGGTATTTTAACCGGAGATCCACATGTTAGAAGGCGGTGGATGTAATGTTTCGCAAGTGCCTTGTTTTGAGGTCTTAATCTTTCAATGAAATACGCGCGGCCTGTTGAGGCTTGTTGAACCCTGTTGAAGCAGAACGCTTTGAACAGCTACATTTTTATCTACAGCTCCGCCTTCGCCGGATCGCGCGCAAGATAGGCTTCGAGGGGAATCAAGCCGGTAAAACCCGATCCTCTGCCGATAGGACAGGAGGACCGCCTCTCACTTGTCTTGGGTTGGATGCCTGCGGTGGGGTGAGAATTGTTGTTCTCTGTGGAAGCTCGGTGCTCTGATGACTACGAAATCGTCTACATGATATTTTGACAGCGCGCCCCGTTTGCGGACTGCGATGACGGGTGGCCGGTCTTCACTACAGCACCAGAAGTACAGTCATGTTAGAGGCGGTGGCCGCCGCAGCCGGACTCCTCACACACCTCGGGTTCGGCAGGCCACAACATGCGTTTCAGACTGTCGGGCAAGCGGGTCCCGAACCTGTTGACCGACTGCTGACGCTTCTCAGTTCGCCCGGTCGCCTCGAGGAAATCGACAACCACGGCGACAAGGATTACGGAGGCGGCTACAGCACATTTCGCCGCGCTCGCTTCCATTGCGGAACCCTCCGACCTCCAGTCGCGGTACCGCTAGCTTCACCACGCAGTGCCGCGGATTTCCCCCTTGTTCAAAAAACGACGATTGCTGATATTGCTGATGATCGCTGACAGCAGCCTGATGAAATCGCGACGCCCCTTGACAAATCAACCGCAAGCACTATAGTTTAGGAGCAGTTGTTCACTTACTCCCACCCAATACTGGTCTTCGATTCTGAACCCCATCAGACTGCACCTCAGCTTCCTGAAACCGGCGTCGGGGTCCCACGAGAAATAAGCAGCCAAACCCAACCTACTTCCTCGCTTCCAGGAATTCGACCATGAAGTTCTCATTGTGGTCCCCTTCCCGGCAGTGAGAAGTTCTTGACTTGTCATTCTGCGGGGGAAAGGAGGAATCATGCCTTTTGGAGACGCTTTCCTTGAGTCGTGCGAGCGGAACAAAGGCGCACAAATGGAAGTGATCCTTAAGAGCGGCGTACGGTTACTGGGCAGTGTTGGTCATATAGTTACGCTCGACCGTTCCGCTCTAGTTGGCGCGAACAACATTAACGTCGACGAGGTCGCGGCCTATACAATCACGCCCCGTTAGAACCCGAAGTGTCCTTCGAATCCATGTGCCCTGGTACGGAATACGCCTGACTGTTTCGCCGTTGCGCGAAGCCAGTCAGGCGTTTGTTTTTGGAAATGAGGTTCCATTGTTATCTAGCTAGGCTTACCCCTGCAATAGGGTTTATTACTTGGTTCTTAGCCAAGCACGATGATGAAATGACTTGCCCAGATGTGTGATGGCCGGGGATGGATTTGAACCATCGATATCAACTTTCCGAAAGTTGCGTCCTCACCGCTGAACGACCCGGCCCTACGTGATCCCCCGAGCCACGTCCAGGATGGCAGCTTATCAATTCGGACTGGACTGGGGACCACCGGAAACTGCCAATCTTAGGGCGCCGAGCATACTCTTGATGATGTGCTCCATTTGATCGTACGTTAGGTGTGGTCCAGGCATCTGGAGAATTCGCAAAAGATGCGACGACAATATGCCAGATTGCTCGGCATACTCCGCGAAGTGTGATCGACGAATCATTCGACTCGGTTCTGTTACAAGTCTATAAATCTGAGCCATGTCCATCTCGAAGTATGGGGAGAGGCTGCCCCAACAGCTATCCTTGGTCGGGCGGTCGTAGAACTCCTTTTGAGTTGGCAGTCCGATTCCTAGGCCAAGCCGCTGCATCTCTTGGTCTGTGGTCGTCAGGTATTTGATAATTTCGACAGCCAATTCTGGAGACGCCGAGTACACTGGAACCGCTAGGTACCACTCTCCGGCACTCGTCAGGTAGTCCTCCGGCTGAAATTGAGATCCGTAAAGTGGCACGACCTGGATGCTACTCTGTTCGGTCGCGCTAAAATCAGCCAACAGTTGGTTCAGCGTGTTGTACCATTGACGCCAGACAATGGCCCTTCTGTTGACTTCGAACTGCGCTTTTTCCCAGTCGTCCTCGTTTCTGTCTGCGCGCTTGTAAGAATCCAAATTGTACTGAAACACTAGGTCATGACAGCGTTTTACGAGGGTGCGAAAGATTCTCAATGCCTTGCCTAACAGCGATTCTTGCTGGTCCCTCTCCGCCGCAGCGGTCTCCAGCCAAGTGGCGATAGTAACCGAATTAGCAGGTTCCTTTCGCCAGAATGGTGACAAGGAAGACAATATTTCTAAAAAAAGACAGTTGAAGCTCTCAAATCGGTTAGCATGCTCTACCTGGCAACCAAAGAAGATTTCATTCGTATTGGGGTGATCTACCTCCCATCGGGCGCATTCCGATGCGAGGTTCTCCCATGTTTTGGGAAAATCGGGCAAGGCCGCGTTCTGATATGCCAAGAGGCTGATGTTTACATAGAAAGGAATCGCGAAGCATCTTCGTCCCCCGGGCCCGGAGAACTGAACTCTGGCGGCAAGTTCGTCCAGTCTGTTCGCCAGGAGCATTGTGCTTTCGGGTGCGCTGATTTCATGAAGGACCGCATCCCCCCCAGCAGTCCTATTCCTGTGGGGAAGCTGGAACTCATCCAACTGTACGATCTGCACCTCATCTATGGCCGACAAGCGTGCGAACTCCTTCAAACCCGTCTCGAGCCGGTGACTTTGGCGTTTCACATCGGTCTTCGGCGAAATCACCGCACGGAGACCCTCCGCCAACTGTCGATTGTAGTTGCGATGGATCAGCGTTTCGGAGTGCAGATATAGGTTGACCGGTACCGTTTCTGTTCCTCCTGAGCTCACCTCGCGGTAGAGCGTCTCGTTACCGACCCGGAGACCATCGTTTGTAACGTCGAGTTGGAAACGCCCACTTCGATGGTTCATCCGCCGGGTCTTTACCGCCCGCACCGTTTGCCGAAAGCGCTCACCAGCCCGCATGGTGCTGAATTCCAGGACGCAGTCCGCTTGTTCCAGTAAAAGGTTCTTCAGGGGTGTGTCGCTCAGGTGTGATGCAAAGCCGCACAATAAGATCGTGGTTACATTGTACCTTCTCAGTAGCCACACCAATGAACTGCCAAACGTCGGGTCGCGCGCAAGCAGGGGCAGGCCGAGTTCCCAACGTGAAGTGTTGCCCACCGCAGCTCGATCAATCGGGCAGCCTCTGTGAGCTTGTTCTTCCAGCATCGCGTGCAGGCTGGCGAGAATCTCCTGTGGATCCACGTAGCCCAAACGAATGGGGAGGTACAGAACATCTGACTCCGCCTTCTTTTCGCCCTGATGCAGTGTTGAATCGCTCCCGAACGCCCGGCGTATGAATGCCTTCATGTGCGGAAGCGCGAAATCCGATACGAACAGGGACCGTCCGTAAGGCAAATCTCGACCGATGAGAAATTGCGCAGCAAAAAGCGTCTTGGATGTCCCAGTTGGGCCTTCCAGCGCGAGGACGTCACCCCGCTCGACACTGTCCTCACCCATTACTTTCGTTAGTCCGGGTACCCCGATATCAATGTTGGAGCTAGGCATCTCGCGAAACGCAGCCGTCTCAAAAGGGTACTCGTCGATCATTGGCACGACGTGTGTGCCCGTGTCAGTAATCCGGAAAAGGTGCTTACCCGGGCGCTCTCGTTGCAATCGTGATTTCGTGACCTCAATAAAACGTTGGGGGGCGATGCTGTCTCGCTGTGCACTGAGGCGGATTACGGTGTCGGCTATGTTCTCCTCAAATCGTCCTTCAATTGGGCGCTGCTCTGTCTGCTCGCAGGCAATCCAAACATTGACCCCACATGCCTTTGCGGTCTCAAGCGCCGCAAAAAGGCGCGTTCGCAGATCCGCACGGCTGCGGGAGCCCGCTTCAAGAATGGAGTTGATCGGATCGATAATCATCACTCTCAGGGGATATTGTTTGAGCAATGGCAGGCGGCGCTGCAAACGGTCCAAGAAAGGCTGAAGATAATCTCCTGTGTTCGGGTCAGGCTCTTTGGGAGGATGCCGGAGAATAATAACCCCTCTGCCTTCAGGTAACAGAAGCGACACCGCTGCGTCTGGGATGTCGTGCACGACATCAAATGACTGCCCATCCATTGGGAATCCAATGGCTTCCAAGGCATACTTGCACTCCTCGACAGTCTGTTCGAAGGCAATCACCCAGGCAGCGCCACCCTTTCGCGCCACTTCGACGGCGATTTGAAGGCTGAGCAAGGATTTTCCGCTGCCGAACGGGCCAATCGCCAGCACTGTCCGTCCTGGAATGACCGGAGCCTGCGGCTGTGGCTCGTACGAGCTTATACCTTCTGGGCTCTGCGTGGGGAGGGAATCTAGCAGTAACATCCCACCGTTAAACAGAGCGTCGAACCCGTCGATGCTGGTGGGAAGCCCAAAGACGGAACTGATCATTCTGTCCGGATCGAGTGGGCGTGCCACCGTCCATCTGCGGCCCTCAGTTGGTTGCACTACGCCGGCGCCGACGAGAATATCAAAAAACGCTTGCGCCCACCTTTTTGCGTCCACGCCCCCTGCGCCGACACTACGTTCATTAACCGAGGCGACCAGCCGCTTTAGAACGCTGTTCTGCCATGCCTCGTGCGTTGTCGTCTCGATGCCCTCGAAATACTCATTGGTCGCCGCAGCGAGCATCCGAATGGTGCGCAGCGTCAAGCCGTTAAGCCACAGGCCATGGTGGACGCGGATGCGACGGAATGCGTGGTAAGTCAGGTCGGCGAGCGGGTACCAGCCGGCGGTTGCGATGCGACCCAGTATATGTAGTACGCTGAAGTTTCTGCAGTCTATCGTCAGTCGCCCGTCAGGCCCCGGTTCTGGCTCCAGTGCGCTTATTGCGGCCACTGCAAGACCCTCAGCCGTCGCATCATCTGGAAACTGAAACCCAGTGAGCCCCTCCCGTACATCCAGTTGTAACTTGGTTAGCTCGACTGTACAACGCAGGGGAAAGCTGTGCAGCGACACGTCGCACACCCCTTCGCTGTGAGTATGCCACAGAGCGCGGGTGAGGACCAGCGCACATTCCGCCAAGGATGCTGGCCTCCCATCAAGAAAGGAAACTAGTCGCTCGTCCATGAGGACACTCGCGTTTAATCATTCGCCCCACAACCTAGCCCGAAGCATGGGCCTATGCTGCCTTGCAGCTACCAGCCAGAAGCGCATATCGAGGGTGCCCGTTTCTTCTGAGAACATCGATTCGAGCCCTTGGATCTCGGTCAAGTTGACGTTTGGCCGCTTTGCCCAACGCAAAAGCATACTACCAGCGAGCACCACGACCAGGGATGCCTCAGTTGGTGCCATCTGCTGCAAGTTCACCGGTGCGTGCTCAATCATCAGAGACTTCTCAGTAGCCGACTCAAGCTCTTTGCGGCGCTCAGGATCTCTTTCTGCTTCGTTGATAAGCCTGTCGAGGATAATGTTCATGCGCGTCCATCGGGACGCCGCAGATGTTTCTGCACTACTGAGAGCATCTCTCATCTCTTTGAAAAGACTAGCGAAATCGCCCCGCTGAAGCATCGAGTTCAGCCGTTTGTACTCACCCAGGCCAATTTCAGCTAATGCAGAAGGTTCCTGAGACAGAGGAGAAGTCTCAGCTAAGCTATTCAGAAGCGCCGCAGCTCTGTCGAGGCTCTCTCGATGGGCCTCTTCGATTTCTCTCAGACGGCTATCGGAAATAGCCGCGGTACCCGCCAGCTCTTGTTTCCGACCTTTCTCTTCCTGCTTGCGAAGTACGGCCAAGCTCTCATAACTCGCCAGAACGCGCCGACACTTTGAGCACGTCCCAAGATGTCTTTCAATTGCCGTGAAGCGTTCGGCGCTAAGCTGCTCGAGACCCCGTGGCTCTGGGGCGCCTTCTCTTTTTCGCAAATACCTATGAAGCTCTGCCCCTCCTACGTGGCGGGCAACCCCTTGGGAACAACCCTTCTCCGGCCCCCGGCTTTCAATTCTCTTGGTCATCGGCGTCTCCCTCCCGTCCGAAATATAAGTGTTGTGGGAGCGTGTTTAGTTACACCAACACAACCTCATAGATACGAAAAGCGCGAGGCAACCGTGCTGGCTGCCTCGCGCTTTACTTCATTCCGGCGGGCCGCGATGTTCGTGGCACGCGTCGACCAAGTGTGATACCCTGTGAGTCACCTCACAGGCGCCGCGTCGCTGTCGTAGTCCGCCGCATTCCACGCCCCAATGCATTTGGTCCCTCCCGGAGCGACTGATTCTCAGATCAGCGGTCATACATCAATACGAAGAATCGCAGTGAAATCGTCAATGCCGCCTGTAACTTTTTTGGGTTGGGACGATCTCCTGAAGGAGGTCGCGAACCTTTTGTTCGAGCTCTTTTCGAGTTCGACGCACGAAGGTCGGGTCGAATCCATTGCGCCGAGAGATCTCCGCCACCCGTTCGCCAGCCTGTAATTCTCCAAAAATCAATCTCTTGCGAGGATCGCTGAGGGTACGATCAACGCTGGTAACCACTGTATCTAGCAAGTCTACAGGCGGGCTTAAGGCGATTGGCTCGTTCGCACGGCTATCAACCACACACGCACTCTGGGCGATCTCCCGGTGCTTCACCCGCAGGGAATCGACGACGAGATTGTGCGTCAATGAGAGGAGAAACGAGCTGAACCTGCCGCGTTGCCGATCATAGCGATGGATCTCCTGCAACAGTTTTAGCCAGACCTCGCCAACATAATCGTCGACGTCCGCGGAGGACGTGGAAATCGCCGTTGCAATAACCTTCCATCGCACGAGATTCTGAAATCGTCGTTTGAGCTCGGCCCATGCGTCTTCATCTTGCGTCTCTGCACGTCGCCGGCTGTCGCGACATTTTTCGGCTAGTGTTTCGTCATCGAGTGTCACTCAGCAAAGAACCTTTGGGTCCGGTAGCTTTCGCTTCCACCCGCAAACTTCGAAAAGAAACCGGTCGAGTCTGTCTGTCGGATCCTCCTGTAGTGTCTTTCGCAGCCTTGCCCGTACGCGATCGGCTCTTGATGGTAATTCGTCGACTAGCCGATCGTAGCAAGCCTTCGCTGCTCGCTTAAGGCCCGGGCCGGAACTTGTAGAAGAGAGAACCCCGTACTTCAGTAGAAACAAATCATGGAAAAGACGATCTTTAACGAACTTCTCACCGCGAATGAGCGCTTCAAAGTTTATGAGCGTGTCAAAGCCCTCAAGTTCGCACCTCGCTCTACTGCATTCCCCGCGACTGATTCTAGCTATCATGGCCTCACAGAAGGTCTCGTCCATTTCGTCGAGTCTCGAAGAGAACTCAAACTCGATCGTTTGCCAGTTCCGTGGCGAACCCGCCGGTTTCAGAGCGGTCTCGTAACTCCGCACGCGGATTTTATCGAGGAAGAACTCCATCACTTGGAACTGATGACCCTTCTTTATGTTACCGCTTTCCAGGCATAGCCCAACGCTGCCTGCCCCTCCAACAACCAGCGTCGATACTTCCCGCTCAGGGCCCCCCGCGCGGCTGGCATGCTGTCCATAAAGGTAACGGCGCGCGGAGTGGGCGTGTCCGTGCAAAACCACCTGGAACCCCAAGTCAATTAAGGCATCCAACGTCTCCGGGGCGTCCGTTAGATAGGACATTGCACTGCGGTGCTTCGAAAGCTGTTCCAGCGGACGTGGATCGTGGAGTTGCAGGTGATGGTGTAGCGCGGCGATGGACAGGGGGTGTCGCAGCGAATCGCATCCGGTGAGGCGTTTCCACTCCGTGATCCTCTCGGGGAGGTCGCACGTTATTAGATCGGCGATCTGATCGTATCCAACCCAGCCTAATGCTGGGGTATACCGTGTTTCTATGCGGCACGAATTCAACCCGATCAGCACCACTGGCCGTGGCGGGATCTCGCGCGTCGGGAGTACGACGCAAGAACCCAAGTGTGGCCGCTCACGGGTCTGGTCTTTATGGAAAAGCGCGCCTAGAAACTGACGATAGTCCTTCTCAGCTTCCATCCGGCTAAGCGGCGTGTAGGGATCTCGTCTCGACCAAAAAATGTCGTGGTTTCCGGGGACAACCAGCAGCCTCCACCGAGCCCCGTCGAGAATCTTCAGTTTTACTAGTTCTTCGGTGAATGCTAGTGCTGACTCGTAGGCGCACGTTCGCGGATATCCCGTGTAGGGTTGCGGTAGTGGCCCTCCCCAAAGAAAGTCGCCAGTTATCACGATTGCGTCGATATAGAACAGTGCTCCTCCCAGTTCCGTTCGTTCAAGTGCCGCCTTGACCTCGCGAGCAAGTTTCGCCCCTTCTTTCCTGGGGTTAATGGACGCGCCTTTCTTCGGTGGACAGAACCAGTGCGAATAGGGGCCGAAGTGTGGATCTGAAAGATGCAGGACTGCGAATATTGGCAGCATGTCGTTACCGGGTGTTACCAAGGGTTGAAGCTCCAATTCTAAATCAAAGTCCATTTAGAGTACAGGAGAAACAGACCTATTTACCCGTAAATGGACCAAAGAAATGTCGCGTGTTGCCACTTCTGTCAAGCCCGAGCGTTGCCGCGGGTCGCAGAGGCGCTTGGGTTCCATATACGACGACTCGTGATGCATATGGTTTGCAGGCCGCCGTGGTCCCCGGCAACTGTTCGCCGGTCCAGCTTTTGCAGCCCGATTTTCCAGTTCGTACACGTTCACTACCGAACCGGTTCGCAACCCCCTCGTGGGTGGCCGGGGGTGTTTTGTAAGCCTGCGGGTACTGGTGGTTGTAGAACGCAAACATTATAGTGATGTGTTTAGGCTTCGGCCCCGGGCTGGCAGTCTCAGGGGTGCACCGGGTACCTCTTGCACTTCAGCGACCAGCACGAGCGCCAATTAGATAGTGATCGCAGATCATCGAACGTTTCAGATTTTGGACGTTCGGTGGCGGATATTCGCAGGAAAGCTGTCGCGGTCGGAAGCGATACGAACGGCTTTGAGACGGGACGCTCTGCCGCAATTGCAGAGGGTCGGCACTCTCGAAACGCCCGTTTTGCAGGCCTTCCCATGGCGCCCGCCGGAAATTGTAGCGAAAAGTGTAGCTGAGGTACCCTCAAGGTTCAACAAAGCTCAACAGGCGAATTTCGTAAGCCGTTGAAAACACTAGGCACAAGGCATAGGGTATTTACCGGGGATCCACATGTTAGAAGGCGGTGGACGTAGTGTTTCGCAAGCGCCTTGTTTTCTGTTGTTTAGCTTTCAATGGGATACGAGCGGCGTGTTGAGGCTTGTTGAACCGTGTTGAAGCAGAAGGCTTTGAACAGCTACAAAATCATCTACAGCTTCTACTAAGTTCTTAGTAGCACAAAGCTCCAGCGTTTCGGTAATACAACGCTTAGGGACACGCTGACCGAGCCCTGGGATTGATCCGCAAACATTGTTCGGAACGCCTAGCCGGTGGTCAGAAGGGGATTTCGCGCCAGCTAAGCTGCGCTGAGGTCAACGAAGGAATGTCTGTTTGATGACGAGCAACGTTCAGAACAGTCCGGTTATTACAAACGACGCCCAAAAATATGGGTGATGGTAAGCGGCCGTTGCGGACCTCAGCATCATCAACTTCGCGGTGCGCATGGCGCTAGCGGGCAACACGCCGCGACGCATGTTGCGGTAAAAGCTCTCCATCAATTCCGCAGTCGCCATGTCATTCACTTCCCAGAGGCTGACCGCAATACGCGAGGCACCCGCATAGAGGAACGATCGTGTCAGCCCGACCATGCCTTCGCCTTTCACCAGCTTGCCAAGACCGGTCTGGCACGCTGACAGCACGACTAGATCGGCATCCAGATCCAGGTTGAACACGTCCGGAACGCGAAGAATGCTGTCCTCGGCGCTCGAACCGGACAGCACCACGCCGGACCGCGATGGAACTCGCTCGTCAATAACGGCGTGGGTCGCGAGATGAAGCACACGGTATCCGGCCAGGTGTTCGCGCTGTAATGCCACTTTGGTCGCCTCCCGGCCGAAGTACACTTTGCAGTCGGCAGGTTTGTACAGGCTGGCTATGGACTCAACTTCCTTGCGCGTGCTGGGCAGCCGGACGAACTGCACGCCGCCTCGCTCGTAGATGCCGCGCACGAGGTCCTGCGATGGTTCTGTGATCATCTTGGAGAACACCGGATCCGCAAACGCCAACAAGCTGCGCTGTCCGGTTCCGCTGCGACGCTCGTTGCGGAGGTGGCCATACGTTGAAACCGACGGCGCGTATGCGATCGTGAAATCCTCAAGCAAAAAGCGATCCGTCCCAGGGCGAATAAGAGCCTCGAAGGGCAGGTAATACAGAATGCTGTCGGGGACGATCAGGATTCTGCTATCGGGCTTAACAAATCGGCTGGCAGGCGCAAATAGCCGCCCGTACAGAGTGCGGGCATGCTCGCTGTACGCCCGGAACTCGGAATCATTCGTCGGGCGGCGGCTGAGCCCGCGGCGCAATCCGATCACTTCGGTGCTAATGCGGCTTCGGGGCGGCAAGGAGAGCATGCGCACGCTACGCGCATCCACAACCCAAAGCTGGGAGCGACGCGCGCCAAGATGGTAGGTCAGGACCGTGCAACTGGCCGCCTTCGCTAACGCCTGGGCCTTGGCTGTCGTATACGGCTCCGGCTGCAAATCCCGAAAAGCCGGGTTCGCCTGACCCAACTCCTGAAGCAATGCGGCGAGGTTCTTCTCGGCTGTATCGACTGCCTGCCGGCTGCGCTCGGATGGCTCTTTCAGCGCTTTGTCTGAGGCGTCCGAAAGTTGTTTCGTCAAGGAAGCCCGCCTTGCCAATTGGGCCTCCGTCATGCCTTTGGTAACCCTCGACTTGGATTCCGCCAGCATGTCGAGGAAGGCGCGGGCGCGGCCTCGCTCGGCGTAATCGAATGCGAGTTTGTCGTATCCGGAATTAGGATGGCGGTCATGCAGCAAAGACAGCACCTCGACGATGTCGTCATAGGCGCGCGCTTTGGTCTCGAGAAACCGCACCCTCAGGTCCGGCTCGGCGATAGAGGCACGCATGCTTTCTATGGCCCGAACGGCCGGTTCGAGCTGGCGCAGCGCGCCAGTCAGATCGTGGCGCTGTCTCGCCAGCGCAGCCAGCGCGATTTCGGCTGCAGCCGTTACGCGGGCGAGAGGCATTTCCTGCGACTGAAGCAGGGCCTCCCGCAGATCGCGCTCCGCGGTGGCGAGTTCACCTGCTTCCATTTCCCGCTCGCCCATCTGCTCCAGCGCGTCCGCCTCTACCGGCTTCGAACCCAACAACCGCGCCAACTTCTCGGCCTCGCGGGAGGTGGCCAGTGCATGATCATGTTGGCCCAGCCGGCTGCGGGCTTCCGCCAGGCTGAGCAGGATGGCGATGTTGAATTCCTTGTTGTTGACCGCGTCGAATAGTTGCGCCGCCTCGTTGAGTGACTCGATCGCGTGGGAGGGCTGCCCTTCGCGCAAATATAAATCGCCGAGGTTTTCCAGGTTTCGCTGTTGTTCGCTGAGATCCCTGAACCTGCGGCCACTATCGAGGGACCTCCGGACATAGCGGACTGCGCTGTCGTAGTCGCCCAGTTCTGCGTAGACCAAGCCTATATTACTAAGGCCCGCGCCGGCAGGCCGCCCGGCACCTAAGCTCTCGAAAATGTTCACCGATTGGATGTCCGCTCGCAAGGCCCGGAAATAGTCGCCCGTCTCCTGGCTGAGATACCCGATGCGCCGCAATTCCAGGGCTTGGCCATACAAATTGCCCCGGCGCTCGTCAGACTGCAGAAGCTCTTCCATGACTCGGATGGCCTCTGGGTAGCGGCCCAACCTCTCGAATGCGGTGGCAATGCAGCGCCGGAGGTAGTCCTCAGGACCCGCTAGAGTCCGGCTCAGGTCTTCGGCACTCAGATAGGATTCCAAGGCCTGCTCCGGTAGGCCCTCATCCATCTGTTGGGTTCCGAGGAGTGCAATGGCGTTGCTCTGATGTCCGATATGTCCGATGGCATTGGCCGCTTCGAGATATCGTTGCGCCCAGTTCCTCGCCTCTTCCTTGCGCCCTTGACTACCTAACCTGCCCGCGATTGTCGGCATGATGGTCAGTGCCGCTTCTCTGTCCTGGGTCTGCTTAGCCAGTTCAAGGGCGCGCTCTAAGTGAGGCAGAATCTCGGGCCCTTCCACTCCACTCGACCCCAGGTATGCCTCGCTTAGAGCTTCGTGGAGTAGCATCGCCAGATCCCATTCACGCAACGCCTCTGCCAATTGTGTGCCTGACTCCAGCACCTTAACGGCCTCTTGATGGCGACCTTGGGAATCGAGCAGATGACCCACAGCCAGGGAGGCACCGGGCTGCGGGAGAGATTGAAGTTCCGCCAGTGTGGCTCGGAACGGCTCCTGAGAGCCAGCCCAGCGGAAGCTGCAGATGTACGCCGCGGGCGAACGCTGGAGGCACTCATGGAAGTGTAGGGCGCCTTCTGGAGCCCGGCTGTCGAAATGCGCCAAAAGCACCGCCAGCCCGTAGTGCGGCCACGGCGAAGCGGGATCACCTTGCGCCAGTTGAGAAAAGTATGACTCGATTTCCAGATCGCGACGTTGGAACCCAATGTCGGCGAGAGCTCCATAAGCTCGCCAAAAAGCGGGGTCTGCGGCAATTACGGCTTTCATGCCGCGGGCGGCCTCGTCCCACTTGCCTTGGCCGGCCAGTCTCCAGGCCTCGGTGTACAGGCCCATCTGGGGATGAGGCGCTGGTTGGGCGACTGCGACCCGAAGCAGGAGAAACAGGATGAACTGGTTGCGCACCGCGGGAATCTCCTATTGGATGCTGAACGGGAACTCGAAGGGGCCGTTCATGCCACCTGACTCGGTTACTCGCAATAGGTAATCGCCAGGGCCGAGAATGCGTCGGGCACAAATCAGATAGAAATTACCTATCCCGTCCTGGCTGTCGATGGCTTGTTTCGACACAACCTTGATGCCGGAGGCGCTAAGGATTGTTGCCGAATAGCTGCTCCCTCTTTGGATCGGGACAAAGAACTTGAGTACTACAGTGTCGGCGTGCCCAAGACCTGTCGAGCGCATCACAGGGCTAGCCCCGCGGGTTTCTGGTTCGAGGGCAAGAACCGCTGGAACCTCTATTACAGCTTGTGGGGCCCGCTCTATCCGCGGAGCAGGGACGGGAGCCCGGACGGCAATCCCTAACGATATTGCCAATGCTGCGGCGAGGGCGTAGGCAGGCGCCGGATTCCAGACAATCCGCCGCCAGGCAGGCCGTGACCCGACAGTGATTCCAAGTCCGCTCCTTATGTTCTTCTCCGCGGCGTACCAGTCCTGCGCATCCAGCGCCTGCAGGCGTTCGACCACCAGTTCGCAAATCCCACACCCGCTTAGATGCTTCCGAAGTGACGGTTCCGCGCTGTTTGGCAAGCGGCCCCGTGTGTAGGCCTCCAGAACATCGGCGGAGGGGCACTCGCCGGCATTCTCGTTCAAGGCGCGGAACACGCGCTGCATCTCCGTGTCGAATCCGCCCTTATCGTCCACTGGCGCCCTCCTTCCTGCGACTCAGTTCCTCCCTTTGCTGCCAGATCAGCTTAAACCGCCGGCGCCCGTTCTGCAGATGGGATCTTACCTCGGCTACCGCGAGTCCTGTGAGGGCTGCGATTTCGTCATAACTGAAGTCGTGCGCGTAGGCTAGCTTTAGGCAGATCCGCTGGTGATGCGATAACTCCTTGAGCACGCCTTCGACCTCGTCCGCCGCCAGGATTCCACTCTCGACCTGCTCGTCCGAAGCGCGATCAGGCAGAAGTTCCGGATCGGCAAATTCAAGCCGGTGCGCTGGCGACACCAGGTGATCGAGACAGAGGTTCCGCGCGATACGGGCTAGCCATCCGTGGAGCGATCCGCCGCGGAAGGCACCGATGGCGGCTAGCGCATCTTTGAATGTCTCCTGGGCGATTTCTTCGGCGGTCGCCCGATTGCGGACCAGCGCATAGCAAAGCAAGAAAACACCCTTGCCGTGACGGGTGAATATTTCGGAAAATGCTTGCCGGTCGCCACTCCGCTGGCAGCGATCGGCGAGGTCGAGGTCAGTGAGATCCGCGCGCGCCTTTCTCATGCAAGATAGCCGGGGGTAGTATAGCAAACCCACGGCTATCCGAGATGGGAGGGTCAGAGCCCATTGGCGTTCGTCAAGACCCAAGTGGCAAAGGACAGTCCGTCTACGGTGTTCAACCCACCTCCGAAGACGATCATACGGTTCGTCCCCGGATCATAAACTGCGGTGTGCGTGTCCCTAATGGTTGGGACACGCCGCGCCGAGGCCGTAACTGCAAGCTTCACCCACGTCGCAGGACCACCCATCCCGTTGGCGTTCTGGAGAACCCATACGTCGCCAAGGTCAAAACCATTATCTTGCCCAGCGTAGATCGTCATTCGATTGCTTCCTGGATCATACGTCGCGGTGTGAAATAAGCGCGGGGGGGGCGAACCCGCAGCTCCGTTGGGGAGGATTCGGGTCCAGACCGCCGTCCCACCAGTGCCGTTGGCATTGGACAGCGTCCACACAGCGTTGGTTGATTTGCCCGTTACCTGGGCGTCGCCGCCAAAGACAGTCATCACATTGTGCGCCTGGTCGTAGACCGCGGTGGGCGCATACTGGCCCGAGGGAGGTCCGCCGGCCGGCGAAAGCTGAGTCCAGACAGGTGTGCCGCCAAGTCCGTTTGCATTTGCGAGCACCCAGACGTCTGCAAGGGTGGCTCCCGCGTCACCGCTGCCATTCTGGCCAGCGAAGATGATCATGCGGTTATTTATCTGGTCATAAACTGCGGCGGGCCAGGTCCGCTGCGCCGGTAGCGCTCCGGCCGGGCTAAGCTGTTGCCAAGTTGGCGTGCCTCCCGCCCCGGTAGCGTTGATCAGAACCCAGGTATCGTTGGCGACGGGCGCGCAACCCGAGAGGCAACCACCGAAGACGATCATGCGATCGTTAGCGCTATCGTAGACCGCGACGTGGCCGTCACGCGGCGGCGGGGCGCCGACGGATCCGCTCGGAATTTCCAATACCCATGACGGAGTACCAGCCGCGCCGTTTGCGTTGTTCAGGAGCCAAACATCGTTCAGGGTGCCAGAAGGTAGGTAAGGATTACCGCCAAAGACGATCATTTGATTTGTTCCAGTATTGTACACGGCGGAATGCCCGAGCCTGGCGTAAGGCAACTCGTCAGTCAAGAAGGTCCATTGCTGCGCCGGTGCCAGCGGAATAGTCAAGCCCAAAGCTATCGGGATATTCGCCAAAAGCCTGAAACGTCGTTTCGTCATCACAACTCTCCTCTTGAAAAGTAGTTCCGCCCGCTACTTGTTGCCACCAGTTCCGGCGACCTTTAGCCCAGGCGAGAATGCTCGTCGGCATTCTAGAGTAAGGACCGATGAGATGCCCGAAAATGCATAACTACCGGCAACACTTATTTCTGTTGGTAACAGCCATTCGCACCAGCAATCCACATAGACCGACTTCGGCGCGCCTCGAGGACGCGGCCCTGGAACGTCGAATGCGTGTCGCCTACCAGTAAGGGCGCCCTCTGACATTCCGCCACTGTGGCGGGATAACAGAGGACCGCCTCCTGGAGTGACGCCGATGTAGCGCTGCTGCATTGAACCCTTTGAGCGACTTTGAGACGGGTGGCCGGTCTCCACCACAGCGCAGCGTACAGTCAAAGATTTCATGGCGAACAGATTATGTGCACGCTCGAAAGGGCGATTCGGGTCATGTACGTGCCGCCTTGCAGGCGGGCCCGCTGGTACAGAAGCGGCTGGGGCCGGCGCTCTTCCATGTGGCGGCTCAGGCTGAAATATGAGCGGAAGCCCCCAGCCTGTTGGCCGGGGTGGACGGGAGTCATCCGCCTCCGCCCTTGATTCGGAGGCGGCCACTTCGGGCGGCCGAGGAAGACTGTCCTTACATGAATTGCACCAGGTGCTCTTAGCACCGAAGCCGTAAACGGCCCCGCCCACAGAATCTATGGCAGGGACGGCCGCCGACCTGGCTTGCTACCGACAGTCTTTTGGAGCGCAGCTTTCATATTCCCCCAATTGGCCGCGACCACGGAGCACAATGTACATTCGACAAGATGTTGGTTGACACGCTCCGACTGCTCAATCGGCAGATCATTGGCCAAATACCTCGCCAAAAGTTCACCGAGAGCGTCGTTCGTGCACCGTGCGTCCGTTTTGGCAAGGTAGAGAATCTGTCCTACGCCTGGCTTAAAATCCGTCATCACCGTTCCATAATTGTGTCTGCGATTCTTCGTAACCGCCGAGGTCGGCTTTTCCAGCTCTTCGAAGGAGAGATGATGACATCTCGCAGACTGGATCCGCCAGTTTCCGGAGCAAGACCGGAGCCTATGACCCGGTTTACTCCGTTCCGATTGGCTCTGGCGAGGGCTGGGCGCGGAGAATACCAATGATAACGCAACCACCGCGAGAGCCGAACCGATCATTTGAGTATAGTAAACGTGCATATTGTAATCAAAAATTTCCCCTCGTGTCTACCCTGCTTTTTGTGGGCAGGCCGAGGGGATGGTTGGATCAATCTGATTCGCGTGCCTAGTACGTTGCCATCCTCCTTAGTTGGTTAACAATCTGCTTCCAACGGTGGTAAACCGTTGAGAGGGGCAGGTTCAACTGCTCGGCGAGTTCTTCGAACGTCGCATCTTGTGCGCGTTCCCGAACGATATAAGCGTCCTCGGGCGCGAGCATAGCCAGGAGTTTGGCCACGTCGAGCGCCGCATCACGCGCCTCAACTTCCAGAAGGGAGGAAGCAAACGTGTCGTCGATAATGGGCACGACTTCTGGGCGGGGCTTTCTGCGGTTGTTATAGCAGTGATTGCGGCAGACGGTTGAGAGCCACGTCTTAAGGGAAGCACCGTTTTTGGCGCTGAAGGTCCGTAGTGTGGTCTGCAAGCGAACCATGATGGCCGCCACATCCTCGTCTATCTCATCTGAACCGCGGCCGTGGTGCCAATAGGTGACATTCTTTATCACCTCGATACGGATCGATTTCCAAAAACTATCTCTGAAGTCTTCGGCGGTCAAAATGTTGGTCTGAGGATCGCCGGTGGTGTAACGCAACTCGATCGGGCAAAGGACGGACTGTGCGCTTAGTTCTAAATAATAGAGCCGGAGGCCCTGGATGTCCGTGTCACGAACACCGGTGCCGATTCCAGCACAGAGAACGCGGGAGAGTTCTTGGATGGCCTGTTGAAGCGATTGCAGAGTATTGCTGGCTGGTGAGATGTCGTGGGCGGTGGAGTCGAAGACGAGTTCCCAACTGCAGGGCTTAGATATGACCGGGGCAGAAGGACCGGTACACCACGTGGTGGAGTGCCAGTGCATTAGGTAGGAACGCGGCACCTGAATCACGACCGCCATTTTTGCGACCGCCTGGATAAATGCTAATCCGTGGTCGATTAAGAAACAGTTACGGGAGCATGATCGTCGAGTTAAATGTGGTTCCAAAAAGACGCGTCGATTCCGCATTGAAAATATCAGGGCTGGTGGCGTCTATATGGGTGTAGGAAGAAGCAAACAGACGGCTAAGCCTCCCACCACAGGCCGAAACCGGAAGCAAGCTTCCACGGGAGAGTATCCATCTCCTTCCTGCTCGTCAACCCCGCCCACCGTGGCCTTGAGGGCCCCGCGGCCAACCCGTCCCAGCCCACTGGGGCGGGTTGGCCCCCTCCCCTCAAGCAAGCACCGAGAGGCGAAGGTGTTTTATGGACTGCCTAACGCAAACCGGACGAAATGCCGCTCAGACCGGCGAATCTGCCAGCGTGGGCCAGTTCAAACAGGCGGGCGCTGTAGTAATGGCTAACCCGTCAGCCCCCGGCGCGCTACACGATAAACTTCACCGCCGGGACAGAAAGGGGCCGGCAAAAAAGCATGCAGACTGAATCCCGTCTAAGAACCCGTGATGGTTTCGGCCATGTCTCTTTCCCCGGCTCCTTCGACAATCGTTGCGCGAAGTTGTCCGGAGAACGACTCGCACAGGCAGAGGCAGATTGGCTGGAATGGAAGTGGAACATAACGTTGATCCAACCCGTGCTTCCTCTTAATAGGCCCGCCGCCGCGTAAGGGTTTTTTCCCCAACAACTCTTCAAGACTACCCCACCCAACCTTCCCGCCGAGCGCATGGAAAAACAATGACGGCGGAATGGTCTAAACCTTCACCAGGAAGATCTGTTCGGCAAAGGCGCTACCAACCAACAAGTCTGGCCCAAAAGGAACGAAAGCCACTATGGAGACTATTCAGCAGCTTATAAAGGAAGTTCAAACTATCTCAATCGATTTGATCGCATTTACGCTACTCTTGAGCCTGTTTCTGAAGGTTGCGAGGGCGGAATTGAAAGAGCATTGGCTTCCGAGGGAGATGCAGTTCAAAAAGCCGCGCAGGATAAAAAGAAGTTCGGCCGAAACGAAACGGTCGAACTTCGTAACAACTCCAGGTTTTCCTCCTTGCAAGTGGTTTGCTTTCTTACTGGCCGCCTTTCACCGACTTCCAAACTCCGGCAGGGGCCGTTCAAATCTCCGCTCAAAAAACTCCCCCAGAAGCCGGCGATCCCGCTGCTCGCCGTAGAGGGCTAGCTGAGCGACATCATCGATACTCATTAGCCGGTAGACCCATTCGGACAGCAAGCCATAGCTGATCCTGCTTTGCAATTCTGGTGCTTGGGCCGGGGGCAAGCCGATGCGTGCCATTTCCTCTGCAACGAACCGCAGCGAGTCGTCGATGAGGTCTTCAAGCTTTTCGATAAGCTGCTGATCCAGTAGACGTTTTTGTACTTCCGTCCTCGGCTCACCGACTCGAACCACTGAAGGGTACTGTCGTTGACGCCGTACGATACGCGGTTTTTCCATCTCATTTTCTCCTGACTGCACCCGCAACCCATCTTGAGATGGGCAGACGGGCTGCGGAACAGCCATGGACTGAAAAAGCTGGAAATCCTTGCCGCAATTTGCGGCAAGCGCCCGCGGCGGTCGGTACAGGTCCGTGTGGCGGGGAAGCTGGAATACGAGGTTGTCGTCAACGCGATGAGACAGCTGCTGATATCCGGACACTCTAATTAGCGCCGCCCGGCCAACCGCGAGACGGTCGGGCCGTCTCCGTCGGTTTGCGAGCGAAATGGAGCCCATAGATACCGATGCCGTCGCGAAAGGCATAGTACTGATCGATAAACGCGCGCATGTGTGCGGGGTTCAACGCCCTGGAGCCGATCAGGCTCAATGTCTTCGAGACCGGCATCAGCAGTTTCCCGAGCCGATTGACGCGTCTCGCGGTCGGCAAGATCTGCTGAGTCTTTTCAAACCATTGAATGTCCGAGAATCCTGCCTTCGAGAGCCACTCTTCAAATTCTTGCCTCTCGGGTAGTGGTGGTACATGAACCCCCTCAAAACAAGCATTTGCCAACTCCCGCTCGCGTTCAGTGAGTTCCACGATCGGCTTGGCGAAAAAGCCGTCGGCAATCACAATCCTGCCACCAGGCTTCAGAAGGCGATATGCTTCGGCGAGAACCTGGTCCTTCCTAGAAGAATGGGCGATGCTCTCAATCGCGACGGCAACATCAAATGTCCGGGCGGGAAGGGGCATGTTGTGGTAGTCCATTCGCCTGAAACCAACCAAGTGGCTAACGTGGCGTTTTGCCGCGAGCGATTCCGCCTGGTCGATCTGCTGCTGGCTCAGCGTGATCCCAAGAACGTGGCAACCGATTTGGGCCGCCAACCACACGGCGCTGGCGCCGTAACCGCAGCCGAGATCAATTACATTATCGCCGCGACCTAGGCCGGCGAGGTCCGCTACGACACGGTTTTCATTTAGGAGGGCCTCACGGTGGGAACGGACAGCGTCACCCCAGATCCCGTAGTGCATGGACAAGTTGTCGACGCTGAGGTTATACAGTTGGTAGTCGAGCTTGCTGGCGAGGTAGTAATCATTTATTTCCTGTTGATTCGGCATGGCGAAGGCATTAACCGCCACGGCGCCGGCATGTTTGGCGTGGTGTCGCTGGAGTACTCGGCTGCGGAGAGCGGCGGAGGGATGGATAGCTAAGTCTTTTCTATAGTATAGCATACCGACAATCAGTGTTGTACTCAAGGGCTTCGAACCTGGACAATCCAGCGGCGTGGGCAATCCCGGTGCTCATCCGCGCACGGTTAACGGCCAGCAGGCGCCAGATAAATAGAAATTATCTGGCGCGCCCCGTTGAACGGTGCACAAACGTGAGAGTTACGCCCAAAATCTCCCGAGAGCCTGTGCCAGCACGTCAGAAGTCGGCGAAACACGCCGTTTGGCTCCTCGTCGGATTGGGTGCAGCCATAGCCTGGACGGCCGTCGGGTGCACCATCGCCGCCGTTCAGAACAATGTCCTGATATTCCTTCAGGATTGGGCCAGCCTTCAGGGATTTTTTCTGGTGGCGATTGGGGCTTGGCTTCTGCTTGTCGTACGGTCGCAAACGCTCAAGGCTCGGGTTACTAGCGTTTCGGGCCGATGGCTCCATGGAATTGGGCGTTCTCCGAAGATTTCACCTGACGGCTTGTCCTGGGGAAGGACGGTTCCTGCTCGCATACCGCCCGCTCCGGCTGGTCGATGCCGTCTGGCAGCGCTTCGCCGAAGAGATCTCCGGACGGATTCGGTGCGTTCGGTGCCCGGCGCCGAAGTGCGGCCGGTGGCTGCTCAAGGGCGCTGCCCGCAGCGATCGCGTATACTGCTCCAACGTCTGCAAGAACCAGGTGTTCCGCGCGCAGCATCGCCGGACGGCGGCTTGATCTGGCGTAGCGCCGATCACGGCGACCGGCCAGCGGCGCAATCGCGCCGCTCCGCTCGCCTGTCGCGGGAACCGACTACGGCTTCTTTTTGGGCGCGTCCGCGACCCCGGCGTGCCGCATTTCATGTCGGAGTTCATCGGCAGGGGGATCGCTCAGCACCAGTGGCGCTATAGAGACATCGACCTCCGTGGGAAACCGGAGTGTCACAGTAGGGTTGTTTGGATCGGCACTGGCGTCGAGGCGATACCGGTAGGTCACCGTGAACGACGTGGGCTCATGTTTCGAAAACTGCCATGTCCGCGCGTTTTCCTCGGATGCGACGGCCAACAGCCGATTGCCATCCTCTGCTTGCGCCGTGATGACCCTCGTCCCATCCGTCACGACCTTCAGATGAACGACGCCCTGGACTTTGGTTGCTCGGGCCAGGGGCGGGTAGAGCGGCCCCCCCCCACCCGCAACCATCGGCAGAACAGCTTTGGGTTGCTGAGCGACGGCCGTTACAAGGAACGCCGCCAGCAGCACGGCAGAGAAAGTCATCCTATTCACTTTCCAGCCTTCACACGACGGATGACATGTACGACGAGCTTTGTTTTAAACGCCCCGAGATGCCCCCAGCCCGGATGGTCTGATTTGCGGATCGCTTCCGGCAGATTCGGGTCGGGACGCGCCGGGCCAAAGAACTCCCCTTCAAACACCACATCGGCATGCCCCTTCGAATCCAGGATTGAGCGCAGCACTTCCTTGTTTGCCGTCGATCGAAGATCTAACTCAACCCACGTGTGTTGAGAAGGGCACGCCGGACCAGTGAGAACGCCCATTTCTAATCCGTTGCTGTAGATTCCAGCAACTTGGACAGAACGCTGCTCACCTTCCTTGGCACGCCGCTGCAAATCGCATAGGGACGCCTTACTCGGCGCGGATTGGGCGCTGGAGATCTGTGTGCTTACGCCAATCACTACCAAGACAAGCCATCGGATCATCTTCATGCGGCACCTTAATGTGGAACCACAAGATTCAGCACGTTCCCGCCCTGATTCTTCTGGGTTAAGGGCTTCCCGTCAGCCGAGTGATAGAGCTGCGGATTTGCGAGCAGGATTTGATCGATCCGGCCGCCGATACCAATCGGGCTTGACCCGGCTCCAAGTGCACAGTTGGCATTTCCGCAGCCGTTGTACGGCTCGTTGGCCGATCTGTAGATTGCGTCTGTGACCCGATAGGCTCGCTGTTCCGAGGCGTATTGGCTGATGTCGACACCCACAGTGAAGCCGGTGCCCCCACCTGTAATCGTGATGCCCTTGACCATGTCCTGGGCATCAGCGACGTGGCTACCCTCGTGCCCTATATCCGCGGCCAAAGCCGTGCCGGCACTGCCAGAGTTGATCGTGACATCTGACTGGGCAAAAAGCTTACCGTTTGCGTCGGCCCCGAGTGTCGAGCGGGTTACGCCGCCCTCCCCGGCCTTGCCTAGGTCCGCAAAGCCCACCGTGACGCCATTTGCATCGTTCGCCTTGCCATACGCGGCAGCGGCACGAGCTATTTCTTTATTCTTGGAATTCCGCATGGCGTCTACCGACTTCTCGAACGCCACGTCCTGATCCGAAGCGCAATGGCTCGATCCGTCCTTCGGGTCATCCTTGCAAACATACATCCCCGTCGGGTCGGTGAAGCGCAACGGATTGTTCAGGGCGTATGCATATCTGTTCAAGGACTGAGGGTTGGCGAGTTCTCCGCCAAGCGGATCTGGCGACGTAAACCTGCCCTGCGCTCCACTGAAGTACCTTGCCCCGAAGTAATCGAGGCCCTGCTGGCCCGAACTGACCGTCTCCGCATCCCGCTCCTTGCCGGTGAACCGGTGACTCACCCCTTCGTTCCCTGCGTAGTTGCTGCCTCGCCCGTCAATATCTGACGCGATCTCCTCCCCAAACGGCAGGTAGTCATGGTACCAGAATTGTTGGGTGCCGTCGCTGCCAATGCCGGTAGTGATGCGAGTGCTGCCCAAGGAATCAGCCGTCAGATAAAGCGTGCCGGAGGTGGGAGACGGGGAACTGGAGTACTCGGCCACCTCTTCACCCGTGGCGTCGTAGACGTAAACCGTAGTTGTGGACCCGCTGATCTTTTCCACGCGTCTGCTCTCTCCATCATACATGAAAATGTCCCCGCCGGCGCTGGAGCTGATCTGCCGGTTCTCTGCGTCATACGTGTATGTCGAGCCGCCTATGCCTGTGAGATTGCCCGTAAGGTCGTAGGAGACGGCCACACCGGTGGACGACGGAAAGCTCAGCCTGTTGTTGTTGGACGAATCGAAATAGTTCGAACCCAGCGGGGTAAATGGCATCAGCGTGATCCCGGTGCTGTGGTTTGGGTCCACCCAGCGATTGCCATAGGCGTCGTAGCCGTAAGTCTGTAACCAGAAGCTCCCTTCGGCCGCCGATGCCAGCCGGTCATACGCGTCATAGGTGTAATTCTGGGTGACGTTCAGGTGCTGGCTCGTGACGATGGTCTGGGAGGTGACATTCCCGTTGTTGTACCGGGAAGAGCCATAGCTGAAGTTCAGGACCAACGGATCGCCCGAACTGCCACTGCCCCCTTGACCGTTTTGGCAGTACGTGCCGCTAGAAGCCAGACCGAGCCGGACGCCGGTGATCTGCAGCCGGCTATTTTGGCAGTACTGCTCCAGAAAGCCACTACCTAAGGAGACCTGGTTCAGTGCACCATTTGGAAACCACGTAAAGGTATCGGCGTACGTGGCAGAACTGGCGCCGTAGGCACCAGAGACGGTCTTAGCGCGTCCTGCACTGTCGTATGCGATGGTTTGCTGCCTGCCGGACGGGAATGTAAACGATGTCATCTTGCCCGCTAGATCGTAGCCGTACGACATGGTGTACGGCGTCGCCGTGCCGATCTGCTGGCTGCTGGACAGAGGCCGACCGGCCCAGTCATATTGCGCGTAGTCGTATACGAATTGCGGTATTATGCTGCCGACACTGGCACTAGTCACCTGGGTGAGCCGACCGATCACATTATTGTTGGCGGCATTTGCTGCGCCCTCGCCGTACGCGTACGTTACAGGCGCGGTATAAGGATCGGTTTGGGATTTATTAACCACCCGGTTCAGGCCGTCGTACGTGCCGCCGCAGGTCGACCCCAGCAGGGTTCCAAAGCAAGTCGTCCAACGCTGATCGGTGCGGGTCAGGAGATTACCACTAGTGTCATAATCGTAGGTGATCGATCCGGCTTCAGGGTTGTTCGACTGCACCAAATGTTTAAGGGAATCGTAGCTGAAGCTGCGTTTCTGCCCACCGGAGCTGCAAACGCCACTGGTAAGCGTGCAGTTCTGCCAACTCTGCACCAAGTCGTCAAGCACATCGTATGCGTAAGCGGTCGTATATGTCGAGAACGTACTCTGACCGTAGCTCCCGCTTCGCCAGGACGTGACATTCTCGTCTACTCTAACCAGACGGCCTTGGGCATCATAATAGTAGAGGCGGTTATTGCCGTTCTGGTCTGGGGCCGCTGGCGGCTCGACCTCCAGCTTGGTGTTGGCCAAGCTGACGCCGTCGCCATAATACATATAAGAGGTAAGCGATTGATCCGGTGCCTGCACCGACAATGTGCGATCCAGAAAATCGTAGGTGTACGTTGTCAGAGAGCTCGAATCGCCCGGGTTGGATTGGGTCGCCAAACGGCCCCGCCAATCGTACGTATACGTCGTGTCGATCTCGCCTTCAGGAGCCAGATACCAGCTAAGCACCTTTCTACCGAGGCCATCGTAATCAGTTTGGCTTTTGAGCTTCTGGGACGAATCCAAATCCTGGGTAGCGCGAACGCTGAAGCAGTTCTGTGACTGACTGTTTTGTGAGCATGTTCCGATCGTGTCTGTATAAGTATAGCTCGTCTTGCCACCGTCCGGTCGTGTCACGTTCGTCAACCGGTCCAGAGCATCGGCATATGCCAAGGTCGTCGGTTTTCCGTTGAAGTCGGTGTATTGTGTCGGTTTCAGGATGTTATAGTCGTACGCTAACGTCTCGGTTAAACATGAAGACGGGTTCTGTGAGCACGAGGTTGACGGTGTGACGTTTAGGCCCAGGTAATGTGTAATTGAGATTGGAAGCACGCACTTGCTGGCGCTGTCTGCGTATGACAGATCCTTGCGTACGCCGCGAGGGTCAATGACCGTGACCAAGTTGCCGGTTTGGTCGAAGGATTGTTGGGTGGTGAGGTTCTGGTTGTGCAGATCCCACCATCTGATAATCGAGGTGGCATTCCCACGGACGGTGCCGTGGCCGGTATCATTTTGCGTTCCGGCACAGGTCGCCAGGGTGTTCTGATCGTACTGCCATTGGGTTTGCGCCACCGTCGGTCCACCTACAGTTGCGACTGTCTGGTTAATCGGCAGGTTGACGATGTTCAGGTTCAGGTATGCAGAGGCGGTATTATAGGCGGTGTTCGCGACCCGAACAACGCTACCGGGATTTCCATTGGCGCCGTATGCGGATTCCGTCTCCTGGGTCTGATTATCGTAGGCGTCGTACGTATAGGTGTTTTGGGACGTTACGCCGTTGTAGGTCGTGGTCTCAGCCTGAAGCTGGGGGTCGTGACTGGGGCACGTAGCGCTATTGGGGTGACTGTACCCATCAGTTGTGCAGTTCTGAATCGTCGGATTTGCCTGCGTGAACCAACAGAGATATTGGTCCCATCCGTTTGGACCGGAACCGCAGGCGCGTTGCTGCCAAGTGTTCGACTCGATTTTGAGCGGATTGTTGTTTGGATCCTTGAAGGTCACCTGGGTTTCTCGTCCTTCCAGCCAGGTGGGGATGCTTACTACATTAGGGTTTGGCGAGTTGAGCAGGTTGACTGACCACAACTGGTGGTCCTCAGAGCCTAGGAGGCTTGGACACTTCGCGGTATTTGAGTATTTGACTGTCAGAGTCTCCTGTTGTAGGTAGGTGCCATTGATAGGTGATGGATAGCAGATGACCTGTTCTAGGATTGAACCGCTGTTGGTGCCGAGCGTGACCGTATTGCTGTATATCCGCTTCTCGGTCAAGTACGGTACCACGCTGTACATGTACTCGGTCGTCTGTGCCCACGCTGGCTGGGGGCTCATCTGGGATGTATTAACATAATATGTGTAGTCGTACTCGTAGGCGCCGCCGGTTGGTAGTTCGACACGCGATACGCTTCCCGCGGGGTCGTAGTAAATCTCGTAGGCCGTGTAGTCCGGCAGTAAGATTTCATAGGGAAAGTTGCCAGAGAAATACCCTTCGGTGGTGACCACTGGAAACAGTTGCTGGAACGTTTCGATGCCAAAGGTTCCTGTGCCGGAGTCACCCTGGTTCTGACGAAGCATCGGGCGCGACTGCGGTGTTGTAGTGCCTGTGTTTACTGTGTTGACCGTTGGGGCGCAGCCCGTGCCTGAGCAGGGGCCTGCAGTTTCTGCAGAAGACACGACAACACTTCGCTGAGCGTCCTCGTAACCAGGGTAGTTAACTGTGAGGGAGCTGGTATTTGCGTTTGATGCTGATGCTGTGGTGATTGAGCGGCCGACAGCATCGGTTACGTTGGTGGCTCCGAGGAGCGGGTCAGAAATCGTGATGAAGTTCCCATTTCGATCTTCGATCTTCGTCGCGTACCCGAACTGGTCGAAATAATAAGTTGTGCCGTCGCGCAAGGTCATGGTGCCCTGTATACCGGTTGAGGCAGATGGGCAATTACCATTGAAAAGATCCGTAACAGGCGATCCGGTGGTGACGGTCGCTGCACTGCCATCAACGGCCCGGAAGGTGGTTCCTCGGTTTGTCGTTTGGCTATTTACAGTCGGATAGTTTCCGACCGCCCCGCCCGTTGTGGTATCGAGGAACACGGTTTCCGTGCCGTCTGGTGCTATATATACAACAGTCGTTAACATTTGTTGCCACCAGGTCTCGTTCGCGGTCTTAATATAGGTACAATTGGCGCCGCTCTCGCGGGTCTGCAGCATGCCCCCAATGAGCGTTGGGGACGGGTACCTCGGACCGTAGTGGGCGGCGTAAGAATAAGCTGTTGCCGCACACCATGGGGTCTCCATGGATGCCGGCTGACAGGAGGCGATAGAGGAATAAATCGTCCATTGGCCTTGCAAATTCAAAACCATCGGCACCTTCATCCCCCCGCGTCCATAAGCCGTAGCTAGCGGAAAAGTGAAATTGACATGGCCAGTGCCGAGGTTGAGCGTATCGAAGCCGCTCAATTCGTATGAGCCGGCCGGGGACCCCGGTGCCAGCATCGCGGGAGTCAGCCCGTCTCCGGTTGTCTGCGATGGCCCGGGTGGCGCGGTCTGCTGCTGGCCCCAAAGCAAGAGCGACTGGGCAGCAATTAACCAGAGTCGACACAACCGTCCGGCTCGAATCCCGTTGTTGAACAATGGCTTAGGTATCATTTTTGGTCCAGCTTTCGACAAGCCTCTTCTGACGCTTACGGCGTGATCGTGATCTTCACAGCCATCCAGGCGTGTTTCCTTAAACTCAACCAGTACTCGCCGGGCGCGAGATCCACCGGAAACGTCACTACATCGTGGTGAGTGTCGGTGCATATGGCCGGCGCAACATTCGAAGCGAGGCCATTCCGATCGACTGAGATCAACGTGAACGTTTCATCCTTAGGCTCCAGGCGATTTAGAATGAACAGGACGAATTTGCCTGAGGGCCGAGTAATCGTAGAAGGACGGCTGCCGTTCCGGTCGATGATCACCACTCTGTTGGGCACCGTGTTTGTCTGCGCGGCGGTGCGCACCGGGGCCGTGGCGACAAAGAGGGCCAGCAACATCGGCCAAAATGGTCTCAAGGTGTGCATGTCATTGTTCTCCTAGTAACGTTTTCCCGTGATCGCCACAACATAAGGGCTCGGCTGCGTGCCGGCTGGTACAGTTACCGTAAAACTGACCTCTGACATTGGCGTCAGGGCCTTGGGCTCCGGCAATACTCGATCAATTGGCGCTAGCCGTAGTGAAGGCGATACCACCGACAAGCGAAACTGTTGATCGTATGGCACGAAAACGCGATACGAGCGACCGGTCGGACTCTGGCTGACCGCGGTCAGGGGTACGTAGACGGTCTGTATCGGAATTGACGGATCGGCCCTCATCCAGATCCCAACCATCACGTCTGGCGGGTGGCGTTCCGATACTGCGGCCAAAAGCCCCTCATGGTCCTCGATGATGACGGTCAACTGTGCCGCTGACCGGGCCTTTATAAGGACCTCTGGCACTAAGGCCGAGGCCGTCACCGCCGTGTGCGATTGAAACGCGTTCCAAATGCAAGTGTTGAGCAGCGCGGTATTTGTGCTTTGAGTACAAAAACGGAAACTCCCGATAGGTACCCCGGCAATTGAGAAGCTGCCATCGGGCGCCGTCAACACGGTTGCGCGGAAGGGTGCGGATACCGTTCCGCCGGCCGGAGCGTCCAGCATTGCCAATACTGTGACGTCCGCGCTTCCGTGGCCGTCTGAATCCACCACGCGTCCGCGTATCTGCCCTACAATCGATGCGTCCTGGGCATAGCCAGGAACAAAAAGCGATGTAAGCGCCAACGCGCTCAGCCTTATGATCCTACACCAGTTCATTTTGTGCACTCCAACATGTTCGCTGATCTCGCCGAATTCCCATGTAAGCTACTTTGATCCACCCCTATTGCACTCCCCAAGTGCCGACTAGGACATTGCCAGTTGACTGGAGACCATTTGTTGTAGACGACAGGCTCACTTCTTGACTGCCAGCAAAGGAATGGTTAAAGGACAGATCCAAAGTCAGGGTCAGTGTGTTGCCCACGCTTGAGTAATTCGAACTCGAACCATACAGTGTACACTGGGTATTACTGAGAGTTCTCGACCCCAGCGGATGTATGGGAGACGATTGTGTCCAACCACTTCCGTCGTCTGTTCTGAGCCACAGCGTGTTGCTGCCAAGGTCATAGTGCACCCAACAGGCACTCGTGGTTGTGGTCGGTGATGGACTCACCAACAAATCGACAAACTTCAGGTCGGTTGCCCCGTTTGCGTCGGTGTATGTCGCAACGATGCTCTGGGGTCCGTCGCCACTTCCGAACGGGGGCGATACGGAAAGAGTCGGTATGGTCAAGGTGCCCATTGTGACCAGTCCGCTTGCGCCGGAGGTTGCCGCCATGTTCATAAACAGCGTTGCTGGCCCGGCAAACGTAGCAGAAAAGGCCACCGGCACCACGAGCGTTAGCGTGTTATGGTATCCATGGCCGTTGTTCCCACTGAGCGTAACCGATGCACCAGCAGAGCTAATGGTACACTGGCTATTTGCCGCAGTGCCCGGCTGTCCGGGTGTAAGTGGCCCGAGCCAGGTTTGCGCCAGATCATCCCGTAAGTACAAGAGGCCGCTACTCTTGTTATAGAGTACGTAGCAGGCATGTGTGTACGCCGCGTTGTTGCTGTTAAGATCGATGAGCAGCCCGACATTTGAGATTTCCGACGTGCCCGCGTTCGTCGTGTCGGTGTACACGGCGGTAAAGGGTTGATAGCCGCTTGTGCCGGAAGATGGACTCACGGAAACCGGCGCGAGCGGAGGTACCGTCCAACTTCCCATCTGTTGCCATCCGTTACTGGTGACCGAATCGGCGGCGTAAAGGTAAATAGACTGGGAGTTCGGGCTCGGCAAAGAAAATGAAGGTGAAAACGTTATCGGGATCGTCAACGTCAGCGTATTGCTGTTTTGAGGCAGACTTGCCGACGCACCACCGACATTGATGCTGCACTGGCTGTTCGAGACGATGCTGTTGGCGGTTCCCAAGATAACGGGCGCGCTCCAGGAAGCGCCGCTATCGTCGGCCAGTGAGAGGGTGCTTGAGCCAGGCAGGTACTGGAGGTAACAAGATGCGGCGGTGCTGGTAGACGATGAGCCGACCACCATTTGAACGGCGGTGATGTCGACATTGCCAAAGGTGTCGCTAAACGTTGCCGTGAACGTGCCACTCGTGGTAGTGCCAGAAGAGGGCTGTAGAGAGGTGGCCGTCACGGGGGCTGAGACGAGTTGGATGGTGGCGGTTCCGACCTTGCTGCTGTCGGCCTGGCTTGTCGCCTGAATTTGCCAGGGGCCGCCCGATGTGAATACAGAGGGCGCAGTATAGGTCAGGCTGACCGACGTTGATGTCCAGCTACCTGGCATCTGTGGATTCTGTGGCACGGTCCAGTTAACTCCACTGTTGCCGCTATAGCCCACCGTGGCGTTAAAGGTAACGGTCTGGCCTGGGTAAAGCGTGACCTGCGAGGGTTGCAGCGAAAGCGTGACGGGATTAAGTGTGATGGTGGCCTGTCCTGTGGTCGTGTTGTCCTGCAGGCTCTTTGCCGTTACAGTAGCTTGCTGAGATCCAGTGATGATGCTTGGGGCAGTATAGAGGCCAGAAGAACTGAGCGTACCGGGTCCAGACAGGCTCCATGAAACGTTGGTGTTGCTGGCGTTGCTGACACTAGCGCTAAATTGCTGGGTCTGGCCACCGATTAGGGAGACCGACGCTGGAACAAGGGAAACTGAAATCGGCAGCACAGTAAAAGTCACGGCCTGAGATATATTTCCGTCGACCGTACTCTCCGCCGTGATCGTAACCGTGGTGCCACTATTTGGCGCTGTGAAGATCGCTGAGTACCCGTTAGCGTTCACGGTGATTGCGTTAGCCAGACTCGAGATCCAGCTCACCGAGGGATGCTGGTTGGTGCCCTCGGCGGCGGTGATTGTAATGCTCTGGCCTTCTAAAACAGTTGTGCTGTTTGGAGACAGCGACAGCGTCAGCCCGTTATTCACGGTTACGATCAAGCCTGGGCTCGTGCTGGTGTGGTTTATGGGAGTTTGCGTCGCGGTTCTGGGAAACACCGAGTCCGAGTCGGTGGCGACTGCCGTGATTGTGTGTTGGCCGTTCGTGACCTGCGTGGTATCCCAAGAGTATGTGAATCCAGCGGCGTTCGGGCAGCCTGGAATTGGCGCTACACATGTAGACGGCGTGCCTGCGGGAGACAGTATGCCTAGTGTGGCGTGAGGGCTAACCTTTGTACCGTCCACATAGATGTCAACATTGGAGATGGCGCTCTCGGCCTGTATAGCGTTGTCGAACGCGTATCCCTGAATAGCTAGCGTGCCAGATGCGCCACTCGGCGCGATGATGCCGACGGTCGGCGGCTGATAGCCCGGGATATCGAGGGTACCGAGGAACAGCCAGGTGGTTGGGTCTGCGGCGGTCGAGGTGGAATCACATGTAGTACTGTTAAGTGGCAGGCCGTATGGAAAACGCGTGCAGTACCGAATCCACACATTCTGCGTGCCGCCGAACCTGGGCGTGAAGGAGAGCGTCAGGTATAGCCACTCGTCACTGCCATCCGTGATTGCAGCAGTACCTGAGGCGACTACGGTGCACTGGTCATTGGATATATTTGGCTGGTTTGGGGGATCATTACCATTATAGTACACAGTTATGTTGCTCGCCTCTTGACTGGCTCCCGAATCGGGTGAGAGGGTAAACCGACCCGTATTCCACCACCAATCCATATAGCATGCGTTCTGAGCACTCGTGAGGCTGTTCGTGTTCGCATCCATGGTCGGCTCGTTGCTGGTAGTTGGAGCTCCGATAAGTATCTCCAATGGCGTAAATGATCTAAAAGGCCACATCGGCCAACCGCTGCCGGCAAAATAGAAATTCAGATCTGCGTTCTGACCTGCCGAGAACGGCCAGCTCTGATAGCTGACGGCCGGAACTGTGCCGCTGATATCGGCGTATATAATATTTGATCCCAAGCCGGCATAGATGGCATTGAAGCCGAGCGTAAATGGATATTGGGTTTGGCCATTTGGCGCTTGGTAAACGTTGCCGGTCATGGTGCCGAGCGCACCGCCCGACGGCAGACTTGGCCAGGTAACGGAGCTATCGATAATCGGTCCCGCGGTGCAGGAATTACCATTTTTGCTGTCGACTACAACTTGGGCGTTGCCATAGGCATGGAAGGTAACGGTTGAGCCGGCTGTTACCGGGTTGATCGCCGTACCAATTGTGCCCGGATTACCAAAGGCTGGCCAAGGCTGCGAACTGGTGATGCAAATGCTTGAATATAACGGCCCAGCGCCTTGGCTTAGTTGGAGTGTTGTGTAAGCTACGATGCTGCCGTTGAACAACGCGTTGACGGTCAGGTTTCCGGACAACTGGTACGGGGTTGTGTTTGGACCGATAGTGTAGGAGACGGTTGCTGGTCCGGTGCCGGCGGTCGGCGGCATGCTGACCCATGATGAGGCGTTATTGGTTACACTCCAACTTTGGTCGGCTGCGGCGCTGATACTAAAGCTCATTTGTCCCTGGTCGGTGGCGGCGAAGCTTACTGAGGAAGGAGTCAGGGTAATTCCTTGTTCCTGGCTCAAAATGAAGGAGTTGCTGCCCGACTGGCTGGTGACGGTAATGCTACCCTGGCGAGATGATGATCCGGTATTGGCTGCATACGTAAAGCTGACATTGGCATTGTTCGCGCCGCTGGTGGTTGTAAGGGTGATCCAGTCCGGGTTGGCTGTGGTGACGGTCCAAGTGCCTGATGTGGCCACGGCAAATGTACAGTAGGTTGGCGGCGATTGCAGGATGCAGACGGCAGATGACGCAGCAGAGGGCACAGTTTCGCTCGCGGGAGTAAATGAAATAGAAGAGTTGACGCCGTTTTGCGTAACGTTGATGGAGATATCCCCGGCTGAACCAGGGCACTGCGTGCTGCCAAAGCAGACCACGATCGCACCGTACCTGGCTTGGCTGGATGTGTTCTGGGTTACGCTGTAGGTGATCGTGTTGCCAGAAATGGCCAAACTCTGAATCCAGGCGCTGCCACTTTGGACTTGTGACGTCCAGGTGCCACTATACGAGACGTTGAGAGCCCCTTGGGTTGCGGCTGATGGGAAGACCGGGCTCTGCGGCGAAACGGATGGTGGTGTTGAGGTACCCGGCTGTTCGATGGCGATGATGCGGCGGCCGAGTCGAATGTATTCTTTCGTGGGAGTGGGAGTCTGTGCGAGGCTGGCCCCGACTGTTCCGATGGCTGCCAATAGGCCAGTCACGGAAGCAAGGAGCTTAGATGTCGGCATCAGAGGTTCACATTTTGCAGGTCTACGAAACAGTAGGATAAACGGACTATGATCGGCGGACAAATAGGAAAATGCTGATAAGCAGATGAGATTATCTTGTATAAATGAGCCAAAAATAAGCCGCGCGGCGACTCTACAAGCTGAGAGCCACGCAGAAGTATGCGGCTATGTGGCGTTTCCACGAACATGGCGGAACAAGAGAGAGGCGTCTTGCACCGGCACCACGCCGAACCGGAGGACGTGCCGGTGCCGGTCCACCTCACGCAGGCACACACTCGAACGGTTCCGATTGTGAGCTGTGGGTATTACGAATTTGTTATGTCAGTTTATCGACTGAAACATAGCTGGACGGCGGCTCCGCGCTCGAGGTGGCGGCCAGCGCCCTTCGAATTGTGCCGTAGCCGAGACCGGTGACACGCGCTATGCAGCGCAAGCTTATACCCGCCCAGCGCAAATGCCGAAGGGCTTCGATGTTTAGGTTGCGTTTTGGTCTGCCGCGACGAGCATTGTTGAGAGTGCGCATTTTGCCCTAACATGATGTAGTGATTTTTGCGGGAGTTTTGTTTCAAAACGGCGTGGATCAGGGATCCATCGCACGAGCGCCTCGTGGAAGCGCTGCATCGTTTTAGTTACAAACCGTTAAAGGGGGCGACGCTCGGAGATCCGGCCGGCCCGAACAAAGGCGAGCCAGCCCACGCTCAACGCGATTCGTACCATTATTCTCCATGGGCGGCGGCAAAGTCCGGTCCGAACCTTTTGCCAGGCCGCCCTGGTGGCGATCACGCCCGCGCCATCTTTGCGCCTTTGCCGCCGTTGCTTAGTGCGCCGAATGCCAGATCGCCCATCCGGCGTCTCTGAGCCTCTTGTCGATGAGTTTTGCGGGTGGCCATTCCGAATTGGCGGGACTTGGTGCGTTCATAGAAAGCGCAGCTTTATGAGGCATTTAAAAATCGGTCACTGCTTTTAAATTGTAAGGATTACTGCCAGATTACGCAATACTGCTTCTAGACTCAGAATCACTATTCCTTGGAGTTAAAATGATCGGGGTCGTTTCCAAACCGGAGCCATCCTTGACGGTGCTGCCGGGAGAATAACTCCACACGGCTGCCGGGGCAGACTCTCTCGACAAGCACATAAAACTCTTCGGGTTTGCGCGAGTGCTCTCGCCTCGCAGCTTCCAGAACTGTGCCATCGTTGCCATTCACGAACACTGGTTTGCCACGCGCCCCGAGTAGGCAGTGCTCGGTTTGCCCCCTCAGCCATTGCCCGGTCCCCATCCGATCCTTGACCCACGTCAGCAAGGTCTTGTACTCAAACCCCCAGGCGGCCACCACCTCAAATGCAACAGGCAGATGGGCGTTGGTGGTCCAAAGCCACAGGGTGGCGTTCTCGTCGGCGATGTCGCGGACGGACATGGCCTTAATGTCCTCTATAGCCATGGTCGGATACGACAGGCTGGCGCCGTTTTCGTACTGCCAGGGAGGGTCGGCGACGATAACCTGAAATGGGCCGGTGGGCAGCTCCGGCGGGTCGGCCTCCAGTTCCTTGGCCTGCCTGAGCACGGTCAGGCGGCGGAAAGCGCCGGCGACTTTGCCGCTGCGGTCCATTTGCTCAACAAGGTAGCCGTAGTCATCGGGTGCTTCCTCGGCGGCCTCGATCACGGCTTCGGCTTTGTCGATGGTGGTGCGGCCCACGCCCAGATAGCGCGCAATCTTGTCGCGGGCGTCCCCCTGTCTTTCCACCACTGCTGCGGGATGACAGAGGTCTGCCCGACTGCCCTGCCTTTCCCGCGCTGCCCGCCGTTCCAGCGGTTCAATCGCCCGCTTCAGTGCCACGATCTCGCTGGGCAGCAGATCCTTGCGGACAAAATTCTCGTGAGCCTCGCCGCGGGCTGCCTGGTAGAGATCAACCACCGTTACCGGAACATCCGTCCAGCCCAGGAGCCTGCAAGCCTCCAGCCGCCGCTGACCGGCGATCAGGCGGCCATCCGCCGTGACCACCACCGGGTGTAGCAGGCCGACCTCGGCAATACTGTCAACCAGCGGTCGGAGATCCCCAAGGTCCTTGCGGTAACGGAAGCCGATTTGGATCTGCTCAATTCTCATCGAGATCTACCTTGGTCCGTGGGTCCTCTTCAACTCTTCATCTGCGGCGCCCGGATCGGGGTTTATTGGGCTGGCGCTTGGAACTGAATAAGCCCAGCGTCGCGATAGAAAACAACTCCTTGCCGACGCCCTTGGCGATGCTGCCGCCTTCCCGTGCCAGCGCTCGACCTAATGATTCTCTTTTTCTCCACTTTGCCATTGCATTTCCTCCTTGAGCGATTTCTGCTAACAAACACTTAGGTTCAGTTGTGCCCGCCATCCGCAAACATGCCGCAGCCTTCCCGAACCTCTACTTGCCCCGCGCCGTCCGACGCACCGTCCGAAAGGCTGATCCGCCGGTAGTTCCAGGTCCGCGGGCGGCTCATGAGCAGAGTGTCGATCGCGTAGACCGCCACGGCACCGACGGCCTGCAGAATGTCGGCGATGGCTGGAGTGCCAGGACAAGGATAACGGTCGTCGTTGACAATGTCCGGGTACAGGCAAGCGATACAGGGACCTTGTCTGTCCTGGACGAACACGTAACCCAGATCGCCCGTGGTACTCACGCCTGTGAAAACCACGGGGACGCCGATGGCGCGGAAGTAGCGACTGGCCATCACCCTGGCCGGATTGTTGTCCACGCCGCAGACGGCGACGTCGCAAGGCAGCTCGATGCGGCGGCAGAGGGCCTCCTCAAACCGGAAGGCAAGCCCAAGGATCTCGCTTGCAGCAATACATTCTCCCCGGAGGTTCTCAGCCAGCGCCGGGGCTTTGAACTTGCCGACGTCCTTTAGATAAAAACGCTGGCGGTTTAGGTTGCTCTCCTCCACCACGTCGCGATCGAGCAAGGTGATGCTTCCTATGCCCTTGCGCACTAGAGTCGGGGCGATGTGCGAGACCAGGCCGCCGGCGCCGATACACAACACGCTGGATTTGGAAAACACGGCTTGGTCAAAACCGGCGATCTTCGTTTGCCGCTCGAAGGCACCGGGGACAGCCTTGCCGGTGAACTTAATTGATATTCGTGAGCTGATAAATGCCGGGCGCATGCAATTTCACTCCTTCCCCGTAGATTTCGATTTCACAGTTCCTGTCCAGCCGCACGAAGCGCACGAAGCCGTCACGGCTGAAAATGGCCATGACCGCCACGTGGCCGGCGCTCTCCAGGCGTTTTTGGAAACCGGTGTCCGTGCCTGACGGCTGGGTGGCCTCAGCGCCGTTGCCGGGGTGGCTGTGGAAATGGCCGAGCAGCCGGTGCCGGAACTGCTCCAGCTTAATCAGCAGGCCGTGCGTCGAGCGGGTATCGGCGGTGACGCCCATCATGGTGCGCTTTTGGTGGGCGAACTCGGCCCACTGGTCCAGCACCAGCACGCCTTCCACTTCCGAGCCCGTGATGAAGAAAAACTGCTCGTCCTGGTCAGCGGTGAGTCTTCTAAAGCTTTCGTGCAGAAACAGCGAGCTGACCGCGTACCGGCGCGGGCCTGACTTTGCCTCCGCAGCTTCGGCGGCGATCTTGTCCAGGCTCTCTAGAAAATCGTTGGTCTTATGGATCTCCGTGAACAGACGGACCAGGTTCTTGCGGCCGCGCGCCGCCTTGTCAAACCGCGCGATCAACTTCTCGCGGCGGTCAACCAGGGCCGCGCGCTTTTCGTCCAGGTGGGTAGTGCTCATTATTGTTCGTAAGCCTCCGTTATCAATCTTTCGATGGTCAATACTCCCGAACTGACGTCTCTGGGCTGTTTGGCCATGTGGACCATGTACCAGTCATTGCCCCGGTGCTGAAAACAGACCCAATGGCTGTGCCGGCGGATTTCGTCTGAGGGGTTGTACAGCAGAAAATCAATGTGTCCGCCACGGTGCTCGATGATTTGCCCATAGAATGCACCGTAGGGTGTTCGGTAGCTGCCGGTATAGGTTCGGCCCTTGAGGGTCCAGCCCCGCTCCTGCCAATAAGGAATCTGGCGGCGCTGAACCGGGATTGTGGGGCCGTGCCCCCGCACCACCCGCGCAAATAGCTGGCGCAGGGACTCGGGGGCAGGCCGGTTACCGAGATCCGTTACGCGCATACCTGTGCGCCGACCTCGGCCTTGGTGGAGGCGAAAATCTTCTCGCCGTCCTTGACCTTGTCGTAGACCGACTCGGCGGCGGCGAAGAACGGTTCGTTCGGACCCTTGCTCAGCAGGTAGTCCGGGAGGCTGAGTTGGTGGAGGATATCCCCGGCAGTGGTGCCGGGCTGAATCTGCACGTCGCGAATCTGGCCGCTGCCGGCCACCACTACTGACAGATGTTTCATGATAAGCTGTCTCCTTGTTTTTTAGGTTAGATTTGTGAGGAAGCCACTTACCCGCTCCCTCATATATAAGTAAAGCGGAAGGGTGTAAGTAGTTTCCAAAAGAAAGAGACCAAGTGGGTAACTTGGTCTCTAAGTATGCGCCTTTAATCTTCGGGCGCGGGGACAACATCAGTGAGTCTTCCTTCGGGGAAAGTCAGGTCCCGCTGCACCTCTTGCCCGATCAGGCTGCGCATGGCCTCCAGATCGGACAGGCGGAATTGGGCGAACTCGCTTTCCCGTCCTGAGACGAACCCGAAGAACACATAATCCTGCCCTTCGGGCTGTCCTTCAAAGACGTACCAGGCCCAGCGGGTGCCGGGCAGGTAGAACTTGGCGTAAACCATCGGCTCGGGTTCGGCCTCCTGCGCATACAGCGGCGGCAAGCGGCCCCTTAGTTGATCGTCTAGCAGCGGCATGGCTAGACAGCCTCAAACAGCTTTTTGGCTTCTTCGAATTTCTGCAGTTGCCGCTTCTTGGCCTTCAGCTCCTCTTCCATCTCGGCAATCTCGGCCCTGAGCTTGTCGGCTTGTTCCAAGACCACCTCGACGGGCGTCTTCTTCTTCCACACCTTGCGCTCCGGCTTGGGAGCCGGGGGTACTTTGACATCGCTCTGTTTGGGATCGCTCCCTTTCGGTACTGGCATCGTCGTCTTTCTCCTCTAATTGGATTTGCTGCTGTTGCTGGTTTACCCAGGCCTCGAGTTTCCGGATGGCTTCGCGTTTTTGCGGAAGCTCGATGTGGGTGTACGTTGCGTGCACTTTGCTGCCTGCGGAATGGCCCATCAGCGCCATGCGAATTTCTTGCAGGACGCCAGCCTCCATCAGGCGGGTGTTAAAGGTGTGCCGAAGATCGTGAAAACGGACATGGCGGATGCCCGCGTGTTTCAGCGCGGTTCTCCACGAGCGCTTCACGAACTGGATTTGCTCGCCGTTGTAGCCGAATACGGGGCCCTGGCCCTGGCGGTTCTCCGCGAGCCACTTAAACAGCCGGGCTGTCAGCGGAATCTCGCGGGACTCGCCTTCGGGAGTCTTTGAGCGGGTGACAAACAGCACCCGCCTTGGGAAATCAATGTCCTCCCAGAGCTGGTGCGTGATCTCGCCCCGCCGCATGCCGGTGTCCAGGGCGGCCATGGTCATGGCGTAGAGGTGCGGCGGCGCGGCTACAAGGAGCAGTTGCTCTTCAGCCACGCTGAGCACCGGGCGCCGGGTGCGCCGCTCGCGGGCCATCTTGAGCCGGGCCAAAGGATTGACCTCAAGCAGTCGCTCGTCAACGGCCCAGTACAGGATATGGCGCAGGACACTTAAGTCACGGTTGACCGTGGCATCCTTGATTTCCCGGATGACGGCTTGGGCTTTGCGCTTCCGCCTGAACTCCTCGGTCATCGGCTTGGTAAGCCGCAGCACCGGGACCTCAGCGAAGAACGGCAGCAAAAACTTTAGGTGGTACAGGTGGTGGTTTTTGGCGATGCCGCTGGCGATGAACTTGGCCGCCACTTCGCCGAATTTCATGTTCGGGTCGGCTTGGACCAGGCCAAAGCGCCGGGCCGCGACTTCCTCTTTCAGCTTTTGTTCGATGGTCTCGGCCTGCTTTTTATTAGCAGTCTCAGTGGACTGCTGGTGCCGCACGCCGTCGACGAAAAAGTACGACCACCAGACGTTGCCGCGCTTAAACAGGCTCACTTAGGTTTTGTCCTCCTTTTGTTTGGCTTCGATCCAGCGAACGACTTGATCCAGGTAAAAGATCAACTTGCCGCTGGCCCCAAACCGCACGCACGGAAGGCCCATAAGAATGAGCTTCTGTCGTACGGTCCAGGGCGAGCAGCCGATCACGGCGGCGGCCTGGCGGATATCCAAGGGCGGTCCCAGCGGCCCGTAGAAGGGCGCTGGTTGGCCCACGTTTGGCCCACGTTGGGCCGGCCAACGGATAGGGCAGCGTTGCCCGCGGGGTGGCGCCGAAAAGCCCCGTGTTGGCGCGAATTTGCGCCGCCCTCGTATTGGGGTTATTAGTGAGGACAAGGAGTCTTGGTTTGATTTAGTGGCCATGGTCGTCACGTTTGGATTTGGTGGATAACTTTGTAAGGAATTGTCTTAGGAATCTGGGTAAGTGCATGTAGAGATACCAGAGGAATGTGAGCATGAGGCCTGCAATGACAGCCTGAAACATGAGCTGCTGGTTGAACAGCAGGGTCCGCACCAGGCCGAACACGAAGCCGACCGACACGATGACCAACAGGAGTCCCGGCAGGACCGACAGCAGGGAAACCAGCGGCATCAGCCACAGCGGCACGCGGGGATGGGGCGTGGAGAGATCGCGGGAGCCGCACTGGCTGCAGCTTTCGGCATTTCGAGGATTGACATGGTGGTGCGGACAGAGCTTGACGCCGTAGGACCGGCCGCAGAAGTTGCAGTAGAGCGGCTGTCCGACCGTGAAGCGATGGCAATTGTTGCAGTAGCGCATATTGGTTCCTTAGAGCAGCGCCTGGCGCTGGTCGCCGGAAGGCCTGAGCCAAACCGGTGACCAGATGCCTTGGCTGTGGATTAATTCAAAAGTCGTAAACCAAAAGATCTTGTCGGTTTGCTTTAGGACCGTGCTCCGCAAGTGGAGCAGGCGCCGGTCTGAAATGCAGACGACCAGCACGCGAAACGTCTGCTGGCGAAATCTCTGCTGGAACTTGCCGGTCAAGGCCAGTTGCAGGTAGCAGCCAGCTTTCTGCTGCCAGGTTTCAAGCGGTTCGGTGCCGCGATCCACTTCCAGAAACATGGCTCGGTTCTGGCCGTCGTTTTGGATTTCGAAATAACCGTCAGGCTTAAGCTGAATGCCGTCGGCCACCTCCCGGCCAAAACTGAGCCAGCGCAGCAGTCGGTAACTTGGATCGGGAGCCGGGCGGTACTTGGCCGCGAGATAAATCTCGGTGACTAATGCTTGGTGCTCGACAAACCGATCGCCAACGACCAGCCGCCCGGCGGGTCGCTGGACACCGGGAAACTGCGCTTGAACCAAGTCCGCACCCTTTGACGAGAGGGTATAGACCGCTTTGCGCCCGAAGGCGACACTACCGACGAAGAAGCGGCGCAACAGCCCGCCGCGGGTGAGCATGAGCAGGCGGGTGTTGGCTCTGGTGGTCGAGCCAAAGCCGGCCACGACCTTGGCGGTCTCGCGGTCGACAATGCGCATTACGCCGAGTTCCTGGAGCAGACGGCGGTCGCGATCCTGGAGAATCAGGCCTTGACGTTTAATCCCACTCATCGAGCACCTCCCCGGCATTGCGCCTGGCTTGCTGCGAACGCCTGCGGATTTCGGTTTCCACGTCGGTCCGTCGTCTGGCCCAGCGTGCCCGGCAGCGGTTGTAAAGATCGCCGTACGGGCCTTCAGGCAGGGACACAGTCGGCACCAGCACTTGCTGCTGGCGCTGGGAGCCGCTCTTGACCACCATGTGGCGCTTGGGCAGGTTCTTTAAGACTTCCGCCAGACGCTTACCACCGTCGAGAGCCGAGGCGATCTTTTCGGCATCTGAGCTCGAAAGCTGAAAGAAGATGTGCGTGCCCACCGCCAGGATGGCCGCGCGCATCTGCTGCGGATACTGCTCCAGGAACTGGTTGGCGGAGACAACGGAGATGGCGAATTTGCGCGATTCTGACAGCAGGGTATCCAGGCCGGAATCGTAGGCCACAAGGTTTTGGATTTCATCGCAGTAGAAAGTGAATAGCCGTCTGCGGCGGCGGGAAAACAGAGCGTTCTTTAACTTGGTCAAGAGCAGGCTGCCCAAGGTCGCGGCCTGCTCGCCGAGCCGCCCCTTGTCGAGGTTGACGATTACCCACTGGCCCCGGTCCAGAGCTTCAGCGAGGGAGAAGGTCGAACGCTGCTGACCCAGGAGGTGGCGGAAGCGCTGGTCCGTGGTAAAGCCCGAGACCTTGTTTAGGATGGCGTCGCGATAGACTCCCTGCATGGCTTCGCTGCGGGTGTCAAACCGACTCTGGAAGTAGGAAACGACCTCGGGATTTTGGACCCGGTGCAGGCAGGTGGCGCGGAAGGCAGCGTTGGAAAGCAGCGCCGGCATTTCCAAGAGCGTCAGGTTGCTGTCGGCTAGAACATGCAGGGCGTTGCGCAGCAGTTCTTCGGTGCGCGCCCCGAACGAGTCCAGGTGCCAGCGGGCCTTGAGGATCTGGGCGAACTCTGCCAACTGCACGTAGTCGCTGGAGCCTTCCGTCGCTTCCAGGACGTTTAGCCCTACGGAGTACTCAGGGTCGGCAGGCTCGATGATGACCAGCTTGGAGCTGAGATCGCAGCGCTTAAGCCGTTCCTCGGCTGCGATTGTTTGGAGCAAAAACGGCGAGGCGTCGCCGTGCAGATCAAAGAACACGAAGCCCTGGCCAGCGCGGATATCCTGGCGACTGAGGTGGCGAAGAAAGTAGGACTTTCCCTGTCCAGTCTTGCCGAGAATCGCTAGGTGCTCGGCCCGCTTTTGCTGCGGCAAGTATGCCCGCTTCTTTTGGATCTCACCGTCGATTATCAAGAAGCCCAGGTCCAGGCCAGAGCTTGCGTCGTCGTCTTTGTTGCTCGGGGCTGCCAGCCGGTTCCAGGCAGCAGCCAAGAATTTTTCAAACATGGCTTTCTCGGTTAAATAGTTTTTGCCGCATGAGCCACCAGAGAAGCACCCAGAAATTCTTGGCGATCATTCCTCCCTGGCCCTTGCCGTTGCCCTCGATGCGGGCGTAAATGGCGGCGCGGGAAACACCTTCTTCACTGGCGATGCTGGCGA
>Ga0335085_10000987_pt1 | contig 67899 bp, 41 predicted proteins | sample Lox_Sample_45_FD_206712 | JGI IMG/M metagenome (GOLD analysis project Ga0335085, IMG submission 206712) | Soil microbial communities from Loxahatchee National Wildlife Refuge, Florida, United States - Lox_Sample_4.5 | ecosystem: Environmental > Terrestrial > Soil > Wetlands | place: USA... | reverse complement strand
GGCTCCGGTGAGGCCTACGCCAACGACGCCATTCACAGTGTCGGGATAGAGGAATGTGCACTGTGTGTATTTGGGAAGCATTGTGGTCGAGGCTCCAGACAACGGCGTCACAGGAGCATCGGAAGCATTGCATTCCAAATGTTCTGAATTGCTGAATCCGACCAGGGGCATGAGGGTCAACGTGGCTTGCGTTGGCGTCCCGGCCTTGATGGTCACCGTACCCGACGCGGTGATTTGCACGCTTTGCGCGATCACCTGGAATTGAGACATGCTGATGGTCTGTGTAGAGTAGTTCGAGTCTCCACTGTAGACAGCGGTGAGGTTGTATACACCCTTTGTGAGGTTCGCGGTCGAGAACTCAATGCCGGGGACGCTCTGACCATTCGACAGTTTGATGGTGGTGAGCGGAATGGCGCCGTTGACCCCTTGGGTGGGGTCGGCGGGCTTGGTGCCGTTCATGATCGTAACGGTTCCGGTGGGTTGTGCCTTGTAGGTCGACGTGACAGTTGCGGCGATCAGGACAGGCTGCGAAGCATTCACATACGTGCTACCGTTCCACACCGTCACAAAGTCAAGGTTCGGCGTGCAGGGATCGCCTGCAGCCGTTGCCTCGCTCAAGCAACCGAAGTTGCCCGGCTGGCCGCCGGTAACAGTTGGTTTTGCAGGACCGACGATGAAGGTGGTCTTCGCAATGGATCCTGCGAAACAGAGCGAGCCGGAAGGCGAGCACGAATTCTGTGTTGCGCCGGCCGTTCCGTCGCCGGTATACAACGCGTTGGCGGTATATGTGCCGCCAAGCAAACCAGTGTAGTTGAACGTCGCCGTGCCATTGCTGTCGAGTGTCTGTGTCTGTCTGGGAAGTGCGCCATTCGCTGAACTGGCTGTAAGGTAGACGGTGCCGCCCGGCGTACCGAATCCAGTGCCGGCGGAAACGGTCACTTTCACGGATACCGTTCCCGGATAAATCACGCCGCTCGAAGGCGTGACAGCAAATGCGATCGAGGTGACTGGGCGAATGTCCTGAATGACCGTAGCGGACAGTCCAATATTCAGACCGCTTGCGATATTCGGAGTGGGTGTAGCTGTAGTTACAGCGATTGATGCCACGGCGGGTCCGGTTTGCGGAGCCGTAATCTGCAGGCCCAGATAGCAGGAACCTCCGGGTGCCACGGCGGTGGTCGCACCGCATGCGGGAGAGCCGAGGTTCGGCGCGATCAAAGCGTAATCACTGGCGGCGGCGCCGGAGAGTACGTCATTCGTTGAGTCGTTGTTCACCATCAGGCTGGTGTTGCCAAGATTGAAGATCTGGGCATCCGCTTCAAACGGAACGTTGGGATTGATCTCGCCGAAGTTGTCGAAGTCCAGCGATCCTGCAATGCCGAGCTGCGCTGCACCCGCCGTCGAGCCGGTGCCGTAGGTCGCGTAAGCATTCTGATTTCCGTCGAGCGCTATCCCGTAGGGCAACGCGGCATTGTTCGTGCCTAAGCCTGTTGCTATCAATTGCTGGCCGTTGATATTCAACGTGCCTGTGCCCGGGTTAAAGGGAATCCAGACCAAGCCGGTGGCCCCAGCAGCGAACACAGAGCCCGAAGGATCGACGGCGAGCCCGGTGACTGGAGCCTGCATGCCACCAGCCACAACTTCTGAAGCCGCGCCCGTGGGCATCGCAATCTCCCACAGGTTGGAACCCTCGGCCACCCAGAGGTTACCGGAGCTGTCGGTTGCGACGGCCGTGGGTTTCGTAATGGAGCCTGCACCGAGAGCCTGAAGCGGCAATCCGGCGTTGAGCAGGGCAGCCTGCGGATTCAGTACCTGGACGACTTTCTTGTTATCTACGTCGGCTACGAAGACATCGCCCGAGCCGTCGACTGCCAGATTCAAATGATTGCCAAGTCCGCTGGCGATGGCGGTCTGTTGCGATGCGGCAAGCGCACCCTTCACATTGGGTATCTCGATCACCTTGCCTGAGTCGCCGATGTAGAGATTGCCCGAGCCATCCACCGCAACGCCTGTTGGCGCGGTCAGCCCGGTTCCGACTGCAGTGCCTGCGGCCGAGTTGGATCCAGCAGCAAACTTTTCAATCGCCGCCAAACCTGAATCGGCGACGTAGGAGTTCCCTTGAGGATCGGCCGCTACTTGTAGAGGAGTGCTCAACCCGGTGGCGAGCGGCTGCACCGCCGGTGTGGTGATGACGGCCGCGGCCGGCGCGATGCCGACTCCGTTCACATAGCCACTGGCGCCCGGGAAAACGGCGTTCTTATTGCTCGGATCCTGCATCTGCACTTCTGCACTGACGCCGCCGGCAGAAGTGGCGTTCAAAGCAAGGTAGTAGCCGCACCAGCTATATTGCGCGGGGCCAGTCTCAATTGCGCTGAATCCTGGATATGCCTGACCGTTGGTGCAGGGTAGCGTGGGAGTGGTTGCGCTGGGATTGGCAATCGGATTCGGCTCGCTCGGGAAGCTGGCGGCATTGGGGCCCGCGACGACGAAGTTACCCGTCTCCGGCTGAGTGAACATGAAGAAGAGTGGTTGCGCAGTGGTCGGATCGACAGTGTTCAGCTGGGCAGAGCCAATGCTGAGAGCCCCGGGCTTCCACAGCACGACGCTCGATGTGAGGCAAGTTGCATTCGCAGTTTGAACGGTGCTGTTATCGCAGGCCGGCGCGTTGGAGCCGGAAGGCACCCAGTTGCCGCCTCCACCCGTCGGAATCCAGATCAGGCCGCGCGGATCAAGCAGGACTGGAAATCCCGATCCGACTGGCGAGACCCGCACCGTGTCGGACCACACAAGATTCGGCGCGGCGGGTGTGCCTTCGTTGGGAATCATGAAGATGCCATCTACCTGACCGCCGTAGCTTTGATTATTCTCGCTGCTGAAGTAGAGATTCCCCTGAGCGTCGAAGGTGATGCCCTTGATTCCGTTGAAGCCGGCAGCCGTAGGATCGATGCGCGTCAGCTTGGATTCTGCCGAACCAGTTCCATCCCCGGTAACCGTCGCTGAACCTGAGGGTGTTGCAGCGATAGACGCGGCAGTAATCTCACGAATTCCGTTTACACGTGCGGTCGGCGAGTCATAAGCGTTTTCGAGGAAGTAGACGTTGCCGGCATGATCCACCGCGATATTGGAGACCATGTCTTCCAGGCCGGTGGCCAGGGGGGTCACGGATAATACGTTGCCGCTTTGATCGATGGTGTACTTAAAAATCGACTGGGTGTCGGAAGTTGTCACATAAAATGTGACGCCATCATCGCCAACTTGCACGTCCTGGGGCGGAATGGGAGCGGAACTCGTGCCGCTCTTGTACGTGGGTGCATTCGCCCAGATATCAGTGTTGGCAAAGTTCCAGGTGCCCGAGCTCGGGTTGTACGGCACGCGGCAGAAATGAACCGCCGCTCCATAACGGTCGGTTACGTAGAGGTTGTTCCACTTGTCAAAAGCAATACCAGCGTTCCAGTAGGAACCAAGCGGCTCAAGGTTTGAGCAGTCGGACGCGCCTTTGGGCGGCGCGGCTCCGACGACCACTGTGGGCGTCACGGAACCCGGAGCAACCTGATAGATCACGCTGGCGGCGGAATCCAAAAGCAGAATGTTGCCGTTGGGAGCCACCTTCATCGAATAGATCTGGTTCCATTCCCCCGTGCCGCCGTGGTGGAAGGGAACGATCGAGCCCACCGTCACCGGCGCCGGCGCCTTAACGGGCAATTGGGCCAGAGCAGCGCCGCCCGTCATCAATCCGACAAGCAGAATCAGGCCTGCGATGCGCGCAACCCTACGAAACATAAGAGCAGACTCGATGGCCATACACTTCCTCCCAACAAACTCAATCCGAAATCCAGTTGCGATCGGCTTGCCCGCCGGCCGCCTTTGTTGATGCCGCATGATTTCCCCAAAATCAATCTCTGAACCGGCCAGCGTGCCCGTTGCCCTATATGCCGATTCCGCACCGAGCTGCCTGCCAGCCAATCCGGCAGGCAGCTCAGAGCGATTTCTTAGAACGAAAACTTCGCTTGCATCTCAACCAGTCGACTGCCGACCTTGATTCCCGCGATTCCAAAGTTCTGATGCTGGAGCACGTTTGACGTGAGCGCCTGGCCGGCAGTTGCGTTCTGGAATGTGAGTTGCAGATTGGTAGTGTCGTTGTTGTTGAATGACACCAGCGGATGATTAAAGACATTGAACGCCGCCATGCGGACCTGAAGGGTTTTGCCTTCACCCATGCCAAACTCCTTCAGAACGGTTACGTCGTGATCGAGGTACGATGGTCCGTGCATATACGGAAGCCGATAGGCACCGTTGCTGCCGGGAAGAGGCAGCCCGAAGCCCAGCGGGTTGATGAACTGGTTCGCCTTAAGCCCGCCGAGGAGGTTGCCTTTGACGGTCGGCATCAATTGAATGTCGGGCGAGCCGAGCCAGGCGATTGGGCTCATGCTTGTGACGCAATGTCCATTGATGCCGTAGTTGGTTTTGCAGGCTTGGTCAGTGCTGGGAGACGATTGCGTCACATATTGGACCTGCACCGCCGTAACGTTCCCGTATCCAAATCCGAAGTTCTGGCCGTTCTCCGATGCGATGGGAATTCCGCTTTCCACGGAGGAGATTCCGGAAACCATCCAACCGTTGGAGGCCTCTTTCAGCCAGCGGCTCCCGCCCTTGTAGAGGTTTCCTAAGTTGACCAAGTAGTGGATGTTGAAAACCTGTGTGCGATCGTAAGGCACCGGATTGTAGTCGTTCCGCAGATTAGCGGGATCGACAATCTGGTTGTTCCACGAGGCGGCGGTGGCAAGGTTCTTCGCGAAGGTATAGTTGGCCCCGAACGTCACCATGCCAGCCTCTTTGTTCCACTCCACTTGGGCGCTGGTGTAGTTCGAGTAGAAATTGTGCTTGAGCTGATAGATGTGCTGATAGAACGGGTACGGGCGGTAGAAATCCTGCTCAGCTGTATTGAAATTGGAAATGGTCGGATAGGTCGAGAACCCATTGGCTTTGCACAAGGCACCGCCTTGATAGCTGCATAGCGGGCCATAGTCGAGGAGGCCGAACAGATTGTCAGTCGTCGTCGAGGCTTGCATGGCCGGATTGTTGTTGGCCGGACATCCGGTCTCGATGCCGCAAATGATATTGATATCTGAGGCGCTGTTGTAACTGTTGCTGTTGCTATACGAGCCGAGATTGACGTTGTGGCTTCCTACGAAAGCGACGGACAGGTGTGAAGGCCCAAGGTGCATAAACCCAATTCCGGGCAGCGCCTGATCGATGCCTCCGTTGTACTGGTAGTACACCGCGCGATTGGTATCGGATTTGGACAAAGTGTATGCAGTAAAGTCCGGAGGATTCACAGGAGAATCGTTGTCGATCTGGCTGAACGACAACATTCCGGTAATATCAGTCGTCTGATACCCCTGGGCCGTAGCAGCGGCCAGAGCGTAGGGATTGAACTGTTCCTGATTGCGATAGATGCCCCATCCTCCGCGCAGTATGGTGTTCCGCTTGCCGAAGACATCCCAGGAAGCGCCCACACGCGGAGTGATGTAGATGGATTGCGGAGAGTTGACAGAGTTGGAAACGCCCGTCTTCTGCGATAGCCAGGTAATGCCAGGCATGGCCTGGGTTGCGCTGCATGTGCGCGAAATACTACCTCCGCACTGCGACTTGTAAATCGAGTCAGAGAATGTGGCCAGGCCGTTGTTATGCTTGTCGGTCCACGGTCCCAGATGCTCGAAGCGCGCGCCCACGATCAAAGTCAGATTGCGAAGCTTCAGAGTGTCGTTGGCGTAGCCGGCCAACGTGGTATAGCGCATGTCGACGGCGGGTGTGAAATTTGTCTGCTTAAACTCGTTCGCCCAGCCCTCGTACATTAGAGCGGTGGGGTTAAAACAGCCTCCAAGATAATTTGCGCCGGAGTTGCGCAGCGTTCCGGCCGGATTGGGATTTGTGCAGCCGTTGTATGGCTCGTAATTAGCCGCCTGCGAAAACGCATAAGTATTGAAGTTGTACTGGCCCTGCGGATAGGCGCCGCCAGTGTCGGCAATGCCATTGTAGGTGCCTGTCTCCCAATATGCGCCGAACTGCAGGAAGTGGTTCTTAAGCTGCCAGCTCAGGTTGTCCTGGAGGATCGGATCGACTTTCTTTGTGCGGATGCTGTTCGTATAAAAGCCGCCGGGCATGGCAACGTTTGGATAACCGTTGCTGCCGCCGCTGGAGACGGAAGGCACCGCATAGTCGCCGGTATTCTTGTACATGCCGAAGTAGTAGAAGTTGCCGTTGCCGCCGTTGTAGGTGTTCATGTTGAACCGTTGCGCGGCCAGCGGATTGCCCATCTTGCCGGGCAGGCTCACAAATGACATGGCAGCATCGAATTCGTTCGTGACGCTGGAGCCGAAAAATCGTGTGTAGCGCGCGGACAGAACGTTTGAAATGTCTCCCGTGGTGACGTTGCCTGGATAGGGCACGGCGCCGGTTGGGAAATACCCCAGGGCTACCGGATCCTGATCAACCTCTTTTTGCAGTCCGTAGACGAGGAACACTTTGTTCTTGTCATTTACGTCATATTCCAGCGTCGCTTTGAACTGCTCGCCATTCTGGGTTTGCTGGAGTTGCTGAATGTAGTTGTAGCCGAAGGGATTGGTGAATGGATCGGCGTTCGGCTTGGGGAACCAGTTGACCAGTGCGACGCCAGATGAATTGGCGTAAGGCCTGGCATTGTTGTTGGCGATCTGCGTTCCATCTGGATAGTAGTTGTTGGTATTGCACATCGCCAAAATGGCGTTGGGGTTGGCTGTGCCATCCGGTCTCGCGCCGCAGAGTTCGGCGTCGAGCGAGGCTGCGCTGAAGTCGCCTTGCCGTTCGGCCATAGTGGGAACCCACGCCGAAAGCGCCTGCTGGTTGGCTTCAAAAACCTGGTCGTAGTATTCGAATCCCGCGAAGAAGAACAGCTTGTTTCTACTGCGATTGAAATCAGTGAAGGGGAGAAGCAGAGGGCCGCCGATGTTGCCGCCGGGATACAAGTACCGCCCATCCGGACGGGACTGGCGCAGATAGTTGTCGTACCAATCATTCGAATTCAGGACGGTATCGCGAGCCGCGATATAAGCTTCGCCGTGGAAATTGGCGCCGCCTGTCTTGCTCTCAGCACTAATGACCGCCGGGCCCTTCGCCGTAGTGGCTCCAAAAGACGAGCTGGTGGCTTTTACTTCCTGCACCATCTCGATATTGATCTGCTGCACCGATCCGGAGTTGCTGGCAATGTCGGTGAGCGAGACGCCGTCAGTGACGGTGGCAATTCCAGTCACGCCGGCACCGTTGGCAGAGAATGCACCCGTGGGGCCACTCAAGCCTACGACGGCGGTGTTGTATCCGGGCCGGTTAAAAAGTCCCTGGTCGCCGCTGGACATGGCATAGCCCGGCAACATACGCACCAACTCGGTGGCGTCGCGGCCGACCACGGTGAGGGTATTCAGATCCTTGGCTGTGATGGTGTCACTGCGCTCGCCTGTGTCGAGTGCCGCCAGACCCGAATCAATCTGCGCTTCAACGGTGACCGCTGCGCTAGCCGAACCTACTTTCATCTTGATCAGGCCCGCGTAATTCAACGTATCGCCGGTGCGCACCGGAAACGGTTGCGACTGCCATGGCTCGAAGTTGGCAGAAGAGACGTCGAGCCTGTAACTCGTGCCGGGGGTGACGCCCGCAAACGCGAAGGCTCCATCACTGTTGCTGACCGTGGCGCGCTTGATCCCGGTGTCCAAGTTGGTCAAAATCACATCGGCTTTTGGAATGACCGCCCCTGTTGTGTCAGCGACAACGCCGGTCACATTGCCGGTGGCCTGTCCATAAAGCGCCGCTTGCGCCATCAGGAGCACAGCGGTAAGCATCACCAGCCACGAGGCTGTTGGCCTGATCCCTGAAAAGAACTTCATAGTAGTCCCCCCGTCGGCTACGTTTGTGTCTGCGACACCTGGTTCGAAGTCCCCGCACCCTACTTAAGCCTTTGAGTGCCCGAACGCAGATTCTGATTCTGCATTGATGACACGGAATTCTGAGGCTTGGGGTTAGAGTCTGTCAAGTGAATTCTTTCCAGGTTTTTGAGAATGGGATCGATATCGCGGGTTTCGCGCCAATTTCAGCTCTCGCAGCGAACTGGAGCAGCCTGCCGGCACATCTTTGCGGCGACACTTCAACCGAACCATCACGCTACACGACGTTCGGGAAAGATCCCACTGCGGATCGACTTAAGTAGGAGACGGAAGGAGGTTTTCCTCGTCTTATAGCGATTCGAAGCGTCTGGTTTGCAGCACCAGCAATCAGGCCACAATCGCAATGACCCTGGCAAGAGAAAAACCGTTTCACTCGGTAATTTAAATGTCACTAAAGCCATTCCTCGTTCGGCCGCTTCAGAACCCCGTATATTCCAGATCGAATATCACCCGAAAATCCTCTCGATACATTTGCATTGGGAAGCTGTGGCCTGGCAAACCAGAGGGAAAGGGCGCAGTTTGTCAAAAAGCTCGCCACGGTCACGCATTCAAGTTTTGAACAATTTTTGATGCAATTTTCTGGAAATCTGCCTTGCCCCGATGTTGCATGATTACGTTATCATCCGTCGACACCTCAAGCTGTTCCTGCACCGCGCTCGAGATTGGTCCATGGGTCCAACTCGAAAACTAGCTGTGGGCCTCTCAGGGGAAAGCAATTTGGCATCACTCATTCGCGATTGCACGATGACGTGATCCCAATACGGTTATCAAGGCACAATAAACAGTGTGATGGACTGAGCAGGAAAGGTGTAATTGCTGATCGTGCTTGTTGTTGCGCTACCTGATGGCGGTGTGACGCTGACCGCGGCCTGGGGCACGATCGAATTCAGATTCGCATTGCTGTATTGATAAACATGGGCCATGGTGCCGCCGGCGGCGCTGAAGTTCTGCAGGGCAATGGTTGAGGTGAGCGAGGCGTAGGTCTTGTTGATGACCATTATTGTGATTGCGCTATCATTGCTGCGCTGTGCGCCGTAGATGGCAAGCAGGTTTTCGGCGTCTGCCCCCGAGGCGGCGCTGGCTGCCTGCAAGTACACGTCGCCAAATGTCGATCCGTCGTTCTTCAGGTCGTAATTGCGATACATGGCGAAGGCATAGTTGCCGGGGCTCTGCGAACTGTAGCCTGCGGTGGGCCAGAAGGCACTCATATCCAAGCCCTCGCGGCCGAATATGCCGAGAATGTCGGCCTCAACCAGTGCGCCATTGATCGACTCAGTAGCGCCGAAGTTATATTCGTCGATCCCTGTCTTGGTGCCGGGGTAGTCTTTCGCGACCCAGGATTTCAGCATCGGAATCACCTGCGGCGCCTGCGGCGGCGTAGAGCAGCTCGATGTGTAGTTTGAGTCCGTGAGAAAGTTTGGCTGTGGAAGGTTCGGGTCGGTATAGGAACGATCCCAGAAGACGCGCGTGCCGTTCATGCGCGCTTCTTGTTCCTGGGTGTCGCCGGCAGTAGTGAAGGCCACGGAACTGCCGTTGTAACTCGGCGCAAAATAGGAATGGACGTCAAGGTAATCGAGCAGGCGCATGTTGTAGTAAGACGGGCCGGAGTATTTTGCAAACTGCTGAAGGTAATACTCGATCAGCGGAACACCGCCATGCGCCTGGCGATCAATCGGTCCGCTCCAAGGCTGATAGCACGGCCCCGAGTTCCATCCGTTTTCTATGTCTTTCTTTGAGTAGAAATATGCATACCAGTAATCGATCACCGGGCCGCTAACAAGAGCTGTTGGATCAGCGGTCTTGATGGCGAGTGCCGTTCCGATTCCGTTATTGGTTACCTCGTCGTAGGTGAACGCAACAGGATGCACATCGCGATGCACAGCGTCCCACCAAGTCGGCTCGTTGTCGAGATCCCACATCGCTACTCCCTTGCCGCTGGCACCGCTGCCGTAGCTTGCATTGGAGACGATGGAGTTGACCCAGCCGCCCGACCAAGTGGCGTTGGCCCACGCTGTCGCAACTGAGCCGGGGTTGGGAACCTGGCTGGAAGTTGGAGTGGCCGACGTATTGGTGATATCCGGCGGAGTTTCCTGGATGCTGGTGATGTCGGGAATCTGCGTGGATGTGGTGCCGCTGTTCCCGTTGAGATTGGTGCCGTCAGACAGCACCCCATTGCCACAATTGCTGTGGTAGGGGTCGAATTGCTTCTGATCCGGGAACTGCGATTGGGTAAAGCTGCAGACGTTTTGCGTGCTGTTGGTGACTCGACCCAGCACCGGGACAGTGCCCAGCGCGGCTGCGCCGGCAGTGTCGGTTGCCGAAACAAACTGTATGAAGTTTGAGCTGTTTCCCGGATTAGGGAACATGCCGCCTTCGCCCGGGAAGCTTTCGAAGTAATAGTCGCTGGCCGAGTTGGTCATGTTGTTCTGATAGTTGTAGCGCGTCGTCGCGTCTCCACCCCAGCGAATCAGGGCAGGATTTGCGATCTTCTCAGACGCAGTATCCAAGAGATAGCCATTCACCCCATACACGTATGGGCTGATATTGTGTGGATTTTCCCCGGGAGTGTTCGGCGTATTTACGTCTACGGTCAGCGCGGGGCCGGGGGCCGCTGTTGGTGCGTTCAGCGTGACGGTGGAGAAGCCGCTAATCGATGTGTTCTGCACGCTGGTGGCGGTGATGATAACGCTCGCCGGCGCCGGATAAGGAGTGTTGTAAAGACCGGACGAGCTGAGGGTGCCAGCGCTAAGGCTGCCGCAAGAAGGACAACTCAGTGACCAGGAGACGGCCTTGCTGAAATTACCTGTGCCATTGACGGTCGCCGTGAATTGCTGTTGCATCCCAATCGTGGCGGCGTTAGGCGAAACCGTAATGGAACTGATGCTGGAATAAATCGCCGTTATCGTCGTGTTGGCAGTGACCGTCACGCTGCAGGTCGCCCCGTTTGACGAAGTGCAGCCGGACCAGGACGCGAAGTTATTGCTGTTGTATGTGCCGGGTGCGGTCAGCGTTACTTGCGTGCCGCTGTTGTAAGTGAGGTTGAAGGGTGTCGGGCCGCCATGGCTGGCGTTGATGTCTGCCGGATTCGCGCTGATGCTGGCACCGTTGGATGGGCTTGAATTCACCGTTAGGGTGTAGGTGACCGGAGAGACCGTCACCGGCCCTGTTCCCGATGCGTTCGTGTACATCTTCGCGCTGGCAGCATCGGCCGTGTAGTTCGCGGTCAGCGTGACATTGCCGGCAGACAGAGAATTTGCGGGGACGTTAATCGTGGCGCTTCCGCCGGCATTCAACAAAGTCGACGAAGACGTGTAACCGCCGCCACTCAGTGTGATTGAGCCGGTGGGCGGTGGCGGTGGCGGCGAGGAGTCCCAGGCCACGGTGACCGTAACCGCCAGTGGAGCACCGGCAGAAATGGTCGAGGAGCCCGGCGACACCGTTACCATCGGCGTCACCAGGCTGACCGTCACTGGCGCATTTCCCGAGGCGCTTGTGTAGATCGCGGAGCCGGCAGTGTCGGGTGTGTAAGTTGCAGTCAGGCTGGCGGCTCCAGCAGTGAGAGCGCCTGCAGGAACCAGGATCTGCGCATTGCCGCCGTTCAGCGCCGTTGCGACCGAAGAATAGCCGCCGCCGGAGAGGACCACCGATCCGGTGGTTGCTGGAGCACCGGTGCCACCACTCACGGCAACCGTCACGCTCAGCGTTTGTGGAGCAAGGACGGTGGAAGAGGCCGGCGTTACCGACACGGTGGGAGTTGCCTTGGTGATGGTCACCTGGCCGCTGTTTCCCGAGGAGCTGTTGTATGAGGTGGAACTTGATGCATCCGGCGTATAGCTTGCGCTCAGTGTGGCAGTTCCTGCACTTAATGTGCCTGCCGCAATGTTGAATTGCGCAGATCCATTAGAGAGCGTTGTAGCCGCGGAGGCGTACGTGCCGCTGGTCAGCGTCACCGTCCCTGTTGGCGTGCCGCTGCTTCCGCTTACGGTCACCGTCACTTGCAGCGACTGGACGGTTGTTATGTTTTGCTCCGCCGGAGAGACGGTCACCGCAGGTGTGCTTTTGGGCGGCGGAGGATTATTTGAGCCTCCTCCACCGCCTCCTCCACATGCGGCGATCGAAACAGCTGCCAGTAAGCCTAGATAGACTGCGGTTAGACGACCCCACACGTTCAGCGCTGTACTTCGATCCTGCACCGGCATATGGTTCTATCTCCCCGAGCCTTGCGGACCTGCCGCCCGATTTAGTTTTAAGTAAGCGTGAGTCATCCTACCATGGGGAAGGATCGTCTGGTCAGTCCGAGGGGCGCGGCTTGAGTTCCGACTTAAACGTTTTTCTCTTGCCAACCGATGGTTCCTTATGCCTTGATAAGTCCGATGCTCCTCCGCTTGCTGCGAGCCCACCGTATGGTGACCGGCGATGGTTTCGAATAACTTTCGGGTGAGCTTCGCGGGGCGAGGGGTGGTTTGCACCACGAATGAGGCAAACTGGGGCGGCGCGAATCCAAAAACGGTAACGCGAATTTTCCGCCGTTTTCGCGCGTTCGTCAGAGGAGAGATAACGGTATCATGCTCTTCTCAAATTCGCAGGTCACGTGCGCAATGGCCAAGCCCGACTGCAAAGCGGTTAAGGCTCCCCCTGCGGCTCCGGTCCGCGGATTGAAAAGAGGTTCTTGAAGGTTTAAGTGGCCCCAGTTCATCCGCCTTCGAATCACTTCCTGCCTTCGTCTAATTCGCTTTACTCAAACGTTTTTTGCTTGACAATGCCAAATTTTGTCGAGTAGGGTGTATCGTTACCAAATTGGTCTTAGATTCCGCGCGGAGTTCCGGATAGGGGTGGCATACCCAGCGTGCGCAAGAAGATTCGCTGGGATGCAATGCGTGGATTTGCAGGGTACATTTTCCCTGCCAGGGATTGCATGTTCTCTCGAAAGAGGGGGCGGCATTGTCCAATGATGGATCGATATCGCATTTAGCCATCGGCGGAAATTCGTTGAGCAGATTTTGGGGATTTGATTTCAAAACGACAAGCTTGAACAGATTCTGAGCTGCGCAACCATCTCGTATGGACGAGAGCGGCGGATGCGTAGATTCAAAGGACCGGAGATGTGATTGGCGGCCCTGCGCGACTTGCGAAGGAGTTTGATGCGGGGCGTGGAATGCGCCAGTTCATCGCAATGAATCATGCGGGACGTGCAAGGGAGTAGCCGATTCCCGAATCCAGAGAGAACCAGATCGGAGGAAGAGTAATGCAAACTACATTGAACACATTGACGAGTCCAGTGCGGTCCCTCGTGGTGACATCGCTAGTCTTGTTCTCGATGCTGGCTCTCGGCCTGTGTGGGGAAGTTGTTCACGCACAGTTGCCCATCGTTGTGACCGGGCCGCCCACGCAGCTCGGCGCGCTGACTGGTGGAGGATGGGACGGCTCCCAGGAGCCTGTGGGCGGCACCTTTGTGGTCGGCGTGAACGGCAATGTGCTGGTCGGCAATGGATACGGAAGCAACTTCCTCCAGATCACTCCGGCTGGGTCAGATACGACGCTGGCTGCTGGAGTCGGCGGCTCAGCGGCCGCGCTCGACAATTACGGCAACCTGTATTTTGCCGGAAACTACAATTCGAATGTCTACAAGGTTCCTTACAGCGTTGCGACAGGCGCTTATGTGGGATGGAGCGGATCTGCTCCGACGACAAATTGTCTTGGCGGCAACCAGGATACGGCTCCGTGCATTTTTGCGCCCGCTATTTCGACATTCGTGGGCGGGCTAGGGGGCTCCGGGTTCGCAGGGCTCGCCTTTGACCCGCAGGGCAACTTCTTCTTCGAGACGAATACCCTCCCTACCACTACTCCCAATTCGATCTTCGAGTGCAACGTCGCGTGCATCGGCAACGCCTCCGCCACGCCGACACTTATTTATCAAGATTCAAAATCGATTGGCGCATTCCAGATCGATCCGTGGGGCAATCTCTTCTTTGTGGATGGGGACAATACCACGGGCAAGGTAACCAATCTGAATGAGCTTCCGCTTTCCTCCGGAACTTATGCCACCTCACCCACAGTCGTGTTGAGCTACACCAACAAAGCCGGTTACGGAAACGGCATCAGCGGCCTGGCCGTGGCGGGTAACGGTACGATTTTCTTCAACACCAACGGGGATGGCATTTTTGCGATTCCCAATACGCAATCGGGCGGGCCCAAACTGAGCGGCCTTTATATGCTCGCCACGCAGGGCGGCAAGGGCCTTGCTCTCGACTCCAAAGGGAATCTTTACGGAATTCCGTACAACAGCGGAGACGTCGTGTCGATGATTCCAGTGAGCAACTTCTCGCTGGGAGCACTTGCCATCGGCGGCACGGCAACCACGGCAACCGCAAACATACTCGACAACAGCGCCGCGTGCACGCCGACTCTGACCGAATCTGCGTTTGAGTTTGGGAAAGCGACGTCTGAATTCAGCATTACTCCGGGCGCCACTTGCGGAGCGGCGCTTGGCACCAGCAACGGAACGTTCAATCCGGCGGTGTCGCTGACAGGAGCCATGAGTTCCGCAACCATTACTTTTAATCCCGTCGCTGTGGGGCAACGCAATGCGGCATTCGTCGTCATCGACTCAGCGAATAACGCGAGTGGAGTGGCGGCACTTACAGGTACGGGCCAGGGTGCGCGGGCAAGTCTTGATCCCGGCGCGCCGGGGAAGGGACCCTACACAGGCTTTTCCGGGCCGACATCCGTAGTCGCCGACCCGGCAGGCAACGTTTTTGTTGCAGACTCAAGCGCGGGAAAAGTGTACGAGATTCCGTCTGGATCGACCACGCCGACTGCGATCGGGTCAGGCTTTGTTAATCCCACCGCCTTGACTTTTGATGCCAATGGCAATTTATTCATTGCCGACGACGGCGTGCCTGCGGTGCTGGAGATTGCAAACGCCGGCACTACGGGCGCATTCGTCGCGGGCACGCAGTCAACGGTGGTCAGCAACAAGGCGGTTCCTGGCGGAGTTGCTCTGGGCAGTGCGATGGGTATTGCCGTAGGCGCGAGGGGCACGCTGTATATTTCGGACACGTCGAACAAGCGAGTGGTCTTCTACAACGCCATCACCGGCCAGGCCGGCTTGACTCTTGCCAGTGCTGCCAACGGCCTCGTATCCCCCATGGGATTGGCTGTTGATGGCGCGGGAGATCTATTCGTAGCGGACTCGGGCGCGAATAAAGTGTTTGCGGTCTGGTCCAGTGGGGTGGTCAGTTCGGTCACGCCTCCCAGCGTGACGCAGGCATCCGGTGTTGCGGTGGATCCTTCAGGAAATATGTTCGTAGCGGATGCGGGGTCGGGCAGCGTTGTTCTCATCCCCTACTCTGCTGGGACATTTTCTACATCCGGGGCAGCGACCGTCGAAACGGTGGGTACTCAGGCGTCTTCTCTCTGGATGGACGCCAGCGGCAATCTGTATTCCGCGAGCACGAGCGGCAAGTCGGCCTACGCCATGATGCGTGGCGCGGCGTCTATCAATTTGGGAACAGTTCAGGATGGCTTGACCCAATCCGCTACGGTCTTCCTGGAGAACTCAGGAAATGCAACTGCGACGTTGGCAACGCCTGTCGTGACCGAGCCGACGAACACCATGTTCACGCTGAATCCGGCGGCAACAAACGGGTGCTCGGCTGGAAGCTCGGGTCCCGCAGGAGCGTTCTGCCAGTTTATGGCGACCTTTGCTCCGCCACCCGGCACGGCCAATGGCGCTCAGAGCGGTTCTGGAACGATCAATATTGGCACGCCGGCTCTGACTCTGAACGTCAGCATGACGGGCACAGCCACGCAATCGTCAATTCTGCCGCAGACGATAACGGGTTTCAATCCGCCCACGACACTCCAAGTTGGCCAGCAGATCACGCTGTCGGCAACCGGCGGCGCATCGGGCAACCCGGTCACTTTCAGCATCGATGCGGGTTCGGCATGTCCGACTTGTGCAACGATCGCGGGCAACGTGTTGACGGCGGCCGGGGTGGGTGTCGTGAAGGTTGACGCCAACCAGGCAGGCGGCAGCGCCAATGGCAACCAGTATGCCGCCGCGACGCAAGTTCAGAAAGCCATCACTGTCAGCAACAATCTTGTGGCCGCGGGTGTGCCTACACTGTCGATGAACCAGATCAACTGGAGTTATCAGACCGGCGCGTTTACCGATGGACAGAATCCGGCAGGCGGAAGCTTTGCAATAACGCCGAATGGCATGGTGGTTGTGGGAACGACCTACAACAACAAAGCGGACTTCGTAAGCGTGAGTACCGGCGCCCTGTTGAACCAAGTCTCGATCAACGGGCCGGGTGGGTTTGCCCTCGACAGCCACAACAACCTGTACATGTCGCATCTCTACAACTCCGCGGTGTTGAAGATTCCTTATGTCAACGGTACGTATGCGACTTTGAGCGATACGTCTCCCGCAGCCTGCACGGGCACCGATACGGCATTGTGCACGGTTGCTTCCGCGCCCAGTGGTGGGGTGAAAGCCATTGCCTTTGATCCTTCCGGCAATCTCTACATGGTGGCGGTACCGGGATCGACAGGCTCCAGCGCAATTTACGTCTGCCCCGCGAGCTGCCAGACTGGCGGCACAGCGACCACGCTCTATTCGGACGCGAATGCAGTCAGCCAGATTGCATTCGATCCCTGGGGCAATTTGTTCTTTACCGAAGGCGTTTACACCAGCTCGACGAACTTCAGCAACCTTGAATCCTCGAGCTCGAATCTCAACGAACTGAAGTACACAGCGGGGACAGGCTATGCAGCAACGCCCACTCTGCTGCAGACGTTGACGGTTGCCAGTCCCGCCAACTATGACAACCAGCTCGACGGAGTCGTCGTTGCTGCCAACGGCACCATCTACTACGCCACACAGAATGAAGGCACATTCGGAATACCGAATACGCAGGCTGGCGGTCCTGACATAGCGCATCAATTCGTAGTGTCAGCTCTCGGGGCAAAGGGAATGGCACTTGACGCCCAAGGCAACGAGTGGGTTAACGTGTATCACTCCGGCGGCGACAATCTCGGCGAGGCGCTGCTTGGCGACTTGACGGCGCCAAACGCTCAATACCAGGGCGCGCCGGTCACTACGTCAGCGACGATTGTGGATAATGCGTTTGGTTGCGGTACCGCTGCGACGCTGGCGATCGTGTCCTCGAATCCCGAATTTGCCGCGACGGCGGGCACCTCGTGCTCGGGCGTGTCTGCCAATTTCACGCAGGCAGTCTCTGGTTCAACGTACCCTGCGACGATCACCTTCACTGCGACAAAGCCCTCTACTCAGACGGGCACATTCACGGTCTCCGATACCACGAATGGAGGACAAGGAACCGCAACAGTTTCCGGCTTGTCACTGACAACTCCGCAGACCATCGCCTTTACCGCGCCCGTGGTGACGACTTACACCTATGCGCCGGGCCTGACCGTAAATGTCACCGTGAGCAATGGCCCATCGAACAATCCGGTCGCCTTCTCAGTCGACTCCAGCAGCACCGGAGCCGGTACGTTCTCAACCACGACGGTCGCCGGTACTAAATCGTCGTCGACTTTGACAGTGACCAAAGCGGGGAACATAGTCATTGACGCTAACGAAGCAGGCGGGCTGGTCAGTGGCGTCTACTACGACAACGCGCCGCAGGTACAACTGACAGTTGTCGTCAACAAGGCCGTGCAAGCCATCAACTTCCAGCCGCTTACGCCGGTTACGTTCGCCACTAACCTGACCGTCACCCTAAATGCGACCGGCGGGTCATCGACCAGCCCGGTGGTCTTCACGGCTGACGCCAGCAGCACTGGCGTGGGGAGCATCTCGGGCAATGTGCTGACAGTCACCCATGCTGGCACATTTGTGATCGACGCCAACCAGGCGGCTGACGCGAACTACTCGGCAGCGCCGCAGGTCCAGCAGGTACTGGTCGTCAACCAGGCGAGCCAGACGATCACGTTCACTCCGATCGTGACTCCACTTCATTACATTGCTTCCTGCCCCGTACTTGCGCAGTGCGCAATGGTCAGCATTCAAGCTACCGGGGGAGCGACAAACAATGCGGTCTCACTTAGTCCGGATGCGACGAACGCTGTTGGCTTCACTATCGCTAGCAGTACTACAGTGAATGGAGTTACCACAGCGACTCTGGTGTTGCTACCGAGCCAGGCACTGACCTTCCCGGCAAAGCTAGTGGTCGATGGGAACCAGCCAGGCAACGTCGACTACGCGGCCGCGACACAAGCACAGTTCACGATCAGCGTTCTGGGAGCGCTCCCGCTGCAAACGATCACATGGGCAAATCCGGGAACGCAGGTAGCCGGCGGCTCGCTGACGCTCAATGCGACATCAAGCGCCGGTTCAGGCTACCCGGTCGCGTTCGTGTCGAACACAACTTCGATTTGCACCGTGAACGGTTCGAAGGTCACATTCATTACGAATGGTGCCTGTACCGTTACGGCTTCGCAACCTGGCGACAACTTGAACTTTGCCCCGGCGCTGCCGGTGGTTCAGACGTTCGCTGTCAACGCCACGGGGCAAACCCCAAACATGACCATGAGTCTCTCTTTGACGTCACTGACTATTCAGAGCGGGACAGTCGGGTTGACGCAAATCAACCTCACGTCGGTGAATAATTTTGCCACGACCTCGGTGACCTTCTCGTGCTCCGGCTTGCCGTCAGGCTATGGCTGCAGTTTCAATCCAAGCTCCACGGTTGCCTTCACTCCAAATTCTGCTACAGGATTGCCTGGTGGCTCGAGCGCGGGCACGACGCTCACAGTGACTCGGCCATCGTCTGCGTCACTGGAACGCCATAACCTGAGGCCTTTCTTCCCGGCGACTCTGGCGGTTGCACTCTGCTTCCTGGGCTTCAGGAAGCGCAGCAGGCTGCGCTTGTTCCTGCTGTTGGTGGCGCTGTTTGCCGGGCTCGGTCTATTCTCGGCATGCAGCGGCAGCACTACGCCAACCAAGGTCACTACATCGACGGTCACTATCACGGCGACGCCTGCGGCAGGAATGTCCGGAGCGTCGGGCTCGATTTCATCGAGTGCAAGTCTGACGGTGGTCGCCGACTAGAACGTTCTGATGGGCATTCAGCAATCGGGGCCTATCCGCTCAGCTCAAAACTGGGTGGATGGGCTCCGGTTCTTTTTGGGGCCTTCGCGCCAGGAATATAGGATTTTGAGCGACCGGCAAGCGGCGAAAAAGCTCTCCAAAACAATATGACCTCTCATGCGAGAGGCCACGCCATGAACTAAGACCTGGAGCCGACGGTCAGACTTGAACTGACGACCTGCTGATTACGAATCAGCTGCTCTACCAGCTGAGCTACGTCGGCCTGCATCTTCGATTGTATCGTTCGGTCGAATGTAGGTAAAGCCGCTGCCCGCGCACCGGAATCGTCATATACTGCTTCTCATGCAATCCGATCCGATTCAGGAGTGGCAACGGCTCACCGAGCATTATCGCCGGATGAGCGACGACGAGTTGCGTGACCTGGCGTTCGATTTCGCAGACCTGACCGAAACCGCAAGGCAGGCCCTGCGCGACGAGATGCGCAGCCGTCGCTTAGGCGATCCGGAAGAAGCAGACTCGATGAGGCTGTCAGCTGCAGTAAAACCGCAGATGACTCATGCCCCTCGGCGGAACCTGGATGGTTCGGGCATCGCACGTGAAACGACGCCTGTCTTGACGGACTCTCTGGCTGTTGAACTCGCCCGGAGTCCGGTGCTTGTTCCCGATGAGCCCGACGACAGAGGAGATACTGACGCGACCGGATCGCACGATTACACATGGAAGACTGTGCTTTGCGAGTGCGACACAACCGAACAGGCGCGTGAGCTCGCAGAATCGCTGCGAGAGGCGGGGCTAGACAGTTGGGTGCAGGGCCCGAGGGAGTTTGGTTTACGCTATGCACGCGTGCTGGTCGCGGCCGATCAACTGGAGCAGGCACGTGCGATCGCCGACAAACCGATTCCTCCGCGGATTATCGACGATTCGAAAATCGAAGTGCCGGAATATGAGCCGCCAAGGTGCCCGAGATGCCGCACCGAAGATCCGGTCCTCGAGAGCGTTGATCCGGTCAACACATGGCGGTGTGAGCAATGCGGCGCAGAGTGGAGCGAGCTGACCGGCGATCGCGCATCGAGTTCCGCTGAAACACCTGAGAAGGCAGGCTAAATGGAAAGAGCCGCCCGGCAACGGGGCAGCTCTCTCCTCAGGGAGAATAGTTCCAACGGACGAAAACCCATCAGAACTTTCTGGCTGCATAGTAGGTGCGAGGGAAAAGCGTGTCAAGGGAAATGTTTATGAAAATAACTACCTTTGATTCAGCAACTTAGCGTGGACTGTGGAGATCGAAAAGTGCCTGAAGCTTCGCCTTCCATTCGCGTGCAAATCACCGGGATTTGCCGCGATTTAGCCGGGTTTGTTAGGGTTTAGGTCCTTTTTTCCACAGGCAGATTATGACGTTAACCCTTCGGATTCGGCCCCTCGATTGCGCCGATTTTCGGTGGCCATTCATCCCGCAAGTCAAGATGGATGAACTCTTCGTCCCAGACCGAGGAGGCCGGTTTTCCCTGCGCAACCCGGATAAGGGCTCGGCCGCCGCCGAAGAAGCCACCCAGGATGATTGCAGCACCTCCCCCGATCAGGCAGAGTGCGGCGATGCCCATCAGGAGCTTACTGGTCTTTTCCACCTCAGATTCCACTGGCTCAGGAATGGCAGTGAGATCGGCTTCGTAATGGACCGATTCCAGAAGCCGATGGCTATCGTCGGGCACGGCATCGCCACTGACGATGGCAACCAGGGGCCCGCTACGGCGCACTTCAAGAGAAGCTTGATCGGAGTCGGTAAGCGGCTTAGGCCACGGCGGCTGGGCCTTGCTACCGGCCTTCAGGTAGGCGCGAATCGCAGGCTCCTGAACTTCAGCCATCTGCGGTGTGGGGTAGTCGATGATAGTGAGCGTCGCCGGTCCGGAAACAAGTGAGTAATTAGCAGTAACTGCTTCGGCGCCCTTGTCAAAGTCAACCAGTGAAGGAGGCAGTACCCCCCCTCCCCCCTCATACCCGGCCGGGCCTTCAGCATAATGCGTAGTCTGTCCGTCAAGGGAGGCCTGCGGCAGGTTGACGAGGATGGGAGGGGGAAGCGAGCGATTCCCTGACGGCGCGGGCAGATGCTTGGCGATTTCGCGCAACTCCCCGGGCGTCATCGGGCCCACACGCGAAAACCTCGCGTCCACTACCGTAGTTCCCTGCCAGAAGATCACGTGGTTGTGATCTGCAGCGGCACCTGTGCCAATATCCAGCTTCTGCCAGCCATTCTGACGGTAGTAGCTGTAGGCGCCGTAAGCGCCGCTGGCATCGTCGAAGCTGAGCGCGCGCATGCTGACCGTGTCGCCATCGCGCTTGTAGTTGGCCAGCAGGGCCGCTGTAAAGCCATATTCCCGCAATGCGATGGCATTGGCCGGATCGGCCTGTGCCGGGTCAGTCACGACCTTGGAGGGCGCCGTTGTGATCCACCCGTCAAAGGCATCGGGCAGCAAGGCCTTGGGCGAAGGCGGGAGAACGATCGTTGTCGCCGATCGCTTCTCATCTGGCGTTGGCTGACCTGCCTGCGCAAAGGCAACAGCTGCGCCGCAAGCGAACCCCACGGCTCCCGCCAGGATGAGCAACGAACGCCTCAAAATGCAATGTCTCCTATATTCAGGGTACACGTTTGCGCGCATTGCTGCTGCGCTCCGCCTGTTTCATTGGACACTGCGGAGGATGGAAAGGTTCCCGCTGGGTCCCGCGCTAATTCATTACGTGGAGTGTGTTTTTGCGCTGCAATCGCTGTTGCGCGAGGCAGCCGCCACGCCTAAACTCCTTGGCGTCGCGGATTCAGCAAGGAGGATTGCCGTGAACTGGACCGAGTTTTTGAAGCGGGAGATCGATACGACGTATGCAACCACTGTCAGGCTGATGGACAAAGTAGACGCAGGCCAATTGGCATGGAAGCCCGCAAGCGGGTCGAATTGGATGACGTTGGGACAGCTTCTGAAGCACATGACAGAGGGATGCGGAGCGGGCATGAAAGGCCTGGTCACTGGGGATTGGGGATTGCCGGAGGGCAAGAGAATTGAGGATCTGGCGCCCGAGGAGATGTTTCCGCCGGCCGAAAAGCTACCGATGGTGACAAGCGTCGAACAAGCAAAGAGACTGCTGCTGCAAGACAAGACGGCGGCCCTCCGGGTGGTAGAAGAGGCGGGAGAACAAGACTTGTGCCGGAAAGAAATCACGGCGCCGTGGTCAGCCGGTAAAGCAGATCCCTTGGGCTGGCAGCTTTACCAGATGGTTGCGCACCTCGATCGGCACAAGAGTCAACTCTTCTATTACCTGAAGCTGCAGGGCAAGGCTGTCGGCACATTGGACCTGTGGGGCTAAAGGCCGACGAAAGAGCCGATCGTCGAGAGAATCGTTACCGGGAGCTTTTGCAGGCGAGCGAACGCTATAGGCCTGCGTCTAATCGAATAATCCAATGACAGGACTTTCTGCGAAGAAATGTGTGTCCGCCATAATCTCTTGCCTGCTTCCTGCGGCTTGCATCGCCGTCGGCACGCGTGGATTCGCGCAAGACTCCACGCAAGCTGCGGCCGCGGGCACGAAACTGCCGCAATTCGAAGCCGCTTCGGTGCGGCCTTCGGGTCCAGCAAATCGCGAATTGAATGGTTTCCGCACATTTCCTGGCGGCCGAATCGTTGCGAAAGGTTGCCGACTGCAATACCTCATCATGCTGGCGCTCAACGTGGAAGACTTCCAAATCGAAGGCATTCCTGGCTGGGGAAGCTTTGTTGCGGGCGATGGATTCGATATTCAGGCAGTTGCGCCGGAGAATTCGGCGTTTGCTCAATGGCGCCCAGCGTTTTCAGCAGGGGCTGTCAACGACGAAGAACGCCGTATGCTGCTGGCCCTGTTGATCGATCGGTTTCAGTTGAAGTTTCACGTCGAAAGCAAGGAGGGGCAGACTTATCTGTTGGAACGTGGAAAAGGTGAACTCAAATTGCTGCCTCCTCAGGACAAGAACGCGTTTCCCTTTGTTCATCCCATCGCGGGCGGCTGGGTTGCCGGAGGAATTCAGGGCCAAAACATCTCGATGCCACAACTGGCCGAATACCTGAGCCGGCGGACGGAGCGACCCGTATTGAACCAAACGGGGGTGCAGGGCTCCTTCGACTTCGAGTTCAGGAACAATGATGAGCAGAACGACGCTGACATCACGGGATTCCTGATCACGGCAATGAAAGCTATCGGCCTCGAATTGAAGTCAAGCAAAGGTCCCATTGAGACCATCGTGATCGATCATGCCGAACGGCCCTCGCCGAATTAGGCAAGCAAGTCGGCTCAAGCTCGAGCTCTTCGCTCCGCGTCCATCGCTTCAACGCGCCGCGTGGCTTCAGTCAGGGTCAGGTTCTCGGCTGAGCGCAGTAGCCGGACGGCGTCCACCTTTCTTCCCTTGGCGAGAAGCGAGCCGATCATGGATTCGTCAGAGAAATCAGATCCTGCGGTGCGAGGGGTTGCCACTTGCGTTCCGGGATGGATGAAAGCGAGAATCGCCTCGCGAATCTTCGCATGGGATTCTCTGCCGCTGTTGTAGGAAGCCTCCATGGGAACCTCGCCTTGCGGCGTGAGGATCGAGAGGCGATAGATGATAATCCCTTTGTCGCTCGTGCTGGTTTCAACGCCAATGTCGCGAATCTCGTCAAAGGGAATCGTCCCCGATGCGGCTTTAAAGATCTTGCGCGCAGTCCAGCGGACCATGCGCTGCTGGCCGTCGAAAATGAATCTTGTCTTTCGTATCCAGACCAACGCGAAGAGAAGCAGGAACGCGCCCGCGTAAAATCCATTCGGCGTATGATTTGAGATTGTGATTCCGATGGGCATGCAGGCGAAGGCGGCAAATATCGCAGAAAGCCACATGCTGCTGTCGGCGACGGTGAGTTCGGTAGGCGTTTGGCGCGTGATTCGCATTGACTGGCCTGCAGGAACTATCGCATGAAACGGGCCGGTTGAGACTCCAGGAATCTCTTTTTGGCGACGATGATGTTGGCAACAATGATGCCGAACACTGGGCGCAGAGGAGGGCCGGATATCCGTATCAACGGTTCCCTCTATTCTGACTGCGCAGCTTTGGCGGTGCCGCGGGATTTCCAGAGCCTGCGGGGAAGCAAATATGTGAAGCCGGCGAAGGCTTCCCAGCGCGTTGACGTCGAGGTGAGACCGCGGTTGAAACCGCCATCGACAATGAGATTGTTCTGGATTGCATAGGAAAGAGCCCACAGGTTGCCGACGGTGTTGCCGTGTGTGAGCGGCTGTGTGAAGTGCCACAATTCGCCTGCTACCGTGTAGCGGCCGAAACCGTGCGAGACAGAGAGAGTTTGACCGAACTGCGCGCGGCGGACACCCGAGTCGCTTTGCTCATTGAAGATGCCGTTCACGTCGGCGTGCAAACCGCGGAAATCGAGGCTGACCAGCACGAGCGCGCTCTGCTGGGCGCTGCCGATGTCGATGTCGGGTGCAGCGCCGTCATAGATGCTATGGAAGTAGCTGGCGGCGACGGTGGGGCGCAGTCCTTCGCCGGGCGACACGACGGCTTGTGCGCCGAGGGAGATGCCGCCTGGCTGGTTTGAATCGTCACCGCTCGAGTGGGCGAATGGTTCCCAGGATGTGAGGAGTTCAAGACGCGAAGCCACGGCGAGCTTGGTGACCTGGTTGAGCGAGAACTGCGCAACGAGTCCGCGCGTGCCTGCAGCGTAGAGACCGCCATTCTCAAACTGCACGTAGCCGACGGGCGTGAGCGTGGCGGGCGTAGCAACGGTGGGACGGCCGGGATTGGCATCAGGAACCTTGGCTGCAGATGATTGCGAACTAGCCGGGACAACGTGGAACAGGAGCAAGGCTGCATATACACAGTTCCATTGAAAGCTGTTGATTCGGGCAATGAGCGCCGGCCTGCGCCGGCAACAGATGGGCGTGGTTGCGCTTTCGTATGAGACAGCACTGTTCAAGCGTGGGGTCCCCTCTTCCGATCATAAGCAGTCCACCACGCGTCGAATGCCGCAAGCGCCCGTTCGCACTGCAGCCGGTGCCGCTGCTTTTTGTCGCGGATCTTGCGGCGCGTCTCTTCATCGAGAGGTTCAAGCAGGTCGAAGGTGATGTTGGCCGGCTGGAAGTGCTTCGCTTCTGCGTGCGTAATGTAGTGAATCAGCGAGCCGAGTGCTGTGGCGCGCGGCACGGGCTCAGGATTTTCACCTCGCGCGAGTGCTGCGGCATAGATGCCCGCGAGCATGCCGGCGGCGATTGATTCGGTATATCCTTCCACGCCGCAGATTTGGCCGGCGAACATGAGCCGAGGCCATCTCTTGAGCCGAAGGCATTCGTCCATCAATATGGGCGCACAGATGTAGGTGTTACGGTGGATCTGGCCGTAGCGCAGGAAGCGCGCGTTTTCGAGGCCCGGAATCAACCGCAGGACGCGTGCCTGTTCGCCCCATTTGAGATGGTTTTGAAATCCGACCAGATTGTAGCTATCGGCGCGCAGATTCTCCTTGCGCAACTGCACCACAGCCCACGGCGTCTTTCCCGTTCGCGGATCGCGCAGGCCCACGGGCTTCATGGGGCCAAAGCGCAGAGTGTCGCGCCCGCGCCGGGCAAGGACTTCGATGGGCAGGCAGCCTTCAAAATACTCGAGCGTCTCCCACTGTTTTTCTTCGGCAGCTTCGGCGGTCAGCAGCGCTTCGTAAAAGCGGTCGTACTCGGCACGATCCATCGGGCAGTTGATGTAGTCGGCCGTGCCCTTGTCCCAGCGTGCGGCAAAGTACACGCGGTTCATGTCGATGGACTCAGCATCCACGATGGGCGAGATGGAATCGTAAAACGCCAGATGCCCCTCGCCCGTCAGCCGTTCAATTTCACGGCTCAAAGAGCCGGAAGTGAGCGGGCCGGTAGCCACAATCGTCGCGGCGATCTCATGGTTGGTTGGCTCCAGATTGGTCACTTCCTCGCGGATCACGCAAATCCTCGGCTCCGCCGCAATTGCCTCTGCGATGCGCCGCGAAAACACCGTGCGGTCTACGGCCAGCGCGTGGCCGGCAGGAACCGCGGTCTCGTCGGCAATACACAACAGCGCCGAACCGGCGCGTCGCATCTCCTGCTTCAGCAGCCAGGGCGCCGTCCATTCAGACTCACTCTTCAGTGAGTTGGAGCACACGAGTTCGCCAAATTCGGTAGTCTGGTGCGCGGGTGTCAGGATTGGCTTTCCGTCGACAACCCGGCGCATCTCGTAGAGATCGACTTCGCAGCCTAGTCGTGCCGCTATTAGAGCTGCTTCAGGTCCGGCCAGTCCTCCGCCGATGATGCGAATCTTCACTGCGAAGTCTCCGCCTGACTATCTATTCTCCTGGGCGCATTCGCCTCCTCGGCAAGCTTGGCAATTGCGTCGCCGCTCAGGCGAACGTTGCGCCACTCGTCCAGAAATTCAGCGCCCATGGCGCGATAGAACTCGATAGCGGGCGTGTTCCAGTCCAGGACTTCCCATTGCATGCGCTGGCAGCCCTTTTCCATCGCCGTCGCAGCAACCGCTTGCAGCAACGCCTTGCCGATTCCACGGCCGCGGAACTGGGGATGCACAAACAAATCCTCGACATAGATTCCGGGGCGACCCACCCAGGTGGAGTAGTTGTAAAAGTAAAAAGCGAAACCCGCGGGCCGGTCGTCATGCTCGGCGATCAGGCAGTAATAAAAGGGGTTAGGTCCGAAACCATCGCGAATCAGGCCTTCTACAGTGGCCGTTACCGCGTCAGGCGCCCGCTCAAATGTCGCCAGTGCGCGGATAAACTCCAGAATCTGTGCTGCATCGGCGGCTGTGGCCTTGCGAATCACCGTTCTCATAGGTGGATTTTAGAGGTTCGAGCGTAGCCTTACCTGGTTGGTTTCGGAATTCGACGAACAAATCCTGTGATACAGACCACATGCGGGCTGTGTGCCGCCCCAATACCATAGCTTTGGTAGTTGCCGCGACCAGGCCCCTGGATGAAAGCGGTTGAGGCGACCTGGAGATGGGTTCCGTCGTCATAGAAACAAGGGAGTTCGACCCAAGGCACCGGGGCGGCGTGACTTAGTCACATCCCTACTTGTGCGGGGTACTGGATTGGATTTAACGTTGGTTTGGCTGGAAATACGCTTTTCCGGATGATGTGACGCTGATGGGACCGTCGATCCGCAGAAAACGGGCGGCGTCTCAGTTGCAGTTGACCGGAACGCGCGTTGTAAGGAACGGTTGTCGGCTCATGAAAGATGGAGCTGTCTGATGCCTTGCTGTGGCGCGTGCCGGCGAATGATTGAGGATTTGAATTTTTTCGAGCCTGCGGGCAGCATTCTTCCCGCCGCTCCAAGGAGAAAACATGAAACGCACTCTTTCACTTTGGCTGGGTCTGGCCGCGGCGGTCCTGCTGTCACTGGCTCTGGCGCCTGCACGGGCACAGGATCAGGCCGCCGCAAACATGGGCAAGATCCACGGCCGCGTCATCAATCCGACAGGTCAGCCCCAGGGAAGCGGCACAGTGAGCCTCTCCACTGACGGAGGCCAGACTTACAAGTTCAACTTCCCCGTCTCTAATACCGGCGATTATTCAGGCGAAGCGGCTGCGGGAACCTACATGCTGATCTATCGCGCGGCCGACACTCCAGCCGGCAAAATGGTGGATTCCATTCGTGGCGTCAAAATCGTGGCCGGACAGGACACGACGCAGGATGATGATATGTCGCGGGCGGAATACATCGACAAGATGTCGGCCGACGAAAAGAAACAGCTGGAAGACTTGAAAAAAGCGAACGCCGAAGCTCTGAAGGCGAACGTCTTGATCAATCAGCTCAATGCGGACCTGAGAACGGTGGCCCAGGACAAGAAAGACATTGACGGCGCGAGCGCAGCGGCGCAACAGTCGCTGGGCGCATCGGCAACCAAGGCGGACATTGAAGCCAAGGCCAACGAGATCAAGGCTGCGAAATATACCGACATTGAGAGCCTGATGACGAAGGATACCGGGGTCAAGCCCGACGAGGGGTTGCTGTGGACAAACCTGGGCTACGGACAGGCGGGACTCAAGAAATACGACGACGCGATCACGTCGTACAAGAAAGCCATTGATCTCGAAACTGCTTCAAAGAAGCCACGCGGCGGCGTGCTCGGTCTGGCCAATGCCGGTCTCGGCGAAATCTACGCGCGTACCGGGAAAGTCCAGGATGCCAATGCCGCGTATGACGCCGCGGCTAAAGCCGATCCGGCGAACGCACTACTCCACCTGCGGAACGAAGCGGTTATCTTTTTCCAGCAAAACAATGGTCCGGCCCAGGTTGCCGCGGCTGACGAAGCCATCAAGTCTGACGCCAATCAGTCGGATCCCAACCTTGCCATCCTTTACTACATCAAAGGCCAGGGATTGGTACAGAACGCCACGGTCGATCCCAATACCAAGCGGATCGTTCTGCCCGCCGATTGCACCGCTGCCTACCAAAAGTACCTGGAACTGGCGCCCAACGGGCCGTATGCTGAGGAAGTTGCGGGCATACTGCAGCAGGCAGGAGAGAAGGTCAATTCTTCGTACAAGGCTCCCAAATCGAAGTAACCTGAAAGAGCACTCTATCTTCGACAAGGGCGTCCGGTTTGGACGCCCTTTGCATTTCGCGACACCTTTATGCGCGGCGCTTGAATTTCTTGATTCCGGCGATCGATATTGCGCTCTAAAATCCATTTCATGAGCCCAGCCTTCCCAAAAAGTTTGCGCTTCTTCTGCACACTAAGCCTGCTGGCGTTGTGTCCCCTGCCAGTATTCGCGCAGGAGTCCGCGGCGCCCGACATGGGCAGGATTCATGGCCGCGTGATCAGCCCAACGGGGCAACCACAAACTGGCGGCACCATCAGTTTGTCGACCGACGGCGGCGACACCATGCTTTACAACTTTCCAGTATCCGCCAACGGTGAATACGCCGGACAAGCGTTGCCGGGCGAGTACACACTGCTCTACCGCGCTACGGATACTCCTGATGGCAAGGTGGTCGACTACATCCAAGGCGTGGTTGTCCTGGCTGGGAAAGACGTCGGGGTCGACGAGGACATGACCCGCAAGGAGTACATGGACCGGCTCTCGCCGGAGCAGCAGAAGCAGATTGAGCAAATGAAGGAAGCTGCTGCCGCAGCGGCTGCAGCCAGCAAACAGGTCGACGTGGTGAATGCAGATCTGCAGACGGTAAACCAGGATCTGAACGACGCCGCGAATGCACGTGCTACGGCAATGCAGGCGCTGGGGAAGGATGCTTCTGCTCAGGACATTGACGCCAAGACGTCTGAGATCGAAAACGCGAAGTACAGCGAAGTGGAATCACTGATGGCGAAAGACGCCGCGGCCTCTCCCGGCGAATCGGTGGTGTGGATCGGACTGGCTCGCGCCGACGTAGGACTGAAAAACTACCTTGACGCAGAGACGAATTTCAAGAAAGCTCTCGATCTTGAGTCGAAGGCGCAGCAACCGCAACCGGCTCTTCTGGCAGCCGCCGAAAGCGGGCTCGGCGAGGTGTACGCGCGCACTTTGCGGGTTGACGAAGCCAGCGCGTCCTTTGACGCTGCTGTCAAGGCCGATCCTTCGAATGCCGCAGTTTATTTGCGAAACGCTGCGGTGATCTTTTACCTGACCAAGAATGTTCCTGCGCAGGTGGACGCCGCGGACAAGGCAATCAAGGCCGATCCCACGGACTCCTTCCTCTATTACATCAAGGGCGTGGGGCTGGCCCAGAACGCGCCTTTTGATGCCGCGACGGATAAATCCGTTTTGCCGGCCGATTGCGTGGCTGCCTTTCACAAGTATTTGGAACTGGCCCCGAACGGCCCCTTCGCTTCGGAGGTAACGACGGCCCTGGAACGATCAGAAGACAAAATGAGTCCACCCAAACCCGCTTCGGAGAACTAGTTCCATCCACCTGTCCACGCAACCCTCTACAATCCAAACCATGGGTTCGGTATTATCGATGCCGGGAGTGTTGAGCTTTGCTGAGGCGCTTGAGATTGTTGCGGCGCGCGCTGCTCAACTGGCGCAGAACAAGCCTGCGATCGAGAGCGTCGCACTGCGTCACGCAGCAGGCCGAGTGCTTGCCACCCCCCTACGTGCCGACTGCGACCAGCCACCGTTTGCGCGCTCAACGCGCGACGGTTTTGCTTGCCGTGCCGCTGAGGCATCCAAGCATCATCCGCTTGTGGTGGCAGGAGCGACGCGCGCCGGCCAGCCAGCCGCTGGCCCGCTGCCGCCGGGTGCGGCTTGGGAGATCATGACGGGCGCCCCGGTTCCTAGAGGTGCTGACGCGGTGTTGATGATCGAGCATGTTGCGACGACCGGCGAGCCATCTGCGCCATGGATTCGACTCGTTCCGCCGCGCACAATTGAGCCAGGCGAAAACATCGTGGCCCGTGGCGCGCAGGCGCGCAAGGGCGAAGTGCTTCTCAGTGCGGGTACCGGAATCGGCAGCGCTCAAGTGGCGCTTTCCGCGTCTTGCGGCTACGCAGTGCTAAAGGTGTTTGCCAAGCCGCGCGTGGCCATTCTCTGCACCGGAGATGAACTCGTGCCGATCAAATCGAAGCCGGCTGCCGGGCAGATTCGCAACTCCAGCAGCGCCATGCTGGCCACTATGGTAGCTGCTGCAGGTGGCATTCCATGGGTTTTGCCCGTTGCTCGAGATACAGCCAAGTCTCTCGACGCCGCGCTAGCTCGCGCCGTCATGGCAGATCTGTTGCTCATAACCGGAGGCGTGTCTGCAGGCAAATTTGACCTGGTTGAGCCAGCTCTGGCACGCATGGGCGCGAGGTTCCATTTCACCGGCGTACGAATGCAGCCGGGCAAGCCGCTCGTGTTTGGCGAGTTACCTAAACGCGCCACCCGCACCGTCAAAAGACAGAACGGAGCAAAGTACTTTTTCGGGCTTCCGGGTAATCCGGTTTCGTCGGCCGTGACATTCGCACTCTTTGCTGTACCTGTGTTGAGGGCGTTGGCAGGCAGTAATGATCGCGCTCCCCGTTTTGCTCTGGCACGCCTGGCCGAAGATGTCAAAACGAAGCCAGGCCTCACGCGCTTTTTACCGGCATTGTGCACGTTCGCCGGGGCAATACCCGAAGTCGTGCCCGTTCCCTGGCACGGCTCAGGCGATCTGGCCGCTATGGCCAAGGCTAACTGTTTTCTAGTTGTTCCGGATGACGCCGAGCACATCGCTGCCGGCGCAGCGGTGCGCCTTCTGCTTTCCTGAGGAGTTCCATGCCGTCACAACGCTCTCGTCCCGCCAAGCCCGCGCCTCGCAAGAATCTCTCGCATTTCGACGCGTCTGGCCAGGCCAGCATGGTCGACGTCAGCCGCAAGCAGCCCACACGTCGCAGCGCAACAGCCTCCGCGTTCGTTGAGCTTTCGGCTGCTGTTCTCGCGGCGCTGCCTTCAAATCCCAAGGGCAATCCACTTGAAGTGGCACGCGTGGCAGGCATTCAGGCTGCCAAGCGCACTTCCGATCTGATTCCGATGTGCCATCCTCTCGCGCTCACGCATGTCGATGTGCGGACGCAAGTTGTATCCGGCGGTGTTCGCATTACGACGAGTGCGACCACCACCGGCCCGACTGGAGTGGAGATGGAAGCATTGACTGCAGCAGCCGTGGCTGCGCTCACCATCTACGACATGACCAAGGCGCTCGATAAGGCGATCGTGATTCGCGAGGTCCGGCTGGAAACGAAATTGGGCGGCAAAAGCGGGGATTTCTCACGCAATGCGAAATAGGATGCACGGCGGCAACCGGGTCTCAATCTCGTGATTGCAACACGCATCATTTTCCCACTAGACTTGAGAAGGCGAGGCCGTGGCCGCCAATCTGTGCGGAAGTGGTGAAATGGCAAACACACCAGCCTTAGGAGCTGGCGCCCAAAAGGCTTGCGGGTTCAAGTCCCGCCTTCCGCACCAATTCATCGGGAATTCGTGAGACCGAGGTCCCTCGCTCTGCTCGGGATTTCGCCTGCGGGCTCACGCCCGCAAAGCGTCTCAAGTTCAAGTCCTGCCTTCCGCACCAATTCATCGGAATCCCGATAGACGGATTCCCTCACTAGGCCTCGTCCATCTGGTGGGAGCTACTCACCTTCCGTCCGACCGTGGTCTTTGAAGTTGATGGCGATATACGGGCTGGAGTACCCGTGAGCGGTCGTGATGTGACCAAGGAATGATCCTGAGCCGAAATACCCATAGCCCAAACCGATGTTCAGGTGGCGATTGAGTTCGTACCACGTGTACACATCGGCTTCCTCGCCGAGATGAGTTCCAAATCGGGCAGATCCGGAATTGTAAGCAAGCACGCCGCCAGAGCTGTTGTATGCTGCATCGTTCGCTGTGGCGACCCAGAAGTTAAGATACTGCGCGGTAATTGTCCACCTGCGATGCGGCGAAATCGTCGCACCACTTCTCCACGATTGGATATTCTGCCAACCAAAAAGATCTAATATCCCGAAGCGATCGTGCGCCGTCGGATAAATGGTGTCGAACGTACGGTGGATACCGTCTGCCGGACTGTTATTCCCTGACGCGAGATCGTACTGTGCGAAGATGCGCGGATGCGCAGCAAGAGAGCGGAATTCATAGGCTGCGCCGCCGGTGATCGCCCACGCGCGAATCGGATCCGGATGGTAGACACCGCTCTCTTTTGCTACTTCAATGGAGTAGTCCAGAGTTGTGTGAGCTTTGCCTTTGAACCGCAGGCCATACACCTTCAGGTCCTGTTTGCCCTTCGCATTTGAAAGTGTGACTTCAACGGGCGCGCTTGGCTGAACTCTCCACAAAACAAATGGCTCCAGCTCGGATTGCGAAATTACATCGTCGATTCTGCCGTACAGTCCGTAGATATTGTTTCCTTCCTGGTGATGACTGATTCCGAATGCCAGCGGCTGAACGGCGGAAGCCGCGAAGATTCCGAGATGATACCGGCCGCTTTGGAGATTCGTTACTACAGCATCGTACGATCTGCCTTGATTCCGCCACTGCGAATCCGAGATCAAGGTGCTGTTGTAATTGATCAACTGCCGTCCGACGCGTACGCTGATCCAATGCTTGACAGGGTTTCCAAACTCGATGTAGGCGAGCTTGAGATCCCAGCGGTTTTCATTGGGCGGACCCAATGGCGGATTTTCGAGAAATGGCCGCGCGTCCTGTACCTGTGAAATGAATTTGAACCAGGAAGATAATTGAACATCAGCCTGGAACCGGAACCGGTTGAGCAGGTAGGAGTCGTTGCTCCCCTCACGGAAGTTTGCGTTCCTATATCCCTCAAAGCGAAATCTCTCTTCGGCTTCGAAGCTGATCCAACGCGGCAGATGATCGTCCAATTCTCCTGCAGGGCGAAAATCACGAAAATCATACGGCAGAGTGGATCCGTATGTGCGGTTGGCAGGGCCATTCAAAAAACTGAGCGGATTCGAAGCTGGTCCGGTGATCCAGCCGCCGTTAAGAGCGCTGCTCGCATTCTGGGTAGTGACGTCGTCCTGCGCGAACGACGTAGTCGAGAACGCCGCGAAGCACAGCAAAATCCCAGCGGCTGCCAGCCAATATCTCGAGAGCATGATCTTTGCGTCAATGATAGACAAGAACCCGCATGCAGTAAGTGATCTAATGCACCGTGGCCCACGCCTGGTAGCTGTTGAAAAGAAAAAGTCCGCCAAGGATTAGAAGCCAAACCCAAAGAGCAAATCGCAGCGGACGGCGCGGGATGTGGGTGCTCAGCATGGTGCCTGAAACTGCGCCAGCAACACCGCCGATAATCAACTGCAGCAGCAACGCGGGATTCGTGGCATGGGTGAACCAGTGCGCGCCACTGCCGATGAGAGAAACTAGGAAGCCGAAGACAATATCGGTGCCGACCACCTGGGGAGGCGCAAGTGAGGTGAGGCCGAGAAGCGCGGCGCTCCCCAATGCGCCCGCGCCCGCCGAAGAAAATCCAACTTCCGCTCCTACTGGAAATAAAAGCCATGGAAGCAGGGGACTGCGGTCACGAGCAGCGGAGTTTTGCCGCATAGGACGAAACGAATAGAAGATTTGCCAGCTCGCTGTACTCACCAAGATTGCTCCCAGGATCGCATTCAATAGATTCTGGGATCCGGCGGTGATCATATGTTTGAGGATGAGCGAGCCGACCAGGACGCCAGGCACTCCACCCAACAACATGTAGCCCAGTGTGCGCCATGCCACGTTGCCGCGCACAATTTGCGCGGGCGCCAGAATCAATTTGACAGCCGCCGAAAACATTAGCCCGATACCCACGGCCACCGGCGCGGGCACGCCCAGAAACAGGACGAGGACGGGCACTGTAATGGTACCGGCGCCCACGCCCGTGAGCGCGATGAAGAGTGCGATAAAGAATCCGATAATGTACTGCACTGGTTCCTCAATGTTCCCCAAGGGTTCTCGATCCTTAACGCGTCTTCTGCTTTTAGGATGGGCCGCGGGCTTGCTGACTCGCTGGTTCGCTATTTCGCTGCCTGAATGTGAATTCCGCACTCCACCTTGCGACCTCCCCACCGACCCGATCGGGGATCGTTGGGATCGAGAGGCAAAGTCGTGCACGGCTCGCAGCCTATCGATGTAAAACCGCGCTCATACAGCGGGAGCAGAGGTATCCGGAGTTGCTCGCATGCATACCACACATCGCGCGCCGTCCATGCGGCAAGCGGCGCCAGCTTCAATACCTGCAGGCCGCCCGGTAACGCGAATGGGGCCGATTCTTCCAATGCTGTACGGCTTCGCGCCTGTTCGCGACGCAAGCCAGTAAGCCATACGCGATACCTGGCTACCGCCTGGAAAAGAGGCTCAACTTTGCGCAGTCCGCAGCAGCGGTCGGGAGCGGACCGGTACAACAATCCGTGCTCTGCCTCCTGCTCGGCAACAGTTTTTTCCGGCAGAAGGTTGATCAGGTTCAAGTCCCACTCCTTAGCCATTCGTTCGCGATACTCATACGTCTCAGCAAAGTGGTAACCGGTATCGAGAAACAAGACCGGTATTTGAGGATCGAGCTCAATGGCGAGTCTGGTTAGCAATACATCCTCCGCCTGAAAGCTGCAGGTAAGGCAAACATCGTCTCTTCCTGGTACCTCACGCGCCAGGACCGCGCGCACCGCATCCAGTTTGAGAGTCACTTCTGCGCCAATGTCTGCAATACTCATCACAAATCCGCCTTTTCTGCTGAAATGAAGATGTCTGCGCGATGCAGCAACTGATGCACTGCCGCGACAACGTGCATCGGCTCGCCCGCGTCTAGTGTGATCTCGATCCCGCCGGTGCGCGCGCTCAGCGTGGCCTCATCGCCGGCACGGACCACCAGCGCCAGCAAACCGCAACCCGATTGAATTGCAGCCACGGTTCCCAGCAGGCTCGGCTCAAGGAGAAACAGATCTTGCTCGGCGTCGACGCGGCAAGTCACGGCGCCCACGGCAAACAACGAGCGTTCGATAGCGTCTATCAGTTGAGCGGGTCCTGAGAGCTCCAGCACGCCACCGCGGTGGCCCCAGCGCGCTTCGTGCTCACCGGCTGTTACACGGCCCCACGCTGCTGTCTCATCGTCGTCGCCGCTGGTCGCCGATTCCGATGCTGCGGTGATCATTCCCGCCGCGACAGTGGCGTTGGTTTCCGGATCAATCAGGATCAATGCGCCGGTTGCGCGATGGTCGCGATAGAGATCGACAGCCATTGGCCGCAGCAGGCGTAACGATACAGCGCCGATATCGTTCATATGCAGTGCAGTTGCCGCCTGCCGCTTGAGGGCAGCGAGATCCACGCGATGATCGAGGGAGGAAACAAATGCCGGCACCGTTTGGCTGGTGTGCTTGAGCAGGTAACGGCGATTCGGCTCGAGCGAGCGTTGATCCATCCAAACCAGCGAGGCCTTGATTGTTCGCACCACCGCTGGCGCGCTTGCCATCCTGGTGATCAGGTCACCGCGGCTGATGTCGAGTTCACGGTCGAGAACCAGCGTGACGGAGAGCGGCGCAATCGCTTCGTCGAGATCGCCATCGAATGTGACAATGCGTTCGATCTTCGCCCTGCGGCCCGAAGGAAAGACGGCAACCTCGTCACCCGCGCGAATCGCTCCCGAAGTAATTTGTCCCGCGAAGCCGCGAAACGTGCGATCGGGCCGCAGCACGCGCTGCACGGGGAAGCGGAAAGGTTCAGTGGCTTTCTGTCGTGCCGTGGGAAGCGATTCGAGAAGTTCAAGCAGAGACGGCCCCTTGTACCAGGGCATCGCGCTGGATTTGTTCTTAGTTCGCCACACCACGTTATCGCCTTTCAATGCGCTCACCGGAACAAAGTGCGTTTCGACTGGAGTCCCGGTGTCGGCAGCGATTTGCTCCAACACGGTGCGAAAGTCACGCTCGATAGTTTGAAACGAGGTCTCATCGAAGCCGATCAAGTCCATTTTGTTCACGGCCACCAGCACATGCCGCACGCGCAGCAGCGATGCAATGTAGGCGTGCCGCCGCGACTGGATTTGTACGCCCTTGCTTGCATCGATGAGCACAATGGCTGCGTCGGCAGTGGAGGCCCCCGTGGCCATATTGCGCGTGTACTGCTCGTGGCCCGGCGTGTCAGCAATGATGAACTTGCGCCGCGCGGTCGAAAAGTATCGGTAGGCCACATCGATGGTGATGCCCTGCTCGCGCTCAGCGCGCAGCCCATCGGTCAGAAGGGCGAAATCAATCTGTCCAGGCGCGGTCGTACCTTTGCCTTCAATCGAACGCACATGATCTTCATAGACCGACTGCGTGTCGTAAAGCAGCCGCCCGATCAAAGTTGATTTGCCGTCATCCACGCTGCCTGCTGTAGAAAATCGCAGCAAGTCTTTTCCGCGTTCCTGAGCAAGGAACTCTTCAATCTCAAACTTCCTGTTTTCCAGTTCTGCCGCGGCTCCCAAACTAACCTCCATACTTCAATTCCCCAAGTCCCTGTTCCCTGACCTCCATTCCCCGTCATTCAGAAGTACCCCTCGCGTTTCTTGATCTCCATCGAGCCTTCCTGGTCGTGATCGATCACGCGATTGGCGCGCTCTGACGAGCGAAACGAGATCAACTCCGCAATGATCGCCGGAATCGTATCGGCATCGGACCGGATGGCGCCCGTGCAGGGGCTGCAACCGAGCGAGCGTAGACGGCACTTTACGATTTGCGGCTTCTCACCGGGCTGTGCTACGAAATTCTGCTCGATGGGCAACAACGCATCGCCGCGCACATACATCGGACGGTCTTTGGCGAAGTAAAGGTCAACAACGGGAATCTTCTCCTCGTGGATGTACTGCCAGACGTCCATTTCGGTCCAATTGGAAAGCGGAAACACGCGAATGCTTTCGCCCGGATGGATGCGCGCGTTGTAGAGGTTCCACAACTCCGGCCGCTGGTTTTTCGGGTCCCATTGGCCCGCCGCATCGCGGAAGGAGTAAATACGTTCTTTGGCGCGAGATTTCTCTTCATCGCGGCGCGCTCCGCCGAATGCCGCGTCGAAATTATAGTGGCGTAGCGCGTCGAGCAGCGCCTGCGTTTTCAGCAATCCACAGCAGCGTTTGGTATCGAGCACGATGGGGTTGGTTCCTGCGGCAATGGCGGGCAGATTGCGCCACACCAGCAACTCCGCGCCCACCTCGCGCGCCATCGCGTCGCGGAAAACAAGCATCTCGGCGAATTTGAATCCGGTATCGATGTGCAGCAAGGGAAATGGAATCGGTCCGGGATAAAACGCCTTTTGCGCCAGCCGCAACATCACGGACGAATCTTTGCCGATGGAGTAAAGCATCACGGGCCGCTCGAACTCAGATGCGACTTCGCGCAGGATGTGAATGCTTTCCGCTTCAAGCAGGCGCAGGTGGTTCAGCAGCGAATGGGTGGAAGCGCGCGGGGTTGATGGGGACAGGGATACATCGTTTTCGGCGACCGGCATCATGACCTCTCAAGTTTCGGGGAGATGCTGAAAGCCAGCGTCAGCAAAGACAAGTCCGGCGTTCAGCTATGGGTGTGTCTTCTGTATCGATTGTGCTGAGGAGAAGAGACTAGCGGCGACACCCGTCAATGATGTTCGACAGGCAACAACAACAGCCGCGGATTTGCAAGGCGCAAACCATGTGTAGAGTCATCGTAGCAAATCAATCGCCCGCGCGCAATCGCGCGTACGCGAAATGGCCAACCCAGGCGCTGGCGCTTGACGTTGCTATTTCAACCGCGCACCCAGCGGCACATCCTCAAGGAATCCGGCGAGCACCGGTGCGCCGCCCTCAAGCGATGCAGCCAACAACATGCCGTTGGATTCGAGTCCGCGCATTTTGCGCGGTGCCAGATTGGCTACAATCACAATCTTCCGTCCTATAAGTTTTTCCGGCTCATAGTGTTGCGCGATACCAGCCAGAATCTGCCGTTTTTCGTAGCCCAGGTCAACTTCCAGCCGCAATAATTTGTCGGCTTTGGGCACTCGCTCGGCGACGAGGATTTGCGCCACGCGCAGCTCGACCTTGGCGAAATCATCGATTGTAATCTGCTGGCTCTGCGACGGTGTTAACTCCGGTGCTGGAGTTGCAGATGATGCAGAGGGTACCAGAGGAGCATCGGCCGGTGCGTTCACGGGAGCAGGGCTCAATCGGCTGCTGGCCAGCGGTGCGGGCACCTGGTCGACCTTTGCGGTTTCGATCGGCCGAGCGGGGGTTCCGGGACCGGCTGTCGTTGAAGTCAGCTCGTGATGTGCATCCACCGAAGCTTTATCGGTTCCTGTTGTGGGGCTGACCGAGGTTGCCGCCGGAGCCAGCGACGGTGCAACAACGTCGCGCTTGCTGGCGGATTCCACGGCGTTACGGTTGTTCTCGTCTTCAAGTTTCTGCATGCGCTCGATTGCGTCCTTCTCCGCGCGGGGAAATAGCGGTGCAGGCTCGCCAAATTTTGTGCCCGCGTTCAATCCACCCCACGCAACATCTTTCAAAAGGCTACTGTTTGCCGCATTCGCCAAATCACCTTGCCCAAGCTGCTGCCAGACCTTGGCTGTGGCGTCGGGCAGGATCGGGTATGCCAATGCAGTGATGATGCGAATCGCCTTGGACGCGGTTGCCAGCACGCGCGCCTGCAACTTCGCGTGGTCGGCATCCGACCGGTCGGCAGGTTTCTTCCAGGGGGCAGTGGCGGTCAGATACCCGTCGGTTTCCGACACGAGGAGCCAGAGAGTTTTCAAAGCTTCGGAAAAATTCAGGTCGTCAGATATCGGGCCAAAGACGGCAATCGTAGCCTCGGCGCTTGAGCGCAACGCAACTTCAGCCTGCGTCTCACTGCCGGCATCCGGAATCGTGCCGCCGAAGTACTTGTGCACCATGTTTACGACGCGGCTCACCAGGTTGCCATAACCGTTGGCCAGATCGCCGTTGTACCTCTGTACCAGCGCGTCGAACGAAAAATTGCCGTCCTGTCCGAAGGGAATTTCGCGTAACAGGAAGTAACGCAATGCATCTGCCCCCAGCACTTCATGAACCGTCTCTGCGCGCACAATGTTGCCACGGGACTTAGACATCTTGCCCTGATCGAAGAGCAGCCAGCCATTGGCGCGCACCGAACGCGGTACAGGGATTCCCGCAGCCATCAGAAACGCAGGCCAGTAGACGCAGTGGAAGCGGCTGATTTCCTTGCCAATGAGATGTATGTCGGCGGGCCAGAATTTCTCAAAACGCGCTATGTCTTTGGAATCATCGGAGCCATAACCGAGCGCGGTGATGTAATTGGCGAGCGCGTCGAGCCACACGTAGACCACATGCTTTTCATCGCCCGGAACCGGAATACCCCATGAAAAACTCGTGCGGCTCACCGACAAATCCTTCAACCCGCTGCGCACAAAGCTCATCACCTCGCGTCGCGTCGACTCCGGCTGCATGAATCCAGGATTGGCTTCATAAAACTCCAGCAGTTTGCGTTCGAATGCCGAAAGCTTGAAGAAATAATTCTCCTCGCTCACGGTCTCAGTAATGCGCCCACAGTCGGGGCACGGCGTGCCTGGGGGGCCATCGACGTACGCCTCATCAGATACGCAATACTGGCCGGCGTACGAACCCTTGTAGATGAACCCACGCTCGCGCAGCGTGGCGAATAGTTTCTGCACACCGCGCTTGTGCCGTTCTTCAGTCGTGCGAATGAAGTCGTCGTAGGTTATTCCCAGCCGGTCCCACAATCCACGGAACTCGGCGGCAATCTGGGTTGCGAACTCCTGCGGTGTACATGCGGCCAGTTTGGCCGAGCGCTCAATCTTCTGGCCGTGTTCATCGGTCCCGGTCAGAAACCAGGTTTCAATGCCCTGTGCTCGCTTGCGACGAGCAATTGCGTCACAGACAATGGTGGAATAGGCGTGGCCTAGGTGCGGCCGTGCGTTCACATAGTAAATCGGCGTGGTCAGATAAAAGCGGTTTGGATGAGGGTTGGGTTCAGTCATGAGCGGCGCATTCTGCTCGCGCTCCAAGCTTGACAGCGTGAATGGCGATCTCTCTCCATCTTACGGCATGGCCCATCGTCGCTCGAGGCTGTGCCTTGCGTGTTCGCCGCGCGACGAGGTGCGAGAGGCGGCGCGTCAAGTGTTAGAATCACCTTGAAAATCAAGGATTTTTGAGGCTCTCGCGTGGTTCTGGAACTTGAGAAGCGGCTGGCCGATCGACTTCGCGCCGTCCTGAAAGAAAAATACGATCTTGAACTTGCGAAAGTCCCTCTGGAGACGCCGCCTGATCCGCGGCTGGGCGAGATTGCCACTCCTGTTGCCCTGCAGCTTGCGCGCACGCTGCACAAGGCACCAAAGATTATTGCCCAGGAGATTGTCGGTGCAATGGGCACGCTCGCCGGGTTCGCCGGATTCGAGGTGGCGGGCGCAGGCTACATCAATGCGCGCCTTGATCGACCATTTGCTGCGCAACTGGTTGCTCATGTCGAATGCGGTGCAGCCAAAGATGAAGTGCGTGGACATGCTCTCGTTGAGCACACCAGTATCAATCCCAATAAGGCAGCGCACATAGGCCACCTGCGCAACGCGATTCTGGGCGACACGTTTGTTCGCCTGCTCCGAGCCGCTGGCTATAGGGTGGATGTGCAAAACTACATCGATAACACCGGAGTACAGGTAGCCGACGTCGTCGTGGGATTCCTGCACGTGGAAGGGAAGTCTCCAGCCGACGTTCTAGCGCTGCTCGACGAGCTTAAGGGCAAGGGTGAGCGCATTGATTATTACTGCTGGGACCTCTACGCGCGCACCTCACAGTGGTACGGCGAAGGCTCCGATGTAGAAAGAGCTGCGCGCAAGAGACTTCGCCTCGAGACGCTGCATCTGATCGAGCGCGGGGGCAACGACACGGCCGAAATCGCCGATCTCGTCTCAGCTGCCGTTCTGCGCCGCCATCTCGAAACCATGTTGCGGCTCGGCATCGAGTACGACTTTCTGCCGCGCGAGAGCGAGATTCTCCACCTCAGGTTCTGGGAAGCGGCGTTCGAGCAACTTAAGAAAACCGGCGTACTGTACTTTGAGACCGAAGGCAAGAACAAAGGCTGCTGGGTGATGACGCGAGCGGGTTCGCAATCACAGCCGGCTGATAACGAAACAGACCCGAAAGAAACGGATGAGGATGCCAAGGTCATCGTCCGCTCCAACGGCACAGTCACCTATGTCGGCAAAGACATCGCCTATCATCTCTGGAAATTCGGCTTGCTGGGCCGCGACTTCGGGTACAAGCGATTCTTCCAATATCCGCACCACGAGTGCTGGATCTCTGCCGAGACGGGTGATGCAATCCATCCGCAATTTGGCAATGCCACAGCGATCTATAACGTCATCGATGCGCGCCAAGCCGACCCGCAAGCCAATGTCGTTCAAGCCTTGCGCGGCATGGGTCACACCACCGAGGCTGAGCACTACACACACTTCAGCTACGAAATGGTGGCGCTCACGCCGCGCTGCGCGGTTGAGCTTGGGTACGACGTGCCGGAGGAAGACAGAAGCCGCGCTTACATCGAAGTGAGCGGTCGCAAAGGATTTGGCGTTAAGGCTGACGACCTGATCGACAAGCTCATTGCAGCCACGCGCGCCGAAGTGGAGGCACGCCAGACCGCCGGTACGGACAAGAATGCCGGTGCCATGCGGCAAAAGATCGCCGAACAGATCGCCATCGGCGCACTGCGTTACTTCATGCTTAAGTACACGCGAAATTCGGTCATCGCCTTCGACTTCAATGATGCGCTCAGCTTCGAAGGAGAAACGGGACCCTACATCCAATACGCGGTGGTGCGCATTCGCAATATCTTCCGCAAAGGGGAAACAACAGCAGAAGCGGCGTTGGCGGAGTTTGCAGGGCTCGCGGAGTTGGGTCAGTACTTCACTGGCGAGGAGAACGAAGACATCTGGGCCCTGTGGCTGAGGGCCGGGCGTTTCTCTCAAGTTCTGGAACAATGCATTGCCACTTCGGAGCCCGCCTTCCTCGCCAAGCACGCTTTCCAGTTGGCACAGGAGTTCGCCAACTTTTACCATCGCCATCACATCCTCACAGAGGAAGATTCCTTGCGCAAAACTCTGCTGCTCGCCACAGCCGCCGTCACGCTGCGTGAACTGATCAAGTCGCTTGCGTTGCTGGGGATCGAAAGCCCCGAAGCGATGTAAAAGCGGGGATCAGGTTGCGGGGGTTCAGGAATCAGAACTCAGAACTCCTATATATGCGCCTGCGAGCGCCTGAGAACCGAAACTCAGGTTGCCAACCACCCGTCCCTCCGGTAACAATGCCGTGGGGTGGTCTGACCAGTTTGCGCAGCTACCAACGCGCACAGGCCGCAATTTCCAATCGAGGGCTCGCCATGCGTCGTTCGCATTTTTTCTCGCTGTTGTGTGTCTTTGCCGTCCTCAACTTTGTCTCATTGGTACGATCGCAGGTCGCTCTCGAATACGCGCCGCCCACCACGACTTCAATTCTTCCACCCAATCCGCACGCCTCTGAGCCAGGTTTGCTCTTTTATCTTTCCGGTGATCACAGCCTCACCGCCGACTATGCTGCGGGTGGCAATCCGGTGCCGAACTATGTGAAAGACCTCGAGATTCTTCCCGGCGGCGTCTCTGGCGCCTACATCGAGTGTGGGAATAGCCAATTGCTGTCGTACTGGGCGCCCGGCAACATCTATTCACAGCACGGCACTCTTTCATTCTTCTGGCGCGCGCGTGACCCGCTGGACGAAACCCAATTCCCCGTCTTTCGTGTGGGCTTTGCCGATCATTCCAGCTGGGACATGGTGTGGATGCGCATTGATTGGAATGGTCATGGCTTCGATGCGTTCATAACCGATGTCAACCTCGGACGCACGCGAGTCTCGGTCCAGCTGCCCGAAATTCCAAAGCCTGATCAGTGGCTGCATCTTGCGCTCGCGTGGGACGAGACGAGCGGCATCCGCTTCTACATCGACGGTAAGCTGATGGCGACCAAAGAAGCTACAGGCCTCTTTGACACAGCGCTCGATCAGTTTGGTCCCCACTCGCGCATCATCGGGCCCACAGGCGTCGAAAGCTCGTACAGCTATGGCCGCGGCGGCGATATCGATGAGCTGCGCATCTACGATCGCATGCTCTCAGACGACAACATCGCCGGCCTCGCGAAGAACCAGCTCCCGCAGAATATTCCGCCGATTGATCGTAAAGTGTCGACCGGCGCTTCGCCGAATGAAACGGCTGCGTCCATTGTGCCGAGCCAGGGCCGGTTTGATTCAGGCTCAGGCCATGCGACCGACTGGCAGCAAGAATGGAATCTCAAGTACGGATGGAACCGTCCGAACGACGATCCCGTGGTGCTCAACGAGGAATACACCTCCGTGCGCAAGGTGGAGATTCATGACGCGTACGATCTTGACCGCTGGTGGTGGAAGGCAACTGACGGTATTCGCGAAACCACGTGGCCCGGCGTGTACAACCGCTCGCGCCTTATCGGCCGCGACGACTACTTTGAGCTGCCTGATTGGGACTGCTATTCGCTCTCCGGCAAAACAGTCACGTTCGACATGCCCGATGAGCCATGGAATCATCTCGAAGTTGAAGGCGGCGCATGGGGCACATGGACGCTGCTGGCCCACGACCGGGAGAAGGCTGCCGATTCGGAGAAGACTCTCTTCGTACAGCCGATCGGTCAGGAGGTGACCTACCACCAGTTCGACTCGCCCATTACCGGGCAAAAGGTTCGCTTCACAAACGTTGAGCAGGAGCAGCCGCTGGGCGAAGTGTCGGCGTACTATGTGCATCCGGGTATGGAACCCACCGGTGTGGACACATTGCGCTATCGACTGACCAGCGCAGTCAACGCTGCTGACAACCCATCCACCGTGCCGCTGGTCGACTACATTGATGGACGCTTCCCGGCCGACGAGCGTATGACGATGATGGCCATGCCGGCCGGCCCGGTCTTTGGATCCGGTGGCCCCGGCTCACGCGCCTCGCGTCGGCAGTCCCAGCAAAACGCAAGAACGCCCGCCGGCTTGCCAATCGTTCACATCTTCATCCCGGCGGATTTCCGATCGCAGATGAACCTTGAAGGCCATGGCACATCCTACGGATGGGAGAACATGGACGGCGGTCTCGACGGAATCGCCATCGATCTGCCTGCGCTCAAAATTCAACCGAGCTCCGACGGGGTGATTCCGCTGAACATCCAGGTGAAGGATCCGTTGTGGCCGATGCGCAACATGCTTTATTTCACTTTCGCCGTAAAGCCCAACACTCCGCACACGCTTTGGCTCGATACGCGCGATCGCATCCTGCCCAACGGCAAAAGCCTTTACATCACGATCGCCGCTCAGAGCGCCGACTTCAACATAACTGCGCTGGAAGGCACAGAAGTGCGTCTCATCTTCAAACCGTACAAGGATGCCCTTCACGAGCACGTGGCCGATCGCCTGACACAAGTGCGCGACGAATTCGCGAACCTCGTCGAGGAATCCGTCAGCTCGCGCCGGCTGAATCTTTTCAACCGTTTCGATGCCGACATGACCGATCTGCTGCGCGTCGATCCACAGAACACGCTGGCTCGCGACTATTGGCACGAGATGAATCATGAGCAAACACGTCCGCCGTTCACGTTGCCGCAGGCGCCTCAGGGCGTGCCGCAATGGGCTTTTCTGCAGGTTGAGGATCTCGGATACCTCAAGCGGCTCATCAACTGGTATATCGACAATCGCCAGATTTCAAACGGCGAATTCGGCGGGGGCCTCTCAGACGATAGCGACTTCACCGAGTGGTGGCCCGGCCTGGCCATGATGGGATCCACGCCCGACAAGATCAAGGCCTCGCTCTCAAAGGAAATGGATGCAATGTACGCGCAGCACATGTTCACCAACGGGCTGGCGACAATCCAGACTGACGAGCTGCACAGCTACGAGGACGGCCTTAACGTGCTGGGCGAGTCGATGCTGCTCGACTTTGGCAGCCCCAGGCAGATTGAGCGCGCCATGGTCACGGCCAAGCGACTGGAGTGGCTAACGGGCATCAACGATGCAGGTCATCGCCATGTGCGCTCCAACTATTTCAACGGCGCCAAAATGGCCACAGGCGGTGTATGGGGCTGGTCAAAAGAGAATTCCTACATGGACTTCCAGCCGGCGCTTTCGCTGGTGCTCTTTAACGGCACGCCTGAAACGCGCAAGATGCTCCTCGAATTGGCTGACGGCATCCTGGCGCACTACAAAGCCGGTCCCGACGGAAGGAAGTCGCTGCATCTCGAGGTCAACTTCAAGTCCGATGAAGACAGGCCTACGGGCATGCGCGCCTGGTTCATACTGTGGGCCGCTTACCGCTGGACCGGCGATTCCAAATATGTCCAGCCCTTTGTCGACTCGCCCATGGAATCGTTCGGATTCGTCAATGCCGACATGCTCGACATGCTCAACCTGCGCAAGCAGGAGACCGATTCGATCATCGCTGCGGCCGGCCGCGTCAGCGGGCCCACCGGCATCGCGCAACCCAATGAAACAGCCTGGCAGCTTGCCTGGCAAGCCACCGGCGACACGTCGTATCTCGACAAGGTCTTTGCGTCGCAAATTGAGACGGCGCACGAGCGCGAGTTCATCAACACCAAGGGCAGTGTGTGGATCGATCGCGTGTACTTTAACAACGGAGAGCTGCAGCGTTCACGCCTGGGCGGCGTAGCGCTCACGCGCAACTACTGCTATCCCGGCAATGCTGTCAGTTGGCGGTTTGACGCACCGGCCAACGACCAGAGTGTCGCGATTCTTGTGCCCGAGGCTACGCCCGATCACGTCAAGATCATTGCTTACAATCTCGATCGTGTCCCCGTCACCGCGCAAATGACCGGTTGGGAGGTCGATCCCGGCGAGTGGTCGATGACGCAGGGGGTGCAGGCGGGAGGTGGCAACACGCCACCTGCCGCCGATGCGCCGGTGCAGGACCTGACAACGAAAACCGTCGCCTTCGAGCGCAGCAAGTCTGTCGCGCTCACGTTCGCGCCGCGCACCACAACGGTCATCGAACTCACGCTTAAAACCAAAGGCGTGCCCTATTGGTCGCGCCCCGATCTTGGCATCGATCCGGAGGATGTGAAGGTCGACGGATCGCAGATGACGGTTACGGTGCACAGCGTGGGCGCCGTCGATGCGCCTGCATCGAAGCTCGTGCTGCGCGACAAGGCCGGCAAGACGATTGCCACGACGGGAGTTCCAGCGCTCAAAGCGCCGCTGGATTTAACGCCCAAGACTGCAGAGGTCAAACTGGCGGTTCCTTCCGGCGCAGATTTGAAGGGAGCGACGGTCAGCGTGGAGTGCGGAGGAGATGTGCCGGAGATCACGCTGATGAACAATAGCGTTACGCTTTGAAGGATGTGATTGGTCGAAGTTAATCTCTCTTCCGCCGCTGATGTGTCGACGGAATATTCATATCTTCGCGATATTTGGCTACCGTGCGACGGGTGAGCTGGATTCCCTGTTGCTGCAGCATTAGCGCAAGCTGATCGTCGGTCAGCGGATGCTTCGCATCTTCATCTTCAATGAGCCTGCGGACTTTGCGCTTGAGCACGAGCAGGGGTGTATCTGCGCCCTCGGGCCCGTTCGCGCTTTCGGAGAAGAAAAAGCGCAGCTCCAGAACGCCCTGCGGCGTGTGCGCGTATTTGTTAGCCACGGCACGGCTGACTGTGGATGGGTGAACGCCAATCTCTTCCGCGACTTCCTTGATCATCATCGGACGCAAGGCTTCCACGCCTTTGTCGAGAAACTCCTGCTGCCGGCGCACGATCACTTCGCACGTGCGCAGGATTGTGCTTTTACGCTGCGCGATGTTGCGCATGAGCTGCAGTGCCGAGCGGAACCGTTCTTTCACGTACTCTTTCACCTCTTTGTCGGTATCGGATGAGACGAGCATTCGCCGATAGCGCTGGCTCAGGCGCAGGCTGGGAAGATCTTCCTCGTTCATCGAGACGACCCATTCGCCGCCTCGCTTGACAAAAAAGACGTCGGGCTCGATCAGCCTCGTCTGCTCCCGGTTGTACATGCGGCCGGGCCGCGGGTCGAGCGTGCGGATGAATTCTACGGCCGCCTGGGCCTCCTCGGGTTTTACCTGCGTCGCACGCGCCAAATCTTTCACATCGCGCTTCTGCAGCAGCGGCAAGTGCTGATCCACAATCAGTGCTGCAACTTCCATGACCTGTCGCCGTTCTTCGATTCTGCTTTCCGCTTCGGCTTTGAAGTCACGATGCGGGTTTTCGTCGGATTCTTCAGCAGGCTTTGCGTAGAGGTGGCTAAACTCCTGTTGCTGGGCCGCGATCTGGATCGCCAAACATTCGCGAAGATCGCGTGCTCCTACCCCGGCGGGGTCCAGATGCCGGACGACATCCATGGCACGGCGGATCAGGTCGAGCGCCGCGGACTCGCCCAGTACATGGCCGTTTGTGGCGCCTGCCTCTACGGGTGCAGAGCCGAATGCGGCAGCCAACTCTTCTTCACTCGCGGCAAGATATCCGTCTTCATCCAGATTGCCGACGATGAACTCAGCAGCATCATGCAGTCTGCGATCGAGGCTCAGAGCCCCCAGCTGCCACGCCAGGTGATCGGACAAAGTCGTAGGCTGGGAGAGAAAGTTTTCAAACGAGGGCTTCTCGTTATCTTCGTACTCCGGCTGCGTGCGATAGCCGGGGTCAAGATACTCCTGGAAGTACGAGCCAAAATCGATCTCGCTAAAGACGTCTTTCTTGGGTGGCGCGGCAGCTTCCTCAGCGCCGCGTTCCAGCCTTTCCTCGCGGCCCGCCACTTCATCCAGCATCGGAACAGTCTCGTCAATCTCCTCCAGGACGGGGTTCTCCACCATCTCGGCATCGATCATCTCCTTAAGCTCGAGCTTGTTCAAGGCAAGAACGCTCACCATCTGCATCAGGCCCGGCGTCAGGACCTGGCGTTGTGCGACTCTCAAATTCAGTTTTGGTTGCAACAGCGCCATAGTGAGAATTCGTCCCCTAGTTCCCTTAATCCCATGGTGAGCAAGAATTTGACTGCGTGAGAAGAAGCTTACTGCAGGAATTCTCTCAATTCGAATCACCCGTTCGAGTGATTAGTCCCGAATTGGGCACGTGCTCATCCTGGAATCTCTATTTGATACCTTTGACGCCCTTCACGTCATCTCGATGCGGGCTGCCCCTCTTCCGCCGAGCCGTTCCGGCTCACGTTCATTTCACCCGAGTGAAAACCCCTCTCCGAGATAGATTCGCCGTACCTCAACGTCGTTCCCCAATTCGTGCGGCGTTCCGGAGCGGAATATTCGCCCTTCGGCAATAATGTAGGCCCGGTCGGTCACGCTGAGTGTTTCGCGTACGTTGTGGTCAGTAATCAGGACGCCAATCGCGCTCGCCTTCAGATCGAAGATAATCTTCTGCAATTCCAGCACGGCGATCGGGTCGATGCCGCTGAACGGCTCGTCGAGCAAGATGAAATTCGGCTGGATGCTTAGTGCTCGTGCAATTTCAACGCGGCGCCGCTCGCCTCCGGAAAGAGCATAGCCGCGCGTGGTGCGAATGTGGCCCAGATTCAATTGGTTGATCAGCTTCTCAGCCCGCGCGCGCCGCTCCTGGTTGCTAAGCATCTGCGCTTCAAGCACCGCCAGAATGTTTTCCTCCACGGTAAGCTTGCGGAAGACGGATGGTTCCTGCGGCAAATAGCTGATGCCATAATTTCTGGCCCGCAAATACATCGGCAGCTGAGTAATCTCGTTGTCATCGACCAGCACACGCCCCGTCTCAGGGGCAACGAGTCCCACGATGATATAAAAGCTCGTGGTCTTGCCGGCGCCGTTTGGGCCCAACAGGCCCACCACTTCGCCGCGCGAAACTTTCAGGTTGACTCCTCTGACAACCTGCCTTCGCTTATAGCTCTTGCCGATTTCTTCGGCAACCAACGTCTGCATTGATCTGGCTGGCTCTCTTTTGCCGTTACTTGATATGTACTACCGGCGCGGTCGTTTGCGTGACGGTCGCGCGACCGCCGCCTTCGATACTGACGCTATCATCGCCGCTATGGAAAATCAAAGCCTCGCCGGTCACTGCTCCTCGCGTAGGATCAGTCAGCTTGGGCGGAGCCGCCGCGCTTCCGGTGAGCACATATTCGCCGGTCACGCTGGAATATACCAGTTGTTCGCCGCTTCCGGTACGGCCTTGAGCTGTCAGCCTCACGTGCCCGGTCGCCGTCAAACGGTCCACAAGCGTCTGACCGTTCCGCCCCTCCTGAGGGTTGGGCGCCGGCATGAGGCGGAGTTCAACTGCATCAGAAGAGGACGTGGATGTGCCGGTTGCGGCGACGACCGAACCCAGCGCACCACCGCTCATCACGGCGCGGTGTTCGGCGTCGAAATACTCAAGGTCGCCGCCGCTTACGCGAATCACTTCCGATGAACTCAGTTTCTTGTTCGTATCGCCGTTCCCGTCCCGTTTGGGGGCCGCGTGCTGGCTCAATCCCGAATCCGGTCCGCCCGCGCTCAGCAGCACGGCTTTCACTGGATCTGCAGGGTTTGAGCTTTTCGCCGTCATGGTTTGTTTGTGCTGGTTGAGCACAATTGCGGGCCCCGAAACGGAGTTTGCGAGTTGCCATAAGCGCGCGTGACCTTGGAACGTAGCCTCACCGGTGGATTCGTTCAATTGTGCCTCCGAGGCAACCACATGCACGGGCGCTTTGCCGCCGAAACTCATTGCCCCCGGCCCTGGATTGTTGTTGGTATCAGCGCTGCGACCTCCGGCGCTGCCTTCATTCGCGCTTGTCCATGTTCCTTTCACATCGCCGCGCGCAAAAGCCTCTCCCGACTGACGCGAGAAGTCGACTTTTTCGGCGGTCAATTGCAGGCCACCGTACTCGACGCGTGGGCTTAATGTCATGTGGAGCCACTCGCCCGCTCCCTCATACACGGCCTTGCCAGCTGTCACGCGCATTGGCGGCTGTGGCGGGCCTGCCGGCTTGGGAGCAGATTGCTCAATGAAAACTACGTGGCCATCAAGCTCCGCCGATTGCACATCGTCAGCGCGGGATTTGGATGCTTCAAAACTGACGCTACTATCGGAAGCTTTGCCCGCTTGTGCTCTGGCTCGCTTGCTCCCCTGTTCTCCGATTTCTGTAAACCGCGCCTCAAGATGGTCGCCCGTTGCAAATTGCCGGGTTCCCGTAGGGGTGGTTTGTTCGATCGCTGCGTGGCCCACGCCGGTTAGCGTGCGCAGCGCCGAGCCCTGCCCGAATGAGCCGGTTATTTCATCAGCGATCATCCTGGAAGGCACAGTCGGCGCATTACCACGCCGGCTTTCGCTCGCGACGGTGACTCCGCCTGTGCCGTGAATGCTCGCCAACTGCAGGCGGCCTTTTCCAGCGTCGACAAAATCAAGATCCACGACGGGAGAGTGCCAGGTGCGAGTCAATCGAAGCGCAGAATTCTGCCCAGCGTTTGCCGGGTTGGCTTCTTCGGATGAGAAAACGACACCGCGCTCAAGGCGTGCCCGGCGCAACTGGCCGCGACCAGCAAACTCCAGTTCTGCGGTAGGCGAAGAACCATGCATGGTGCGGTTCTCAGTTTCAGAATCCATTTCAACGCCGCCCTCCAAGTGCCCATGAAGCGGCTGATTGTGCTGGTCAAAATCCAGATGTGCCGCGGGTGCTTTCAGATGGCTGCCAGAGGCAGTCTGCATGGTGAATCCTCCGGCCGCATCGAGTTGTTGGGCAGTGCCGTCGGTGCGGAATAGAATCCTTGCCTGAGCCGCCTCGGCCGTTCCTCCGCGGTAGCCCACTTTCGCTGCCTTCAGCAGGCACGACTGCGCACTGCGGTCAAGCTCCGCCTGCTGCGCCTCAACCGCAACAGGCTCCCCGCCACGCCGCGTTTTCAGCTCGACTGAGTGGTCCAGAGTCAGGTAGCCCTTCTGCGAGTCGTACAAGGCTCCTACCGCGCTGCCCTCGCCCCGCTTCGTCATGAAATCCACGCGCTGCGCCGTCGCCACTATGCCCGTATCCTGATCAAAGGTCACGCCGCTGGTTTTCAGATCAATCTGCGCCGGTGTGTTGTCAGCGCTCCCCTGGTTGGCGACCGCGCCTGTTCCTGCCGCTGAGGACGGGCGGGTCAACAGCATCTCCACCGGCCCTTTGGCGATCGCAAGTCCGCTCTTCTGGTCGTACTCGAACGTGTCGCCTGAGATCTCGTCCACGCGGGTTCCGTCCCCACCGTAGAGCTCAATCTGCACCTCATGAAGCTCTACGCGATTGTTCCGTAATTGGACTTCGCGCGATGCGTGAATCCTGAACTGCGAGTGCGCGCCATAGGCGTGCACGAACGTAAAGCCTTTGGCCTCTTGCTGGATTTCGTGCGACAACTGCTGCGGCAAGTCGTGGCCAGTCAGCAGGTTCTTCCACTTGGCGCGGAGAAGGAACACCCCCATCGCGGCCAGCAGCAGCACCGCTGCCGCCAGCACCAGCGCCCGAATTCTTTCGATGGTGATGGGCACAAACTAATTTCCTATGCCAAGTCGTGCCGCCAGCCGCTGCGCGAGGCTCTCGCCCAGCTCGCTCCATAGCAAGCGCGCAGTGGCACCGGAGCCCTTCTCTACGGCGGCTGTCAGCTCCACGAGTTGGCGCACATTTTCCTCCACGTGCTTGGCCCCTACCTGGTCGAGATCGGCATCTTCTTCGAGGAACGGCGCGTCAGTGCCAAAATCGATACGGATATGCCCATCCTGCTCGTAAGCCCCTTCGTCGAATAGGGGGCCATAGCCTGTAACGCGCACCAAGCGCGGCTGGCGGACCCAACGCGGATCGAGGTTTGAGGCCGTCTCCAGCTCCCACAGGTTCCATCCGATCTGAAACTCGTAAGCATAGTCATCATGTAGCAGCTCGAGCGCGTCTTCCACGGCCTGCCGCGGATCCACGCCCGCTGCGGCACCGGCTGCGGATTCCAGGCTCCCATCCTGCCCCGTTTCCCGCCCTCCCCCACCTCCCAGGCGCCTATAAACGCGCTGGAACACCGGCGCCTCGCTCCAGCCGACTGGCCATACCGTGGCCGCATATACCTTGGCTTCGCCGCCATGCGCGGCAAAAGCGCCCAGCACGGCCATCAGCTTGTCGGGGAGCGCCGCCAGGCGCAGGTTCGGGTACCAGAGGCTTAAATAGAGCGTGTCGGACATCTTTACTGATTTTAGACGCGGCGGCGCTGACGCCGATGCGCAGGAATCAACCTGCCGCCTACGATGTAGACTTTGTGGCATGAACAAGCAAGCTTTTGGCCTGGCTATCATTGCCGTCTTCTCAGCGGCCATTCCAGCCGCCGTAGCGCAGCAGCCCGCTGCCGACGGGCAGCAACAGATCGCCGACCTAGGCGTCTGCAAACTTGGCAATGGACAGCAAATTGTCGATTGCCGCCTGGGCTACCGCACGTGGGGCCATCTCAACGCCGAGCGATCGAATGCGGTGCTGTTCCCAACTTGGTTTTCCGGGTCGTCTTCGGACCTGGCTGGCATGGCAGGTGCGGACAAGCTGGTAGATCCAGCGAAGTACTTTATGATCGCCGTGGATTCACTGGGCAACGGCGTTTCTTCGTCGCCGTCAAACTCGGCTAAGCAGCCAGGGCCGCTGTTTCCTGCCTTCACTACGCATGACATGGTGAATACTGAATACCGTCTGGCCACCGAAACGTTGGGTCTTAAGCATCTGCACGCTGTGATGGGGATCTCAATGGGCGGCATGCAGACCTTCGAATGGATCGTGGACTATCCCAGCTTCATGGATGAGGCGATTCCGATTGTTGGCTCGCCAAAGCTCACGGGATACGACCTTCTTCTGTGGCATTCAGAGGAAGACGCGCTGCGATCCGACCCAGTCTGGCGCGATGGCCACTATGCGCGGCGGCCTCCCTTGGGCGCGGTGGCTGCATTGCACGACATGAACCTTGCCACGCCGGCCTATTACGCGCGCAGGCATCCACCCGAGCAGTTTGCCGCCGATTATGCCGGCTACTACAGCAAGGGAATCCTACCGTTCGACGCCAACGACTGGCTCTCGCAGCTCGAGGCGATGATCCATCACGACGTGGCCCACAGTGGCCCGATGGAAGACGCTGAGAAACGCGTCAAGGCGCACATGCTGGTTGTCGTGGCCGCGCAGGATCACATGGTCAATCCGAAGCCTGCGGAAGATTTTGCAAAGGCGCTCGGCGCCAAAGTTCTGGTCCTTGATTCCGACTGCGGCCATATCTCAAACGGCTGCGAGTCAGGCAAGCTGAACCCGGCAGTGCGTGCTTTTCTGGATGGCCAATAGGGCAGCCAGGATCAACTTGTGAAGTGTGCTACATCCAGTCCACGTTCTTGTGTTGCAGTGCGGGCGTAAAGGCCCGCGCGGGAGGATCAGACTGCTGCGCCGCGACAATCTCGCTGAAATCGGCAATCGTTGAGAAGTCCTTGAGTACTTGTTCAATCACGCCAAGATTGGAGCTGCGCACCGTCTCATCCGCGTCCAGCACCATCACCTTGTCAAAGAAAGCGTCCACCGTGGGCCGCAGAGTGGCGATCTGCGTCAATGCCTCACGGTAGGCGCGCTGTTCACGGAGTTTTGCAATCTGTGGCGCAACCTCTTTCGAGCGATGCCACAAGTCGATCGCCTCGAGGGCTAACTGGCCCAGTTTCGGCTGCGCAGGCTGATAGCCCTTCTCCTCCGCCTGCCGCAGAATATTCTTGATGCGTTTGCAAGCCGCCGATACGGCAACGAAGTCATCGGAGCCGCGCATCCCGACCAGCGCTTCCGCGCGGGCAATCGCGTCGAGCACGTCGCCGCTGCCGGTGGCCAGCACGGCGTTCACCACGTCATAGGAAAACCCGCGTACTTCTTTGAGATAGAAATTCAAACGTTCGCGGAAGAATTCACTGACCTGAGATTTACCGTTGTTACTGACGCCACCGGCCTTGAGTACGTCATCCAACGTCAATGGCAATCCTGACTCGGCCAGAATCTTCACGACGGCGTTGGCTGCACGGCGAAGCGCAAACGGATCCTTCGATCCAGTCGGCGCATAGCCGATGCCGAACATTGCTACGATCGTTTGAATTCGGTCGGCCAGTCCCAGCAATTGCCCCTCGACCGACGCCGGAATCGCATCTTCGATCGAGGCCGGGGTGTATTGGTCGTAGATCGCCTTTGCGACCGGCTCTCCCAATCCCTGCGCCCGTGCATAGAGCCCGCCGATGACGCCCTGCAGCTCAGTAAACTCTTTTACCAGCTCCGTGGTCAGGTCGGTCTTGGCCAGCTCGGTAGCCCTGATCAGAGCAGACTCATCAAAGGCGGCGCCGCCCCTCCTGGCCTCTGCGGCGAGGGAGGTGACTACGGCAAGGTTCTGCTCGGTCTTCCAGGCATAGCTGCCCAATTCCTTCTGAAAGGTGACGTGTTTCAGGCTTTCGGTGCGCTCGGCGAGCGGCGTCTTCTGATCGAAGTCCCAGAAGAAGCGTGCGTCCTTGAATCGCGCCCGCAGCACGCGAGCATTGCCGTGGCGAATGATGGCCGCGCCCTCATCGTCGGCCTGCGTGTTCAGAACCGCCAAAAAGTGTGGCAGAAGCTTGCCCTTGCCATCTTCCACTGCAAAGTACTTCTGATGGTCGCGCATCACGGTCACCAGGACTTCTTCCGGCAGTTCCAGGTATTCCGGCTCGAAGTCGCCCAGGATAACGGAAGGCCACTCGGTGAGGTGCGTGACTATCTCGACCAGCGGCTGATCTTCGCGCCAGCGCGCGCCTTCAATGGTACGCGTTGCCGCATCGAGTGCCTTGCGGATGATCTGACGGCGCTCAGCCACGTCAACAACGATTTTTGCGGTGCGCAGAACTTCCCCGTAGGCGTCTGCTGAAGCGATTTCGACAGGCTTGTCGCCGCGTAGCACGCGATGGCCACGGCTTGTGTCGCTCGCGGCGATGCCGGCAATCTCAAGCGGGACCACATTCGAGTCCATCAAGGCCAGTACCCAGCGCACGGGGCGCACAAAGCGTTCCGGCTTGCCCGATCGCCAGTACATATTCTTGGCCCAGTAAATTGCCAGCACTTCCTTTGGCAGCTCGCCAATGAGAATGTCGTTCGTTGTCCGGCCGGCGCGCTTCGCGATAGCACTTGCATATTCGCCTTTGGGGGTATCGACTCTTTCGAGTTCGGCAACGGCGACGCCGGCCTTCTTTGCGAAGGCCTGCCCGGCAGCGGTCGCCTCACCGTCCTTGAAGGCCACTTTCCACGATGGGCCCGTCAACTTTTCTTCAATATCGGCCTGTTTTTCCTGTACGCCCTCAACCAGCACCGCCAGGCGTCGCGGCGTGGAATAAGTTGTGATCTTCGCGCCCGGCGCAAGCAGCCGCTCACGCTTGAGCAGGTCGCTCACGCGCTTGCCCAGCTCGGCTTCCGCGCCGGCAATCATGCGGGCGGGAACCTCTTCAAGCCCGATCTCCAATAGGAAGTCCGACATGATGAATCTTTCCTGTTTCAGCCAGTAACCTCTGGCTCGTGTCTCGATTTCTTATTCCAACTTGTCCCAACTATAGGCCAGAGAAGCTATGAGCTACAGGCTACTGACCACCGGCCCGCTTGCTTCCTGTTGCTGTGACCACGCCTTGGCCACACCAACGGCCAGATTTCGAATCCGTCCGATTACGCCCACCCGCTCCGTTACGCTGATAGCCCCGCGCGCGTCGAGCAGGTTGAACAAGTGCGAACACTTCAGCGCCAGTTCGTAGGTAGCCAGCAAAGGAAATCTCTTCTTTTCTTTTGCGCTTGCCTTCTCGTCGCCGAGCAACGCGCCTGCCTTCTCCAACAGGGCTTGCGCCTCGGCCTCATAGCTGTTGAAGTGCTCCCATAGCCGAGGCACATCGGCCATTTCAAAGTTATAAACAGAAAACTGAAGCTCCTCGGCCAGCCGCACGTCGCCGTACGTCACCGGCGCGCCAGTTTCCGGATCCCGCGCCCACACGATGTCGTAGATCGAGTCCACATCCTGCAGGAACGCCGCAATACGCTCCATGCCGTAGGTCAGCTCGGCGCAGATGGGGTCCAGATCCTGTCCGCCGCACTGCTGGAAGTAGGTGAACTGTGTAATTTCAAGCCCGTCGAGCATTACTTGCCAGCCCACGCCCCAGGCGCCCCCGGCGGGCCACTCCCAGTTGTCCTCTTCAAACTTCAGGTCATGGTGTTGCAGGTCGATGCCCAACGCCTCGAGCGACTCGAGATAGAGCTCCTGCACGTTTACTGGCGGCGGTTTCAGGATCAGCTGAAACTGGGTATGTTTGAACAGCCGGTTGGGGTTCTCGCCGTAGCGGCCATCAGCCGGCCGCCTTGATGGCTGCGCATAGCCGACCCGGTAGGGCTTAGGCCCCAGAACGCGCAGAAACGTCTCAGGACACATGGTGCCGGCACCCACTTCCATATCGTATGGCTGCTGCAGCACACATCCCCGCTCCGCCCAGAACGCCTGAAGGCGGAACAGGAGATCCTGAAAGGTGAAGGAAGTCGCGCCGGCTCGCGGTGCGGACAGGGCTTCGGTGACTGTCAGATCTCTCGGGCTCATCGGAACTCAGAAGCGATTCTACCAGCCGGGTCGAGGTACCCACGAAAATCGGGCCATTAGTAATAGCTCAAAAGTAACTTACGGAGACGCGGGGGCCCCGAAAAAGCCTGTTCTTGCAGTTTTCGGGCACCATCTTGACCCTTAGAAGTCCAGTTTCGTGGGCTGCCAGGTCAGTGCAAGATAATGCCAAACTTCACTCTCCCAACCTCGCCAGCGCCTCCGCGCTCTTAAGCTTCCGCTCAAGATGCCGCTCGAGCGTCTGCAGTGTGAACCTACGCAGGTCCTGCCCGCGTCTGCGTGACCATGGCTCGGCGGCAAACGCCGAGGCCGGCGCGCGCAGCATACGTTGTGCCAGTTGCCAGCTATCGGCCGAGAGCGAGTTCGCGCTACCGTTACGGTGTAGCTCGCAGAATAGCCCATCCGTGTAACTGCTGTATGAGATCTCGTCTGGATGCAATGCCTCGCCACACACAATGCAGCGCGAGATATCGGGCAGAAGGCCCATGAGTCGCGTCATCCAGAGGGAAAAGTATGTGAGGGACATCCACGGCTGGGCAACGCCGGGTTGGACGGGATTTCGTTGGACTGCGTTTGTATGTTCCAGCACTGAAACCAGTAGCCGGAAAACCGTCTCCTGCGGATCGCGCTCTGGCAAAGCCTCGTCGATGACTTCGGCGAAGAAACTAAGCACAGCCATGCGCGTGTGGTCGACGGGCGACGAAAGCGGCGAGCGAATAATCTCAAGTTGATCGAGCCTGACAAGCTCCTGCCGGGGCCGTTCGGCGAACCAGGCGCGAGTCATGGTCATCGGTTCCAGCGCGCCGCCAAAGCGCTTGCGGCTCTTGAGCGCCGCCTTGGCTACACCGCGCATCCTCCCGTAGTCGCGCGAGAAGAAGCTGACGATCAGGTCGGCTTCATGTACCGGCCACGTGCGCAGAACCACGGCATCTGAAGTAAGCACAGGCATGCAAATTCATCATCGCACTGCAAAGACGCAAACGCGCGTCCCGCTGTTGCAGAACGCGCGTCGAGGGAGAAATCCGTTGTCGTGGGGGAAAGCTTCTCTAATTAGCGGCCGTAATGCTGGGCGTTCTTTTCGGCAAAGTGGGCCCATTTCTCAGGCAGGTCGTCCTGCGCAAAGATGGCCGAAACCGGGCATACCGGAACGCACGCGCCGCAGTCGATGCACTCGACGGGGTCGATGAACAACTGATCGGCGTCGGCATGACCGGCTTCATCTTTCTTGGGGTGGATGCAATCGACCGGACACGCGTCTACACAGGCGGTGTCCTTAGTGCCGATACAAGGTTCTGCAATGACGTATGCCATCTCTGCTCTCTCCGGGGACTCTCAGCGGCCGCAATGATTGCGGACCGCACAGTCTTTCACGAGGCTGATAGTAGCACACGGCCCCGCGGGCTGACTTCCGCACTTCAGGCGCGGTTTTGCCATGCGAGAAAGACAGGGAATACGGAATAGCCAATGGGGAGCAGAAAACTGCGGAGGACGAGATGCCAGCTTGTTCGGAAGAGGAATGGTGGCTTTCGAAAAACGGCAGCGTATCAATTCTCTTTCCTATTCCCTCTTAGCGCTGCCCTGTTCTCTGCTTTCCCGTGCCCTTTTTCTTGCAAACTCTTCCGGAGTGGGAATCGGCGCCAGTTTCCGCCCCGAGAACATATCGTCGAAGAACCCGATGAGTTCCTTGTGTATCAGTCCGTTCGAGGCGAGCACTTCATCGCTCGCCAGTTTGACGCGCCCGCCGGCGAAGTCGGTCACGCGCCCTCCCGCCTCTTCCACCAACAGAATCCCGGCAGCCGTGTCCCACGGATTGAGATTAAACTCCCAAAACGCGTCCACGCGTCCGCAAGCCACGTAGGCCAGATCGAGCGCTGCCGAACCGGCCCTCCGCACTCCATGCGAGCGCAGCGTGAATTCCTGGTAGAAATGAATGTTTGGGCTGGCATGGCGCTTGCGGCTCGGAAAGCCCGTAGCCAGCAATGCTTCGGCCAGATCGCGAGTCCGCGAAACGCGCACGCGCCTGGCATTCAGTTGCGTCCCGCGCCCACGTTCCGCGGTGAACATCTCATCTCGCATCGGATCGTAGATGACTGCGGCAACCAGAGTGCCGTCGACCTGCGGTTTCGTGCCGGCCGGACGATGCTCCAGGCCCAGCGAGACACAGAATTGCGGAAATCCGTGGGCGAAGTTCGTCGTCCCGTCCAATGGATCGACGTACCAGCGATATTCACGATCCAGTCGCTCCCGAGTGCCCTCTTCCCCATAAATACCGTGGTCGGGGAAAGCTTCGCCAAGCCTGGTGCGGATTAGTGTCTCCACTGCGCGGTCAGCTACGGTCACCAGATCCACATCGCCCTTGTATTCGGTCTCCACTCCTTGGGCGTAGTGCTCGCGCAGGCTTGAGCCCGCCTCGCGCGCAATCTGGACGGCTTTCGGGACATAGATGAGATCGGTAGCAGCTGCTGCGCTGGCAGTACCGCTCACAGGCCTGCCTCTGTATGGGCGGACCCGTCAGTGGATTCGTAGCGCAGGGTTCGGCGCCGGCCTGCTTCGCTGATTGTACGGATCTGATTCTTGTAAATGAAAAGGTTCGGATGCCCCTCACGAGTCAAGCGCAGCATGGAATCGTCGAAGTACTCTATCCAGCCGCGCACCGTCTCGCCGTCGCGCAACTTGATGTTCACAATCACCTGACGTTCGCTTAGCGAGCGCAGGTAAAGCCCTTCCTGACCGGTTTCGCCCGGAGGCGGAGTTTTAGAGCGGCGGCGCGACGACAATGGAGAGGTCATATTGCCATATTAGATGCAAGGCGGCCTTCCGGGGCTGTAGAAGGCGTCAGGGAAGCGATTCTGAGGTGGCGGAACCGCTTCTCATGTCGCGCCATCGGTAACCGTCCGGCGCGGTGAACAGCGCGGGATCGGGGTCGCCGCGGACGATTTCGGTGACCTCAGTGGCATTCCGCCCCGTCCGCGAATCGTCCATGATGTGCCGCACGATAATCCCGAGTTCAGGCGAAATCCAGATCTCATTCACGACGGTCACCACGAGGTCCTGTCCGTTTTCGGCGGTGCCGGCTTTGAATGATCGTGTTGTGCGCCGGCCTTCAGCATAAATGCCGTTGATTTCTTGTGCTGCAAGCCTCTCCGTTTGAATGGTGCAGCCTGCTCCGCACGGCCTTGGCTCGCTTTTTGAAAGCGCATCAGGGGAATGTGCTGCGGCGTTGGATTGGTCCGGAGGAGGTGCAATTACCCTTTGACGCGCAGGAAGCGGCCAGATTGTCATCACCTTCTGCATCGATTCGTCGCCAAAGCTCCATTTCAGGTACACCCCGGCGACAGGATCAGTAATCACGACCGAGTGAATATCTGCGCCAGATCGCGACTTTTCCAGATGCTCCTGGCGCGTGCGCCCTTCGGCGTCGCGCCACAGCAGATTCACATACGTGTTGGTGTACCGGGTTCCGTCGGCGGTGGTCTTCATGTCAACTGTGGTTTCCCTGGCCGAATACGGCGCGCCTCTGAAACCTGTGCCCGATGTTGTCTGAAGCACCTGTGATTGAAGGGATTGAGCAGTTGCAAGACACCCGGCAAAGAGAGCAGCCAGCAAAGTAGATGATGCGATGCGCATCGTCAGGCCCCTTTCTGCAAAACGTTGCGATCGATGTTCCACATCATACGCCCAAATCTACGTTAGCCGGTGCGCTCTTCAATTGCCCTTGGCGGGAGTGCTGGTGAAGTAGCCGGTCTTGTTCCGGACATTAAATTCGTTAGGCGCCGCGCGCGGAATCGTAACCACAATACGATGAAAATCGGCGCCCGGATCCTGGTGATGGGGATAGTAGCCAATCAGGTATTGGGTGCGCAGATCGTCGCTCACCTGTGCAAACGCTTTGTCCAGCCCACCCTCACCGACGTAGAAATGCTTACCGCCCGTCTGCTCCGCCAATGTGATCAGTGCATGTTCTCCGCCTGTGTCGCGGCCGGCGCTGGCCGCAATCGGCACATCAATGATGGAATAAATCATCACTTCATTACGCAGAGCCGCTTCCAGAGCGTCCTCATAAGTAGCGGTCTTGGCCGTATCATCGCCATCCGAAATCACAACCAGTACCTTCCGACCCTGTCGCGGGCCCAGCCGATCGGAGCCCACACTGATCGCTTCATAGAGCGCAGTCGCCCAATCGTTATGCAGTTGGTGCAATCCGCGATCGATTACGGAGATCTTATTCGTGAAAGGCGTCAGTTGGCGCACCGTTGTGGCAAACTGCATCACGCTCATCTGGTCCACCGGCCGAAGAATGGCTTGCGCAAATCGTTTGGCCGCGCCCTCTTCATAGCTCATATCTTTTTGAACACTGCCACTGGTGTCGATCGCAAGGATCAGGTTCAGGGGCACTTCCGACTGCTTCTCGAAGATGGAAATCTGCTGGGGCCGCCCATCCTCGAAGACCGCGAAGTCATCGCGTGTCAGACCGCCCACAATCGCGCCATACTTGTCGGTCACGTTGACGAAGATGTTTACCAGCTTCACATCTACGTGAAATGTGGTTTGCTGGGCGGTTAGCGCCAGCGGCGCCAGCGTGAGCAGCATAGAGCATGCGGCACGCCTCCACATGTCAGAGAATCGGCCGCCGTTACACATCGCGCTTCGCCTCCGCCGCGTCGATCGCCAACCCCGCAGGAAACGGCTCGCCCGGGGCCCAAACCACGCCATCAGCAAAGGTCTCCTTCTTCCAGATGGGCACCGTTTGCTTGATCGAGTCGATGAGCCAACGGCAAGCTTCGAATGCGGCACCTCGATGCGCACTTGCAACCACGATGAGTATGCTGCTTTCGCCAATCTCCAGACGGCCGAGGCGGTGAATGATTGCTACCTGCCGGATGCTGAACCGCTCGCGCGCCTTGCGGCCGAGTTCGTGCATCTGCCGGACGGCCATCTCTTCGTAGGATTCGTAGTCAAGATACAACGTGCGGCAGCCACGCGAGTGGTTGCGCACAATCCCGTCAAATACCACAACTGCGCCATCCTCTCCCTGCTTGGCCGTGGAAATAATCTTCTGCGCGTCAATCGGCTCGCGCGTCAGCTCGACTGCCACGAGAGGTTCTGCGTTTGGCTCGTCTGGAGCTTGCTCAACTGGCCCGGCTCCTCCTGAAACGGGAGGAAGCAGGGCAACCTCGTCGCCTTCGTTCAAAACGTGGTTGGCCACCGCATATTCGGCGTTGACCCCGACCGCGATACCGTGTAGATCCGGCTTGGGACGCACGGACGTGGGCGAATTGTGTGTCAATTGCGACCAGAGATCACGCACGGTGGCCCCTGCCGGCAGCTCGATCGTGAGAGCCGCAGAGCCGAGCCACTCTTTCAGCACTCCAAAAGGAATCACGCGTACGTGCATGGCAAGAAAAAGAATACCGCCTGCCGGTTAGACGCGGCTGAGGGCAATTCTTCGCTCCAACGAAAAAGGCCGGCTGGTTGACCGGCCTCTCGAAGTCGTACGTATGTCACTTATGCGGCTGCCGTCACGGCGCGTCCGGGTGCGGGCGGCTGCGGCTGCGCTTGGGGTCGGGCAACAAGTAGCGGCAGCGCCACCCCAAGCACATCGTCGATCTCGTTGGCGTAGTGCACGGTTACACCCTGCATCATCTCCGGAGTCAGGTCCTCCTCCACGTTCTGGCGATTTTCCGCGGGCAGGATGATGTTTTCCACTCCAGCCCGGCGCGCCGCCAGGAACTTTTCCTTGATGCCGCCTACGGGAAGAACATTGCCGCTGAGAGTGATCTCGCCAGTCATGGCCGTCAGCGGGCGCACCGGCGTGTCGGTCAACAACGAAGCCAGCACCGTGGCCATCGTCACACCCGCCGAAGGTCCATCTTTCGGAATGGCTCCAGCCGGTACGTGGATATGGATGTCGATCTCTTTGTTGAAATCTTCAGCCAGCCCAAGCCGGGCAGCGTTGGACCGGACCCATGTCAGGGCAGCCTGCATCGACTCTTGCATCACCTCGCCGATCTGCCCGGTCATGGTGAAGCCGCCTTTGCCCTTCATCTTGTTGGCTTCGATGAAGAGAATGTCACCACCGGCCGGTGTCCATGCCAATCCGACTGCGACCCCCGGCCGCTTCACCCGCTCCGCGACCTCGGTTTCCACGCGCACCAGGATGCCGCCAAGGAACTCCTTCAGGGTCTCTTTCGTGACGGCAAGTTTCTCTTTATGGCCTTCTACCACGCGCCGCGCCTGCTTGCGGCACACCGTGCCAATTGTCTGTTCCAGTTTGCGCACGCCCGCCTCTCGCGTGTAGTGCCGGATGATATGCCGCACCGCTTCTTCAGGGAATTCGATCTGCTCTTCCGAGATGCCGTTTTCCTTGATCTGCCGCGGAATCAGGTACCGATTGGCGATATGCACCTTTTCTTCTTCGCTGTAGCCCTGTAGTGGAATGATCTCCATGCGGTCCTGCAGCGGGGGCGGCACAGTGTCGAGCATGTTGGCCGTGCAGATGAACAGCACTTTCGAAAGATCGAACGGCACATCCAGATAGTTGTCCCGGAATGTGTTGTTCTGTTCTGGATCGAGCGTCTCAAGCAGTGCCGATGCGGGGTCGCCGCGGAAGTCCCGGCCCAGTTTGTCCACCTCGTCAAGCATGATCACCGGATCATTGGTTTCAGCGCGACGAATGCTCTGGATGATCTGCCCGGGCAGGGCGCCGATATACGTCCTCCGGTGGCCGCGAATCTCCGCTTCGTCGTGCATGCCGCCCAGCGAAATCCGCTGGAATTTCCTGCCCAACGCCCGTGCAATCGAGCGCCCGAGGCTCGTCTTACCCACACCCGGAGGCCCTACAAAGCACAGGATCGGCCCCTTCATCGTGGGCTTCAACTCCAGCACGCTGAGGTAATCCAGGATACGGTCCTTCACCTTCTTGAGTTCGTAGTGATCCTCATCAAGGATTTGCTTGGCGACGTTGATGTCGATCTTTGAGCCTGAGCTTTTGGCCCAGGGCAGAACCGCCAGCCACTCGATGTAATTTCGGGTCAACCCGTAATCGGCAGCCATGGGAGACATGCGCTGCAGCCGCGCCAGCTCCTTCAGGGCTTCCTTTTTCACGTCTTCCGGCATGCCCGAGGATTCAATCTTCTGGCGCAGGTCTTCAACGTCGCGCTGGCCCTCATCCTGCTCCCCTAATTCCTTTTGTATAGCCTTGAGCTGTTCGCGCAGGTAGTAATCTCGCTGCGATTGTTGCACCTGGTCCTGCACTTCGGTCTGGATCTTGGCGCGCAGCTGCTGCACCTCGATCTCCTTGGCCAGAAGCTTGTTCAACTGCTGTAGCCGGTCCTCGACGTTTGAAGACTCAAGCAACTGCTGTTTGTCATCCGTGGTCAGAAAAGGCAGGGAAGATGCAACAAAATCAATCAGCCGCTCAGGCTCCTCGATATTCGCCGCAATGGTGCGCAGCTCATCTGACAAGGTTGGCGATTCGGCAACGATCTGCTGAAACTGGGCGACGACGTTGCGGACCAGCGCCTCAAACTCCGGGGACGAGGCGGGCACAATGTCTTCAAGGGTCTCCACCTCGGCCATCATGTAAGGCTCGGTCTGGGTAAATCGAATCAGCCTGACCCGGCTCACACCCTCCGTAAAGACGAACCGGCTCTGATTGGGCATGCGCACGACCTTATGCACGGTTGCCAGAGTTCCCACGTTGTGCAGGTCAGCGGGTTTGGGGGCATCAAGGCGGGGATCCAGTTGCGCCGCGACTACGATGGATCGCTCTTCGCCAAGCGCTTCAATCAGCTGGATCGAGCTCTCCCGACCCACGGTCAGAGGCAGAACAGCGTGCGGGAACAGGACAGTGTCGCGTACTGGCAACACTGAAACCCGGCGCAGTCCTGGGCAGCTCTTCTGTGAGGTATCTTCCGGGAGTGTGTTTTGGTTTGGCATTGAGTGTCCTCGTATCAACTTTTCTTATTTAGATAGTTTAAACCGAGAAAAGTTGCATAACGCCCTTTCCCTAGACTGGCGCATAGCCGGGCGTTTTCTGGGATAGCCACGGCGTTTGAGATGGAGCCCAGGTCCACCGGAGGAGGAGCAATCCATCTCCGGTGCGATGTGTCATGGCTTCAGAGGCTTACGTGTAACCATTCTGCAATCTTGCTCGCTCGGATCCCGCCGTGCCCGAAGGGCCAGCCACCTTCCGTTCCTCGCACATATCGGCGGAGTCGGCGAGGAACGTGAGTCTTGGCAAATGGGTATCGAGCGGGTCGCGTCCGGCGTCTCTGGCGAGAATAGAACACCGGCCCTTTGTCATGCCCCTGGCCCGCCGCGCCCAGGGATGTTGGGTGCAACTCCTGCGTCAAGGGTGTCTGCATGATCATCGCCGCGTTCTAGGGCAGTTTCAATGTTCTTCCAAACAGTGTCTGCCGGCTCCACGCTGGGAAAAAGCTGGCGGGCTGCCTCGGCGATGGTTTCAAGATCCGCCAGCAACGCGCGGCAAAGCTCACAGCTTCTGACGTGGGGGTGCGCGGATGCGTCTCTTCCGGAGCTGACTAGCTCAGGTAGTTGCGCCTGGAATTCGGCACAGCTCATTTTGCTGGGATCGCCGGTCATGACCGCTCCTCCTGGCGGCTTTGCGCACGCAGTGCATCGCGGAGCTTCAACCGCGCCTTGTGCAGCTGCGATTTGCTGTTGCCAATTGAGCAGTCGAGCATTGAAGCAATCTCATTATGCTCAAATCCTTCCACATCGTGAAGAATAAAAATTAACCGGTAACCGGCCGGAAGATCCGCGACAGCGCGTTCCAAGGCCAGCCGGTCGATAGCGCCCACGAGCTTGAGATCGGGTGCCCCAAAACTTCGGCTGGGGCCTTCTTCCGGAGTTGGCTCCATGGCCTCGTCTAGGGAGATCAGTGACAAGCCCTTTTTGCGCAGCTGCATGAGCACCACATTGATCGCCAGCCGGTGCAGCCAAGTAGAGAAAGCCGAATCTCCGCGAAACGTAGCGATTTTCCGGTGCAGTTGAAGAAACGCTTCCTGCGTCAGGTCTTCTGCTTCAGCAATATTGCCGACCATACGCAGGCAAAGGGAGTAAATCCGCCGTTTATGCAGGGCATACAGTTGGGCAAAAGCCTGATGGTCGCCAGCTTGGGCGCGAGCCAGCACCTCTGCCTCAAGCGGGCTAGGGGGATTGGCGGGAGTAAAGTGATTGGATCGTTTTGCAGCCGGCGCACTATCTGAGCTGCGGCTCGATCGAACGTGTTCGGGCGCTTGCGTCGGGGATGGGGAGTCTGGCATGCGCTTCCTTCGGGTCGATATTCGAAAACGGCCCTGGAGCGCGATCGCAGGACCGGAGTTGATTCCTTGAGAACACATCAAGCTCTGGTCTCCGCGGCCACCGGAGTCGTCGTTTCCGGCGAGAACGCCTGGTGAATGCGGTGGAGGATGCTGCGACCATGAGGGAAGCCAAGCTCTGTTGTGTCTCTGGTTTTGCTCTAGCTTCCTTCCTCGTTAGTATAAGTGGGAGCGGCTAAGGTTGGCTGGGATCGGCGAAAAACATTGGAAAGCGTAACTTTTCCCTGCGGTTGCCGTGTTGTTTCTGCTTGAATTTGAACAACGTTCCACGCACTTCTTTACAAGTTATGGTTTTTCAGACAAAGCCGGTAGCAAGACGCATTCCATACCCGGCGCCCCAGCCACTGGCTACGGTCGGTGCGATGGATTCCCTGGATCGTCGGAGGCTCGGTCGACAAATACGCAATCCTATTGCGTGTCAGGCCGTACACAGGAGATTCCGCGGCCTGGAACGTGCCGCCGGGCTGCTCATCGCCGGCCTTCTTCTGGTGGCGGCGCCGTCTGTCCGCTCGTTGCAAAGTCCTCCCGCAAACTCCCCGGAAAATTCAGCGGCTCCATCCCCGAAAGGCTTCTCGGGTTCGCCCAGTGATGAACCCGCCTACATAAACATGATTGCGTGGGAGGGCCTACCGGTGCGCCGAATCTCATTTCAGGGTGTTGCCGCGAGCCGTCTTGGTGCGCTTGCGACTCATCTCGCTCAGGCCGGTGCGCCGCTATCGGCTGAGGATCTGAAAAGGAGCTTGCGGCAGCTCTATGCGAGCGGACTCTATGACACGGTCGAAGTTGAGGGAGTCCGCGATGGTGATGGCGTGGATCTGACCTTTATGGGCAGCCCGCGCACATTTATCGGCGTGGTAGGGGTCTATGGAGCGACTGGCGCCACGATGAACACGCAGCTGCAGCGTGCCAGCCAGCTCGAAGCAGGTACGCGCCTGAACCAGGCCAAAATGACCCGGGCACTCGATCAGATGCGTACGACATTAGAGCAGAACGGCTACTATCAGTCGACGATTTCGCAGACAGTGACGCCCCATCCTGATGAGCAGCTTGCCGATATCTCATTTCGCGTTATGTCCGGTCCGCGAGCGCACGTCGGCACAGTTGCGGTGACCGGCGATTCCGGCATGAAGGTGCAGGATTTCCGCGGCCATGCCCACTTAAGGGCGGGCGCACCAGTTGATCACGACACAGTCAACCACGCTCTCGACGGGGTACTGCATGAGTACCAAAAGGAGGGCCGCCTCGAAGCCGAAGTCAAGCTGGAATCGGCTGCGTACGATCCAAAAACGAAATCGGTGGAGTACCATTTCGCCGCCAACCGAGGTCCGGTGGTAGAAGTGGAGGTTGAGGGCGCCAATATCGAACACGACCGCGTTACGCGTCTTGTTCCCATCTTTGAAGAGGGGAGC
>Ga0335085_10000986_pt1 | contig 67912 bp, 73 predicted proteins | sample Lox_Sample_45_FD_206712 | JGI IMG/M metagenome (GOLD analysis project Ga0335085, IMG submission 206712) | Soil microbial communities from Loxahatchee National Wildlife Refuge, Florida, United States - Lox_Sample_4.5 | ecosystem: Environmental > Terrestrial > Soil > Wetlands | place: USA... | reverse complement strand
GATTCGTCGACGCGGCGGCCGACCTGGCTCACGATGCGCTGGCAGATGTTCATGAGCTGCGCATTGTCGCGGAAGCGGATCGGCGTGAGCTGCACCTTGCCGCCCACTTCGATGAAGACGCGGTTGGCGCCGTTGACCATGATGTCGGCGATGTCGTCGCGGGCGAGCAGCGGCTCCAGCGGTCCGTAGCCGAGCACGTCGTTGCAGATGTCCTGCAACAGATGCTCCTGCTCGGCGATGGACATCACCACCGCCTTGATCGAGATGATCTCGTTGACGATGTCGCGGATTTCCTCGCGCGCCGAATCCGGATCGAGCTGGGCGAGCTGGGCGAGATCGATGGTGTCGATCAGCGCATTAAAGATCGTGGTCTTGATCTGGTAGTAATCCTCCGAGCGCGCATCGGCGAGATGCACGGCCGCCGGCTTGACGGGATTGGGCACGGGCGCTCTGAGCGCGGGCGCTGGCGCGGCCGCAACGGGCGCTGCGGCAGGCGGCGGCGCCTGCGGGCGCGGCGCTTCGGGCGTGCGCGCAGGTTGCGGCTCCACCCGCGGCGGCGGCGGAGCGATTCTTTCCTTCGTGGTCTCTGCGCCGGAGCGTTTGCCGAACATTCGTTATGCCTGCTTGCGTGCCTTCAGGAACGAGAACACCGAGGGCGCCGCCTTCTGCGCATCGGCGCCGGGCGCGCGGCCCGTCACGAGTTCGGCGAGCGAACGGATCGCCTCGGCCACCTGCGAGCGCGGCTGGACCTCGGGCAGCATCTGGCCGTTGTTGGCGGCGGTGCCGAAGAGATTGGGCTCGAAGGGAACGATTATCGCCGGCGGCAGGCCCACGGTTTCGGCGAAATCCTTGACGGGGATTTCCGGGCGCTTGGGCATCGAGACCATGTTCATCACGAGCTTGGGCGCGGCGTCGTTGGGACGGCCCTGTTTCAGGAGCTCCACCATCGCTTTGGCGTTGCGCAAGCTCGAAAGATCGGGCGTCGCCACGATGATGATCTCGTCGGAGGCGAGCAGCGTCTGCTTCACCCAGGGCGTCCACAGATGCGGGATGTCCACGATCACGCAAGGCGAAACCTGGCGCACGGAATCGAGTACCGCTTCATAGGCGCCAATGTCGGCGTCGTAATTGCGTTCGAGAACCGCGGGCGCGGTGAAGAGCGACAGATGCTCGCCCGATTTCAGGAGCAAACGGTCGAGGAGCACGTCGTCGAGGCGCTCGGGCGCGGTCAGCGCCTCGGCCACGCCCTGCGTCGGCTCTTCGTTGAAATCGAGGCCCGCCGTTCCGAAGGCGAGATCGAAATCGACGATGGTGGTGTTGATGTGCATGCGCTCGGCGATCTGCCAGCCGACATTGTGGGAGATGGTCGATGCGCCCACGCCGCCGCGCGCGCCCACGAAGCTCACGATGCGGCCGACCGGCGAGGCGTCGGGCCCGAGATAGATTCCCGAGATCACTTCGATGACATGCAGCGGGCTCACCGGCGCCACCAGATATTCGCTGACGCCGCGGCGGATGAGTTCGCGATAGAGCTCCACGTCGTTGACGCGGCCGACCACGATCACCTTGCTCGCCGGATCGCAGACATCGGCCAGACGGTCGATGGCCTCGAGTGCCTCGCGGCCCTGAAGGCGCGTCTCGATGATCATGAGATTGGGCGTGACCTGTCCGCGGTAATGATCGACCGCCGCATCGAGCCCGCCGAGCTGGATGGTGACATGGGCCTTGGAAAGCCTGCGGTCCGACGAGGCGCGCTGCAAGGCTGCGCCCGTGTCGGGAAATTCGCAGAAGGCGTGAATGGAAATGCGCGGCACGGGCCGCTCATGCGGCGCGGCCCCGAAGGCGGCGTCCTCGTTGTCCCGTGCGCGTTCCAGCGACTTTGCCATGACAATCTCCGAAAATTACTGCACGCCAGACACGTTGACCGATTGGTCGCCCGTCTTGCTGGCCGCGGTCGGCTGGCCCTGTTCGTATTTGCCCGTCACGACCGTGCGCCGTTCGGCATCGCCCGGTCCGAGCGGACGGCTTTCTTCCAGATCGCGCGGATCGGCGACTTCCACGGCCAGATTGTGCTGGGTGGCGCAGCCGAAATTCTTGGGCGGAAGATTGGAGGCGGTGATCGAGACGTCGTCGCTCCAGTCGCCGCATTCGTCGGTGTGCGCGACATAGGTGACGTAGCCGAATTCGACGCGGTCGTCGTTGTTCGTCACCGGATGGGTGCCGACCAGGATGCGCGAGGGCTGAACGCCCATCTCGGCGATGCGGTCGCCGAAATAATGGATGATGGCCTGCGAATCCTCGCCCTCCGGCGCCGACACGCTGATCGAGCCGTGGCCGTGGGCGATATAGTTCTGCACGAAGGCGGTGAAATGCGCCTCGTCGTCGGGCATCAATCCGGCCTGCGCGGTGGAGAACGCCACTTTGAGCGACTCGAAGCTGGGCGCGACCGCGATCGGATGCATCTGCTCCGGCTCATAGACATCGTCGGTCGAGTTGAGGGGCGCCGCACAGCTTCCCGCCAGCATCACGGCGAAGACGGAGAGCACGCGCATCGCATTCTTGATGGTCATGTCCGTTCTCCCTTACTGCACGATGAAGCTGGAGGGATCCGCCGACGCCGATTTGGTGCCGTGGCTCCCGCTCGAGGTTTCGCTGTCCGCGTTGAGATGGCCGAGAAGCGTGGCCTCGACGTCGGCCGGGGGCACGAAGCCGTCGGTGGGCATCGCGATCTGCTTCTCATGCACCGGATTGACGAGATAGGCGCTGACGAGCACGACGAGCTCGGTCTCGTTCTGCTGGAAGTCGCGGCTGCGGAAGAGCGCGCCCAGCACCGGCATGTCCTTCAGGCCCGGGAAGGCGTCGATCTGCTGCTTGGTCGTGTGCTGCAGAAGGCCCGCGATGGCGAAGCTGCCGCCGGAGGGAACCTCGACCGTCGTTTCCGCGCGGCGCACGGACAGCGCGGGGATCGTGAGGTTGGTGCTCGCATTCGTGCCCGTCAGCGTGAAGGAGCCCGTATTGGTGAGCTCGCTCACTTCGGTCGAAATCTGCAGCGAGATGCGGTTGGGGCTCACGACGATGGGCGTAAACGACAGGCCCACGCCGAACTGCTTGAACGACACCGACACATTGCCCTGGCTGTCGCGGCCCGACGGCACGGGGAATTCGCCGCCGGCGAGGAATTTCGCCGTCTCGCCCGACACCGCCGTCAGATTGGGTTCGGCCAGCGTATGGACGAGGCCCACCGTCTCCAGCGCCTTAAACGTGCCCTGAAGGTTGTTGCCGATGTCGCACTCGCCGCCCTGGGAACCGTCGACCACGCTGAGCGGATTGGGATTGGTGCTCGGCAGCGGGCAGACCTGGCCGATCTGTCCGCCGGAAAGATCGGAGAGCGCGCGTCCCAGCAACCCGTAAGGATTGCTCGTCTGGAAGACCAGCGGCACGCCGTTGACGATCTGGGCGCTGGCGAGATCGACGCCGAGCTGCTTGGCGATGGCGCGCTGCACTTCGGCGATGCGAACGCGCAGCATCACCTGCTCGCTGGTGTCGATCTTGAGCATGTTGACGACCTTGGTCGCATCGCCCACGAAGCGGCCCGCCAGATCCTCGGCGCGCTTGGAATCGCCGTCATTGGCGACGGTGCCGGTGAGCACGATATTGTCGTTGAGGGCGGCCACCTTGATCGTGGAATCGGGAAGATCGGCCTTCATCATGGCGGCGAGATCGGTCACGTCGCGTTCGACCGCGATGTCGATGGAAAGGATCTGGCGGCCCGCGCCGTCGAAGAAGAAGGCGTTGGTCTGGCCCGTCTTGTTGGCGAGCAGGAAGATGCGGCGCGGCGTGCGCACCACCGCGCTCACGATCGAGGGATCGGAGACCAGCACGTCGCGCGCGTCGGTATCGAGCTGGACGATCGCGGCCTTGTCGAGCGCGAGCGTCAGATGCTGGTGGGCCGCTTCGCCCGCCTGCGTCGAGACGGTGACGAGGCGCGCGCCGGTGCCGCCGGCGAAAGCGGGCGCGGCGAGGCCGGATAGCGCAAGAACCGCGGCGATGAAGGCAAGTTTGCGCATGGGCCTTACTCCGCTGGCATGGTCTGGTTGGAATCGGATGCGGCGTGCGAGATGCCGTAGCGGATCACCGCCACGCCTCCGTCATAGACGCCGTCGTCCTGCGTGCGCGTCTGGGCGACGTTCGCCGATCCGCTTTCGCCGAGCGGGCGCAGCGCCAGCGACAGCGTTCCGTCCGACGCCGCGCGCTGCACGGCATCGGATTGGGCGGGCGTCAGCTCGAGCGTCGCCGTCGAGCCGAGCACGGTCTTGTCGTCCTTCGACTGGCTGTCATGCTGGCCGATCGCGAGCACGCGCACGTCGCGCAGGATCGCCTTGGTCGCGAAGGTGCGCGGATTGCTGGAAATCTGCTGCGTCATCAATATATCGACGCGGTCGTTGGGCAGGATGAATCCGCCCGCCCCCGATTCCGCCGAAATCTTGATCGACACCGCGCGCATGCCCGGCGCGAGCTGGGCCGCCATGAATCCGGCGGCGTCGGAATGGATGACGTTCTCGGTGGTGATCGGCTGGCCGGTGATGATGTTGGTGCGCGCGACCGTTCCCTTCATCGCGGCGGGAATGGAAGGCGCCATCTGGCGGGTGATGAGTTCGCTTGCGACGTTGGATTTCGGCCAGGCCTGCCAGCGCACCGATGTGGGCGCAACTTCCGAGCCCGCGCGGATGTCGGTGGACGCGACGAGCACGTCTTCCATCGCAATCTGCGGCGGCGGGATCGCGGCCCTGCTTTTCTCGGTTCCGCCGCCCAGAAGACTGCGCACCAGAAGAGCGGCCAATCCAGCAGCCACGACGGCGGCCACCAAAACGATTACGCGCGACCTGTTCATGGCTTGGGGCTCCTTTGGAGGCTGATCCCACCACGGAACCATTTAGAAAATGCTTAATAATAAGCTTTGCTCTGTGTGTTTTCAGGCAATAGACGCGGCATGAAAAATCTCGGTGTGCGGAAGCACGACGATGGCCGCGAGCGCGAGCGCCACGCCATAAGGAATGCCTTCCGCTTCGTCATGCAGCCTGAGGATCCAGCCCTGCACCGCGAGGAAGCGTGGCAAAGGCACGCGGCGGATCACGAGAATGCCCAAGGTCAGCGCGCCGCCGAAGATCGACGCGGTGAGCGCGTAATCCAGAAGATCGTGGAAGCCCAGCATCAGGGCTGTGCAGGCGAAGAGCTTGGCATCGCCGCCGCCCACGAAATTGAACGCGAAAAACGCAAAGCCCAGCAGAAGGCCGGCCGAGCCGGCAAGCGCATGGGCGCCGAGCGCGGCGAGCGTCATGCCGGTCGAGCCCGCGAACACCGCGAATGTGGCGAGAAGCGCGAGCGGGATGGTGTTGGGGATCGTGTAGCTCGCGACATCCCAGCCGGCCGCGGTGAGAAGAAGAGCCGGAAAAACCACCAGGACGAGGAATTCCGCGAACATGAGCACCCCTTAGAAACGCGGACGGCCGCCCCGTTAAAGGCGGCCGCCGTTGTTCAATCGTCAGACGATTGCAAGCCGGTGTTACTTCACCGCGCTGGCGACCGCGTTGAACGTGCCCTTGAGGTTGGAACCGACCAGCTGCACGGCCGCGATGATGACCACCGCGATGCCGGCCGCGATCAGACCATACTCGATGGCCGTGGCGCCGGATTCGTCGACGAGAAAACGGGAAACAAGATTCTTCATAGAAGCCTCCGCTTGATTTGACACCCTAGGATGTCCAGCAAGCGTGCCGGGATCTCCATCGGCCCGTCGTCTGGACTCGCGAGGGAGCATAGACAAAGGGGATTAATGGCTTCTTAAACGCGAATGAGCCCACAAAGCGCGAATCGTGCCGGGACGGAACAAAATCGGGCATTTGCCGCCAATTCGACGCTTTTGGTGACGCGAATCTTTACCTTTGGAAAGAATTGGGGCGGAAATCGAGGCGCCCCGCTTGTGCGATTTCGGAAAATACCTATGCGCGCGCATCTAAAAAACACCGTCGCGCGCAATCGAACGCTCCGACTTAAGCCTTCTTTTACAGGGGTGCGCCTAGCCTTTCCACGCCGCTTTTCGAAAGGCCCGCCGCCATGCGCCGCCTCGCTCTTCTCGCAACCGTCCTCGCTCTTTCGGCCGCCGCGCCCGCTTTCGCCGGCGATCTCGACGTGCCCATGGACGAAGTGCGCATGGTGACGTTCGTGAAGCCGGTCGCCACCGTCTATGTCGGCAATCCGATGATCGCCGACGTGACCGTGATCGATGCGCGCCACGTCTTCGTGCTGGGCAAGCAATATGGCGCCACCAACATCATCGCGCTCGACGCGAACGGCCGCGAAGTCGCCGACACGCCGCTCACCGTCAACGGCCGCAGATCCAATATCGTCACGCTCAATCTGGGCGATCAGCAGGTGACCTATGCCTGCGGCGCCTCGCGCTGCGAAAGCGCGCCGCTGCCGGGCGATTTGACGCCGGTCTATTCCGCGGCCGCCACCGACAACAGCGGCCACCAGGGCTCGAGCGAAAAGGCCGCCAAGACCCAGTAATCCTTTCGCCGGGGAGGGCGTCATGTCCGGCGTGACGTTTCCCGCCACCGCCAGCCTAGCCGATCTGCGCGCGCATTGCCTCGCCAGCATAAGGCGCACATTCCCGGCGCATATTCCGCTTTATATCTGCGCGATCGTCTTCGTGAGCGCGACATTCGCGATCATGGCCGCGTTCCATCTGCCGATGGACGTGTCCACGAGCCTGACCTTCCTCGATTACATCGGCGAATTCCTGTTGCTCGCCATTCCCGTCGCCGCTTTCGTGCGTCTGGCCATTCTTTTCCGCGAGGGCGCGGACGAGCCGCTGGCGCGCCTCGGCCAATGGCTGTCGGGCGGGCTGGTGGCGGGCGAGCGGCCGGGCAACACATTCCATTCCGTCGTCACCTTCACGCCGCTGATGATCAGCTTCGCCGGATTGAAGGATCAGATTCCCCACATCGTTCCGTTTTCGTGGGACAAGACCTTCACCCATTGGGACCGCCTGCTCGGTCTGGGCGCGCTGCCCTGGCAGCGGCTGCAGCCGGTCGTGGGGCATCCCGCGATCACCACCGCGCTCAATTTCAATTACGATCTCTGGTTCATCGTGATGTTCGTCTGTCTCTTCTGGCAGGCGTTCTCGGCGAAGGGCGGATTGCTGCGCCAGCAATTCCTCATCGCCTTCGCCTTCGCATGGTTCATCGGCGGCAATGTGCTGGCGGTGGTTTTTTCGTCGGCCGGGCCGTGCTTCTACGGACACATCTTCCACCACGATCCCTACGCGGCGCAGATGGCGTATCTGCGCGCGACCAGCCTTCACTGGCCGGTCTGGTCGGTGCAGGTGCAGGACACGCTCTGGCAATCCTACGTGACGGGCGCAGGCGCGGTCAGCGGCATCTCCGCCATGCCGAGCATGCATGTGATGAGTTCGGTGGTGATGGCGCTTCTCGCCATGCGCATCAGCCGCTGGCTCGCCGCGATCGTCTGGATCTTCGCGGGCCTGATCGTGATCGGCTCGGTGGCGCTGGGCTGGCACTATGCGGTGGATTCGATCGCGGGCGCGGGCCTTGCGCTCGTCTTCTGGCATCTCGCCGGCGCGGTCGCCCGCGCCACGCTGAAACTCAGCGCGCCACGCGAAGCTGGGTGATCTGCTGGGCGATGTTGTTGAAGGTGGTGATGATCTGGCCCGTCGTCGTCAGGTCGAAATATTTGTTGTGGTCGGTCGCGCAATTGTAGAGCGTATCCGAACTTCCGCTGGCGCCGTTGAGATCGACGAAGACGGTGTAGATCACCACGCCGTCGTCCTTGGCGTGCTGGCAGGCATCGGCCATGCGCGTGTCGATGTCGCTCTGCGTCTGGCTCCAGCGGTTCTGCGTGTTGAGGCCGTCGGAGAGCAGGATGATGATCTTCGTGGTGTCGGAGGGAAGCGCGCCAGGATCGAACGGATCGCCGTCGGTCAGCGCCTGCCAGCCCCAGGCGAGACCCACCGTCTGATTGGTGTTGCCGTTGGCGGTCATGGCGTCGACCTGACTGGACAGCGTATCCCAGTCATAGCCGAGCGGCGTGATCGTGCCGGGCGGGCAATAGGCGGAATTCTCCGCCGGGAAATCGGTTCCCGAGCTCGTGGGCAGCGTATTTTCCGTGTCGTAATCCTGGGTGCGATCCATCATGCAGCCGCCCCAGGTCGAATGATCGTTGACGAGCCAGGTGTGGTTGTAGGGTGCCGCACCCACCGCCGAAACCGTCGTCGAGGGCGTGGAGACGGTCGTCGACCATGTCGTCGTGCAACCGCGCCAGCTGCAAGACGTCGAAGGCGCCTGGTTGGTCGTCGTCGGCGTCCCCGTCGTCGTGGTCGGTCCGCTATCGCCGGAATAGCCGGAGGTCGTCACCGTATTGGTGCTGTCGGTATAATTGTGCGTGGAGTTCGAATGGCTGGTGCTGCCGGTGCAGGTTCCGTGACTGTCGGACGTGCAGGAATAGGTCGTCACCACGTCGGTGTGCTTCTGCACCGTCGTGGTCGCCGTCTGCGTGGCCACGCTGTTGTAGCAGCCATTGTAATAGCGTCCCGCGCGGCCCGGATTGACGTTGCCATTGTCCATGCCGGGGCAGATATAGCCCTTGTAGGTGCCGCTCGACGGAATCGTGCTGGTGTTGGAACTGCCGTTCGCCGGCCCGGTCGTGCAGCGATAGCCGTTGCCGAAGCTGCTATAGGGACAGGACGATCCCGGCCCGATATTGCTCGAAGGCGTGCCCGAAGGTGCGGCTTCCCAGCTCGTCCAGTCCACCCAGGTCGCGTCGACATAAGAGGTGCCGACATTCACGTCCTTGGCGAAGGGAACGATGGCGACCTTCACATCGCCCTCGTTGGCCGATGCGTTCTGCAGCGTGGTGAGCAGCGAGTGCGTCGCGCTCTTGAGCGCGGTGATCTTGTTGTTGGTGCCCGAGCAATTGTCGGGCTCGCACATCGAACCCGTGTTGTCGAGCACGAGCGACACCCAGAGCTTGGTCTGGCCCCATACGATCTGGGAGGTGTAGCCCACGGTCAGATGCTTGATGCCCACGATGTTCATCAGCGTCGTCGGCATCTGGACGCTGGTGTTCAGCACGACATCGTCGGTGCCCGGCGTCACGGTGACGGCGTTGGGCGTGCCGAAAGAGGCGTCGGCGGTGTAATTGGCGTCGAAATATTTCTGCGCCATCGCCGTCATTTCGTCCTGGCTCATGTTCTGGGCTTCGCTTGCGCCCACCGCGAGGCCCGCGGCATCGAGCGCCTCGGCCAGGCGCGCGCGAACGATGAGCGCGCGCGACAGATCGAGCCCCGCTCCCGCCGCGATCGAGATCGGAATCAGCGAGAGACCCACGATCATCGCGACGTTGCCGCGCTCCGAACGCAGGAAATTCTTTGCCAAGCCCGCGAAGCGGTCTTTGGCGCGCGCCGCCTGAGCGGCAAAATTCCGTATGAGCGACATGGTCCGGCCCGAAACCATAACCCGGGGCCATGATCCGCCAGACGCGGTGAAAATACCGTTCCTTTCGCTCCCTCTGGTTTCCGCGCGGTCAACGGGGGAGACGCAATTCAATTCATCTCGCGTGCGCGGCGGTTAGCGAAACGTAAACGCGCGCGGCCATTTTGTTTACGTTAAGCAGTCCTTCAGCACAATCGGAAGCGAGGCTTCGTTGGAAGGGCGCGGAGCGTCAGGATGAAGCCAGCGAAAGGCCGTTCGTGATGGGCGCCATGCGCGCGATTGACGTTTTCTTCCGCCGCCGCGCCGCGCGGATGAAGAAGCGCGCGCGCTCCGGTTCGGCCGCGCTCGAATTCGCCTTCGTGGCGCCGGTGCTGTTCCTTTTCCTTCTGGGCATCGCGGAGACGGGCGTTCTCTTCTTCGCGGGTGCCACGCTGCAGAACGCGACCGACGACGTGGGCCGGCTCATCCGCACCGGCCAGCTCACCGGCAACGTCACCGCGGCGACCTTGCGCGACCAGATCTGCGGCGACATCACCGGCCTGATCTCGTGGGGCGATTGCACGTCCGGGCTCCAGGTCGATCTGCGCGTCTATGACGATTTCTCCGACGCGACCTATCCTTCGGTCACCAAGGCCGACGGCAGCGTCGACACCACCAAGATGACGGTGCAGTCGACCGCCGACTGCAAGGTGATCCTGATGCGCGTCTATTATACCTGGAGCATCATGACGCCGATGATGGCGCCGCTGCTCGAGAATTCGCCCGGCGGCAAATATGTGCTGAGCGCGGCGGCCGCCTTCCGCAGCGAACCCTATCTGGCGACGTCTTCATGCTGAAGCGCTTGTCCATATTCGCGCGCGCGCGCGAGGGCCTCGCCGCCGTCGAGTTCGGCCTGATCGCGCCGGTGATGGTGACGCTGCTTCTGGGCACGATCGAAGTCTGCAACGCGCTCGAATGCCATACCAAGGTGACCGAGCTCGCCTCCACCGCGGCCGATCTCGTGGCGCAGGAAACGAGCGTGTCGGCCACCGACATGACCAACATCTTCGACGCCACGACCTCGGTGATCTATCCCTTCCCGGTGAACAACGCCAAGATCGTCATCACCTCGGTGCTCAGCGACGGCAATGGCGGCGGCACGGTGGGCTGGAGCGTAGCGCAGAACACCGATCCGCGCACCGACGGCGATCCGGTCACGATTCCCGACGGTCTGATGCCCAAGGATTCCTGCGCGGCCAATGCCTGCAGCATCATCCTCGCCGAGGTGACCTATTCCTATTCGTCGCCGGTCGGCAAATTCATCGTGGGCCCGGTCGACATGACCGACGTGTTCTATTCCCATCCGCGCAAGAGCGCGACGGTCGATTACACCGGCTGACCCTCGTCGCGCAGGCGCATCAAGCCTTCCTGCGCCACCGACGCGACCAGCGTTCCCGCCTCGTCATAGATCAGGCCGCGATTGAAGCCGCGCGCGCCCGACGCGCTGGGCGAATCCTGCGCGTAGAGCAGCCATTTGTCGGCGCGGAACGGGCGGTGGAACCACATCGCATGATCGATGCTCGCCATCTGGATGCGCTCGTCGAACCAGCCGATGCCGTGGGGTGCCAGGCCCGTATCGAGCAGCGTCATGTCGGAGGCATAGGCGAGTACGCATTGCTGGAGTGCGATATCGGCCGGCAAGGCGCCCGTCGCCCGCACCCACACCGCCTGATGGGGCGGCCGTTTCCTGGGCGAGAAGATATCGATTCGATCTACCGGGCGGATTTCGATGGGGCGTTTGCGCAGGAAATGCTCGCGATATTGCTCGGGCACCTTGTCGGCATATTTGCGGCGGAAATCGTCTTCGCTCGGGAGATTGTCCGGCGGAGGCACTTTGGGCGGATCGATCTGGTGTTCCAGCCCCGGCTCGGGCACCTGGAAGGACACCGACATGTGGAAGATCTGCCGCCCGTGCTGGATCGCCACCACGCGCCGCGAGGAGAAGCTCTTGCCGTCGCGGCTGCGGTCGACCTCGTAGAGAATCGGAACCTTGGGATCGCCCGGCAGCAGGAAATAGGCATGCAGCGAATGACAGATTCGATCCTCCACCGTGCGGCCGGCGGCCACCAGCGCCTGGCCCAGCACCTGCCCGCCGAACACGCGCTGCGAGCGGTCCTTGGGCGATACGCCCCGGAAGATATTGACTTCGATGGGCTCCAGATCGAGCAGCGCGATCAGTTCGGCGACGGGATTGGCGTTCTCTGACATGGAGTTCCCTTAATCGACGGACATGCGACTGTGCAAGGGCTGGTAAGCGGCCCCGCTTCCCTCTAGATAGCCGTACCGGAGGAGCAATCCATGGCCAATGTGCTTCTGGAACGGGCCGCCCACACGCGGCCCGCCAGTACCAGACGTGGCGCGCTGGAGCGCCTGTTCACCCTGATGTTCAAGGGCTTCGTCTATAACCAGATCTGGGAAGACCCCGATGTGGACATGGAAGCGCTCGAGCTTCGGCCCCATCACCGCATGATCACCATCGCATCGGCCGGCTGCAACATCCTCAATTATCTCGTGGCGGACCCGGCGCGCATCATCGCCGTGGATCTCAATTCCAACCATGTGGCGCTGACGCGGCTGAAGCTCGCGGCCTTGCGCGATCTTCCCACGTACGACGATTTCTTCCGCTTCTTCGGCGAGGCCAACGACAAGGCCAATTCCAGGGCCTACGACAATTTCCTCTCCGAACGCCTCGATCCGGTGACGCGGCGCTATTGGGAGAAACACATCCCGCTGCACGGCCGGCGCATCAACATGTTCGCGCGCAATCTTTATCGTTATGCGTTGCTCGGCCGTTTCATCGGATTGCTGCATGTGGTGGCGCGCCTGCACGGCAAGAAGCTCGGCGTGCTTCTGAATGCGCGCACGCCGGCCGAGCAGCGCACGCTCTTCGACCGCACCATCGCGCCGCTGTTCGATTACAAATCCATCCGCCTGCTCTCCAAATCGCCGATCTCGCTTTATGCGCTGGGCATTCCGCCGGCGCAGTATGAGGAGCTGGTGGCGGCTGGCGATCCGGCGCAGATATTGCGCCAGCGCGTGGAGCGGCTGGCCTGCGATTTTCCGTTCCAGGAAAATTATTTCGCCTGGCAGGCCTTCGGCCGCGGTTACGACGTGGAAAACCGCGAAGCGGTTCCGGCATATCTGCGCGAAGATGTTTATAATGTGATCCGCACGCGCACCGACCGCGTGGAAGTCCATCACGCCTCGCTTATCGATTTCCTGAAAACGCAAGCGCCGGGCTCGCTGCACCGCTTCGTGCTGCTCGACGCGCAGGACTGGATGACGCCGGACGTGATCTCGCAGCTCTGGGAACAGATCGACCGCGCCGCCGTGGCCGAGGACGCGCGCGTCATCTTCCGCACCGCGGGCGAGGACAGCCCCCTTCCCCGCAAGCTCGCGCCTCACCTGCTCGCGCCCTGGCAATATCTCGAAGAGGAAAGCCGCGCCTGGCATGCGCGCGACCGCTCCTCCATCTATGGCGGCTTTCACGTCTATACGCGCCGCAAGCCTTCGTGAGCCACGGAAATCATTCCGCCCTGATGGACGATGTCTATCGCCATCAGCGCCATATCTACGATCTGACGCGCAAATATTATCTCTTCGGGCGCGACACGCTGATCCGCGAACTGGATTTGCGCGGCGAGGAGCGCGTGATCGAGATCGGCTGCGGCACGGCGCGCAATCTGATCGCCATCGCGAACCGCTATCCCTGCGCGCGGCTCTATGGGCTAGATGCCTCGCAGGAAATGCTGAAGAGCGCGGGTGCAGCGATCGCGCGAAGCGGGTTTTCGGACCGCATCAAACTCGTTCACGCCTATGCCGAGGATTTGACGCCCGCGCTTTTCGGCGAAGAGGTGCTGTTCGATCGCGCCGTCTTTTCCTATTCGCTGTCGATGATTCCCGATTGGCGCAAGGCGCTTTCCGCGGCCGCTTCGGCTGTCGGTCCGCAAGGCCGCATCCACGCCGTCGATTTCGGGGATCTCGCCGGATTTGGGCCCATTTTCGCCGGTCTCATGAAGGCCTGGCTGGCGCGCTTTCACGTCGAGCCGAGGGTCGAAATCCTGCAAAGCGTGGAAAAGAAATTGCCTCTGCGTGACGCCGAACTCCGCATCCTTCCCGGGCGGTATGCCTTCATCTTGCGTGGCAATCCCAAGAGCATACCGCAGCTTGTAGGGTGATGTTGCGGGACTGTCACAGCCCGCGGCGGAAATACCCGCCAACCGGAACGATGGAGCATCCAGACCCTTATCCAGTCTCCACAGACGGCGGAGAAATCCCTAAAATTGTTGTTACCTGGCCGGACGTGGGTGGAATGCCGTGCGCCGGTCTTCGAACGAGGGTCACATGAAAATCAGAACGCTAGCGCTTGCGGGTGTTGCCGCTCTTGCGGTTTCGGGTCCGGCATTGGCCTCTCAGCCCGGCTGGTATCTCGGCCTCGGCGCAGGTTGGGATCATCTCAGCGACGTCAAGATCACGTTCCCGGGTCCATATACCTGGAAGGCGAGCACGGACGACGCGGTTCTCGTCGTCGGCAGCGCCGGCTATCGCTTCGACAATCATTTCCGCGTCGAAGCGGAACTGGGCTACACCTCGCACGACTTCAATCAGACCGATGTCAACGGCAGCATCAACATCTGGTCGTACATGATCAACGGCCTTTACGACATTCCGTTGGACGAGAGATGGACGCTGTCGCTCGGCGGCGGTATCGGCGCGGGAACGGCCCATGGCTCGGCCGGATACGGCGGGTACTACTACGCGCGCGGCAGCCACACCGGCTTCATGTGGCAGGCCATCGCCGAGCTGAGCTACGCCGTCGGCGATCAAACCGACCTCTGGGTCGACTATCGCTATCGCCAGCTGTCGGTCGATCACGACGTCTATAGCGATTATTGCGAGGATAACGACCAGTATGGCGACTACGATTGCAGCGCCCATATCGGCAATCTGAACGATCAGGCGGTGATGGTGGGCATCCGCTATTCGCTCACGCCTCCGCCGCCGCCGCCTCCTCCGCCACCGCCACCGCCGCCTCCTCCGCCGCCGCCTCCACCGCCGCCGCCTCCGGCGCCGGTGAAGACGTTCATCGTCTTCTTCGACTTCAACAAGTCGAACCTGACGACGGAAGCGGTGAGCGTCGTGCAGGAAGCCGTGAAGACCGCCAAGGAAAACGGCATGGTCAAGGTGCTCATCACCGGCCATACCGACACGGTCGGCTCACACTCCTACAATCAGGAGCTCTCGGAGCGCCGCGCCGCAGCCGTCAAGGACGAAATGGTCCGCGAAGGCATGGATGGCGCGACGATCGAGACCGTCGGCAAGAGCTTCGACGAACCGCTGGTTCCCACCGGACCCGGCGTGCGCGAGCCGCAGAACCGGCGCGCGGTCATCGAGCTCGGCGATGGAAGCGGCATCTGACGCCGCTCTCGATCAGGCATAAAAAAGGGCGGGCCAAAAGCCCGCCCTTCTTTTTTCCGTTCCGCTCAGAACCAGTCGGTCAGGCCGGAGAGCCAGTCGGAATCCTGTTTGGATTCGGCGGGCTGCGTGGAGGCCGATTGCGCGGAATTGGGATCGCTGGGCGCGCCTTCGGGCGGCAGAACGCCGGCCTGCGGCGCCGCATCCGGCTCAGCCGTCGATTGATCCTGCGCCTGATCCTGCATGGGCGCCATCTCAGCGGGCGGCGCGGACGCATCGGCCGGCTGCGAGGCATCGGGCTGATCCACCGGCGTTTGATCCACGGGTGCCTGGTCCACCGGGGTCTGATCCGGCGGCGCGCTGTCATCCGGGTCCTGCGTCTGCGCCACCTGAACGGGCTTGGGCGCGGGAACAACGCTTGGAGCAGCGGCGCTGGCGGCCTTGATCCCCCTGCCGACCTTGATCTGGCAGGAATCGACCGGGCTCGAATCGCTCACCGCGACGCCCGAAACGAACTGGGCGAGCGTCGGCTTGGGAGGCGCAAGCGCGGCCGAGAACGTCAGCGAGGCGCGCTGGCAATAATCGGGATTGTTCTGGATCGAACGCATCGACGAATCATTGGCAAGCCGCGTCTTGAAGGCGTGGTATTCGGCCTCGCCGTTCCTGAAGCCGTAAAGCCTGTGGAACATGCGCAGCAGCGTCGCGTCGGAGGCGCGCAATTCGCGATTGAAGCTCGTCTGGAAGGAGTTGAAATCGGCCGTGTCGTGGCAGGTAAGCGCCGCCACCATCAATTCCTGCTGGATGGAGGCGGCCTGGATGGCCGTGACCTCCTGGGGCCGCGCGCATTTGAGCGACGCCGCATCCGCACCCGTAACCGCCACCGCCGCGAGAAGCGCGGCAGATCCCGCCCCGACCGCCCGTTTCATGAACGCCATCCGTCAGATTGTCTTGCTGCGGTCGTCACCATAGCATCGGCATCGCTCGCGGCCAATCGTCCGCACACGCAAGAAAAAATCATGGGTACGGCCAAGGACAAACCAGGCATCGACCTCACGGGCGAGAAAATCCATTGGGACCTCGGCGAAGCCATGGCCTATGGCGATTATCTCGGGCTGAAGAGCCTGCTCGCCTGCCAGCGCCCGCTTTCCCAAAGCCATGATGAAACGCTTTTCATCATCATCCACCAGGCGACGGAACTCTGGCTGAAGCTATCGCTGCACGAGATCGTGGCCGCCAGCCGGCAGATTCGCGACGGCGAACTCGGCCCCGCCTTCAAGATGATGGCCCGCGTTGCGCGCGTGCAGGCCAATCTGATCCAGTCATGGGAGATCTTGTCGACCATGACGCCCTTCGATTACGCGAGCTTCCGCGCCGTGCTCGGCAAATCCTCGGGCTTCCAGTCCTATCAATACCGCGTGCTGGAATTCCGGCTGGGCAACAAGAACCGCGAGATGGCGCGCGTCTTCGAATCCGATCCCGAAATCGCAACCCAGGTTCATGCAGCGCTTGCCGAGCCCAGCATCTATGACGAGGCGCTGGCGCTCTTGGCGCGGCGCGGATTTGCCGTGCCCGAGGAAAAGCTCAACCGCGACTTCGCCGAAGCCTATACGGCGGACGCGCGCGTCACCGAATGCTGGCGCCACGTCTATCGCGATGTGGAGACGCATTGGGACCTGTACGAACTCGCCGAGAAGCTCGTCGATCTCGAATACCGGTTCAATCTCTGGCGCTATTCGCACATGAAAACGGTGGAGCGCATCATCGGGCTGAAAGCGGGCACGGGCGGATCGTCGGGCGTGCCGTATCTCAGAAAGGCTCTGGATTTGCGCTTCTATCCCGAGCTCGTCGACGTGCGCACGGAAATCTGATGGGCGCGCTATCGCATATCCGCGTGCTCGATCTGTCGCGCGTGCTGGCGGGGCCCTGGGCGACGCAAGTTCTGGGCGATCTGGGCGCGGAGATCATCAAGATCGAAAAGCCCGGCGAAGGCGACGAGACGCGCCATTTCGGCCCGCCCTTCGTGACAAGCGCCGATGGCGAACGCGGCGATGCCGCCTATTTCCTCTCCGCCAACCGCAACAAGAAATCGGTGGCCATCGACATTTCCAAGCCGGAAGGTGCCGCGCTGGTGAAACGGCTGGCGCGGCGTTCGCATGTCGTGGTCGAGAATTTCCGCACCGGCGCGCTTCAAAGATACGGTCTCGATTATCAAAGCATGAAACAGGAAAATCCCGCGCTCGTCTATTGCTCGCTCACGGGCTTCGGCCATGACGGGCCGCATAAGGATAAGGCCGGCTACGATTATCTGATCCAGGGCATGGGCGGGCTCATGAGCGTCACCGGCCAGCCCGACGGCGCGCCCGGCGCCGAGCCCATGAAAGTGGGCGTGGCGGTTTCCGATCTCGTGAGCGGACTTTATGCGGCCATCGCCATCCAGGCGGCGCTGATCCATCAGGCGCGAACGGGCGAAGGACAGGAAATCGACATGGCCCTGTTCGATTGCCAGGCGGCGGGGCTTGCCAATCAGGCGATGAATTATCTGGTGAGCGGCACCGCGCCCAAGCGCCTCGGCAACGCCCATCCCAATATCGTGCCCTATCAGGTGTTCGCGACGGCCGACGGGTTTCTCATCCTCGCCGTCGCAAATGACGGGCAATTCAAACGCTTCTGCAAGGCGGCGGGTCTCGAACGGCTTTCGAGCGATGCGCGATATGCGACCAATGCCGCCCGCGTCGATCATCGCAGCGAGATCGCGAGCCTGCTCAAGCCGGTCATGGCAGCGCGCGGCACGGCGGAATGGATCGCGATCCTGGAAGAGGCGAACGTGCCTTGCGGCCCCATCAACCGCATCGATCAGGTCTTCGCCGATCCGCAGAGCATCGCGCGCGGCCACCGCATCGCCATGGAACGGGCGGGCTCTGCCATCGAACTCGTGGCGAGCCCGCTCCGGCTCGCCAAAACCCCGCCCGAATACCGCCTGCCCCCGCCGCTTCTCGGCCAGCATACCGCGGAAATTCTGGGTAAAGAGCTCGGCCTTGCGGCCAGCGAGATTGAAAAATTGCGCGATTCGGCCATCATCGGGGTGCAGGCTTAGTCTGTTCGATTCTGTGCAACGGAAGAGCGGGCCGTTGCGTTCAGAATTCTTGCGTGGAGAGCGGTGGATGCGCGCATTCGTGGCCCTTGCCCTGTTCGTACCCGTGGCGGCGCTGGCGGGGCCGCTCGACCTTCGTCCGCTGCGCATGCCCCAGGACGCGGGCGACCGTTCGATGGCCGGCGACGACACCAAGACGGTGACGCTTCGCCCCTACAAGCCCCTCGCCACCGACAATGTTCCGCTCAAGACCCTGAATTTCGGCCCCGTCGAGGCGGAGATCGGCGGACAGAACCACCATATCGCCAGCTACCATATCGAGGGCACGCGCATCCTGGGCGGAAGCATCGGCGGCAGCGTCGACGGCGGCTCGGCCAAGCTCGAGCTCACCTGGCCCAGCCACTAGCCTCTTTTCGCGTCATGCTTTAATGCTCGCGGCCCCGCGCGCGGTATTCGCGAGGGGTGAAGGAGAGCGTCATGTCGTACAAGGTCGCCGTCGTGGGCGCCACGGGCAATGTGGGCCGCGAGATGCTGAGCGTGCTGGCCGAGCGCCAGTTCCCGGCCTCCGAAGTGGTGGCGCTTGCCTCGACGAAATCGGTGGGCGTCGATGTTTCCTATGGCGACGCGACGCTGAAGGTGAAGGCGCTCGACTATTACGATTTCAAGGGCACCGATCTCTGCCTGATGTCGGCCGGCGGCGCGGTTTCCAAGCTGTGGTCGCCGAAGATCGCGGCCGCGGGATGCATCGTCATCGACAATTCCTCGCAATGGCGCATGGACCGCGAAGTGCCGCTGATCGTGCCGGAAGTGAATGCGTCCGCGCTCGATCACGGCATCAAGAAGGGCATCATCGCCAATCCGAATTGTTCGACGGCGCAACTCGTCGTGGCGCTGAAGCCGCTGCATGACGAAGCCACGATCAAGCGCGTGGTGGTTTCCACCTATCAATCCGTTTCGGGCGCGGGCAAGGATGCGATGGACGAGCTCTTCCGCCAGACCCGCGCGGTGTTCGTCTCCGATCCGATCGAGGCGAAGCTCTTCACCAAGCAGATCGCCTTCAACGTGATCCCGCATATCGCCGAGTTCCTCGATTCCGGCTACACCAAGGAAGAATGGAAGATGATGGTCGAGGTGCAGAAGATCCTCGATCCCGACATCCAGCTCACGGTGACCTGCGTGCGCGTGCCCGTGTTCATCGGCCATGCGGAAGCGGTGAATGTGGAATTCGAAAAGCCGATCACGGCGGCGCATGCCCGCAGCATTCTGCGCGAGGCGCCGGGCGTCCTCGTCGTCGACAAGCACGAAGACGGCGGCTACATCACGCCGATCGAAGCGGCGGGCGAAGACGCGACTTACGTGTCACGAATCCGCAAAGATCCGACGGTCGAGCATGGCCTGACCATGTGGGTGGTGTCGGACAATCTGCGCAAAGGGGCCGCGCTCAACGCGATCCAGATCGCGGAATGCCTCATCAACAGGAAGCTGCTGAAGGCGGCGTGATACCGCCGTTGCGTCTGGTACCAAAATTGGTACAATAAGAAATGGCATTGCCAAAACGGCTTCAGGTCACGTTCTACAGAACGGCGCGCGGCCTGGAGCCGGTGCGGCAATGGCTGCGGGATCAGCCATCCGCGGATCGTCGCGCCATTGGCGAGGCCCTAAAGGAAATAGAGGCCGATTGGCCGGTCGGCATGCCGTTGTGCAGGCCGATGGGGAAAGGGCTTTACGAAGCGCGCGTGACTTTGCAGGACCGGATTGCGAGAATCTTTTTCGTGCCCGCCGGCGGTAAAGCCATCATCTTGCATGCGTTTATAAAAAAGAGCGCGACGACGCCGAAAACCGAACTCGACCTTGCGCGTAAGAGACAGAAGGATTGGGAAACAGATCGATGAAAAAGAAAAAGAAAAATCCTCGCGAAGGATCGACGCTGGATGACTTCCTCAAAGAAGAAGGCATCCTCGAAGAAGTAGACGCAGCCGTTGCCAAGCGTGTGATCGCGCGGCGTCTGGCGCAGATGATGAAAGAAAAGCGCGTCACAAAAGCGGTCATGGCAAAGCGGATGAAGACAAGCCGGGCAGCGCTCGACCGGTTGCTCGATCCGGAGAATCAGTCCGTCACCCTGCTCACCATGAACAAGGCCGCAAGCGCGCTCGGCAAGCGGCTTTACATCGGCCTGGACGACGCGGCGTGAGCCCGGACGATTTCGCAGCCCTCGTCGCGCGCTTCAGCGCCACCGCGAATGCGGGCGACGGCAAGGCGTTCGCCGCCTGCTTCACCGAAGACGGCATCTATCACGATTACATCTACGGTCCGCACAAGGGCCGCGCCGCCATCCTCGACATGCTGCAAAACCTCTTCCATCGCGACGCGAAGGATTACGACTGGCGCTTTTTCGATCCCGTCGTGAACGGCAACACCGGCTATGCGCGTTCGCTCTCGCGTTTCATCTCGACCATTCCGGAATTCGCGGGCCGCGAAGTGGTGATCGACGGCACCAGCCGCTTCGTGCTGACGGACGGGCTCATCGCCGAATACCATGAAAGCGTGAATGGCGGAGTGGCCATGGCGCAATTGGGCGTTCAGCCCGAGCGCATGGCGAAGGTGATGCGCCGCTGGGCCGACCGCTTCCTCGCCGAGCCCGAAACATCCGCCTATCGCGAGAGATTCAAAAAATAATGCGCGGGCGGAGGCTCATACTTCTCGCCGCCGCGTTCGCGCTCAGCGCCTGCGTGAATGCGCGGCCCGAAGATGCGCTGTGCCCGGCTTCCGCCGATCTCGTGCCCTCCTTCGCGATGCCGGCCAAGATCGGCTCGCCCACTTCGCAAGGCCATCTCGATATCCTCGTGCTTTCCGGCGGCGGCGCATGGGGCGCCTATGGCGCAGGATTTCTCACCGGCTGGTCGGAGCGCAAGCCATCGCTCGGAAGGCCGCGGCCGAAATTCGATGTCGTGACGGGCGTCTCCACCGGCGCCATCATCGCGCCCTTCGCGCTGCTCGGTCCCGATTACGACAATATGCTGATCGATGCCTATCGCGGCACGGGCAGCAATGCGCTCTTCGAGGGGCGCTCGATCCTGACGCTGCCCTTCTGGACGTCGTTGAACGATCCCGCGCCGCTCGAATCCGGCCTCGACCGCATGCTCACCGACGACGCCATCGCGGAGCTCGGCCAGGCCTATAAGGATGGCCGCTCGCTCTGGGCGGGCGCGGTGAATTTCGATTCCGGCAAATTCACCGAATTCGACATCACCGAACTCGCGGCCGACCAGCCGCCCGAAAAAGCGCGCGGCGCGATCGTGGACCGGCTGATGGCGGCGTCCGCCATTCCGGGCTTCTTCCCGCCGCGCTTCATCAATGGCTGCATGTATATGGACGGCGGCGTGCGCCAGAACCTGTTCGTGGCCGAGATCGGCGAGGCCATCGACGCGGCCATCGCCAATCACGGCGCGCCCAAGGATGTGAGCGTCTATGTCGTCATCAACGGCACGATGGCGACCACGCGCAGGACCGTTCCCGACACGCTGTTCGGCGTGGGCATTCGCGGCTTCGAGCTGGCGGGCGACCAGATCCAGCTCGCCTCCTTGCGCGAGATCTATGACTACGCCAAGGCCAAGGATTTCCACCTCTATTGGACCAGCGCCGACGATGTGGTGGCCCATGAGGGGAAAAAAGAGACCTATGACCGCTGTTCCGCGCCGCGCGGCGAAATGGGCCAGTTCAACGCCCGCTTCACCGCCTGCCTTTTCGACGCGGCGAAGGAAAAAGCGCGCTCGCGCCCCTTCCCCTGGCGGACGGACCGCCCTTGAGGCACACCCGCCCCTTGGGCTAGGGAACGGCTTCCGATCAAGAGGGGATCGCCCATGACCATCCGCCCGCGCCGCAGCGTGCTCTATATGCCGGGCTCCAATGCGCGGGCGCTGGAAAAGGCGCGCACGCTTGCCGCCGATGCGCTGATCCTGGATCTCGAAGACGCGGTCGCGCCCGACGCCAAGGAACTGGCGCGCGCACAAGTTTGCGAGGCGGTGAAGGCGAAGGGCTTCGGCAAGCGCGAGATCATCATCCGCGCCAATGCGCTTTCGACGGCCTGGGGCGAGGCAGACATCGCGGCAGCGGCGGCGGCGAAGCCCGACGCGATTTTGATCCCCAAGGTTTCATCGCCACGCGACCTCGAAGCCGTCGAAGCCAGGCTCGTGAGCGCGGGCGCGGATGCGAATATCGCGCTCTGGGCGATGGTGGAAACGCCGCTTGCGATCCTCAACATCGGCGCGATCGCGGGCGCGGGCGGCCGGCTCAAATGTTTCGTGATGGGCACGAACGATCTGATCAAGGAATTCCGCGGGGTACACACGCAGGACCGGCAGAATTTGTCGGCGTCGCTGGGATTGTCGGTCGCAGCCGCGCGCGCTTACGGGCTTGCGATTGTCGATGGTGTTTATAACGACATCAAGAATGAATCGGGCTTCCTCGATTCCTGCAAACAGGGCCACAGCTACGGCTTCGACGGCAAGACGCTGATCCATCCCACGCAAGTCGAACCCTGCAACAATGTGTTCGCGCCGGGCGCCGAGGAAGTCGAAGCCGCGCGGAAAGTGATCGCCGCGTTCGAATTGCCGGAAAACAAGGGCAAGGGCGCAATTTCGCTGGACGGGCGCATGGTCGAATTGCTGCATGCAGAAATCGCGCGCGGCACCGTGGAGCTCGCAGACGCGATTGCGGCGCTGGCGACGCCATGAAAACCGAAGCTGGAAATTTCTTCGAGGATTTCAAGCTCGGGCAAAAGCTGGTTCACGCCACGCCGCGGACGCTGACGACGGGAGATGCGGCGCTTTACACCGCGCTTTACGGCTCGCGCTTTGCGCTGCAATCGGCGGACAGTTTCGCGCAAGCGATGGGATTGCCGCGTTCGCCGATGGACGATCTGCTCGTCTTCCACACTGTCTTCGGCAAGACCGTTCCGGATATTTCGCTGAATGCGGTGGCCAATCTCGGTTATGCCGAAGGCGTGTTCCTCAAACCGGTTTACCCGGGCGCAACGCTGTCTTCCGTTTCCCAAGTGATCGGCCTCAAGGAAAATTCCAACAAGCAGACGGGAGTTGTTTACGTCCGCACCGAGGGCTCCGACGAAACGGGCGAAAAGGTTCTTTCCTATGTGCGCTGGGTGATGGTCAGGAAGCGCGACCAGAACGCGCCCGCGGGCGATGCGAAAGTGCCGAAGCTCGCCGATGCCGTTTCGCCGGATCATTTCGCGGAATTCGAGTGCGATTTCTCGAAATTCGACACCGCCGCTTCGGGCAGCAAATATCTCTGGGAAGACTACAATATCGGCGAAAAGATCGATCATGTGGACGGCATGACGGTGGAAGAAGCCGAACACATGATGGCGACGAGGGCGTATCAAAATACCGCGCGCGTGCATTTCAACCAATATAGCGAAGGCAAAGGCCGCTTCGGCAAACGCCTGATCTATGGCGGCCATGTCATCAGCCTGGCGCGCGCGCTTTCCTTCAACGGACTCGGCAATGCGGTGAAACTCGCGGCCATCAATGGCGGGCGGCACGTCAATCCGCTCTTTTCCGGCGACACCGTGTTTGCGTGGTCGCAGGTGATCGACAAGGCGGAGATCGCGAAGGATCGCGGCGCGCTGCGGCTTCGGCTTGTCGCGACCAAGAACCAGCCTTGCGCGGAATTCCCGGACAAGGACGCGGAAGGAAAATTCCCCGATTCCGTGATCCTCGATTTCGATTATTGGGCACTTTGCCCCCGCGAGCCCTGATGCTGCAGACGCAAGGGCTCAAGCTCGACGAGGCGCAGGCCCGCGCGGCCGACAAGCTGCACGCGCTCGCCCGGGCATTGAAGCGCTATCGCCCCGGCAAGGGAATTTTCTTCAAATCGAAACCGCCGCGCGGGCTTTACATCTGGGGCGATGTGGGGCGCGGCAAATCCATGCTGATGGATTTGTTCTTCGAAAAAGCGCCGGCCGCGAAAAAGCGCCGCGTGCATTTCAACGCCTTCATGGTGGAAACCCATGCGCGCATCCACGAACTGCGCCGCAATGGCGGCGGCGAGGAGATCGCGTCCGTCGCGCGCATGGTGGCGAATGACGCGACGCTTCTCTGTTTCGACGAATTCCAGGTGACCGATGTGGCCGATGCGATGATATTGGGGCGCCTCTTCCAGCAGCTCTTCGATCTCGGTGTGGTGATCGTCGCCACCTCCAACACCGCGCCCAAACATCTCTACGAAGGCGGGATCAACCGGCAATTGTTCCTGCCTTTCATCGCGCTGATCGGAGAAAAGCTCGCAATCGTGGAAGTGAACGGGCCGCAGGATTACCGCATGCAGCGCATGGCGGGGCTCGATATCTACATCACGCCGCTTGGGCCGGAAGCGGATGCGAAAATGGATGCGGCGTGGCGGCGGCTGGCCGATTGCGAACGCGGGCAACCCGCGGCGCTGGAAGTGTTGGGCCGCAAATTGCACGTTCCCCAAGCCGCGAACGGCGTGGCGCGGTTCTCCTTCGCCGACCTTTGCGCGCGGGCCCTGGCGGCGGCGGATTATCTCGCCGTCGCGCGCGCGTTCCATACATTGCTGATCGACGATATTCCCGTTCTGTCGCCCGCCAGACGCGACGAGGCGCGGCGCTTCATCGTTTTGATCGACACGCTTTATGATTGCGGCACCAAGCTCGTCTGTTCCGCGGCAGCGCCTCCGGGCGCGCTCTATCCGGCGGGCGACGGGGCCGACGCCTTCCGCCGCACCGCTTCGCGCCTGACCGAAATGCAGAGCGCGGAATATCTCAATCGCGGTCACGCTGCGCTATAATAGCCGGCATGCGCGATTTGCTTTCCATGGCGGGTCTGGTGCTGGCGGGGCTCATTATCTATGCGTACTTTCCGCGCATTCAGGCCGCCTTGCGCCGCTTCGACGAGAAGAATATCGCGCGCCGCCATCAGGAGGCGCTCGACCGCAAGGACCGCCACGCCCATTTCAAGCACACGCTGATGCTGGCCGAGGAACAGGTGGAAGAGGTGAGCGAATTCGCGGCTTCGGATGAACGCACGGGCGAGAAGGTGACGCGCTATCTGTTCGAGGGCGAAACCTTCCTGACGCGCGACGACGCCGAAGACGCGCGCAACGAAGCGGTGCTCGCCAAAGCGCGCGAATTCTATGTGGAGCTGCCCAAGGCACTGGCCGAGCGCAGGAAAGAGAAGCTGAACTAAGCCGCCTCGCCCTTCATCAATCGCGGCAGTTTCCCGATATCGCCGCCGGCGTGGCGCATGAAGAAGCGGCGCAGCGGCGGAATCGAATCCACCACGCCGATGCCTATGTCGCGGGCGATGCGGAGCGGCGCGATGTCGTTCGAAAAGAGACGATTCAAAGCATCAGTGGAAGCGGCGAGCGTGAAGGAATCGAACCGGCGCCAGCGTTCGTAGCGCTTCAGCGTATCGATGCCGCCGATATCGAGGCCGATGCGCGCGCTATCGAGTACGGTTTCGGCCAGGGCTGCCGCATCCTTGAATCCGAGATTGAGACCCTGCCCCGCGGTCGGATGGATACCGTGGGCGGCATCGCCGGCCAGCGCAAAACGCGGTTTCACGTAAGCGCGCGCCAGATGGAATTTCAGCGGATAGGACCAGCGCGGGCCCGCGGCTTTCGTTGCACCCAGATGCGCGCCGAAGCGGCGCGAGATTTCCGCATCGAATTGTTCGCCGGGCAATTTCATCACGGCGGGCGCGAGGTCTTCGCGTTCGGTCCAGACAAGCGATGAACGGTTTCCCGTCATGGGAAGAATTGCGAACGGGCCCGACGGCAGGAAATGTTCGTAAGCGGTGCCATTGTGCGGAAATTCATGCTCGACCGTCGCCACGATCCCCCATTGCGGATAGGACCATTGGATCGTGCCGATGCCCATCTTCTCGCGCATGGGCGATTCGCGCCCGTCGGCGGCGACCGCGAGCCGCGCCTGAACGGTATCGCCGTTCGAAAGCGTGGCGAGAATTCCGCCCGGAACGTTTTCGAGATTCGTCATCGCCGCGATGACGCCCGTTAAATTCGCTTCCCGCGCGGCGCCCGCATGCAGCGCGCGGCGGATATGGCGGTTCTCCGCGATGTGGCCCATGGGCTGGCCGATCTCGCGCGAATCGAAATGCAGCGAAAAGGGCGACGGCTTCTTATCCAGCCCCGCATCGGTGACGAGGATGTCGTTGATGGGTTGTGCCTCCGTTGCGAGATCGTCCCACAACCCGAGCGCCTGAAGCATCCTGACCGAGGAATAGGAAAGCGCGCTGACGCGGCCGTCGAATTTCGCATCGAGCGCGGCTTCGGGCGGCAGCGGATCGGCGACCATCACCTTCAGCCCGCCGCCGGCGAGAGCGAGCGCCAGCGTCAAGCCTACCATGCCCCCGCCGCCGACAATCACATCCGCTTCATGCCTCATGACTCAACCTTAGCCAGCTTCTGATTAGATTTCATGCAGATCGGATGCGCTGCACAAAATATGTGCAAACCATGGCGCCACACTATCCCCAGATTCATAGAAACACCCGTATATTCAATAGCTTACCAGTTTCCCAAAACCCGGCACGGTTCTTGATGAAGTGTTAACGCGCGGCCGGGCAGCCGTGGCGATTCAAACGGAAGGAACAGCGATGAAGCTCATCACGGCGATAATCAAGCCGTTCAAGCTCGACGAGGTCCGCGAAGCCCTCTCCGCCATCGGCGTGCAGGGCATGACGGTCACCGAAGTCAAAGGCTACGGGCGGCAAAAGGGGCAGACGGAAATCTATCGCGGCGCCGAATACGCCGTGAACTTCCTGCCCAAAATCAAGATCGAAATAGCGGTGAAAAGCGAAATGGCCGACGCGGTGGTGGACGCCATCGCGGGCAAGGCCAAGACGGGCCAGATCGGCGACGGGAAGATCTTCGTCGTTCCGCTCGACCAGGCGCTGCGCATCCGCACCGGCGAAACCGACGGCGACGCGTTGTGACGTGGGCGCCACGCAAAGGGGCAACAAGGGGTAACAAGATGAAAATTCTCGATTACAAGAAAATGGGATTGGCGTTGGCGGCAGGTGCTGCCGCGCTGATCGCCAGCACGGGCGCGGCATTCGCTGCAACCGATCCGCTGAATTCGGGCGACACGGCGTGGATGATCACGTCGAGCGCGCTCGTTCTTATGATGACCATTCCGGGTCTTGCGCTGTTCTATGCCGGCATGGTGCGCAAGAAGAACATCCTCGCCACCGCGGCGCAAAGTTTCGGCGCCACCTGCATCATCACGGTCCTGTGGATGGTGATCGGCTATTCGGTGGCGTTCACCACCAGTCCCGATGCCGAGATCAACAAGTTCATCGGCAGCTTCAACCAGTTCATGCTCTTCAACATGGGCTTGAACAGCATCAATCCGCTGGCGGGAACGATTCCGGAATCGGTCTACATGTTCTTCCAGATGACCTTCGCGATCATCACACCGGCGCTGATCGCCGGCGCGATCGCGGACCGCATGAAGTTTTCGGCCTTCATGTGGTTCATGGCGCTGTGGCTTCTGCTCATCTACTGCCCGATCGCCCATTGGGTGTGGGGCGGCGGCTGGCTGGGCTCCATGGGTGCGCTCGACTATGCGGGCGGAACCGTCGTGCATCTGAACGCGGGTACCGCGGGTCTCGTGGCCTGTCTCATGCTCGGAAAGCGCGTGGGTTACGGCAGCGAGAACATGGCGCCGCATAACCTGCTCTTCGCGCTCATCGGCGCCTCGCTGCTCTGGGTCGGCTGGTTCGGCTTCAACGCCGGTTCGGCCGTGACGGCAGGCTACAATGCCGGCATGGCGGCCGCGGCGACGCAGATCGCAACGGCTGCGGCGGCCATGGGCTGGATGTGCTCGGAGTGGATCGTGTCGGGCAAGCCTTCGGTGCTCGGCATGATCTCGGGCGCGGTGGCGGGCCTTGTCGCCATCACGCCGGCCTCGGGCTTCGTGGACGGCTTCGGCGGCCTCGTCGTCGGCGTGTCGGCGGGCGTGGTCTGCTACATCGCGAGCGTGTGGGTGAAGAAATGGCTCGGCTATGACGACGCGCTCGACACTTGGGGCGTGCACGGCGTGGGCGGCGCGCTCGGCGCCTTCCTGACCGGCGCCCTTGCCAAGAACGCGATCAACTCCTCGGCCCATGGCTGGCTGTTCGACGGCAATTTCCACCAGATGTGGGTCCAGTTCGTCGATGTGGCCGCGGTGTTCATCTATTGCGGCATCGGCACCTTCATCATTCTGAAGGTGATCGACATCGTGATCGGCATCCGCGTCAGCCGCGAGGTCGAAGTCGAGGGTCTCGACATCAACCTCCACGGTGAAACGATCCACGCATAATCTCCCCGGCGCTTGTTCGCCAGACTGGGGCGTCTGCCAAGGCAGGCGCCCCTTTTGTTTCAGACCATGCGTTTGAAGGTCGAAGCGATGCGCGCGGGATCGAGTGCCATGGTGGCGGCGGTTTCCGGCTCGAAAGGCGCGATATCGGTAAGGATGCCGCCGTCGTAGATTTCGGCCCAGGCGTTCTTCACGTTCAGCGCGGCGGGTGTCTCCGCGAATTCGATCGTTCCGCGCAGAACGCCCGCCTCGCCGGGCGAGAATGCATCGTGGATTTCGGCATTGACGCTTGCCGGCACCGCGACATGGCTGCCATCGCGCTCGAGCCAATAGGCTCGCGCGACAAGACCTTTCGCGGAAGCCATGAACGCGATCTTGAGCGCACGGCCCGCTTCGGCGGGAATGATGGCGAGCCAGCTTCGTCCCGCCTGGCCGAGATCGCGCCCGCGCAGGGCGCGCAAGCGGATCTCCACGCCGAGCGTCTTGCCCGACAACGCAACCGCAACCGGCAAGGACGGATCGAGCGCGCGATCATCGCCCAGCACTGCGGCATGGAGGGCGGCGCGCCCTTTGCGGTCGTCCTCGATGACGGCGAACAGATAGGGCATGCGCCCGTTGGCGCTGCGGGCCGCGGCGATCATGCCGCCGCTGCCGTAGCCGGTCTGGGAAAAAAGCGGCGAAACATTCGGCGCCTTGGCATGCGCGACTTTGCGGGCTTGCGACCAGCCATGCGCGCGCGACCAGGCGGCGCGCCAAAGCGCACCGTCGTAATCGGCGGCGAGAAGCGCGGCATTGCCGTCCTGGTCGATGCAAATCTGCGGCGCGAAACACGCCGCCGCGACGATCGATTTCACGACCCGCCATTCGCCCTTTTCATAAAGCGCATGCGAGACCGAGAGGCCATCGTCGAGATAGACGATGTGGGCGCAGCGGCGCTCGGAATCGCCCACCGCCTGAAAATGGAATGTGAGCTTGTCGTTGACGTTGCAGGGCGCAAGCGCCGTCGCCGGACCGAGCGCGAGATCGGCGCCCACCGTCTTGAAGACGAGCTCGGTGCGCGTGGGAAACTCGCCCCGGAAGCTGATGGCAAGCGCGCGGTCGGCCGCCACCGGCAGCATCTGAACACAGGAATGATACCAGCGCGCCTCGCCCGGCTCGAAGAGATCGCAGATCCGCGCATCGCCTTCCGGCGGAATGACGGCAAGACGCGTATCCTGATCGCGGTCGAGCACCGAGGCCCAGGCCGTTCCGTCGGGGCCGAGTTCGACCCAGGGCGCCGCCTGACGCGCCCGGCTCACCAGAAGCGTGCGCCAGTCTTCCCATTCGATGTCGCCATCCTTTGCCTTTCCCCGCACGAAACAGAGTTCGTGCTGATTGCGATGGAGAAAGACGAGTGCGATGCGGCCCGCGCGTTCGTCGACGCAGAAGGCGCCGCCGCCCCAGGCCGCCGGAAACGGCAGCGTGCGCACATCGCCGAGTTCCTCCCCCGCGAGGCGCGCATGCGCGATCTCGAAGCCGCGGCTGAAGAAGGCGTGGATCGTGCCGTCGCGTTCGAAAAGTTTGCGGGTCTTTCCGATGGCCAGATGATGGGGGCCGATATGATCGCGGACATCGAGGCGGATGGTGGACGCGGCAAAGCTGCCCCGAAACATGCTCACATCCCGCTCCGCGAAACGAATCGCGCGGAGTATGGGGCATTGCCGGGCGAAGGTGAACGGGCGCGCATGGACGCGTGCAAAGCGGGCGGTTAGGATTCGCGACGATCCCTCAGGACACCTGCCATGATCCCCGGCCGTCTGGCGCAATTGCCGCCGTCATCATTCGCGAAGCTTGCGGCGCTGCTCGATCCCGTGACGCCGGGAGCCGAGCCGGTGAGTTTGGCGGTGGGCGACCCGAAAGGTGGCGTGCCGGATTTCGTGGCGCGCGCGATTGCCGGGAACGCGCATCTCTTCGGCGAATATCCGCCCATCAACGGCACCAAGGACTGGCGCGAGGCCGCAGCGCAATGGCTGAGCCGCAGATTCGAATTGCCGAAGGATGCCGTCGATCCCGAAAAACATCTTCTGCCGCTCAACGGCACGCGCGAAGGCCTGTTCCTCGCGCCATTCATCGTGACGCCGGATGCGAAAGCGGGCGCGCGGCCTGCGATCCTGCTGCCCAATCCGTTCTATCAATGTTACGCGGCGGCGATATTGGCGAGCGGCGCGGAACCCGTCTTCGTTCCGGCGCGGGCGGAAACCGGATTCCTGCCGGATTATGTTTCGCTTCCCAAAACGATTCTGGAGCGCGCAGCCGCGGTTTACATCTGCTCGCCCTCCAATCCCGAGGGCGCTTGCGCGAGCGAGGAATATTGGCGCGAATTGTTCGCGCTGGCCGACCGATACGATTTTACCGTCTTCGCCGACGAATGCTACGCGGACATTTATCCCGCCAAACCGCCGGTGGGCGCGCTGACGGCGCGGCACAAGCAAAGCGGCGGCTTCGAAAAACTTCTCACATTCCATTCGCTGTCGAAACGTTCGGGCCTGCCAGGACTGCGCTCGGGGATCGTGGCGGGCGATGCGAAGTTGATGGCGACGTTTCGCGCCTTCCGCAATTACGCCGGTCCGCAAGTTCCCGTGCCGATCATGGCGGCGAGTGCCGCGGCCTGGCGCGACGAAGCCCATGTCGTCGCAAACCGCGCCGCTTACGCGCAGAAATTCGAGATCGCAAAGCGCGTGCTCGGCAACCGCGCGGGTTTCCGGCTGCCGGAGGGCGGGTTTTTCCTGTGGCTCGATGTGGGCGACGGGGAAGCGGCAGCGCTCAAACTCTGGCGCGAAGGCGGCATCCGCGTGCTGCCCGGCGCTTACATGGGTAGGGAAATTGAAACCGGAAAACTCCGCACAAATCCTGGGTTTCCGTATGTCCGGGTGGCACTCGTTAGCGATTTGTCAACCATTGAGGCCACACTCACAAAGATGGGCGAAATCCTGAGCGAACCATGAGCCAGCGGCGCAGCATCGGCGTTTACGAACCGCGCACGCGCTCGCGCGCCATGGCCGACGCGCTGGCCGATGCAAGGCGCACGGTCATCCACGCCGCGGGCGTGGCGGCGTTGCGCGGCGCGGGCGCAATCCTGTTCCTGGGTTCGGTTGCGGGGCTCGTCGCGCTCGCCACCTACAATGCGAACGATCCCAGCCTGAATAATGCGAGCGGCGCCGTGCCCACCAATCTGCTCGGCGGCTTCGGCGCGACGGCGGCCGATCTCCTGCTTCAGACATTCGGGATGGCGGCGCTTGCGGCGCTCGCACCTCCCGCGGTGTGGGGCGCACGCGCGCTTTCGGGACGCGCGCTTTCCTATCCGCTGTGGCGCGCGCTTGCCTGGCCGCTCGGCACATTGTTCGTCGCGGCCGGATTGGGCGCATTGCCCGCGCCGATCGCGATGCCGGCGGGCGCGGGCGGATTGATCGGGCTCGCGGCCATCGGGCTCTCGTCGCATGCCGCCGAAGTCTATGGGCATGGCTGGATCGCAACCGCATTGCCGCTTTTGCTGTTGGTGGCGGGGCTGCCGCTTGCATTTCTCGCGACCGGATTGCGGCTGAAACCGATCCTGAATCTTTTCGTCGACGTTCCCGCATTCTTCGTCTGGATCGCGAGCGCGATCCACATTCCCGCTTTCCTGCGCCGCCACGCCGAGGACGATTTCGCGCCGGACGACGAAGAAGAGGAATTCGAAGATTACGAAGACGATGCCGAAGATATCGGCCTTGCGGTCGTGCCCGAGCCGGTGGCATCGGGGCGCATCCGGCGCGAGGAGGACCGCAAGGTCCGCGTGAAACCGACGCGCCAGCCCGCGCTCAATCTCTCGAGCGGGGAATATCAATTGCCGGCGCTGGGCCTGCTCGCCGAACCCGTGCAGCGCGCCGACAATGCCTCGCTCTCCGACGAGGCGCTGGAAGAAAACGCGCGCATGCTGGAGGCGGTGCTGGCCGATTTCGGCGTACGCGGACGCATCACGGCGGTGCGGCCCGGACCCGTCGTGACGCTTTACGAATTCGAGCCCGCGGCGGGCGTCAAATCCAGCCGCGTGATTTCGCTCGCCGACGACGTTGCGCGTTCGATGAGCGCGGTGGCCGCGCGCATCGCCGTCATTCCCGGCCGCAATGTGATGGGCATCGAGCTTCCCAACCAGAATCGCGAAACGGTCTATCTGCGCGAGCTGCTGGGCGCCCACGAATACGAAAAAGCGCGCGCGCCGCTCAGCCTCGCGCTCGGCAAGACCATCGGCGGCGAGCCGGTGATGGCCGATCTCGCGAAGATGCCGCATCTCCTGATCGCAGGGACTACGGGCTCCGGCAAATCGGTCGCGCTGAACACGATGATCCTGTCGCTGCTCTATCGCTGCCCGCCCGATCAGACCAAGCTCATCATGATCGATCCGAAAATGCTGGAATTGTCGGTCTATGAAGGCATTCCCCATCTGCTGGCGCCGGTCGTGACCGATCCGAGGAAGGCCGTGGTCGCGCTCAAATGGGCGGTGCGCGAGATGGAGGAACGCTATCGCAAGATGTCGAAGCTCGGCGTGCGCGGCGTCGAAGCCTTCAACGAGCGCGTGCGCAAAGCGAAGGACAAGGGCGAAACGCTGAAGCGCACGGTGCAGACCGGCTTCGACCGCGAAACGGGAAAGCCCATCTACGAGGACGAAGTGCTCGAACTCGAACCCATGCCCTATATCGTCGTGGTCGTGGACGAGATGGCCGATCTGATGATGATCTCCGGCAAGGAGATCGAAGGCGCGGTGCAGCGGCTCGCGCAAATGGCGCGCGCGGCGGGCATCCATCTGATCGCGGCGACCCAGCGTCCGAGCGTCGATGTCATCACCGGCACGATCAAGGCCAATTTCCCGACGCGCATTTCATTCCAGGTCACGAGCAAGATCGACAGCCGCACGATCCTCGGCGAACAGGGCGCCGAGCAACTGCTGGGCCAGGGCGACATGCTCTACATGATGGCGGGCGGGCGCATCCGCCGCGTGCACGGACCTTTCGTCACCGATCACGAAGTGGAAGATGTTGTTCGCTTCCTCAAATCGCAAGGCACGCCGGAATATCTCGATGCCGTGACCGAAGAACAGGACGACGAAGGCGACGATCCTTACGGCGTGCTTGGCGGCAATTCCGGTTCGGGCGACGATCTTTACGACAAGGCGCTCGCCATCGTCGCGCGCGAACGCAAAGCCACGACCTCTTATATCCAGCGAAGGCTGGAAATAGGCTACAACCGCGCCGCCCGCCTCATCGAGCGCATGGAGGAAGAAGGCGTGATCTCCAAGCCCAACCACAAGGGCCTGCGCGAGATCCTGCTTCCCGAGCACGACCGCTGAGCGGCTAGCCGCGCGCGCGGCGGCGCGTCGATCGCGTGCGCAGATAGATCGGCAGCCCCGCACCCAGCGCCATCACCACGAGCGTGATGAGGATCGCAGGGCCTGTCCCGCCCACCACCTGGTCGAGCGACAGCCCCGTCGCCACATTGAACGCCGCCAGCACCAGCACGAGCAGAAAGAAGGCCGCGAATGCGCCGCCAAGGCTGTCGAGCAGGGCGCGCAGGATCGGATGACGCCGGAAATAGGCGCGGATGCGCCCCGGCTTCTTGCGCGCGAAGATGACGTCGAGAAGATAATCGGTGTCGCGCTCGAAATCGGAATGCCGCACCGAGACCGCGTTCAGCTTCGTCAGCGGCTGCAATTCCTCCGGCAGGCGCGCGCGCGAAGGCATCAGCGCGCCATTGGCGAGCACGGGCAGAACCTTGGTCCCGCTCTTCAATGCTTCGCGCACTTCGAGCCGCACGAAATCGTCCGGCTGGAAGATGCGCGCCTGATTGCCCGTGCCCTCGCCGCACCAATTGGGCCCGATGACGACCAGGCTGACGGCGCTTTGTTCGAGTGCGTTGCGGATTCGCCGCTCGAAATCTTCGCCGGCTTCGATCTCGTCCACGTCGAGGAACACGTCGCCGACGCCATGGGCATCGCGCAGTCTGTCGGCCAGGCGGCCGGAGAAATCCTGCGTGTCGCTGCGGCGGTAGCTGATGAACACATTCATGGCTTGCCGACAAGCGCGCCGTAGAGCCCCGCCTTGATCAGATGCGTGCGCGCATCGAGCCTTCCCGGAACGAGCGTGCTGACATTGCGATTGCCCTGTTTGCGGAATTCGTAGATCAGCGCCGTCACCTGATGATTGGCCGTGAAGGGGATCGAATAATAGGCGCCGGGCAATTCGTCCGCGCCCATGCGCAGCCAGGTCTCGGCGGCCGCGGCCGTCGGCGCGTGGCCGCTCGCCACGAAAGCGCGGTCGGTGACGACGAAGGCGATCAGCCGGTAATAGCCGTCGGGCGCAAAGAAGAGCCGTTTCACGTAATTGCCGAGCGTGAAGGGCGCGTTCGAATCGGGATCGAGAAAACGCACACCGCCGGGCGCAGGCGCGCCATCGGGCGCGATCTGTTCGAGACGCGCGACGAGCGCGAAACCGTCGGGCACGCGGAAGAAGCTGTATTCGTAATAGCCCGCCTCGCCCAGCGCCTCGGTCAGACGCGCGCCGATCGCCGCCTGCATCGGATTGCGCCCGAGTCCGGCGACGATCTTCGCGCGCGGCAGATTCATCTTCTCCGAAGGCGCTGGCGGCGGCCAGGGAAAGGACGGCATCGAGGATTCGCCCGACGTGGAGGGACGCGCTTCGGGCGGAGGTGCCGCCTCGGGCGGAGGTGCGGCGCCAGCAGGTGGGCCTGGCTCCACCGATGGCGGCGCGCTCCCCAGATCGTTGCTGCCGGAATATTCGCTGCCGCCCGTTTCTTCCGACGGGCCGCCGCCCCCGGTCGTCGCGCCCGGATAACTGCCGCCGACTGTTTGATCCGACGATCCGTTCGATCCCTGGTCGTAGCCGCCGCCGGACGCGCCGTTCGAATAATTGCCGCTCGCGGGCGGGGCGGATCCCGCTTCCGGCGGGCCGCTGCTCGAGAGGTTCGCAGGCGGTGCGGGCTGGGGCGTCTGCACGGGCGCGGACGCACCCGCCGGCGCGCCCGCGGGATTGGGCTGAGCCGCCGCGAGCGGCGCGGATTCGACGGTATGCATGGGGGCGCCCGAGCGCTGCCCCGAGAACGCGAACAGCGCCACGATGAGGGCGACCGCAACGGCCGCCCCGCCCACGATCCACCAGAATGCCTTGCCCTGCATCATGGTCAGGCCCCTCTCGCATTATTTCCGAAGCGGAAGGTTTCTGGCAACCCTTGCGCGCACGGCGCCGAAAAATCCACTATCATGGCCCAAGGCACTGCAGGCGGGGGGATCGATGTCCTACATCCAGAGGTCGCTCGGCCAGGGCGAGAAGATCGTCGCCACGGCGCATTTCCATTGGTGGTATTCGTTCAAGGCGTGGCTCGCGCTGATCTTCCTCGGCATCGTGGTCGTGGGCATCTGGATCTTCTTCTCCATGATGATCCGCAAATGGACCACCGAGATCGCCGTCACCTCGCACCGCTTCGTGGAGAAGAGGGGATTGTTCTCGCTCAGGACCAACGAGATCGCGCTGCCCAATATCGAAGGCGTGCGGGTGGAACAGAATCTGTGGGGCCGCATCTTGGGCTACGGGCATCTGCGCATCGAAGGCACGGGCGTGGACGCGGTCGAGATTCCCGACATCCGCGACCCGATCGGATTCCGCCGCGCCATCGAGACCGCCAAGTTCAGCGGCGACGCTGCGCCAGCCAAAGCCTGACAGGATTTTTTTGCGCGGGCTTAATCTCGTCATCGCCTTCGTCACGCTCCATCGCGCCAAATAGTCCGATTGTTTTGCGGCCATGATCCTGCCTAGTGTCGGCGGCGGAGGAACGCATGTCACTTTCCAAACCGGCCGTCGCGATTGTTTCGCTGCTTCTTGCCGCATCGCCCGCTTTCGCCGGCGGCGATGCCGCCAAGGGCAAGGACGTTTTCAACCGCTGCGCCATGTGCCATAGCGATGCCAAGGGCGCCGGAAACCGGATCGGGCCCGATCTCTGGGGCGTCGTCGGCCGCAAGGCGGGCACCGAGCCCGGATTCAATTATTCTTCGGCGCTGAAAAGCTCCGGCATCGTCTGGACGCCGGACAAGCTCGAACAATGGGTCATGGGGCCGGGCAAGATGGTGCCCGGAACCCGCATGATGTTCGCGGGCCTCTCCAGCAAGCAGCAGGCCGAGGACCTGGTCGCCTTTCTCGGGACCCTCAAATAGGCCGTCCCGCCGATATGCGGCCCGTTGCCGCAGAATTGGGCAATTGCTGCAACGCAACCAAAGAAAACCCGGTTAACGCGCACGTCACTTTCCAACGAAAAGGCGGTGACGTTTCGTTGACAGGCCGCCCCGGCCGGTCCTACTTTTTGCGCCGCACAAGAGACCGGTGGCCCAAAAAGGGCTCGGACGCCAGGCGCTTCCGGGGATAAGAGGCCGCCATCCTGGGGAAGGTATTCGAAAAACGATGAAGGTATTGGTCCCGGTCAAGCGGGTGATCGACTACAACGTGAAGGTCCGCGTGAAGGCGGATCAGTCGGGCGTCGACCTCGCCAATGTCAAAATGTCCATGAATCCCTTCGACGAGATCAGCGTCGAGGAAGCCGTCCGTTTGAAGGAAAAGGGCAAGGCGAGCGAAGTCGTCGCCGTTTCCATCGGGCCTCAGCAAGCGTCCGAAACCATACGCACCGCGCTCGCCATGGGGGCCGACCGCGGCATCCTGGTGAAGACCGACGCCGAAGTGGAGCCGCTGGCGGTCGCCAAAATCCTCAAAGCCATTTGCGAAGCCGAACAGCCGGGACTCGTGATCCTCGGCAAGCAGGCGATCGACGACGATTCCAACCAGACCGGCCAGATGCTGGCCGCTCTGCTCGGCTGGCCGCAGGGCACCTTCGCGCACAAGCTCGAACTTGCCGACGGCAAGGCCGATGTGGAGCGCGAGATCGACGGCGGATTGCAGACCGTCGAGATCAAGACGCCCGCCATCATCACCACCGATCTGCGATTGAACGAGCCGCGCTACGCCTCGCTTCCCAACATCATGAAGGCGAAGAAAAAGCCGATCGATGAGAAGACGCCGGCCGATTACGGCGTCGATGTTACGCCGCGGCTGAAGACGCTCAAAGTGAGCGAGCCGCCCAAGCGCACCGCCGGCATCAAGGTGAAGACCACCGCCGAACTCGTCGACAAGCTCAAGGAAGTGGGGGCGATCTGATGGCATCGCTGGTCATTGCCGAACACGACAACAAGAATTTGAAGGACGCGACGGCGAAAACCGTGAGCGCCGCCGCGCAAATTTCGACGCCCGTTCACGTGCTCGTCGCGGGTTCCGGTTGCGCCAGCGTCGCCGAAGCCGCGAGCAAATTGGGCGGCGTGGAAAAGGTTCTCCTCGCCGACGACCCGGCTTACGCCAAGATGGTCGCCGAGCCGATGGAGAAGCTGATCCTCTCGCTCGCGCCCAATTGCGACGCAATCCTCGCGCCCGCCACCACCAACGGCAAAAACTATATGCCGCGCGTGGCGGCGAAGCTCGACGTGCCGCAGATTTCGGAAATCCTGAAAGTCGTAGGCCCCGATACGTTCGAGCGGCCGATCTATGCGGGCAATGCCATCGCCACCGTTCAGGCGCCGGCCGGAAAGAAGGTCATCACCGTGCGCACCACCGCCTTCAAGGCGGCGGAAGCGGCGGGCTCGGCTAGCATCGAAAAGGTGAGCGCGGCGGGCGATCCGGGCATTTCCAAATTCGTGGGCGAGGAGCTTTCCAAATCCGAGCGCCCAGAACTCACGTCCGCCAAGATCGTCATCTCCGGCGGGCGCGGCATGCAGTCGGGAGAGAATTTCCATTTGCTGGACAAGATCGCCGACAAGCTGCACGCGGCCGTCGGCGCGAGCCGCGCCGCGGTCGATGCGGGCTTCGTGCCCAATGATTATCAGGTGGGCCAGACCGGCAAGGTCGTGGCGCCCGAGCTTTACATCGCGGTGGGCATTTCCGGCGCCATCCAGCATCTCGCAGGCATGAAGGACTCCAAGGTCATCGCCGCGATCAACAAGGACGAAGAAGCTCCCATTTTCCAGATCGCCGATTTCGGCCTCGTGGCCGATCTCTTCAAGGCGCTTCCGGAGATGGAGGCGGAACTGACGAAACTCGGCTATTGAGGTTTCGCGCACCCGCGTGAAGCGGCAACAAACCGGCAGGACGGCCATGAGCATAGAGCGTGTCGGCGTAATCGGCGCAGGTCAGATGGGCAACGGTATCGCCCATGTGTGCTCGCTTGCGGGCCTCGATGTGGTGATGGAGGACATCGCCCCCGAGCAACTCGAAAAGGCGCGCAGCACCATCGAAAAGAACATGCACCGCCAGGCGGCGCGCGGCCTCATCAAGGACGACCTCATCGCGCCGGCGATGAAGCGCATCCACACCACCGGCAATCTCGACGCCATGTCGGACCGCGACATCGTCATCGAGGCGGCCACCGAAGACGAAGCCGTCAAGCGCAAGATCTTCCAGGACCTCTGCCCGCGGCTCAACGCGCAGGCGATCATCGCGACCAACACGTCTTCCATTTCGGTGACGCGGCTCGCCGCCGCCACCGACAGGCCGGAGCATTTCATCGGGCTTCATTTCATGAACCCGGTGCCGATGATGCAGCTGGTGGAGGTGATCCGCGGCATCGCCACCGACGACGCGACATTCCAGTCGGCGCTGGAGATCGTGAAGAAGGTGGGAAAGACGGCGGCTTACGCCGAGGATTTCCCCGCCTTCATCGTCAACCGCATCCTTCTGCCGATGATCAACGAAGCGGTCTATACGCTTTACGAAGGCGTGGGCAATGTGGAGGCGATCGACACCGCGATGCGGCTCGGCGCCAATCATCCGATGGGCCCGCTGCAGCTCGCCGATTTCATCGGGCTCGATACGTGCCTGTCGGTGATGCAGGTGCTTTACGAGGGCCTTGCCGATTCCAAATACCGGCCCTGCCCGCTTCTGGTGAAATATGTGGAAGCCGGATGGCTCGGGCGCAAAACCGGCCGCGGTTTCTACGATTACCGCGGCGAACACCCAGTCCCGACGCGGTAATTATTTTCCACCCGCAACCGCTCGCTCCAGCGCTTCGCGGATGAAGCGCTGATAGGGAATCTTCCGCGCCGTCGCGCGCTTCTTCACCGCTTTCAGCAAAGCTTCCGGCAGGCGCATGTTCACGCGCGCGGTTTTCTTTTCGAACTCGAATTTCGCGGGCTTGAATTGCGAGAAATCCAGACCCGAAAGATCCTGCTCAAGAAAGGCTTCCGCGGCGCTGTCGGATTTGAGCTTAGGGACTTTTCTTTTCATAAGCCTCGATCTCCTTTCTGTGCATATAACGCGCGCTGATGGGCCGGATATAGGTCGCGCCGTTCTTTTCGCGAAACGCAAACGCGACGAAGAGGGCGCGGCCCGCCCGCGTGCGTCCAACTGCAATCAGCCTGTCCTCGATGGCCGAATGCGCAATATCGGGCGCGACCCTTGGCCCGTCTTCGAACAATTCTTCGATCTCACGGATCGAAACGCCGTGTTTCAGGCATTTCTGCCGGTTGCCGTGGTCCCAATCGAAACCGGCGATTGTCCGATTCATCGGAATTGAGCTTGCCAAATGTACATACAAAAGTCAATACACGAATGCGGCTTCCCTGCGCTGCAAAGCCATGCCTAAATCGCCGCATGGATGTTTCCGGTTTCTGCGATCCGCGCTTCCGCGCCGTTCGCGAAGCGTTTACTGCGAATTTTAGCGAACGCGGCGAGCTGGGGGCCGCGGTTTGCATTTCCATTGGCGGGCGCAATGTCGTCGATCTGTGGGGTGGACATGTGGATGTGGCCAAAACGCGCGCCTGGGAGCGCGACACCCTCGTCAATTTCTTTTCGGTGAGCAAGGCGCTCTGCGCGATCTGCGCCAATGTTCTGGTCGAGCGCGGATTGTTTGCGCTCGACGAACCGGTCGCGCGCATCTGGCCGCAATTCGGCAAGGAGCAAATTACGCTGCGCCACATCCTTTCGCATCAAGCCGCATTGCCGGCCATCCGCGAGCCGATGGAGGATGGCGCGATGCTCGATTGGGCGAGGATGATCCATGCGCTCGAAAGACAGGAACCATGGTGGGAGCCGGGCACAGGTTTCGGCTATCACGTCAACACGTTCGGATTCCTTGTCGGCGAAATCGTGCGGCGCGCCACCGGCATGACGATCGGCCAGTTCATCCAGCGCAGCATCGCGGGCCCGCTCGATGCCGATCTCTACATCGGCTTGCCCGCGAGCGAGCACCATCGGGTCGCCGAATTCCGCTGGCCGAGCGCGGCGCCCATGCCCGATATTCCGCCCGGCGACGATCTGGCGCTGATGCGCTGGAACACCTATTGGAATCCGCCCGGCATTTCGGGCGCGCATTGGGTGAACACGCCCGCATGGCGGATCGCCGAAATCCCCTCCACCAACGGCCACGGCAATGCGCGCGCCATTGCGCGCGTCTATTCGGCGCTGGCGCGCCGGGGCGAGATCGACGGCGTGCGCATCATCGGCGAAGACACACTGAAGAACGCGGTGATCGAGCAATCGCGTGGGCTAGATATCGTCACGCAGCGCACCGCGCGTTTCGGACTCGGTTTCCAGCTCACGCAGGACGAACGCAAGCTGGGACCCAATCCGAATGCCTTCGGCCATTTCGGCGCAGGCGGTTCGCTTGGGTTTTGCGATCCCGATTGCGATCTCGCTTTCGGCTATGTGACCAACGACATGGGCCCGCGCTGGCAGAACCCGCGCAACCGCGCGCTGATCGACGCCGTTTATTCCTGCTTGTGAGCAACGAGCGCGCGGAACCATGTAACCGCTTCGGGCGCGTTCCAGTCGCCCGGCCCTTCGGCGCGGCCGATTTCGCGGCTCTCCGGATCGATCAGCACGCTCAAGGGAAGCCCGTAAGCCTTGAAGGCGCGCACCAGCGCCACGTCGGTATCGTCATAGACGGCGAGACGCGCCGCCTTGTGGACTTTCAGGAAGGCCGCGGTCTCGGCGGGGGTCGCGCGGCCGACATTCACCGCCACCACCGTGATCTCTGGCACCTCGGACTGCAATTGCGCCAGCGCCGGAAGCTCCTCGACGCAGGGGGTGCACCACGTCGCCCACAGATTGAGCAACACATAGCGCCCCTTGAATTGGGAAAGGATGTGGCGGCCGCCTTTTGCGTCTGTGAACGCCACGCCGGGAACCGCAAGCGGCTTTTCCGCCAGTTTGAGACGGGAAATCGCGGGCGGCGGCGCGCCCACCGCGTGGACGCGCGCAAGCATCCCATATAGAACGGCAGCGCCGATCGCGGCCAGAATCGCGGCGGCAAGAAGGAGCGGATTTCTCAACCGGTCACCCATGAGCACGAACAAGATGTGGGGCGGGCGTTTCAGCCACGGCCCCGCGGACATCATGGAGGAGATAAATGCCTCCATCGCATTCGACAAACGGCTCGCGGCGGAAGACCTCGCGGGCTCGCGCGCCCATGCCGCCATGCTGGCCGACACGGGCATCATCACTCGCGCCGATGCGGACGCGATAGTCAAGGGGCTCGACCAGATCGAAGCGGAGATCGCGGCCGGCAAATTCGCCTTCCGCCGCGAATTCGAGGACATCCACCTCAATATCGAGAACCGCCTGAGCGAGATCGCGGGCGCGGCGGCGGGGCGGCTTCATACCGCGCGTTCGCGCAACGATCAGGTCGCGACCGATTTCCGGCTTTGGGTGCGGAATGCCTGCGAACGCGCCGAAGCGGGTTTGCAGGAACTTCAACGCGCATTGCTGGCGCAGGCCGAAGCGCATGTCGAAACCATCATGCCGGGCTTCACCCATATGCAGCCCGCGCAGCCCGTGACCTTCGGCCATCATTGCCTGGCTTATATCGAAATGTTCGCGCGCGATATCGGCCGCTTTGCCGGAGCGCGGGCGCGGATGAACGAGTTGCCATTGGGCGCGGCAGCACTTGCAGGCACGCCCTATCCGATCGATCGCGAGCAGACCGCCCATGCGCTCGGCTTCAACCATCCGATGAGAAATTCGCTCGACGCGGTAGCCTCGCGCGATTTCGCGCTGGAATATCTGGCGGCGGCTTCGATTTGCGCGACGCATCTGTCGCGCATGGCCGAAGAGATCGTGATCTGGGCGTCGCCGTCATTCGGCTTCGTGAAGTTGAGCGATGCCTTCACCACAGGCTCCTCCATCATGCCGCAGAAGCGCAATCCGGATGCGGCGGAACTGGTGCGCGCGAAAATCGGGCGTATCCTCGGAAGCTTCGTTACGCTGACGACCGTGATGAAGGGCCTCGCGCTCGCCTATGCGAAAGATTTGCAGGAAGACAAGGAAGCGGTGTTCGATGCGGCGGATGCGCTCGATCTTTCGCTTGCCGCCATGGCGGGCATGGCGGCCGATCTGAAGCCGGACGCCGCGGCTATGCGCAAAGCCGCCGAAGCGGGCTATCCCACCGCCACTGATCTCGCCGACTGGCTGGTCGCCAACCGGAAAATCCCGTTCCGCCGGGCGCATGCCATCGCGGGCGCCATCGTGAAACAGGCAGAAGAGCGCAAATGCGCGCTGGCCGAAGTGCCGCTCGGCATGATGCAGAACATCGAATCCGGCATCACGAAAGACGTGTTCAACGTTCTTTCACTTGAAGCATCCGTGAATGCGCGCGCAAGCTTCGGCGGCACGGCGCCTCAGCGCGTGCGCGAGCAGGTTCAATATTGGAAGGAGAGACTGACATGATCCTCAGGTTTCTTCTCATTCTCGCGATTTCGCTTTCGGTCGTTTCCTGCGGCACGAAGAACGACCTCGTCATGCCCAACGGCAAGGAAACGCCCAAGGGCGAGAAGGATCCCTCCAAGCCGCCGCAGCCCATCGGCCAATGAACCATTTCCACTACAAAGACGGCCGGCTTCATGCCGAGAACGTCGACCTCGCGCGGCTCGCGGATGCGGCGGGCACGCCCTTCTATTGCTATTCGACGGCGACGCTCGAGCGCCATTATCGCGTCTTCCGCGAGGCGGTGCCGAAAGACACGCTGGTCGCCTTCGCCATGAAGGCGAACGACAATCTGGCGGTCGTGAAAACATTGGCGCGGCTCGGCGCGGGCGCCGATGTGGTGTCGGGCGGCGAGTTGAAGAAAGCGCTGGCGGCGGGCGTGCCGGCCAACCGCATCGTCTTTTCCGGCGTCGGCAAGACGAAACACGAAATGCGGCTCGGGCTCGAAGCCGGCATCTATCAGTTCAATGTCGAAAGCGAGCCGGAACTCGAAGCGCTGAACGAAGTCGCGATGTCCTTGGGAAGAATCGCGCCCATCGCCATCCGCATCAATCCCGATGTCGGCGCGAAGACCCACGCCAAGATCTCCACCGGCACGGCCGAGACCAAATTCGGCATCCCCTGGAGCCGCGCGCGCGCCGCTTACGGCCGCGCCGCCCAGTTGCCGGGGCTGAAGGTGATGGGCGCCGACGTTCATATCGGAAGCCAGATCACCGAACTCGAACCCTTCGAGAAAGCGTTCCAGCGCGTGGCCGAACTGATCGCCGGTCTGCGCGCCGACGGTCACGAGATCACCCGCGCCGATCTGGGCGGCGGGCTCGGTGTTCCCTATCGCCTTTCGGACGAGCCGCCGCCCGCGCCCGCCGCTTACGGCGAAATGATCGCGAAACTGACTTCGGGTCTCGGCGTCTCGCTCATCTTCGAGCCCGGCCGGCTGATCGCGGCCAATGCGGGCATCCTCGTTTCGCGAATCATCTATGTGAAAGAGGGCGAGGCGAAGAAATTCCTGATTCTGGACGCCGGCATGAACGATCTCATCCGGCCCGCCATGTATGACGCCCATCACGATATCTTGCCGGTTACGGAACCTTCATCCGCCGCGCGGATCGTTTACGATGTGGTCGGGCCGGTCTGCGAAACCGCCGATCTTTTCGCCCGCGACCGCGCGCTGCCGCCGCTGAAAAGCGGCGATCTCGTGGCGCTGATGACGGCGGGCGCCTATGGCGCGGTGATGGCTTCGGCATACAATGCCCGCCCGCCCGCGCCGGAGATTCTCGTGAAGGGCGGCGAATGGGCCGTGGTCAGGCCCCGGATGAGCGATGAAGCGCTACTGGAACTGGATCGTCTCCCGTCTTGGCTTGAAGGCTGACCGCGTCGAGCGGCTGGTGGCCGCGAGTCGCGCGGCACTGGCGTGGGAACGCATCTGGCCGGCGCTGTGGCCGGCAAGTGCCGTCGCCGGATTGTTCGTAGCTGCAGCGCTGCTCGGCATCTTCGAAATCCTGCCCTGGGAGATCGACGCACTGATTTTCGCGGGCGCGCTCGCGGCATTGGGTTTCGCGCTGTTCGAAGGTTTCCGGGGTTTCGCATTTCCGAGCTGGCGCGAGGGCGCGCGCAGGCTCGAACTTTCGAGCGCGCTCGAACACCGGCCCATCACCGAACGCGACGACGTGATCGGCGCCGGCATCGGCGATCATGCCGCCGAAGCGCTGTGGCATGCGCATATGAAGCGGCTGCTTTCGGCGATCAAGAATCTGCGCGTCGCCTGGCCCGCGCCGCATTTGCGCGAACGCGATCCCCATGCGCTGCGCTATGCGGTCCTCTTCGCGGTCGTGCTCGGCTTCATCGTGGCGGGGAGCGATTCCGGGCGCAGGCTGATGGATTCGCTCAAGCCCGATCTCTACGAGGGAAAACCCACCGCCGCGCTCGATGCCTGGATCGATCCGCCGAACTATACCGCCCAGCCGCCGATCTATCTCGGCCACGCCTTGCAGGACGCGGTCACGGTTCCGACCGGTTCGGTGCTCGTCATGCGCGTGCATGGCGCGCGCGGACGCCCCGAGATGGCGATCGATCCCAAGCCGCGCCGCCTTCCCGAATTCAAGGGCAAGAGCGGCGAGTTCGCCGCCGAGTACAGGATCACCGCCAATGGCGCGATCGCCGTGCGCAGCGACGGCGCCACGCTCGGAAGCTGGCGCGTGCGCGCGCTGCCCGACAATCCGCCGGTGATCGCCTTTTCGCAGAAGCCTTCGCGCACCGAGCGCGATTCGGTGAAGCTCGCCTTCACCGCGGGCGACGATTATGGCGTCATCGGCGTGCGCGCGCTCATCCGCCCGGTGAAAGACCGCAAGAAGATGCTGGCGGTCGATCTGCCACTCGATTCGATCTCGGCCAAGACGCTGACGGAGACGGTCTACAAGGATTTCACCGACAATCCCTTCGCCGGCCTCGATGTCGAGATCACGCTGGAAGCGCGCGACGGCGCGGGCCAGAAGGGCCTGAGCAAGCCCGCGCGCTTCACGCTGCCCGCGAAGATCTTCACCAATCCGCTGGCGCGCGCGCTGATCGAGCAGCGGCAGAATCTGGCGCTCGGCGGACTGATGGCGAAGGATTTCGTGGCGCGCGTGCTTAGCGCGCTCACCATCGCGCCCGAGCAATTCTACCAGAACCAGACTTCAGCCTATGTGAGCATCCGCGCGGCCTATTGGGCGGCGAGGACGGCGCGCTATCCCGAAGACATCAAGCATGTCGAGGATATTCTGTGGCAGACCGCGCTCGCCATCGAAGGCGGCGGGCTTTCGCGCGTGGCCGAGGAATTGCGCCGCCTGCAGGAGATGCTCGCGCAGGCGCTCGCGCAAGGCGCGCCGCAAGCCGAGATCGATCAGCTTCTCGAGAAATATGCCGATGCGCTGAAGCGCTACATGCAGACGCTCGCCGAGAATCCGCCGCCATCGTCGGGACCGCTGCCGCCCAACGCGAAAGTGCTGAGCCCGCAGGATCTCGAAGCGATGCTCAAGGCCATCCAGCAGCTCGCGCAATCGGGCGCGCGCGACCAGGCGGCGCAAATGCTGGCGATGCTGCAAAGCCTGCTCGAAAACCTCCACATGACGCAGGGAAGCGGCAGCGGCCAGATGTCTCCCGAAGAAAAGGCGCTGAGCGATGCGCTGGGCAAGCTCGGCGAGTTCATGGGCCGCCAGCGCCAATTGCTCGACAAGACGTTTCGCGAGCAGCAGGGCAATGCCGATCCCAAGGACGGCGGCGCCAAGGGGCTGGCCCAGCAGGAAGGCCAGTTGCGCGAGGACCTCGGCAAGGCGCTGAAGAATCTGCAAGGCGTGCCCAAGAGCCTCGGCGAGGCGGGCCAGGATATGGGTCAGGCGCAAGGCTCGCTCGGGAGCAAGGATTTCGACAATGCGGGCAACGCCGAACAGCAGGCGCTCGATGCGTTGCGCAAAGGCGCAGGCGATCTCGCCAAATCGCTGATGGCGCGCACGGGCGAGACGGGCACGGGCGGCAATGACGATCCCTTCGGTCGCGCGGAAGGCGCCGTCGGATCGGGCGCGGGCGGCGGCGTGAAGATTCCCGACGAAGCGGAATTGCAGCGCGCACGCTCGATCCTGATGGAGCTGCGCAAACGCGCCGCCGAACGCGGCAGGCCGACGGAAGAGCTGGATTATATCGACCGGCTGCTGAAAGAGTTTTAAGCCATGTCATGGCCCGCGAATGCCGCCTCCGCTGAAGCTCCGGCGTGCCGAGCGAGACTCACTTGCCGCGTCGAAGCGAAGCGTAGACGGGCGGGCCACCCAGTTCTCGCTTCTCAATTCGCGCAGAACCCAACTGGGCGGCACGCAGTTGCGGGCCGTGACAATTTTATTTTTTAGTCCACCCTGACGATATAGGGCAACCCTCTTCCCTTCCCCGCATCGTCCATGCCGTAACCGGCGATGAAGCCTTCGACATTCGTGAAACAGGCGAAATCGGCTTTTGCCAGCGCGTCCTTGCGGCTCTTGTCGACCACGACGGCGGTGACAAGCGATCTCGCGCCGCCGAGAAGCTCGCGGGCCTTGGCGAGCGTGTGTCCGTGATCGAGCACGCCATCGATCAGGAGCACGCGCCTGCAGGAAATGTTCTCGCTGGCGCCCAGCCGCACCGAGATCTCGCCGCCGGCGCGCGCGGCGCCATAGCTGCGCAGCGCGAGGAATTCGATGGGAATGTCGAGGCCTTCGCGCGCCAGCGCGCGCATCAGATCGGCGGCGAAGACGAAGGCGCCCGAAAGAATCGCGACCGCGATCTCCGGCTTCAGCGCCGCGATCTCCCGGCCAAGTGCCTCCACGCGCGACCGGATCTCATCCTCGGAGAAAAGAACGCTCACCCCGAGGCATCCGCGAACCTGAGCTCGAGATGGCGCGCCGCACCGGGCGGATTGGAAAGGCGCGTCAGGAAATGCACGCTCTCGCCCGGTTTGAGCGTCGTGGCGCTGGGCGTGAAGCTCCAGTGATAGAGCGCGCGCGCGTCATTGCCGGTCAGCGTCACCACCACCTGCGGCACGGCAAGCTCGCGCGCGCTCACATTGACGATATCGCCGCTCACCGACAGCACGACCTGATCGTCTTCGGTCTCGTAGCGCCGGGAGACGCCGGTGAACGCAATTCCGCGCGCATTCACCTTCATGCCGAGCGCCGAATAGAGCGAGGAGGATTGCGGCCAGAGCGACGCGATCTGTTCGCGATAATTCACCGCCGCCCAGCCGATCACGAGAACCGCCGCCACGAGCCCCGCCCAGCCGGCGACGAGCCCCAGCTTGCCGAGCGGCAATTTGAGCGGCGCCTTGCGCGCGGGCTCCTCTTCTTCTTCGAAACGGTCCTCGGCGGCCGGTTTCACATAGGCCGAATGCACCGGCTCGGGCTTGGACTCTTCGGGCTCGCGCGCGATTTCGGCGTCGGCGGCCTCTGGCGGCTGCTGAAACCAGACATGGCCGCATTTGGCGCAACGCACCCGCCGTCCCGCCGGCTGGAAGGCCGCCGCATCGGTCTGATAGCGCGTCGCGCATTGTGGACAAGTGAGAATCATCTCACGCCCTGCCCTTCGAGTCGGAGCAAAATACGCAGAAGCGCGCAAATCCCGCAAGTTTCGACGGATTCACCGGGGAGTCGCGGGCCGGGCTTGTCAGCGCGCCGCGCACGGTTATGTTCGGTCGCCGGATGGTTCGCTTCGAAAATGTCGGTATGCGTTACGGGCCGGGCCCGGAGGTCCTGCGCGATCTGAATTTCGCGCTGGAAGCGGGATCGTTCACCTTCCTCACGGGGCCCTCGGGCGCCGGAAAGACGACGCTCCTGAAACTGATGCTGCTTGCCGAGCCGCCCTCGCGCGGGCTGATCACGCTCTTCGGCAACGATCTGGCGGTGACGAAGAAGCGGGATTTTCCGGCGATAAGGCGGCGCATCGGCGTGGTGTTCCAGGATTTCCGCCTGCTCGATCATCTTTCCGCCTTCGACAATGTGGCGCTGCCGCTGAGGCTCGCCGGCAAGCGCGCCGAGGATTACGCAAGCGACGTGATCGAGCTTCTCACCTGGGTCGGGCTCGGCGACCGGCTGGAGGCGCGTCCGCCCACGCTTTCCGGCGGCGAGCAGCAGCGTGTGGCGATTGCGCGCGCGGTGGTGGCACGGCCCGACCTGCTTCTCGCCGACGAGCCGACGGGCAATGTCGATTCCGATATCGCCCAGCGGCTGATAAGGCTGTTCGCCGAGCTCAACCGGCTGGGAACGACAGTGATGATCGCAACCCATGACCGCAGCCTGATCGAATCGACGCGCGCACGCGAAATGCGCCTGGTGGACGGGCGCGTGGTGGAACTCCGGAGCGCACGCGCATGAGCGAGGCGAAGAGCAACGCGAAGAGCGGGCCGAAAACGTCCGGCCGCATCCTGCCGCGCGAAAGGGGTGCTGCCCCGCTCGACGTCGTGATCGCGGTCATGGCGTTTCTGGCGGCGCTGGCGCTCGGCGCATCGCTGCTCGCCAATCGCGCCGCACTTGGATGGCGCGAGGGCCTCGAAGGAAAATTGACCGTGCAGATCCTTCCGCCCGCCCGTGGCGATGCGGCCGCGGCCCTTTCGCGCGAAACCGGCGCCGTTCTCAAAGTGTTGTGGAATACGGACGGAATCGTCCATGCCGGTGCGATCTCGCAACGCGACGAGATCGCGCTCGTCAAGCCCTGGCTGGGCGCCGATGCGCTCGTGAGCGACCTGCCCTTGCCGCAATTGATTGACGCCTCGATCCGCCCGGGTTCGGATGTCGATGTGGCGGCACTGACGGCGCGGGTGAAGGCGGTCGCGCCCGATGCCGTGCTCGACGATCACACGCACTGGATCGGCCGGCTGAAATCGCTCGCCGATACGGTGGTATTCTCGGCTTATGCGATTTTGCTGCTGATCGCGGTCGCCACCGCCGCCGCCGTCACCTTCGCAACGCGCGCCGGCCTTCAGGCGCATCACGAAATCGTCGGACTTCTGCACCAGATGGGCGCGCATTCCGGCTTCATCGCGCGCGCCTTCGAGCGGCATTATGCGTTTTCCGCATTCCTGGCCGCCGCAATAGGCGCGAGCCTTGCCGCGCTCGTGTTCATCGCGGCGGGCGGGCTGGAATTGGTGGGCCTCGAACCCGTGCCGTTCCTGCCGCCCTTGTCGCTTGCGCCGAAAGAACTTCTCTGGCTTGCCACAGTTCCGCTTGCTTCGGGGCTTATCGGTTGGGCAACGGCGAGGCTTTCGGTGCTCGCGGCCTTGCGCGAAATCTACTGAAATCGCGTCACCCTTTTTATAGACTGGCGGGGAAAGGATCGTTCTTGCCCGGCGCGCCTCACAGACACCGCTTTGGCGGCCTGCTGCGTTTCGCGGGTCTGCTTTTGATCGCCTATGCGGTGGGATTCGTCATCTTCGCGGTGACGCTGCCGCGAGCGCCCGCACATCTCGAAAAAGCCGATGGGATCGTGGCGCTGACCGGCGGCGGCGCGCGGCTCGACGCGGCAGTGGCGCTGTTCGAGCACGGCGTGGGCAAGCGCCTTCTCATCAGCGGCGTTCATCCCTCGACCACCAAGAGCGATCTGAGGAGCATCGTCCATGGCGGCCCGAGATTCGATTGCTGCGCCGATCTCGGCTTCCAGGCGGAGAATACGCGCGGCAACGCCACCGAAGCCGCCGGCTGGGCGCGCGCCCATCACTTTCGCAGGCTCGTCGTGGTGACCGCGAGCTACCACATGCCCCGCAGCCTCGCCGAATTCTCCGCCGAAATGCCGGATGTGACGCTCGAACCCTATCCCGTCGAACCCGACGGCATCGACCTCAGGTCGTGGTGGCGCGATCCGCGCGCCTTTGCGCTTCTGCAGGCGGAATACGCCAAATATCTGGCGAGCCTGGTGCTCACCCGCTTCGACCATGCGGGGCGCGACGCCCTTGACCGCGGCGTGGCGCGCGGCGAGGCTCACGACGAATCCTGATATTCCCGCCCATGACGCTTTTGCGTTCGCTTCTCTTCTTCGTCTGGTTCGCGCTGGTTTCCGCCGTTCTCAACATCGGATTCCTGCCCGCGCTGCTTTTGCCGCGCGCGGTCGTGCTCACCGGATGCCGCTGGTGGTGCGGATTGACGCTTTGGGGGCTCAAGATATTTGCCGGCCTCGATTACGAAGTGCGCGGAAAAATACCCGCCCATGGCGCACTCGTGGCCGCCAAGCACATGAGCATGTGGGACACGGTGGCGCTGTTCCGCCTGCTCGATGCGCCAGCCGTCATCCTCAAGCGCGAGCTTTTCTCGATCCCGTTCTATGGCTGGTACGTGAAGAAGATCGGCATGATCGCCATCGACCGCGACGGCAAGGCGTCCGCTTTGCGCGCCATGGCGGCGGCTTCGCGCGAAGCGATGGCCGAAGGGCGCACGCTTCTCATCTTCCCCGAAGGCACGCGCAAGAAGCCGGGCGACGCTGCCGACTACAAGCCGGGCGTGGCCGCACTCTATGGCCAGCTCGAGAAGGAATGCGTGCCCGTGGCGCTCAATTCGGGGCTGTTCTGGACCGGCTTCATCAAGAAGCCGGGAACCATCGTGATCGAGTTCCTGAAGCCCATCGCGCCCGGTCTCAAGAGCCGGGATTTCCTGGCCGCGCTGCAGGACAGCATCGAAACCACGACGGCCGGGCTACTCGCCGCCGGGCGCAGATGACGGTATGCCGCCCCGCTTTGCCCCCAAGATTTGGTAGATTCCGTCATAGAACGTTCTAAGAACATAGCTTGAAATTAACTGTCAGCGCTGTTAATTACCGTGCCCGCGGCATGCGGGCAGGAACGGACGCATGAGCGACATTTCCCGCCAAATCTGGGACATGAAATACCGGCTGAAGGACGCCGGTGGCACGCCCGTCGACCGCGACGTGGCCGATACCTGGGCGCGGGTGGCGCTGGCCGCCGCGTCCGCCGAAGCGCCCGAGGCCCGCCGCGAATGGGCGACGGAATTCGCGGGCGCGCTTGCCGGCCACCGCTTCATTCCGGCGGGACGGATTCTGGCGGGCGCCGGCACCGAGCGCAACGTGACGCTCTTCAACTGCTTCGTGATGGGCGCGATCGATGACGACATGGGCTCGATCTTCGCCAATCTGCGCGAAGCGGCGCTGACGCTGCAGCAGGGCGGCGGTATCGGCTACGATTTCTCGACGCTGCGTCCCCGCGGCGCTGCGGTGAAGGGCGTGGGCGCGGATGCGTCGGGCCCTGTCTCCTTCATGGAAGTGTGGGATGCGATGTGCCGCACCATCATGAGCGCGGGCTCGCGCCGCGGCGCGATGATGGCGACACTCGCCTGCGATCATCCCGACATCGAAGCCTTCATCGATGCCAAGCGCACGCCCGGGCGGCTGGCGATGTTCAACCTGTCGGTGCTGGCGAGCGACGCCTTCATGGAGGCGGTGAAGAACGACGGCGAGTGGGAGCTGAAATTCGGCGGCAAGATCTACAAGACCCTTCGCGCGCGCGAACTCTGGGATCGCATCATGCGCGCGACCTATGAATATGCCGAGCCGGGCGTGATCTTCATCGATCGCGTCAATGCCGAAAACAATCTCTCCTATTGCGAGACGATCCGGGCGACCAATCCCTGCGGCGAGCAGCCCTTGCCGCCCTATGGCGCGTGTCTGCTGGGCTCGATCAATCTGGCCAAGCTGGTGAAGCATCCTTTCGAGGAAGACGCCGAACTCGATGAAGCGGAATTGCAGCGGCTGGCGCGCATTGCCGTGCGCCTGCTGGACAATGTGATCGACATTTCGCGTTTTCCTCTGCCGGAGCAGCGCGCGGAGGCTTTCGCCAAGCGGCGCATCGGGCTCGGCGTGACGGGCCTGGCCGACGCGCTCATCTTCTGCCGCGCGCGCTATGGCTCGCCGGAAAGTGTCGCGCTGATCGAGCGCTGGCTTTCGAAGCTGTCTTATGCGGCTTATGCGGCCTCGGCCGAAATCGCCAAGGAAAAAGGAGCGTTTCCGCTGTTCGACAAGAACGAATATCTCGCGCGCCCCTTCATCGCCGCGCTGCCGCAGGAGATCCGCGACACGATCGCCGAGCACGGAATCCGCAATGCGCTGCTGACCTCGATCGCGCCGACCGGTACGATCTCGCTGTTCGCGGAGAATGTTTCGAGCGGGATCGAGCCGGTGTTCGCCTATACCTATGGGCGCAAAGTGCTGCTCGCCGACGGCAGCCGCGCGGAGGAAACCGTCACCGATTTCGCCTACCGCGCTTTCCGCGCCCGCTTCGGCGAGGAAGCAGCGCTGCCCGATTATTTCGTCAACGCGCAGACGCTTTCGCCCTCCGATCATCTGGCCGTGCAGGCGGCGGCGCAAAAGCATATCGATTCGTCGATCTCGAAAACCATCAACGTGCCCGTCGATATTTCCTTCGACGCCTTCAAGGACGTTTATCAGAAGGCCTATGAACTCGGCTGCAAGGGCTGCACGACCTACCGGCCCAATCCGGTGACGGGCGCGGTGCTGGAAGTGCCGCGTGCAGCGCCAGCCTCCGTCAGCGAGCCGCTTCTGCCGCTTCCCGTGCCGCCGGCGCCGAGGCGCGAAGGCGGCGTCGTCTATATGACCGCCCCGCTCGACCGGCCCGAAATCCTGCCGGGCGAGACCTACAAGGTGAAATGGCCCGAGACCGATCACGCCTTCTACATCACCATCAACGACATCGTGAAAGACGGGCGCAGGCGCCCCTTCGAGATCTTCATCAACTCGAAGAACATGGAAGCCTATGCCTGGACGCTGGCGCTGACGCGGATGATCTCCGCGGTGTTTAGGCGCGGCGGCGATGTGTCGTTCGTCGTGGACGAATTGAAAGCCGTGTTCGATCCGCGCGGCGGGCAATGGATGAGCGGCCATTACGTGCCCTCGCTGCTGGCGGCCATCGGCGAGGTGATCGAGCGGCATCTGATCGACATCGGATTCATGAACCCGCGCGAGGCGCCCGCCGCCAATGACCGGCGCGCGGTGGCGGTCGCCGCGGAAGGCGCGCCCGCGCGGCTCTGCCCGCGCTGCTCGAGCCCCTCCTACGTGAAGCTCGAAGGGTGCGACACTTGCATCTCCTGCGGCTTCTCGCGATGCGGATAGATTAGCGGTCGCATGAAATATTCGCACCGGTTCTTTCTCTGGGCGCCCGTGGCCGTGCTCGTGGCGCTGCTTTCGGCCGCCGTGATCCACTGGTTCGTCGCGGCCGGCGCCTTCGCGAAATATATCGATCGCGCGAACGGCCATGAGATCGCGCCCGGCGTGACGCTGCATTTCGCCCATCGCCAATTGGCCGGATTTCCGTTCCGCATCGATCTTATTCTCGACGATCTGAAAATCGACATCGCCGCCAGCCGCGGGCCGATGGAATGGCGGAGCGAGCATTTCGCCATGCACACGCTCGATTACGGCCGCGTGCAGGCGATCTTCGAGGCCGCGGGCAAGCAGACGATTTCATGGACGGGTGACGACGGCGCGCGGAAATCGCTGGCCTTCACGCCGGGCCTTTTGCGGGCAAGTTCCATCGACGTGGACGGGCGCCTGTCGCGCTTCGATCTCGAATTGATCGATGCGGCTTCGTCCGAACTCGCCGCCGCGAGCCTGCAATTCCATCTGCGCCGCGATCCCAAAGCCGACTCGCTCGACATCGTGTTGAATGCGGACGATCTGCGCCTTTCGCCAAAACTGAAATCGGCCTTCGGCACAGGCATCAAAAAACTGCGCCTGGAGGCGACGATGCGCCCGGCCACAACGCTGACGCCGCTGCTTTCGGGCAAGCGCGACTGGCGAAGCGCGATGGGCGCGTGGAACGGCGCGTTCGGCATTTCCGGTCTCGACGTGGCGTGGGCCAAGCTGGAGGCCACCGGCTCGGGGCAATTGACGCTCGATTCCGCGCACCGGCCGCGCGGGATTTTGAACCTGAAGATCGCGCATCCCGAAATTCTGGCAACCCAGGTCGAGCGCAATCAGGAGCTCTATGCCGCAATCATGGATTCCGTCCTGAAGCAGCCCGCGGACGCGGCCGCTTCCGTGCGCCTCGCGTTCAAGGACGGTATGGCCTATGTGGGCGACACGCCCGTGGAATTCGTTTCGCCGCTCTACTGATTATTTATCCGGCTTCGCGGGCATGCGGCCGAAATTGGGCGCGGCACTGTCTTGCCCTGCGCTGATGATCGAGCGGCGGATGGCGCGGGTGCGGGTGAAGAGATTGAACAGCGCATCGCCGTCGCCCCAGCGGATCGCGCGTTGCAGCGCGCTCAGATCTTCGTTGAAACGCGCGAGCATTTCGAGCACCGCTTCGCGATTGTTGAGAAACACGTCGCGCCACATGGTGGGATCGGAAGCCGCGATGCGCGTGAAATCGCGGAAGCCGCCGGCCGAATATTTGATGACTTCGCTTTGCGTCACGGTTTCGAGATCGTCGGCCGTGCCCACGATATTGTAGGCGATGAGATGGGGAACATGGCTTGTGATCGCCAGCACCAGATCGTGATGATGCGCATCCATCACATCCACATTGCTGCCCAGCGCCTGCCAGAAGGATTTGAGCTTGTCGACGGCTTCGGCGTCGGTTCCGGTCGGCGGCGTGAGGATGCACCAGCGCCCGTCGAACAATTCGGCGAAGCCCGCCTCGGGGCCCGATTGCTCCGTGCCCGCGATCGGATGCGCCGGCACGAAATGCACGCCTTCGGGCACATGCGGGCCGACATCGCGGATCACCGCCGATTTGACCGAGCCCACATCGGTGACGATGGCGCCTTTCTTGAGGAACGGCGCGATTTCCTTGGCGAGTTCGCCGTAGGTGCCGACGGGCGTGGCGAGCACGACGAGATCGGCGTCTTTCACCACGGGTTCGAGCGAATCGTAGAGCGAATCCGCGAAACCGATTTTTTTCGCCTTCTCCAGCGTCTCCGAGCGGCGCGCATAGCCGGAAATATGGCCCGCCATCTTCCCACGCTTCATCGCATGCGCCATGGAGGAGCCGATGAGCCCCACGCCGATCAGCGCCACTTTGTCGAATATCGGTTTGGCGGCCATCATCGATCCCGCATGAATTCCTGAAGCGCCGCGAGGGCCGCGTGATTGGCGTCTTCGGGGCCCACCGTCAGGCGCAAACAATCCGGCAGGCCGTAATTGGCGACGCCACGCAGGATGATGCCGCGTTTCATGAGATAGGTGTCGGCTTTTTCCGCGGTGTGGGCGCCGCTCGCCGGGAAATGGATCAGCAGGAAATTGGCGACCGAATCGTCGACGCGCAATCCGAGCCTGGCGATATGCTCGGCAAGCCAGGATTTCCATTTCTCGTTATGGGCGATGGAATCCTCGACATGGCGGCGATCCTTGAGCGCCGCGGCGGCCGCGCGCTGCGCGGGCGTCGAAACGTTGAAGGGCCCCCGCACGCGATTGAGCGCATCGGCGACCGCGGCCGGGCAGAACGCCCAGCCCACGCGCAGGCCCGCCAGCCCGTAAATTTTCGAAAACGTCCGCGTCATCACCACATTGTCGAATTGCGAGACCATTTCGATGCCCGCGTCGTAATCGTTGCGCCTTACATATTCCGCATAGGCCGCATCGATCACGAGCAGGCAACCGGGCGGCAATCCGGCGTGCAGCCGGCGCACCTCGTCGCCCGGTAGATAGGTGCCGGTCGGATTGTTCGGATTGGCGAGATAGACCATGCGGGTGCGCGGGGAAACCGCTTCCAGCATCGCATCGACATCGACGCGAAGGTTCTTCTCCGGCACGGACACCGGCACGCCGCTATTGGCGAGCGTGGCGATGCGATAGATGAGGAAAGCATGTTCGCTGAACAGCACCTCGTCGCCGGGCCTGAGATAAACCTCCGCAAGCATGGTGAGCAGCTCGTCCGAGCCGTTGCCGCAGACGATCCGGTCGGCCGAAAGCCCGTGCGTCTCGGCAATGGCCTCACGCAGGATACGCGCGCTGCCTTCGGGATAGATGTCGAGCACGCCGGAGGCGGCCTTGAACGCTTCGACTGCGACGGGGCTCGCGCCCAGCGCGCCCTCATTGGACGACAGCTTGAACACGCGGCCCACGCCGGGCGCATGCGCGCGCCCGCCTATATAGGGCGCGATATCCAGCACGCCGGGTTTGGGCGTCAGCGTCATGACCGCAGTCCAGGGGCTTCCGAGGGGGCGGGTATAGAGGCGGAAGGGCGCGAAATCAAAGCGGCGGCCTGCATGTCTGCGTTGACAGGGACCAGCCTTTGGACCAACAAAGCGCCCCCGCGGGAAACCCCGCGTTTCGGAGGCTGAATTGGCGGAGCTTGGCAGCCCGAAATTCTTGAGGCGTCTGGAGGCGCCCGGCGTCGATCAGGGCCGGGCGATCACCTTCGACCGCCCGCTCGTGCTCGATTGCGGCCGCGAACTCGTGCCGCTGACGATCGCCTACATGACCTATGGCACGCTGAACGCCGCCAAAAACAATGTGGTGCTGGTGTGCCATGCCTTGAGCCTCGACCAGTTCGTGACAGGCCGCCACCCCGTCACCGCAAAGCCCGGCTGGTGGGAAACCATGGTCGGGCCCGGCAAACCCATCGACACGAACCGCTTCTTCGTGATCTGCGCGAATGTCATCGGCGGCTGCATGGGAACGACCGGGCCGGCCTCGGTCGATCCGGCAACGGGCAAGCCCTATGGGCTTTCATTTCCCGTGGTCACGATCCGCGACATGGTGCGGGCACAGGCGATGTTGCTCGATGCGCTCGGCATCGAACAAATCCTCTGCGTCACCGGCGGCTCGATGGGCGGCATGCAGGTGCTGCAATGGGTGGCGTCGTATCCCGAGCGCGTCATCTCCGCACTTCCGATAGCGACGGCCGCGCGGCATTCGGCGCAGAACATCGCCTTCCACGAAGTGGGACGTCAGGCGATCATGGCCGATCCCGATTGGCGCGGCGGAAATTACCAGAACGAAGGCGTGCAGCCCTCGAAGGGGTTGGCGGTGGCGCGCATGGCCGCCCACATCACCTATCTTTCCGAAGCCGCATTGCAGCGGAAATTCGGGCGCTCGCTGCAGAACCGCAACGGGCTTTCCTTTGCGTTCGGGCCGGATTTCCAGATCGAATCCTATCTGCATCACCAGGGCATGACGTTCGTCGACCGCTTCGACGCCAATTCCTATCTCTACATCACCCGCGCCATGGATTATTTCGATCTGGCGGCGGACTATAACGGCGTGCTCGCCGAAGCCTTCATCGGCACCAAGACGCGCTTCGGAATCGTTTCCTTCACCAGCGACTGGCTGTTCCCGACCTCCGAGAACAAGCGCGTCGCCCATGCGCTGAACGCGGCGGCGGCGAATGTCAGCTTCGTCGAGATCGAGACCGACCGCGGCCATGACGCCTTCCTGCTCGACGAGCCCGAACTCTTCGCGGCCGTGCGCGGCTTCCTCAATTCGGCGGCGGCGAGCCGCGGAATCGAATAATGAGCGAACTGCGCCCGGATCTCGCCGCGATCGCGGAGATGATCGGCGAAGGCGCGCGCGTGCTCGATGTCGGCTGCGGCGACGGCGCGCTGCTCGAATATCTTTCCCGCACGAAACGGGTGGACGGGCGCGGGATCGAGCTCTCGCAACAGAACGTCAATGCCTGCGTGGCGCGGGGATTATCGGTCGTGCAGGGCGACGCCGATGCCGATCTGGCCGAATATCCTTCGCATGTCTTCGACGTGGTGATCCTGAGCCAGACCATTCAGGCCACGCGCGCGCCTTCGAAGGTGCTGGCCGATCTCTTGCGCATCGGGCGGCACACCATCGTGTCCTTTCCCAATTTCGGCCATTGGCGCGTGCGGCTTTCGCTTCTCATCGACGGGCGCATGCCGCGCACCCGCGCGCTCGGTTATGACTGGTACGACACGCCCAACATCCATCTCTGCACCATCGCCGATTTCGTGGCGCTGGCGCGAGGCTCGGGCGCCGTCATCGAACGCGCGCTCGCGCTGGGCGGGAAGGGCGCCACGCATCCGATGCGCCCGGATGCGTGGGGACCCAATCTCTTCGCCGAAGGCGCGATCTTCCTCTTGCGCTCCGCCTAGAGCACCATCGCACAATTGATCCGAAAACCGCTTCGCACTTTTCGGATTGCGCTCTAGCTCTTCTTCTCCGGCGGATCAAGCAGCTGCAAGGCATGGTCGTAATAGGCCAGGCCCTGCCGGTAGAGGCCGGCATTGCAGAACTCCAGGCCGCTGCGCTTGTCCTTCTTGGCGGCATCGTAATTGGGCGATTGCTGATTGGCGTCGAGCGCGGCCTGAACCTGCTTGGCCGAATCCAGACAGCCCGACGGGCTCGCATCGTCGGCCGCATTGGCTGGAAGGGCCGCGAGCGTCAGACAGGCGCCGGCGAGCGCGGCAAGACCGGCATATTTCAACTTGTACATGATTGCCTCCTCATCGAACCGGGCGTTCTTGCGCCGGCAAGCGGGAGATAGGTTGCAAGCGTGACGTTTGAAGTGAGGCGGTGTGTGAAGATTCGATCACGCAATCGGGAAAGCGAATGTTAAGCGAAAATTCTCACGGAAAATCGCGGTTGCGATGCGCAATCGACGCCATGCATGGCACCCATGCGCGACATGCGAAGATTCCAACTAGCGCGCGCCGTTCATGACGGCGGCATTCATCCTGAAACTTCCGCAAGCGAGGGCTTTGAATTTTTCGCGACAGCCACCGGCGCCGATGCGTAAAGCGATTTCGACGCCTCCACGACATGCACGCCCGCGAGCCTCGGCCAGAGCGCGCGCCCGATGCGCTCCCAGCTCGCGCCGTCGCGCAACAGCCAGCGTCCGGGCAGCGGCGGAAAGAGCAGCGCCTTGTCCCACCGCTCGGGCGCGAACATCGCTTCGCCCATCAGGCGTGCGAGCTGGCGGCGCGTGAAGGGCCGGCCATGGCCGAAGGGCGAGCGCTCGACCCGCGCCCACAGGCTCGCGCGATTGGGCACGACGACGATCAGCCGCCCGGCCGGTGCCAGCACCCGCCAGATCTGGCGCATCAAGGGACGCGCGGCTTCGGCCGCCTCGATGGCGTGGACCATCAGGATGCGGTCGAACATGGCATCGGGGAAGGGCAGCGCGCTTTCCTCGCCCAGCACGGAGAGCGGCTTTCCGCCCGGCCAGGCCACGACCCCCTGCTGGGAGGGCATCAGCGCGATGACCCGTTCGGCCTCGCCCTGGAAGGGCGTCAGATAGGGCGGCGCGAAGCCATAGCCCAGAATCCGCAAGCCCGGCGCGGTGGGCCACAGCTTCTTGATTCGCCGGGCGATGAGGCGGCGGGTGACCTGCCCGATGGGGGCCTCGTAGAAGGCCGAGAGATCGTGCGCGTCGATCTGCATGACATTGGGGTAAACCGTGTCGCATCCCGGTTCAATGGCAAGACGGCTCTGGCTACGATGGGCGCCTCGACAAGGGTAAAGAAATGGCGAAATTGACGATCGAACTGGTTCCCTGCCTGAAGGACAATTACGCCTATATCGTCTCCGATGCCGGTCAGGGCGTGTGGGCGGTGGTCGATCCGTCCGAATCGGAGCCGGTGATTCGCGCGCTGAGCGAGCGCAAGCTCACCCATATCCTCAACACCCACCATCACCCCGACCACACCGGCGGCAATCTGGCGCTGAAGGCGCGCTACGAGGCCAAGGTCGTGGGGCCGGAGAAGGACGCAGCCCGCATTCCCGGCATCGATGTCGGCGTGTCGGAGGAGAAGCCCTGGATGCTCGGCCGGCACGAGGCGCGCATCCTGGAAATCCCCGCGCACACCAAGGCGCATATCGCCTTCTACTTCGCCGACGACGGCGCGGTCTTCACCGGCGACACGCTCTTCGCCATGGGCTGCGGGCGGCTCTTCGAAGGCACGCCGGAGATGATGTGGGCTTCGCTTTCGAAGCTGATGGCGCTGCCCGATTCCACGCGAGTCTATTGCGGCCACGAATACACGCTCAACAACGGACGCTTCGCGCTCACGCTCGAACCCGGCAATGCCGAATTGCAATCGCGCATGCGCTTCGTCGAAAGCCAGCGCGCGCAAGTGAAGCCGACGATCCCGACCGTGATGGGCCTCGAGAAGCGCACCAATCCGTTCCTCAGGCCCGGCTCGCCCGAGATCCGCAAGAAGCTCGGCATGGAAGCGGCAAACGATGTGGACGTGTTCGCCGAAATCCGCAGGCGCAAGGATTCGTTCTGACGCCTGTGTCATTCGTTAACGCGTGAAAGACGTCCAGCCATCGTGGCGCGCCTGCAACAGTCCGGGCTCGGCGGATGAGCCATTCCCTCTTATACTGCGGCGCATAATGAGAATGGCCTCGCGTATCGAGCGGGCTGTGTTCCGGGCGAGAGGGATTCCATGCGCAATCTGCTTGTCGCGCTATGCGCGACTGTCTCATTTCTTGCGACCGCGGCCTATGCCGATCCGGCCGAGCAGCAACCGCCGCAGCAGCCGCCGCCCGAGCAATCCCAATACCAGCAGAACGTGACAGAGACGGTCTATGTCACCGCGCGCCGGCGCGAGGAAAACTTGCAGGCCGTTCCGCTCAACGTCACCGCCATCAACGGCGATGATTTGCGCGAGCAGCATGTGCAATCCGCACTCGATCTGCAGAACATCGCGCCGACGCTGACGGTGGCGGGCAATCTCGGTTCGCGCGACACCGACGTCTTCACGATCCGCGGCCAAAGCCAGCCATTCGGCGGCGCCGATCCGGGCGTGCAGACCTATTTCGCCCAAGTGCCGTTCAACGCGAGCAGCCAGGCCGCGATGTACGATCTCGATAACGTGCAGGTGCTGAGCGGGCCGCAGGGCACGCTCTTCGGCCGCAACACGACGGGCGGCGCGATCCTCTTCGAGCCCAGGAAACCGACGGACGAATTCGGCGGCTATGTCGACGGCCAGATCGGCAATTACGCGATGCGCGAGCTGACGGCGGCGGTCAACATCCCGCTCGACAATACGTTTGCCGTGCGCATCGCCGGCGACGCCGCGCGCCGCCACGGCTTCACCAAGGATCTGAGCACGGGAAGCGATCTCGACAATCTCGATTACGACGCCTTCCGCGTCGGCGCGAACTGGAAACCGGCGAGCAATTTCGAGAACTACGTCGTCTACGATTATTACCGCAGCTCCAATCACGGCACCGGCGCTTCGCTCACCGGCATCAACACCGTCACCATCGACCAGCTCGCTTCGCAGCTCACGGGCACGGTCTGCACCACGCCGCCCGTGGACCCGACCTGCGGCGCGATCGAGAATTTCGAACTCGGGCTTCAGGGCGCGCTCGCGGCGCAACAGGCGCTCGGGACCCGCAAGACGACCTCGTCGATCGTGCCCGGCTATCGCCGCCAATCCTGGGGCCTCACCGATATCGCACGCTTCGACATCACCGATCATTTCCGCATCCGCAACATCTTCGGCTATCGCAGCGACAAGGAGCGGCCGTCCTTCGATTACGACGGTTCCTTCCTGCCGCTGCTCGACATTCCCAATTCGCGCGCCTGGGAAAGCAATTCCTATCAGGTGACGGACGAATTCCAGCTCCAGGGCGAGAGCGACGACGATGCGGTGCAATGGATCGCGGGCTTCTATCACGAGCTCGATCACCCCAACGGCTATTCGGAGATCGAGCGGCAGACGCTCGGCGGCCCGCAACCTTTCGGCAGCCCGATCTTCGGCTTCGGCTCGGACGAATTCGATTCGCTGAGCAATGGCGGCACGTCGAATGCGGCGTTCGGGCAGGCGAGCTGGAAGGCGACCGATCAGCTCACGCTGACGGGCGGAGCGCGCTACACCTGGGATCACAAGGTGGCCAATGCCAAGATCTGTTTCGTCTATCTGTTGGGCACCGATTGTCCGTTCCCGCTGACGAACGCCTACAAACTGCCGACGCTGAAGGACGATTTCCACGCGCCGACCTGGACGCTGGCGGCAAACTACCAGGTCACGCCCGACACTATGGTCTATGGCACGTGGCGGCGCGGCTATAAGAGCGGCGGCTTCAACAGCGGCGCAGGCATCGCCACCGATTTCGCCGAGTTCAAACCCGAATATCTGACCGATGTCGAAGTGGGCACCAAGAACAACTGGACGATCCTGGGCGTTCCCGGCCGCACCGATTTCGACGCCTATTACGGCTGGTATCGGGACGTGCAGAAGAACGATCTCGTGCAGGTGCTCGAATACAGCGCCGCAGCACCTCCCCCGCTCAATCCGCCGATCTCGGGATCGCTCAACGCGCTTACCTTCAACGCGGCGCGCGCCCATATCGAGGGCGTGGATTTCTCCTCGACCTTCGTGCCGGACGAGAATTTCGAAGTCAGCATCTTCTATTCCTATACCGACGCGCGCTACGACAGGTTCACGCTGCCGCAGCAGATCGCCGTCATCGACGCGCCGGCCAATGTGCAGATGGCCGTCAATCCGCTCGACCACAAGGGCGATCCCTTCGCCTATACGCCGAAGAACAAGCTCGGCTTCACGCCACGCCTGCGCATCGGGCTCGATCCCAGCGTGGGCACGCTCTATCTGAGCGGCACGCTCTATTGGCAGGATGAGGTGTGGTTCACCGATCTCAGCGATATCGAGACGACCTGCAGCGCGTTTTCGCGGCCGGCTTTCGTCGGCGGGCCTTACACCTGTCTTGCGCCGGGCGGCGATGCGCCGAGGCAGAGGAGCTACACGCTCGTCAATCTGCGCGCGGATTGGGACAATATGTTCGGCTCGCCCTTCGATGCGGCGGTGTTCGTCAACAACGTGACCGACGAGACCTACCGGGTCGGCGCCAATGCGCTGATCCATCTGACGGGAACGTCGGCGTCGATCTACGGGCCGCCGCGCATGTGGGGGATCGAATTGCGCGCGCGCTTCGGCGCGGATGCGAAATCGGAGTGAGGCTCAGTCGGATTTCTTGTCCTTGTGCGAATCCTTGTCCGAACTGTCCGATACGGCGTCGGCCGCGGTATCGACCACGGCCGCGCCCACATGGACCGTGGTCTTGACGGCGGTGGCCGTCACGTCGACGGCGGTGCTCGCCACATCGACCACGGCGCAGCCGGAAAGCAGCGGGAGGGCCAGGACGGCAAACGCCACGCGCGGGATAAGTCCCATTTCGCTCTCCAGCCTCGGTCTCAAGCCCTATCATATTGCCATGAACGCGGGATAAAGTTTCGTTACAAATGAACGGGGAAACGCCATGAACATCGAAAGCCTGCCCAGCTTCACGCTGGGGCATATGAGCGTGGAAATGACTTCGCTCGCACTCGCCATCGTGCTGGGATTCGTCCATCTTTTCATCGCCGTCCATGTGATCACCAACGAACGCGGCTTCATGTGGAACATGGGCGCGCGCGATACGAGCGAGCCGCTGGCGAGCAAGCTCGCGGGCCGGCTCGACCGCGCCTTCTGGAATTTCCTGGAGACCTTTCCGTTTTTCGCAGCCGCCGTTCTGATGGCGGCGATCCTCGGCCGGCACAGCTGGCAGACGGTGCTGGGCGCCGAGCTCTATATCGCGGGACGGGTGATTTACCTGCCGCTCTATGCGCTCGGCATTCCGTTCATCCGCACGCTGGTGTGGATCGCGGCGACGGCGGGGATCGTTCTGGTGCTGGCGGCGTTGTTTGCGGGCTGAAGCGCAATCCGGAAAAGTGTGAAGCGGTTTTCCGGCAGATTGCGCGCAAATCTAGTGCACGAATTCGAGCGCGACCGCGGAGAAATGCACGATGGCGGCTGCCAGCACGAAGCCGTGCCAGATCGCCTTGTGGAACGGGATGCGCTCGATCACGTAAAAAGCGACGCCCGCCGAATAGATGAGACCGCCCGCGATCAGAAGCCAGAAATCGACCGCCGCCAGCGAGGCCGAAAGCGGCTGCATCACGGTCACGATCATCCAGCCCATGGCGATGTAGAGCACAATGCTCGCGCGCTCGAAGCGGTGCGGGAAGACGAGCTTCATCACCACGCCGAAAGTGGCCGTGCACCAGATGAGCGCGAGGATGATGCTGCCGGTGGCGAAACCGAGGCGATTGGCGGCAAAGGGCGTGTAGGTCGCCGCGATCATGATGAAGATGGCGGCGTGATCGAGCCGGCGAAGCACCTGCTTGGCGAAGGGGCGGTGATGCGGCGTGAGGTTGTAGGCGGCCGAGAGCCCGATCATCGCGAGCAGCCCCAGGCAATAGACCGACACGCTCACGATCACGCTTGCGCTCGCGTCGGTCACGCTGGCGATGAGCCACGACGTCGCGTTGATCGCGAACAATATTCCGATCACATGGATCACCGCATCGGCGCGATGCTCGATCGTCGAATAGATACGGGCGGCTTTTGCGTTCATGGCTGCCATCATATTGCATATAAGATGTATAAGCCGTGAATGGGCGTTTCGCCGCAATCAAGAATGGGTGAGCGCGCGCAACCGTTTCTCGCTTGGTAAAAATGCCGCCAACAATCCGATTGCCGGCAGGAATGCGCACACGCGATAGACGAATTCGATGCTCGTATGATCGGCCAGGACGCCGATTGCGGCAGCACCAAGGCCGCCCATGCCGAAGGAAAATCCGAAGAAGAGGCCCGACACCATACCCACGCGCCCCGGGATCAGCTCCTGGCCGTAAACCACGATGGCGGGAAAGGCCGAGGCCAGGATGAGGCCGATAAGGACGGTGAGCGTGGCTGTCCAGAACAGATTGGCGAAAGGCAGGATCAGCGCGAAAGGAAGCGCGCCCAGGACCGAGAACCAGATGAGATATTTGCGCCCGTAACGGTCGCCGATCGGCCCGCCCGTGAAGGTGCCGACCGCCACCGCGGCGAGGAACAGGAACAGATGCAATTGCGCGTCGCGCACCGAGAGGTGGAAATGGTGGATCAGATAGAATGTGTAATAAGACGTGATCGACGCCAGATAGAAGAATTTGGAAAAGATCAGCGCCAGCAGCACGCCCACATAGAGCACCGTGCGCCCATGCGGCAGCGGCATCCGAAGGCTCGCATGATGGCGCGCCTTGAGCCGCTCTAAGCCATGATGCTTGTACCAGCGGCCGACGTTCCACAGCACCGCAATGGAAAGAAGCGCGAGCAGCGAGCACCACGCGATCGCCGAATGGCCGTATTTGAGCACGACGAAAGCCGCGATCAGCGGGCCGACCGCGCCGCCGATATTGCCGCCGACCTGGAAGGTGGCCTGCCCGAAGCCGTGGCGCGCACCCGCCGCCATGCGCACCACGCGCGAGGATTCCGGATGAAACACCGACGAGCCCATGCCCACGACGGACGCCGCGATCAGCACCATGGCGTAGCTATTGGCGAGCCCGAGCAGCAGAAGGCCCGTGAGCGTGAAGGCCGCGCCCGCCGGCAGGAGATAGGGGACCGCGCGGCGGTCGCCATAGAGCCCCACCAGCGGCTGGAGCAGCGAGGCCGTCACCTGGAACACCAGCGTGATGAGGCCGATCTGGGTGAAGTTCAGATCGAACATCGTCTTCAGATTGGGATAGATGGAGGGGATGAGCGACTGCATCATGTCGTTCAGCATGTGGCAGAAGCCGACCGCGAAGATCACGGGATAGACCGTGCCTTCCACGGGCCTCTCTTGCGATGCCGCGATGCTGGTCACGCGGGGCCTCCACGAAGCCCGGCGGTGTGCCATTGCGCGCGCCCCGCCGCAACGGACTTTTGCGCAAATCAGATGCGCTTCTTCACCACTCGCGCGCCGAACGCAGATGCGGCGACGGCTCGCCCGCATCGTGCGCGGAAAATTTTTCGGAGGCCCCCTCCCCCCGTGGATAGCGCTTCAGTTTTTGCCGCCTTTCCGCGGATTCTTCACGGCCGAGCACGCCCGGGTTATCCCCGCCGATGCGCTCGATGGTGACGCGCTGGTCGTGGGCCGTGCCGTTCATGCGGGCAAGGGCGGTCGCGATGGTGGCGGCTGAATCCATCAGCCGCGCGATGCTGCGCAGCGCCGCCGCGCGCGCCTCGGGCACGTGATTCTCGCCGCGCGCGATTTCGAGGGCGACGGCGACGGCGTCCTCCGAGGCGGCAAGACGGGCCATGAGAACGCGCGTGGCCTCGGCCAGGGCGGCTTCGCGCGCCCGGGCGGTCATGCTGGGGTCAGTTTCCATGTGTGATGCTCCGTTGGTTCACGGAGCACATTCTACGGCCGGTGGAGAGGGCGGGGATAAGGAATGTGACAAATCCGTGCGGCGGTGGCGGTTCGGCGGGGATAGCGGGGCGACAGCCATACTTTTGTATGGTAATATCGCCATACGATGGCGGACCCGGCCTCGTTCGAATGGGATGACGCGAAGGACCGGATCAACCGGGCGAAACACGGCGTTTCATTCGAGTTGGCGCAACATGGCTTTCTCGATCCGCGTCGCGTGATCGTGCCGGATTTGAGCCACAGCGGACAGGAGCCGCGTTACTTCTGTTTCGGCCGGGTCGAGGGCGGCGTGATGACTGTGCGTTTCACGTATCGCGAAGCCCGAATCCGGATCGGCGCGGGATATTGGCGCAAAGGCAGGAGCATCTGTGAAGAAGAGAACAATTAGATACACGAAAGGCGAGATCGGAAAGACCGGTCCGGCGATGAAGGACTTCCTGCCGCCGCCCGACAAGCTCGTGCTGCGCGAATCGAATGTGAAGGTGACGCTGTCGCTCAGCCAGCGCAGCGTGGATTTCTTCAAGCGCGAGGCGCAAAAGCGCCGCGTTCCCTATCAGCGCATGATCCGCGCCCTGGTGGATGCGTATGCGGAGAGGGAAGATACGGCAGCTTGATCTGTTGTGCCTGTACCTAGAATTGACAGACCGATTTGTTGGTCATGTCGCTTTGGTGAGAACGCGAAGCTCGCCAGCGTCTTCCATCGTCATGTGCAACCAATCGGGGCACATGTCGTAGCCATTGGGCCAGGTGAGCGCGCCATGATCCACATACACGCGCGCGAAATAGGCAGGATCGCGCAGCGGTTGAAGCATTTCGCCGGGTTCGTTCATGAGCGCCGAAAAATCGTGCTCGCCCGCGCTTCCGTCGCCAAAACGGATGCCGAGGCGAAAACCGCCCAGCGATTCGACTTTGACGACCTTATTCAGCATCAAGACCTTGTACCTTCTTCAACGGCGCAGCCGAACGCGCACGAGCCCAATTATCCATCAACTCGGCCTTGTGCGCCAGTGTCCATTCCTTGACG
>Ga0335085_10000985_pt1 | contig 68010 bp, 51 predicted proteins | sample Lox_Sample_45_FD_206712 | JGI IMG/M metagenome (GOLD analysis project Ga0335085, IMG submission 206712) | Soil microbial communities from Loxahatchee National Wildlife Refuge, Florida, United States - Lox_Sample_4.5 | ecosystem: Environmental > Terrestrial > Soil > Wetlands | place: USA... | reverse complement strand
ACAAAAGAGCGCAGTTTCGCGCGATCGGCGGGGCTGAAGCCGGCTGAAGCCCCGCCCTTTCCGAATCCTCGTGAGTCGTCATGTCGCTTCGCGACACCCCGAAGCATGAAAATGCCCGTGAGATCGGTTTATGATCGACTCGGCCTGTGCTGGGTGAAGGCTGCGAGTTCCTGGCGCCGCGAGCCCGCTGGTGAGCCCACCGTTGCCTGACCGAAATTTTCGGAACAGAAATGCGGGCTAACACCTGTCCCCTAGCACCTGACACCTAGCACCTGACACCTGGCACCTACTTTTTATGCGTCTGGCTTATCTCGATTGCTCGTCTGGCGTCAGCGGCGATATGTTCCTGGCCGCGTGTCTCGACGCCGGCCTGGGAGCTGAAGCCCTGCTTGCCGAGCTGGCCAAGCTGCCGCTTGGGGCTTACGAATTCAAGCCCGAACGCGTGCGGCGAGGAGGACTCGCGGGCACGCACATCGAGATCAGCGCTCCAGGGCAGCAGCCTCACCGGCATCTCGCGCCTATCGAGCAGATGATCGAGTCCAGTGCGCTCTCCGCCGTCGTCAAAGAGCGCTCGCGACGCATTTTCCGGCGGCTTGGCGAGGCCGAGGCGCGGCTGCACGATCAGCCGATCGAGAAGGTCCACTTCCATGAAGTGGGCGCCGTGGACGCCATCCTTGATATTGTTGGCGCCTGTATTGCGCTCGAACTGCTCGGCATTGAGGAATTGCGTGCCTCACCTCTGAATGTGGGCTCCGGGCGCGTCACCGCCGCCCACGGGTCGCTGCCCGTCCCGGCCCCGGCCACGGCGGAGCTGCTGCGCGGCATCCCGGTGTATTCGTCGGGGGTGGAGGCCGAGTTGGTTACACCCACCGGCGCGGCGATCGTCTCCACGCTGGCGAGCGGCTTTGGCCCGCTGCCGGCCATGCGCGTAGACCGCATCGGCTACGGCGCCGGCGCCCGCGAACTGCCAGGCCATCCCAACCTGCTGCGTGTTCTCATCGGGGAGCGAACCCCGAGCCCCGAACCCCGCGCGCCGGCTCACAGCGACGCTGTGAGCATTATCGAAACCAGCGTGGATGATATGAGTCCCGAGGTTTATGGGTACCTCGTGGAAAGGGCGCTGGCTGCAGGCGCGCTCGACATCACCTGCTCGCCCGTCGAGATGAAGAAGAACCGGCCGGGACTCGACATCCGGCTGCTCGCAAAGCCCGAGCAGGCCGAAGCTCTGGTCGACCTGGTGTTTTCCGAGACCACCACCCTCGGCCTGCGCATCTCAACGGCCGAACGCCGGGTGCTGGAGCGGGAATCAGTGAGCGTGGCCACGCCCTATGGCAATATTCGCGTGAAGGTGGGACGCCGCAACGGTCGCGTGCTGAACGCCGCTCCGGAGTACGAAGATTGCCGGAAAGCGGCGCTTGAGCACGGCGTACCCCTCAAAGAGGTCATGCAGGCAGCACAGGCAGCCTTTAGAAGAATCGGGTGATCGAGACATCGGGCGATCGGGTCATCGGGTGATTTGTGATTGAGTGATCGGGTGATCGGATCATCGGGTCATCGAGCCATTGAAGGAAGACCGGCCGCGCCATGCCGATAAATTTCGAGGCAGGTCACCTGCTCTTTCAATCACTCAATCGCAAATCACCCGATGGCTCGATGACCCGATTTGCTGTAGCCTACACCTAGACCCACTTGACAAGCCTCGCGCGGTGTGCTACACTTCTTACCCTGGTGACCCGGATTCGGGGTGAGTAACGGTAGCAGGCTCTGCAACCCGAAGCGGCCGGGAAAATTTTTGGGGTATCCTGGAATGTTATTGAAAACAAAGGACCGAAAATGAGAAAAATGAGACAGATGAGAATACCCTGGAATGTATATGAAAATAGGACACTTAGCCCAATCTATCCTGGAATGTATATGAAAAATAAGGTGGTTAGCTGATTTTCGGCCCTGCGATTCGCAGCTCATTTGCCGGTTGATGGTTGTCGATGCACCCGGCCAAAGAAGCCGACCTCCGAGAACCTGCCACCGACAACCGACCACCGATAACCGATGAACACCTTCTATCTCACAACCCCGATTTACTACCCCAACGCCCGCCCGCACGTGGGCTCGGCTTATACCACTATCGTCTGTGACGTGCTGGCTCGTTACAAGCGCATGTGCGGTTATGACGTAGCCTTTCTCACCGGCACCGATGAACACGGCGAAAAGTTGCAGCGTGCGGCGGCGGAGGCGGGTAAGTCACCGCGCGAGTTCGTGGCCGAGAAGCGGCAACTGTTCATCGATCTCTGGAAAAAGCTTGGGATTGATCCCGTGGTGTATCCGTACGAACAAGGCGTCCCCCAGGGAGCGTTGCGCTTCGTCTACACCGATCATCCCGACCACTACAAGGCCGTCAGGCGCATGCTGCTACGCGCGCGGGCGAACAAGATCGACGGGCAGGAGATCATTTATAAGAAGAGGTACGAAGGCCGCTATTGCATCTTCGACGAGATGTACGTTTCCGAAGGCAGCGATCCCATCAATTGCCCGAACTGCGGCAGGCCTACGGAGCTGATCAGCGAAGAGAATTACTTCTTCAGGCTGTCCGCCTATAAGGAACGGCTTCTCGAGCACTACGACAGGCACCCGGACTTTGTGCGGCCCGACTTCCGCATGAACGAAGTGAAGAACTTCGTCAAAGACCTGCGCGATATTTCCATCAGCCGCAAGCGCATCAAGTGGGGCATTCCCTTCCCACTCGATGAAGACCACGAAGATCCCGAACAGGTGTTCTACGTCTGGTACGACGCGCTTGTCTCTTACATGACGGGCATCGGTTATGCCGAAGGCGAGAATGGAAGTGCGACGTTCCAGAAGTACTGGAGAAACAGCCGGGACTCGGGGCTCGGGAATCGGGACTCGGGATTCGGGAAGGACGGCTCTTCTTCAGTGGATTCCCGCCTGCGCGGGAATGACGGAGGTCCGAATGACGGAGGTCCGGACTCCGAACTTGTCCACATGGTCGGGAAGGACATCCTTCGGTTCCATGCCGTCTACTGGCCGGCGTTCATTATGGCCGCGTATCCCGGCCAGCCGGAGATGCTGCCCACTACGGTCTTCGCCCACGGCTGGATTTATTACGAGCAGGACAAGATGTCGAAGTCGAAGGGCAACGTGGTGTACCCCGAGCCCATCATCGACGCGTTCGAATCCTTCGGCGCGCCCGGCAACGACGCGTTGCGGTATTACTTGCTGCGCGAAGCGCCGTTCGGGCAGGACACGAGCTTTTCCTACGAGGGGCTAATCCAGCGCTACAACTCGGACTTGGCGAATGATCTGGGAAATCTGGCGAATCGGACGATAACGCTGTTGCACAGTCGTCTTGGCGGCCGAATCCCGAGGCCTGCGCGGCTCGGGACCGGAGCGAATGACGCTGAGATGGCCGTTCGGTCAGTTGGCGAGACTCTAACTCAGTCCGTCGATAACGGATTTGGCCGCTACAACTTTTCCGGTGGGCTCGAAGAGATTTGGCGGTACGTGGCCGAAGTGAACCGGTACTTCACGGCCGCGCAGCCGTGGGCGATTACCGACGACCATGAGCGGCTCGAAGTCGTCCTCTACCATGCAACGAGAGCCTTACGCAGAGTTGCCGTACTAACCTATCCCGTCTTGCCCGTGGCCGCCCGGAAACTATGGGAGCAACTCGGCGAGCGGACTGGACTTGAGGATGTCCAAATCGGCGATTGGAGTTGGGAGGAGTTTCCGGACGGAGCCGTCGCCGACAAGCCCGAGCCCATCTTCCCGCGCCTCGACAAGGCCAAAGCTCTCGCCAAGCTCGAAGAGTTCGCCGAGGCGGACCGCCAGCGCAGCAAACCGAAAGGAGCAACCATCGTCGTGCCTCAAGAGCCATCAGCCATCAGCAGTCAGCCATCAGCAGAAGGCAGTCGGCAGTCGGCAGTCGGCAGCGCGCAGTCGGCCGTCAGTAGTCAGCCTTCGGCGCCCGTCGAATCCCGAACCCCGACAACCGACAACCGACCACCGACAACCGGCAAGATCACCATCGACGACTTCGCCAAAGTCGAAATGGTGGTGGGCCAGATCATTGCGGCGGAGCCCATTCCGAAAGCGCAGAAGCTGCTGAAGCTGCAGGTGGACATCGGCACGGAAACGCGGCAGGTGTGCGCCGGAATCGCTGAGTTCTATAAGCCGGAAGAAATCGTCGGACAAAAGATCGTGCTGGTGGCCAATCTGGAGCCTAGGAAACTACGCGGCGTGGAATCGAATGGCATGGTGGTGGCAGCGTCAATCGGTCCCGAAGGCCGGCCCGTGCTGGCGACGTTCAAGGAAGACGTGCCGAACGGGACGAGGTTGAAGTAGGTGTCAGGGGTCAGGTGGTAGGTGTCAGGTGTCAGGTGCCAGGCGTAAGGTGTCAGGCCTGCAGATTTGCACGCTGGCGGAGGCTGCGGGTGAGTCCGGCTAACATCCTGCCAACTTCTCCAGACATTTGTAACGCCCGAGCGATCTCAGTTGCTGCCAAGAACGTGAGCTTCTCGGCGATGAGCAGATGGGTTTCCAGTTCCATCAGCGAACCCATGGCCACAGAGAGATGCCGGAGGTAATCACCAAGATGCTCGCGTCCGTGTCCTTCAGCGATGTTGGCCGGGACCGACACCGCGGCTCTTTCGATCTGAGATTTCAGGCCATAGAGTTCTGTCTTTGGAAGCAAGCCAGCCACCTTGTAGCCTTCAACCACAAGCTCCATGGCCTTCTGCCAAACGACGAGTTCACGGTAGCTCTTAATTGGCATGATAATGACACTTGGCACCTAGCACCTGATACCTGGCACCTGACACCTAATACCTATCGGCCCGTTACGACACGTACGTGAATAGGGTCATAAACCCAAAATCCATATGCACCTGCTGGTGGCAATGAAAGAGCGTCAAGCCGGGGTCATCGGCGATGAAGTCGATGTCTACTTCCTGGTAGCCGCCCACCATCACCACGTCCTTCAAGACGCCGGAGGTGGCGAGGCCCGCGTAGCGAGTGAGTTCGAAGCTGTGACGATGAAGATGGATGGGGTGAATATCGTCGCTGGCGTTGCGCATGTGAATGCGGTAGCGCTTGCCTTCTTTCAGATGGAAGTTGGCAGGCACCATGTCGCTGGTCATGGGGTAAGCCGCGCCGTTGATGGTCCAGCGATTGAACCCGTTCTCAGCCGCGTTGTCTTTTTCGAAGAGCATCTCGAAGGTTTCGTCCGGCGGCGGTGCGACGGCGCCGGGCTTGGCAAAACGCGCGTAGCTCCAGCGAAACGGCGGCGGCGCGGTCCATTGCGCCTTCCCTTTGGCGCCCGCGTACTCCACCACAATCCCCATGCCGTGGTGACGATCATCATCCGCCAGATCGCCCATGATCCAAACGCCGGGATGGTTCATTTCCACGATCGCCGAGATGCGCTCTGCCGTCCCAAACCAGAGCACCGGCACGGCCACAGGACGCGGCACGGGATTGCCGTCCAGCGCGACAACCTCAAACGTGTGGCCGGGCAGAGCCATGCTGCGGATCTCCGTAGCGCTGCCGTTGAGAATGTGAAACAGCACGCGCTGGCCCTGCTTCACGCGAATGGGCTCGCCGTGGCCGAGCATGCGGCCGTTGATGGTGAAGGAGTCGTAGCCCACTTCGTAGCCGTGGGGCATACCCTTGGCCAGCGACGCTTTCATCGCCGATTCACCTTTTTCTTGGAGAGAGAGCGCGCGCGTGGCGGGCGAGAGAAAGTCCATCTGCATGTCGCCGCCCTTGCTAAACGTGGGCTGGAATTCTTTGAGCACCAGAAACACTTCGCGGTCGTAGCGGCCCGGGTCGCTCTTTGGCTCGATGTAGACGGCACCCACCTGCCCGCTGTATTGGCCGGCAGCCAGATCGGCGCCCGCCCGGTTGTGCGTGTGGTAGAAGCGCAGTCCGGCGGGCTGAGGTGTGAACGTAATGGCGCGCTTGCCGTGAGCGGGAATGTAGGGCGTACCCTCTTCGGACGCGCCATCAACATCAACGGGAACTTTCTGGCCGTGCCAGTGCAGTTGCTCGGGCGTATCGGTATCGTTGTAAATATCAATGGTCACCGGCCGCCCTTCCTTGAACCGCAGCAAGGGGCCGGGAAACTGGCCGTTGTAAGTGGTGGCGGAAACGATGCGATTGGGCGCGATCTCTACCGCCGAGGCCTGAATGTGAATGGTGTAATCGGCGGTGGCGGCACCGGCTTGTGCACCGCGCGGCCCGGCGTTCGCAGCCACAGCATCGAGGGCAGAGTGCGCGGCCTTCCCGAGATCGAGCGTGGCTGTGACGGCGCCCGCTCCAGCCCAGGTGATAAAGGTTCGACGATCCATTGGGCCTCCCTCAAGGTTCGAGGTTAGCACACAGAATTGATTCATTGGCTCATTGACTCAATGAGTCAATCACCCGATCACCCGATGGCTCGATCACCTGATCACCCGATGACCCGATTCGTTGATTCTCACGCTCATCTCGATGCCGCGCAGTTCAACGGTGACCGCGAAGCCGTCATCGCACGTGCGCAGGAAGCGGGTTTACGCTACGTGCTATTGATTGCCGATCTGACGCGGCCTGAGAGCATGCGAGCCGTAATCGACCTGGTTGAGCGGCATCAGAATTTCTATTGGGCTGCCGGGATCGATCCTCATGAATCGGCCAAAGCGCAGGAAGAGCACTTCCAGACCTTGGCGGAGGCCGCGCAGCACCCCAAGTTTCTCGCCGTGGGTGAGATCGGGCTGGACTATTACCATGACTATCCGCGCGATGATCAAAAGCGCGTGTTTCTACGCCAAATCGAGCTGGCGCGGGAGATCGAGCGGCCGATCATCATTCACTGCCGCGACGCTTGGAGCGATGTGCGCGAGATCCTCCGGCAGCGGCTGCGACCGCATGATGACAATGCCGCCTGCGAGGCCTCGCTCGCCGCGCCCGAATCATCGGACGAACCACGAGCGGGGATTCTCCATTGCTTTACAGGCGCCGTGGAAGACGCGCGCGAGCTCCTGACACTCGGTTTCTACGTCTCGTTCGCGGGCAACATAACATACAAGAAAGCCGAGAATCTGCGCGAGGCGGCGCGTTTGATTCCGCTGCAACGGCTGCTTTCGGAAACGGACTGCCCTTACCTGGCGCCAGTGCCGCATCGGGGCGAGCGCAATGAGCCGGCGCGAGTGCGTGAGGTGACATGTGAGTTGGCGCGTCTCCACGGCTTGCCCGAAGATGTGATGGGGCGGCAACTGGTGGAGAATTTCGCGCGGCTGTTTGAGCTTGGGAAGGGCCTTTAACACGCCCGGGCGCAGTCATTCCCGCGAAGGCGGGAATCCACTTCATTGACGCCTTCTTTTTCCAAGGACTTCTATAATGGATTCCCGCCTTCGCGGGGGATGACTGCGCCTCAAAAGGGGTTCCGCACAGCAAATGACACCAGGACCGATCCAACTCGGGTCTTTCTTCGCCGCGCCATTTATGGGAACATGAGCGCTCCAGGTTAATCTAAGCTTTGCGCGGCAAAGGCGTAGCTGAAAAGCTGGTGGAGAGCGGCGTGGCATCGACGATTGTGACGGTAAAGGACGTATTCGACCTCGTCCGCGGCGACCTGGCGAAAGTTGAGGAGGAGTTCGCCCGTCAGACCGTCTCCAGCGTGCAGCCCATCACTGAGATCGGTCAGTATCTGTATAACGGAGGGGGCAAGCGCCTGCGGCCGGCCCTGCTGCTGCTGGCGGCGAAGCTTTGTGGTTACGAGGGTCCGGCAGCCATCCGCTTGGGCGCGGTGATGGAGATGATCCATACGGCCACGCTCGTGCACGACGACATCCTCGACGAGGCCGAAACGCGGCGCGGGCGCCCATCCACCAATTCCCGGTGGGGTAATCATCGCAGCCTACTGGCGGGCGACTGGCTGTACATGCAGGCCTTCAACATCGCCCTCACGGAGCGCAATTTCCGAATCCTGGATCTGCTCATCGGCCTCACTCAAGTGATGGTGGAAGGCGAGATGGTGCAGCTTACGCTCCTGCGGCGCATCGATGTGACCGAGGACGATTACTTTGACCTGATCTACCGCAAGACGGCAGCCCTCTTCGCCGCCTGCTTCCGTCTGGGTGCGCTGCTGGCCGGAAAGGATGAGGCCGTTGAGACCCACCTCAACTCCTGCGGAACGAACCTGGGGCTGGCGTTTCAGTTGATCGATGATGTTCTGGATCTGGCGTCATCTGAAGAGCGCCTGGGCAAGCCCGTCGGTAACGACTTGCGCGAAGGCAAAGTGACCCTGCCCCTGATTCTGCTGCTGGCGCAGTGCCGGCCGGAGGAACGGCTGAAGGTGGCGCACGTGCTGCAAGACGGCGGCTTCCAGCGAGTCTCGCTGGCGGAGATTCAGGCGCTGGTGGAGCAATACGGTACACTTGAGGCGGCCCGCGTGCGGGCTCGAGACCTGGCACAGCGCGCGGAGCAGGAGCTCGAGGGTTTCCCGGACTCCATCTACCGGGATGCGTTGCGATCCCTCGCCGGCTTCGTCATCGAGCGCCAGTCTTAGCGCTGAGTTGCAGCAAGTCATTGGCCCGCTGTGCTGCGCCCGTGAGATGCGCCCGGAAATTGAAATCAAGCTGGCCTTGCAGGACCCTGCCGCAACGCTCCGCCGGCTTGCGGAGCTTGGTTTTCGGCGCGTCCACCGGCGGAGTTTTGAGCAAAATACCCTCTTCGATTTTCCCGATTCGCGGTTGCGTAGCGCGGACAGTCTTCTGCGCCTGCGCCTCGAGGGAAGGCGCAGCCGGTTGACGTTCAAGGGGCCGCGCCTAAACCACGACCGGTTCAAGGAAAGGCTCGAAATCGAGACTGACGTACGGGACGGGCCGGAGACGGCAAGGATCCTGGTGGCCCTGGGACTTCGCGATGCCTTCCGCTACGAAAAGTTCCGTACCGTTTACCGGCGGCGCGCCGATCCTGACCATGCGGAAGTGGCGTACGACGAAACGCCTATCGGGACCTATCTTGAGCTCGAAGGCCCGAGGCGATGGATTGACGAGACGGCGCGGGCCCTCGGCTTTAGACGCCGCGAGTACATCACGGCAAGCTATGGCCGGCTTTATTTTGATTGGTGCCAGGCGCAGGGCCGGGAGCCCACGAATATGGTCTTCCTGGGGGTTAGCGGCAAAACGAAGGGCGAGTGACTCTTGCCCCTGTTTAGGCTATACTGTGGCTGTGTTACGGTGTCTTGCCTGCCGGGCGTAGTGTGGCCCAGGCGCCGCTTCGAGTAGGTCAACCGCGCAATTCCGTCTCGCAAGGCCGGGAGGTTTTGAATGGAAGGGTTGTTTCAACCGACCCATTTGCTTTTGATCTTAGCGATTGTCCTAATTCTCTTCGGTCCGGGAAAGCTGCCCGATCTTGGAAGGGGGCTCGGCAAGGGCATCCGCGAGTTCAAAGACGCAATGAAGGGCGGCATGACCAACGAATCGAGTAGCTCGACTACCGAGGTGGTGAAGAAGTCGGAGACGGCAGTCACGGCCGAAGCCGCAAAAGAGGAAGAGAAGGTCGGGCAAGCCAAAGGTTGAGAACAAGCAACCAGCATGGCGGCCCTGTTGGAGAGCCTCCGAAATAGTACGACTTGATGGGAGGCGGTTGAGCATTTGGTGCCCAGGAGGTTTGAATTATGGAAGGTTTATTGCGGCCCACCCATCTGCTGTTTATTTTGCTGATCGTCTTGATTATCTTCGGTCCCGGCAAGTTGCCTGATCTCGGCCGGGGCCTCGGAAAGGGCATTCGCGAATTTAAGGATGCCATCAAGGGCGGAGCAGAGCCTGACAGCAGCAAGAAGTCATGATCGCCCGCAGGAGGGTTCTGCGATCTGAGCGGAGCGGAAAATTCCCTCATCAGGTCATGAATGACCCTTACTCCGCGCTTGAGGTCAGGCGTTTTTCGGTTTGCTCGCTTTGAGGCGTTCTCAATAGTCACCATTCCTCGGTAGCTCAATGGTAGAGCATTCGGCTGTTAACCGAAGGGTTCCAGGTTCGAGTCCTGGCCGAGGAGCCAATCCCTTCAATAGCGTAGAAGCGCGACATGCCTGACCCTATTGGGGAGCCCCTGTAGGGACTTTTGCAGGGACCGCGGTTCAACGGGCAGAACAGTAGGTAGTACTGAGGAGCAATTCTGCGGTGAAGCCTCGCCCTTTCCCGCCGCCGTGATTGATGTACGGCAACTTACAAAACTAATCCTTAGCCCCGCCCCGGAGGGACCCGCACCTCGATCCGCGTGCCTTCGTCCGGCTTGGAGTTTATAGACAGTTTGCCGCCGGCCTGCCGCACTCTTTCTTCCATGCTGACTAGGCCGAGCCCTCCCCTTCGCCGGGCAGCTTCCACATCAAAGCCCTTGCCGGCGTCCTGAATCACCATCACGACCTTAGAGCCTTTCCCCTTCAGGGTGATCGAGGCGGTTTTGGCCTGTGAGTGCTTGTGGATGTTCTGCAGCGCCTCTTGCGCGACACGGTAAAAACAAATGGCCACCGCCTCCGGCAGCGATTCCGGCACGTGTTCGGCGGCGAAAGTTACGGCGATTCCGTGGAGTTTGGAAAACGCGGCACACTCGCCTTCCAGAGCCGTCCCCAATCCCAATTGCGACACCGCGGCCGGATGAAGAGTGCTCGAGAGGTCATGCATGGCCTTGGTGGCATCGCTGATCTCGCCGTGGAGGGCTTCGAGTTCTCGCGCCAAGCCCGGATGAGAGGCCTGTCGTACCAATTCTGAAACCTTCAGGTTAATGGCGCCCCACCGCGCGCCGAAGCTGTCATGCAGTTCGCGCGCGATCCTCATGCCCTCCTCTTCCGCCGTAGCCGTCGTCCGGGCCAGAAGCTGGTGAATTCTCTCCTCAGCTTCCCGGCGTGCCGTAATGTCCTCGATCACCAGCAGAATCTTCCGCGACACATCATCCGCCTGTTGGAGCTCACGCGCCCTCAGGAGCATAATCTTGCGCCCGATGACGGGGAAGTCGTGTTGCACCTCGAAGTCCACTACTTCGCTCTTCTCGGGCAGGATCTTCTCCAGCAGTTCGCGCAGGGCGAGGATATTCCATTGCCCGTTCCCCAGCTCCCATAGCAGGCGGCCTTCCGTCTCTTCCCGTTCCACGTTAAAGGTCTTGTAGAACGCGGGGCTGGCCAGGAGCACTTGAAAGTGGGAGTCCAGCACCAGCAGGCATCCGCGCATGGTTTCAACGACGGCCGACGAGTATTGTTTGAGGTCGTGGATGTCCACGAGCACCGCCAGGATGCCCTCCACCCGCTCCTGGACGTTCTCGTAAGGCCGCATGCGCAAGGCGTACCAGTGCCCCTTTTGATCCTGCACCTCCCGTTGCACAGCAACCTTGCGCTCCACAACCTCGGCGGCCATCTGGTCCAGGTCCGCATTGCTTAGATTCGAGCGGATCTGACCGATGGGACGTCCGATGTCCGCGTCAATCAGATTCAGCAACCGCCCTGCCGTCGGCGTGAAGCGGCGAATGGTCCGGTCGTTTCCCAGAATGAAAAGGGGAATCTCGATGGCGTTGAGCACCTTGCCGAGATCGGTGGCGGTTTGGGCCAACTCCGCGTTGCGGTGCTGCAGTTCCTCGTTGACTGTGCTCAGCTCTTCATTGGACGACTGCAACTCCTCCTTGGCAGTTTGCAGCTCCTCGTTCGTACTCTGGAGCTCCTCGTTGCTCGAGAGGATCTCCTCATTGGCGGCGCGAAGTTCTTCCGCCGCAGCCTCCTGATCTTCCATGAGTGAGCGCAAATGATCCTGCGAGGAGGCGAGTTGCTGCTTCAACCGTTCCGCTTCCGCCGCCTGCGCCTTCTGCCGGGATTTTGGCGCCCCGGTTTTCTGATTCTCGGCGGCTTCCGGGCGCGGGTTCTGGAAGAGCACCAGGAAGTCCGCTCCCTTGGGCGTGCGGCCTGCGACAGGCACCACCTCGAGATCCGTACGATAGAGGTAACCGTTGCGCTTGTAAGGAATGCCTTCCCGGCGGGCGGGCATCCCCTGTTTTTTTGCCTCCTGGATGGCGGAACGGGTTTCCAAGATGAGTTCGGGGCGAACCAGCTTCAGAAGCTCGAAGCTGGCCTCTCCCGCTGCCGGCCGCAGAAAGGGACTGGTGTCGCCTTGAAAGTTCACCACGTGCATGTCCGCATCCACCACCATGCTGGGCGGCGCGTACCGTTCAAGCACAATGCGTTCCACCTCTTGCCGCAGGTCAAAAGTAGGGTTTGGGCGGGGCCGCAAGGGCGCCACCAGAGAGGCTCTCTCGTAATCGCCCAAGTGGAAGTCCGGCGCCGCCGCTGCGGCGGCAGCAAGTTTGGAATAAATGTTCGCTGTGCCGTCTTCGGGCGAAAAGAGATTCGCTGCCGCGGTGGCGCCTTCCGATTTGCCCAGAAGCAGAAAGCCGCTAGGCTTCAAAGCGTAATGGAAGAACCCCAGCACGCGCCGCTGCAAGGCGGGCGTCAAGTAGATCAGCACGTTCCGGCAACTGATGAGGTCCATGCGCGAGAAGGGCGGGTCATGGGTCAGGTCGTGGCGGGCGAAGACGCACATTTCCCGGATGGCTTTGGACACCTGGTAGCCGCCCTCCATCTTCACGAAGAAACGGCGCAAACGCTCAGCCGATAGCCCCTCCACCGAGCTGTCGGTATAGATCCCCGTTCGCGCCTTTTGGACGTTGGCGTCACTGATGTCCGTGCCGAAAATCTGGATTCCTGTTTGCACAGCGGTTTCGCCCAGGTACTCTTGCAAGGTGATGGCGAGGGAATAGACCTCTTCCCCGCTCGAACAGCCCGGCACCCAGATGCGCACGGGCTCACCGGGCCCGAGGCCGTGGACGATGCGAGGAAACAACGTCCTTCGCACAGTTTCATAAACCTCGCGCTCGCGGAAAAAGGAGGTGACGTGGATCAACACATCCTGGAACAAGGCGCGAACCTCGTCGGGGTGCTCCTCCACATACTTCGCGTAGCGGGCCATGCTGTCGCATCGCCGCACCAACATGCGCCGGGATATCCGCCGCTGGATGGTGCGCTGCTTGTAGTGGGTGAAGTCCACTCCCGTGGCGGCGCGCATCAGGCGGAAGATCTTGCGGAGATGGCTATCTTCACCCGGGGGCAGCTCCGCCGATTCCGGCTGTTGGGCGAGTTCCAGGTAGGGGTGGCGGCGCATGCGGGCCAATTCGCGGGCGATCTTGTCGGGCGGCAACACCAAATCCACACAACCGGCCGCCACCGCGCTTTGCGGCATGCCCGGATATTTTGCCGAATCTTCGTCCTGGGCAAACGAAATTCCTCCTTGCGCTTTGATGGCTTGCAAGCCTTTGGTGCCGTCGGAGCCAATGCCCGAGAGAATCACGCCGATGGCCAGGCTTTGCTGGTCTTCCGCCAGAGCGCTGAGGAAGGCGTCAATGGGAGTGTGCCGAATCACCCCGCCGGGCCGGGCGATCAGCCGTAATCGTCCCTTCCGAATCGTCATCTCGGTGTTGGGCGGTATCACGTACACCCAGTTGGGCTCCACCGCCATCCCGTCTTTGACCTGGGAAACCGGCATGGTGGTGTCCCGCTCGAGCAACTGGTTGAGAAGGCTCACGTGCGACGGGTCCATGTGCTGCACCAGCACGAAGGCCATGCCCGTGTCCGGGGGCAAGGCTTTGAGGAAGGAGGTAACAGCCTCCAGCCCTCCCGCCGACGCGCCGATGCCTACAATAGGAAAGGCTTTGGCGGGCGAACGCTCGGGCGGACCGGAAGCTGCAGCGGCTTCCTGCTCCGTCAATTGGCGTGAGCGTTTGCGTTCGCTATTCTTCGGCGCGGGACGTGCGCTCGCTCTTGCCCTCACGCCGCGCGACGCCGCCGCCACGCTGGGTGGATCTTCGGAAAGCTCTTTGGAATCAGCCGATTTCCTTAGAGCCACCGCTTCTCCTCTGGAAGCATTGCCAGGAATCGGACGTGAAGAATTAGACCTGGATCTCTTCTGGGCCATGATGACTCCTCCGGCTCAGGAGGATGGACGTGAGTATATCTGAAAATCAGGTGCAATTGCGGCGAGGCGGAATACTCCCGCCGGGCCCGTTACGCGACCTGACCTCTACGATAAGGGCACAACGCCGTGGGCGATGGCGTAGCGGGTAAGCTCCGCAATGGTTCTCGCCCCAGTGGCTGCCATGATTCGGTACTTGTGAAACTCCACGGTCCGCACCGAGATCCTCAAGATCGCCGCAATCTCCTTGGGGACTTTCCCCTCGGCAACAAGTTGCAGGATTTCTCGCTGCCGCGAGGTGAGCTCTGCCTTGAACTTTTTCTCGCGATTGCCATTATCCATCAGAGTGCTCAGGAGATCGCTAGCCACGAGCGAGGAAATATAGATGCGGCCCTGGATCGCCTCTTGAATGGCCGCTATGATGTCCGCCGGCCCCGATCGTTTGAGAACGTACCCGGAAGCTCCCGCCCGAAAGGCCGCCGCGGCAAACGTGGCATCCTCGTGCATGGTCAGGAAGATGATTTTCGGAGCGCGCGGCATCTTCCGGATCCGCCGCGCCGCGTCGATGCCATTCAAGGAAGGCATGGAAATGTCGGCTACGATAACATCGGGTCGAAGCCGCTCGGCGGCGGGAATCAAGTCCCGGCCGCTCTCAACGGTTCCCACGATTTCAAATTGCGGCTCCAGGATCCGCCGCAACCCTTCGCTGAACATCCGATGATCATCCGCCAGCAGAACCCTCGAGACAGCCTTGGTCATGGCACGCCTCCTGTGTCGGCGCTGCGGGAAGCCTGCAAGTAAGCTGCGGCTTCTCATCGGCATCCACCTTATGATAATCCGCCCTTGTAAACCCTCTTTGGGCCCTGTCCGGCTCAAGCCTGAGGCACCACCTCGGCCGGCTCTCGTGCCTGTGCCGCGCTTAAGTGAATCATCGTGGGAGCCTGGGTTGAAGACATTGGCAGGGGGCTCAGGACCCGCAAAAAACGCGGGCTTGAGGCGATCCGGGGATGTGACTCGCCCTGGGCAGGGCACCGGTCCAATCCTCCGCCGCGCCAGCGGTGAATGGCCTCGGGGGGGCGAATCTGAACCCTCTGAAGTGTGACGAGGGTCACTGACAGGGGTCGGCAAGGAACGGAAGAATAGTCGCAATCGACGAGTCTCTTCTTACGATCCACGGCATCGGGGTGCCAAAGCGATTACTCGATCCCGGCCATCGGCAGGTTCTTCAGGGGTATCCGTGCATCTCTCGTATGAAGTAACGCCTCTCTTTCGGGTCTGCCTAAGCAAATTTCAGGAAAAAAGACAACCCGAAACTAGAAAATCCCCGAGTAGACAAGCGACCGACCAGGCAATAAGCTACGCTTTTCCAGGGTTTTTTTAAGGCAGTTATTACCACCGGTCCACCCTTGGCGCTCTTCTCGTGGTCTCGAGCTCTCGAGAGCCTGGGGTGCAGAGGAATGGCACACTGGGGGTAGCGGTGCGGGATACCCAGAAGGCCGGCTGAGGGCCCGAGGGCATTTCTCCCGATCCCAAGAAAGGGGGGTGAGGGGGGGCCGCTGGATTCCCGCTTCCGCTGGATTGATAACCTCGGATAGCCACCTCCGGCGTCAGAGGGTGTCACACCTTCTGAAGCGGGTCCAAGCGGACTTCGACCGACACCCGCTTTCACCTGACGTCCTTGGGCCCGTTCGGACCTATCGGAGGCGGCCGGGGCGTATATCGGGAGGTAGATATGAACGTGATCAGCCCTTTCTCCGCAGCATCAGGAACGGACATGAGAGTGCCGCACGCCCTGCTTGTTCTTGCGAGTGTGGATGATCGCGAAACGCTCTGCTGGAGCGTTGCCGTGTGCGGGGTGCAACCGGTGCCGTGCTCAACGCTCCAGGAGGCTAAAACTGTGATGGCCTCAGACGCCATCGGCCTTGCTCTCTGTGAGGACCGCCTTTCCGACGGCGACTACACGGACTTTCTTCGCGCGGTGCGCTCTTCCGGAAGGCCGATCCCGGTGGTGGTCTGCTCCCGCCGGCTTGACCTCGGCCTCTATCTGGACGCCATGGAAATGGGAGCGTACGACTTCGTGGTGCGGCCTTACCAGGAGGCCGACTTGGCATGGATTCTGGAAGGCGCGCTCTGGAAAGCCGGGCTTATGCACCTCGGGCGTCCATCGGCCCAGGGCAGCGCCGGCGGTAGGTTTTATGAACACTAAAGTAGCCGACAATTTGCGAGGTCCGCGGCCGAGCGAAGTGTACTGTAGTCATTGCCATCTCGCGACACCAGGCTGGAAAGAAAAGTGCATCCACTGTTCCAAGCCCCTTGCGCCGCTGGCCGGCGGCAGCAAGAGCGCAGCAGCCCCTGAGAATGCGAGTCTTTCGGTGAACGTGACCCAGATTAGGTTTCAGGTTCCCACGCGCTTCACCACTGGGGGCCTGTAGCAGGTTGCGGAAGGACGAGTGTCATTCCAGGCGAGGAATTTCGCCCTACGAAAGGGGGGAATTACGAGACTCCTCGTCGTCTGCGGCTCCTCCCATCGACTTCGCCAGGGAAGCTGAGCAAGGCCGAAGCCCCGGAATGACAGGGTGGGCAGTCTTTTCCGCAACCTGCAGCGAGCAAAAGGAATCAAGTTCGGCAGTTCCGGTGAAGGCACGGCAGGTGGGGCCGCACATCAGAGCCGGAACCGTAGGGGCGCAGCAGGGGAGCGAACGAGCGATTCAACGCCGCTCGCGGCAATGCCCGGGACCGCCGGAATCTTTAAGCCGTTGGCCTTACGGCCCTCCAGCAACCCGGTTCGCCCTAGTGCTGCGCCCAACCGCAAGCCGAGAGAACCGGAATCACCAGAACGCTTTGCCCAATCCACAGAATCAAAGAGCAAGATCATGACTGCAAATGACAGTACAAACATGCTAGCAACCGGAGGCCAGAACGATCGACATGAGGAGATAGCAGTGCGGGCCTATCAGCTCTGGCAAGAGAGGGGCTCGCCCCTCGGGTCACCTGACGAGGATTGGCTCCGGGCGGAGCAAGCACCGCCGATCGCGGCCGGAAGTTGCAAGGGCATAGCAGGTAGAGTGAACGAGCGATTCGACGCCGCCCGCGGTGCTGTCCCAGGGCCGCCGGGATGTTTAGGCCGTTGGCCTTCCGGCCTCTCATCTCCGGTTCCTCGCAGGCTGTGCCCTCCCGCATTCAGCGGGAACGAGATCAGCAGCACGTTTCGCCGACTCCGCCGGCAGGCATGTGGTTGACGCGGATCAGAAACGGGAGCTGCTATTGAAGTGCAGCGAGAAGTCGCTGGGCGTGTGGGCCTAGACTCCCTCCAGGCAGACGCCTTCCGCTGCACTTCAATGGCTTCTCCCTCAAGTTTCCCAAGCCCTTTGTCCTGCGGACGGCTTTTGATGACTTCTACGTTTCTTACAGACCAGGCGACAGTCGGAGGTAAACAGCCTGCCAGATTGGGACTCGCCTGCTCGGACCCGCGACGTAGGCTCTTGGGGCCGGCATCCCTCACGCTGGCTGCTGCCTGGTGATAATCGGCGTTGCGTTGCAGCGTGCAACGCGCGTCGGAACAGTGATATTGACCGCACGAACGCGGGAGAGTTGAGCGACACAACTCAGAGCACACAGCCACTCCGCTCTGCCTCAGGCCCATTGTGTATCCCTCCATTAAACTTGTCGAGGCGCGCCCCGCCTTTTCATCTTGATATCTGCTTTTGAAGCGGCAAAGCCCGGCCAAGCCCAGTCGTCACAACATGAGGTGGAGAGTCCCCAAAAGGTCGGAGTGAGGTACAGAACTGACGATCAATCGCACACACCTGAAGGAGACACACATCATTCAAGCCGAGATCGCGAGTGCTGACTTCCGCGAGCCTGCTTTGAGGGCAACGGGTGTAGGGACTTTTGCAGGAGTGCTATTGAAAAATCCCGCGAAAGAGTGCCAAAACGTGCGCGGTGCCTCTCTCAAGAGAGGCCCATTAAGTCATCATGATCGAGCAGCTTAGGCGACCCGATGAACGCGTTGCTGAGGAACCGTTACACGGACACTTGGGCCTCACTGGGCGCTCTCATCCCAAAGCCCAAAGCTGTACTCTGCATTTCGGCTCATTGGTGCATGCCCCCAAAACGTCTACATCGTTTATCATGCGGTGAGGTCTTGAACGAGATTTCACCGAGCCCGGGGAGATTTCATGCCGCCGATTGCGCTTGCACTTGCTCTGTTCCTTCCGAGTCCTGTTGCCGGTCAACAGGCCACGTCCGCGCCGAGCCCCGAAAAGGTCGCCATTTCCGCCCAGCATTTGACGAAGCGGCCCATCAACGCCATGCAGCAGGGCCAGTTCATTGAGATTCTCTGCAACCTGATTCCTTCCATCATTGCGCAGCAGGTGGTCTCGACCAGCTTTGAGGAAGCGCCGCCTTGTCACGTCGCCTACAAGGCTGAGACTGACGAGCCTCACCGGCCCTGGTACCCGGACGGCGCCGTCGAGGTGGCGAAATATTCGTTCGACACCGCAAATGCCTACAACGGCGCTCGCTCCCAGAAGCTTGAGATCACGGCGCCGCACGCGCGCGCAGGCATTTCGCAGGACGGTTTCTACTTGAAGCAAGGCGTTACCTACAAATTGCACCTTCACATGCGGAGCGACCCTGGAGTGCAAGTGCGCGCCAGCCTGCACGGTGGAGGCGGCGTGATTGCCGGTCCGGTGGAGCTTGGCCGTGCGGGCGAACAGTGGACCGCCGCCGAGGCGGATCTGCGCGCCACTCGCACCATCGACAGTGCCACGCTTACGATCGACTTCGAAGGCCCCGGCGCGCTGTGGCTCGATCGCGTCTACCTGATCGGCTCGGACGCGGTTCTCGGCATCTGGCGTCCCGACGTGATGTCGGCGCTCGCGGCCATGCATCCCGGCGTGATTCGGTTCGGCGGGAGCACCACTGAGGATTACGACTGGGAGGGCGGCGTCGGACCCTGGGATGAGCGCAAGCCCTTCACCACCGTCTGGGGTGGTCTGGAAGAAAACTTCGTGGGCATCGACGAGTTCGTTCAGCTTTGCAAGCACGTGGGCGCGGAGCCGCTCATCTGCGTGCGTTGGACCGGCAAGACGCCCGCGGACGCCGCGGCTGAGGTTGAGTATTGCAACGGCGGACCCGAAACGCATTGGGGCGCGCTGCGCGCCAAGAACGGCCATCGCGAGCCGTACGGCGTGAAGTACTGGCAGATCGGCAATGAGGTAGACGTGACGGCTTACAACACCACCGTGCGCTCGTTCGCCGAGGCCATGAAGGCGGCCGACCCGTCGATTAAGCTGATCTCGTCGTTCCCCACCCCCAGTCTGCTGGCCGCGGCCGGGACTGCGTTTGATTACCTCGCGCCCCACCACTACGAGATTGACGACTTGGCACACGAGAACGAGAGCTTCAAAAACCTGCAAGACTGGATCGCGCAGAACGGCGGCAAGGACATTCGCGTGGCGGTGACGGAATGGAACACCACCGCCGGCGATTGGGGCTTGCGGCGCGGCATGCTGCAGACGCTGGCCAACGGGCTCAGCGTTGCCCGCTACCTCAACTTGCTCCAGCGCTATGCCGACCTGGTGGAGATCGGCAATCGCTCCAACTTCGCCGACAGCTTCGGCTCCGGGTTCGTGGTGACGGGACCGGGCTGGATCTATGAGTCGCCCGCGTATTACGCCCAGAAGTTTTACTCGCGAGCCGCAGGAACCTACCCGTTGCAGGTGGCGAGGGCGCCGCAACAGACCTGGCCGCAGCAGCAACCTGACATCAGCGCCACCCTGAGCGCAGACGGCAAAGAGTTGCGCATCTATTCCGTGAACGCGACACCGCGGGCAATGCCTGTCCACTTCCGCCTCGATGGCTTCCCGGCGCCGGTGGCGCTCGGCGTCGTCTACACCTTGGAAGATCATGAACATGGCCTGACGGCGGAAGTGATGAACAGCCGCGACAACCCTCAGCGCCTGTCGGTGAGCAGCCGGGCGGCGGCGCTCAGCGGCGGGTCGTTTGACTTCTCCTTCAAGCCCTTCACGTTGACGCTGCTCGAACTCAAACTGGCTCGGTGACGAAGGAACCAAGCCATGAGTCTGGCGCCGCGAAATACCGCTTTACAAAACGAGCCTTTTTACCGCCAAAAAGTGGCTTTGTGCAAATTTTACCGACGCTGATTCCAAAAGACTTCTTGGCTTTGTGTAAAATTTACACAAAGCCACCAAGTTGTTGATTGCACATGACTTCTTGGCTTTGGCAGCGACGGCCAAATCTGTAATCGCGTCATTCTAAAAGACCTCTTGGCTTTGGTTAGTATCTTTTTTTCGCGAAGCCTCTGATTAACAGTTGTGTAACCGCCGCCGCCTTTCCCTCCAGCGTGCCATACCCACAATAAGTTGCTGCGGTCGCCCATCCCGAACCTGGACCTCTTCCTGGCTGTCATCCGGCTAACCTAATCGCCTCTCTTTCTCTCACCCGGAAACCGGCTTCCAATTTGTCCACCGATTAAATTCGCATTTCCCTTCCCTGGCGCGCCTGCCATCGCGCAGAGAAATGCGCGCCCGCCTCCCAGACCGCCTTCATCCACTTTTGAGCCTATCACAGACGGGTTCCGATGTCAAGGCTTTAGCGCTTAAGATGTAGGCTAGTTTACGGACGCTTTTGCACGAAACCGTTCACCCGCCGGCCAGGGGGCGCATTCCGACCAATGTCCAAAAGGCGAGGCCGGGTATGCCGTGAAAATCCCTGGAGTTGTGAGTTACAAGAGGGTACCCCTGTTGGAGTACTGTCGCTGCCATCCACGCGTCTTCGGGCGATATCGGCTGCGCTCTGCGGATGAAGCGCACTTCCCCCCGCTTCTTGCTAATCCCATGGCTCGAAGGTACCACCACGCAGGCCGCCATCCGGGATTCGAGGCGCGCAAGCTGTTTTCGCGCCCCACCCGGCACGATACGCCCCCCGGATAGAGCTCGGCCACGGTCATGAACGAGATTGCCAGGGTGTGTCCTTTCACGTGGGGTTCGTAAGCATCAGCCAGAGGGTGGTGCTTGAACAGAAAGGAAAACACGTCGGTATCAAGCAGGAGGGTGCTCACAATTTGGCAAGTTCGCGATCTTCGCACCGGCGGGCGTAAATATCCTCGACGAACTGTTCCAATTTTTCGTCGCTCTTCCACAAATCGGCGCCCTTGCCGAGGATGTCCTCGAGCCTGGTCGGTTTTACGCCTTGCTGCGCCGCGAGCTCTTCAATCGACTTCCGTTCAGAAAAACCGGACTTCCCGCCATTACTCCCCATGCTGCCGCGTTTGGAAAGCGATTTTGCGGAGCCAATCCGGCCGACCTGATGCGAGCCTGCCACAGATCGGCGCTTTCGTCATACTTCTTGGCGTGCAAAGAGGGGTGTTGAAGGTTCGTCAAAAGAAAACGGAGTTGTTTCGCAAAGGCCTTGCGGACCTCAGCCGGCAGGGCGGCGTAGTCCCGATCGGCCTTCTCCGTGAAGCGGAGTCTCACGGACGGAGCTTCTTCGCGCGGCTCCCGGTGCGAGACTCGAGGGCGGCAATCGCTTCCTCGGCCGTCGAGTAGGGGCCATGGGTGCGGCCGTGCTTGAGGTCGTCAAGGCCCTCAGCTAGGTGCCGGTCAATGAGCCTTTTGGGGGTAAAGGTGATCTTGCCGCGCTCCACTCGCGCCTCAAGCAGATCGCCAACGTCCACACCAACCCGCTCGCGGATGCGCTGCGGTATTACGATCTGGAATTTGGTTTTTACAGCAACGATGTCCATCGGCGAGCGACCCTGAAGTGAGTTCAACTGTTAAACTGTACAACTCCATCCCCCCGCTGTCAACTTTCACACGTGAGGTAGGCGCCACCCGCGAACGCCCAAACGCAGTCATTCCCGCGAAAGCGGGAATCCATTCTAGAAGTCCCTGGAAAGAAGTATCAAAGAGGAAGTGGATTCCCGCCTTCGCGGGAATGACTGCGCGTTCCCCTGAGCAAATGACACCCCTACCGAAGAGCCCGAGGAGCCACTGAGTTTGACACATCCCATGGGATGTTACACTCTATAGTGTGTCGATGATACGAAGGATCGTTCTGGATACTTCGGTCGTCGTGACGGGCCTGCGCAGCCGTTTGGGGGCGGCAAACGCTGTTTTGCGCCTGGTGGCGAGCCGGCGCTTACAGATTCTCGCCACACCGCCCCTGTTCCTCGAGTATGAAGAGGTACTCAAGCGCCCCGAACAGCGTTTGGCTCACGGGTTGACCGTCGAGGAGATCGACGAATTCCTCGCCCAATTGGCAGCCTTGATTGAGCCGGTTGACATTCATTTTCAGTGGCGCCCTCAGGGCCGCGATCCAGCCGACGAGATGGTGCTGGAAGCGGCGGTGAACGGTCGGGCTGATGCGCTGGTGACTTACAACGTTGGGGACTTCACCGCGGCAGGTGAGCGGTTCAAGATAGCGGTTGTTAGCCCGGCGGAGCTGCTTCGAAAGGTGAGATCATGAGCAAGGCAACCTATCCTTTGAAGCTCCCTCTCTCCGTCAAGCGGGCCGCCCAACGGCTGGCCAAGGAGGACGGTGTGTCGCTGAACCAGTGGATCGCGGCCGCCGTGGCCGAGAAAGTCGGAGCGGTGGAAACCGCCGCCGAGTTCTTCAAGAGTCGCGCCGGAAGCGCCACCGGAGCGGGACTGATGAGGTTTTTGAAGAACGCTCCCAACGTACCTCCTGATTCTGCGGACCAGCCCCGCTAGCGCATACTTTGATCACCATGCTGGAGCCTTGAGTCCCCTCGCACATCTTCGATGTGCGCCAGCCGGCCGAAACGTGGGTGGGGCGCCTACATCAAACGACGACGTAGGCGCCACCCGCGGCCCTTCGGGCCTCAGAAATGTAGAAACTTCAGGAATAGGGCTTGCCCTACCGCTGGGGACGGCCCGCCGTCCCCTGCAAGTGCCGCCGGGTGGCGCACGGCCCTCACTCGCAACAGCCATCCGCCCACCCGAACGTTTCCTCAAGATGCGCCTGCGGCATACCGATAAGCATTGGGTGAGAGTGTCAGCCGGTGCGGCTGTGTGTTTTTGAGGCTCTCGCTGTTCGCGGCAATCCGCCCCAGGCGCGATTGCCCCAACCGGATTACACCGTAATGTTGGCGGTCCATAGCACGATCGGCGAGACGGAGCTTTACCCAGGAGCCCCGCCGTCGCGCGGGTGTGCGAGGCTTGCCACCGGGCTGCGGCTGATCAGTTTGGTGTTCGCCCTCAGCAGTTTGGCATCACCGGGTCTCGCCCTGAGCGCTCAATTACCGGTCCTCACCACCGTCAAGCAGGTTCTGGAACTGAGCCGCTCGGAGGCGGTGAAGGGCTACCCCGTGCGCCTCAGGAGCGTGGTGACCTACCGCTATGGCGGCTCACCGCCGGACCTTTTCCTGCACGACTCCACGGGCGGAGTTTGGGTTGACCTGCCCCAAGGCGCCTCCGCCTTGCGGCCCGGCGACTTGATCGAGCTCGAAGGGGTTACGGAGCAGCCGGATTTCGCCCCGCAGATCGGCAGCCCGCGTTGGCGCGTGTTGGGAACAACTCCTCTACCTCCGGCGCCCCGAGTAACCTTTGGGCAAATGGCGTCAACCCATGAGGACGGTCAATGGGTTGAGGTCAGAGGCATTGTGCGCACCGCGGCCATCGACCCCGACTCACACAACTTGCTCCTTGATGTCGGCGCCGAAGGCGGGCTGGTTACGGCCCAGATTCCCGACTTCCCATCAGGTGTTCCAGAGCGGCTGATTGATTCCGAGGTTCTCATCCGTGGCAATTGCGGCGCCATCCGCAACGCACTGAACCAGCAAATCGGGCTCATGCTCTACGTGCCGAACCTCCAGCAGATTCGCGTGCTCTCGCCCGCACCATCCGATTCCACGTCCCTGCCGGCGCGCCCCATCGCCGAATTGCAGCGCTTCAGTCTCAATCAGCCGGGCGGCCATCGCGTGCACGTGCGCGGCGTCGTGACGCTTGAGGCGCCGGATGGCTCTGTGTACGTGACCGACTCCACCGGCGGTCTGTACATCCGACGTCAGCAGCAGATGCCCCTGAAGCGGGGAGACCGCGTGGAAGTCTTCGGCTTTCTGGGGGTCGTGGACCGCCATCCCGTTTTGGAGGATTCTGTCTTCCAGGTCGTCGGACCCGGCCCGGTACCCGTTGCGGCCCGGGTCACAGCCGAGCAGGCGCTCCATGGGGAATTTGACTCGGGTTTGGTGAAGATCAAAGGACGATTACTGCACAGCGCACTGACTCCCGATGAGAAAGTCCTGGTGCTGCGTCAGGGGTCCACCGTGTTTAGGGCCACTTCGAAAACTGACTCGCCTGCTCCGGCCCTGGCTTCCCTTCGGGAAGGAACCCTTCTTGAAGTCACGGGCGTCTGCGTGGTGGATACCGACGTCAACGGAACGCCGACCGCCTTCAAGATTCGCTTTGGCACTGCCGGGGATCTCGTGGTCCTTGAAGAGCCGAGCTGGTGGACGGTCAAGCGCGCGCTCGCGCTGGGTGGACTTCTGGGCGTAGCGATTTTGGCAGCCTTGGCTTGGGCGGCGATTCTGCGCCGCCGCGTACAGGCGCAGACGGGGATAATCCGAAGCACACTGGACGCCACCGGCGACGGCATTCTGGTAGTGGATTCGCGCCAAAAGGTTGTAACCGCGAACGACAAGTTTGCTGACATGTGGGCCATTCCTCGCTCATTGATGGATGCTCGCGATGACGACCGTCTGCTTCAGCACATCCTGAAGCAGCTTAAGGAACCCGAAGCCTTTCTGGCCCGGGTACGCGAAATTTACGCCGGCGCCGAAGTCACCAGTGACGAGGTGATCGAGTTTCGCGACGGGCGAATATTCGAGCGCCATTCCGAGCCCCATCGAGTGAACGGAAGATCGGTCGGGCGGGTGTGGGCCTTCCACGATATTACCGAACGGACGCGCGCTCAAAGAGAGTTGCAGCGCGCTAAAGAAACCGCTGACGCGGCTAATCAAGCCAAGACCGCGTTTCTGGCCAACATGAGCCATGAGATCCGGACGCCGATGAATGGCGTTCTTGGCATGACCGAGCTTTGTCTTGATACCCAGCTCACTTCCGAGCAACGGGAATACCTCGGCATGGTGAAAAGTTCGGCCGATGCGCTGCTGGTCGTGATTAACGACATCCTGGATTTTTCCAAGGTCGAAGCTGGAAAGCTGGAATTGGACGTCATCGAATTCAACCTTCGGGACACTTTGGAAGAGAGTGCCCGGAGCCTGGCCGTGCGTGCACATCAAAAAGGGTTGGAGTTAACTTGTGAGGTTGAGCCCGCGGTGCCCGAGATGCTTATCGGTGACCCTGGCCGGCTTCGGCAGGTCTTTGTCAACTTGATCGGCAACGCCATCAAGTTTACACACGCGGGTGAAATTGGGATTCAAGCGGCGATGGACTCCGCGTCGAGTGACCAAATCACGCTGCACTGTGTCGTTCGCGACACCGGTATTGGTATTTCCCGGGAAAAACAACGCCTGATCTTCGAGGCTTTCACTCAGGCGGATGCTTCTACCACTCGCAGGTTCGGCGGCACAGGGCTGGGCCTCACCATATCCTCGCGCCTGGTTGAAATGATGGGGGGACGCCTGTGGGTAGAGAGTGACCTTGGATGCGGTAGCCAGTTTCACTTCAATATTCCCGTTGGCGTGAGCAAACCTCAGATTGAGCGATTCCGGCCCTCCGAATTGATGGGCTTCAAGGGTGTGCCGGTGCTGGTGGCGGATGACAACGCGACCAGCCGGCGCATCCTGAGCGACACGCTGGCAGGATGGGAGATGCGACCCGCAGTCGTTGACAGCGGAGAAGACGCTCTGCAGGCGCTCGAAAGCGTAGCCCGCGCCGGGGCTCCCATTCCCCTGATGCTGTGCGACGCGCATCTGCTCGAATCCGATGATTTCGCTTTGGCGAAGAGGGTGCGGCAGCACCCCGCCCTGGCGGGTACCGCCATTATTCTGCTGACTGGTGCGGGTGAACGATGCGGTGCGCTTGATGGCGGCCCGCAGGGTGCAGCCGCCTTTGTCACAAAGCCTGTGCGGCGGGCGGAACTGCGCGCGGCGATGGCGGCTGTCCTCGAAGCGCAGCTTGTGCGCTCGACAACGCCGACGCCACGATAGACGCGCTACGCCTCGCACATTCTAGCGGCAACACTGCGTCTCAGGTGGGACGGCTTCCACTGGGACCCATGCCATGGCAGGGTCAAGCAACTTGTAGCGCGTTCTGCTGAAGAGGGCGGCGCCCAGCACGGAGCACGGTGCGTTTGCTCGCCTGGGATCGCAACTTCGCTCGCAGTACTTGGCGGGCCTTGTGAAGTTGGGACTTTGAGTTGCTGATCGAGCAGTTCAGCATCTTCGCAATCTCGCGGTGCTTATACCCGTGCACCACGTAGAGCGCGAAGACCGACTGGTAGTTGGACGGCAAACCGGAGATAGCCTGCTCCAGCGTGAGGCGGTCCACACAGTGTCGAAGCCGCGGGTCTGGCGCGCCCGCCCTCACCTCGGATGCCCTTCCGGCACGGCTGTCTTCCGTTTCCCAGGAACGGTTCTTCATGTCGCTCCGGCGCAGGCGGGAAAGGGCCACGTTGGTGGCGAGCCGGTACAACCACGTGGAGAAGGCGGACTCACCGCGAAACATGGATATCTTGCGAAAAAGCAGCAGGAAGACGTCTTGAGTGACGTCCTCGGCGTCGGCAGGGACGCGGAGAATGCGCAATGAGAGCGAGTACACCACTCGCTTGTGCTTTTCAAAGAGCGCCGCGAATGCGCTTTCGTTTCCCGCCTGAGCGCCTGCGATGAGGTCATGCTCCAGACGCACGTCAGTGGCTAGGCTCCCAAGACTGTCATTCATTCATTTGCTCCTGCCTCCACCGGCTCCATGTCAGATTGTCATCCAGCGGGAATCCCAGTCTCCATGGGTGTGCAACGAAGTTGTAAAAAGTTGTCACGGCTGGAGTGTGTGAAAACTCGTGGATTCCGCTCGCGGGTGCAAATACGTAATGGATTCCCGCCGGCGCGGGAATGACGGGTTTGAGTAGAGCCCGTAATCCAACGGCGTCGCCCGCCTCCGTGGGGCTGACATCGTTGGGCCTCGAAGCTTTCTCCAACGCCGTCATTCCCGGCGAAGCGGAAATCCACGGGCGTTACGCAGGCTTTCCAGGACCGGCGTTACAACTTTTTACAAATGCGAGACAACTCGGAATGAGCGCCGGGCGCGTCCAAAGGCTATACTGACTGGGCAAGAGGACATTTTCGTGACCTGGGCTCTCCTGAGACGACGCAAGGACCTTCCTCTCTCCCACGTGCGCCTCATCGCGCTGGCGCTGCTGGCGGTGCTCCTGCCCGCCGTTGTTCTCCTGGTGTTTCAGTACCGGTCGCTTTCTGCCGTGGAACATGAAACCCGGATCGCCGTGCAGGAAAGTCTGCGCGAGGCGGCCGAGGGCGTGGCCTGGAGTGTGCAAGGCGACATGGAGCGCGTGGCGGAAGAGGTTTTGCTCCCGGTGCCACCCAGGTTTTTCGTGCAGAAGCAGGCGCCCTGGACGCAGCCGTTCGCCGAGGATCTGTTCGAGAGGCGTCCGGAAATCAAGCAGATCTTTCTGGTTCTCAACGATCCTAAGTCGGAGTGCGACAGCGTCGCCTACGTTTACGCTCGAGACAAGATGTACCAATTGCCGAAGTCTCGGTGGTGCCAACTTCCCGACATCCAGGAGGCGATTGCGGCGCATGAGAAAGGGGACTTGGTGTTTGGGGCCACTCCCCCAGGAGCGCGAAGCCGCTTTTGCTACTGGCAGGAGGGTACGTTCCCCACCACCGAGGCCGCGTACGTGAGCTACTGCCTCATCGAGCCCGGAAGCGGCCGGGAGGTCGGGTTCGTCGGAATGCGGCTGAACATGGCGGAGGTGCGGCAACACTACCTTCCGCAGTTGGTGTCGAATTTGTCTCACAACCACATGCACGGTCCGGCCGCCGCCGACCTTGTGCTTGAGGTGCTAGACCGGAAAGGCAATCCAATCTTCTCGAGCGCGCCGGGCCTGGCGCACCAGGCGGCGCGCGCCAGTTTGGCGCCCGTTTTTCCGCAGTGGGAGGCGACGGCGGGATTTCGAACCACGGATATTGATGCGCTGGCGCGCGCCAGCTTCGAAAAAGGGGTTTGGTTTACGGCGCTGGTGGCGGCGGTGCTGCTGGCGGGAATCGCCCTGATCGTGCGCGCCGCCGTGCGCGAGCTAAAGCTGGCTGAGGTGAAGCAGACCTTTGTCTCCAACGTTTCGCACGAATTGAAGACACCGCTCGCCCTCATCCGGCTTTTTGCGGAAACCCTCGAGCTGGGGCGCGCCAAGACCAGCGAAAAAGCGCAGGAGTATTACCGCATTATCCATCACGAGAGCCGCCGCCTGTCCCAGTTGATCGACAACATTCTCGATTTCTCGCGCATCGAGGCCGGCAGCCGCGAATACCGCTTCGTGAGTGTGGATCTGGTGGGGGTGGCGCGGGCGGTGGTGGCAAGCTACGAGTACCAGATTCGCGCCGGCGGCTTCGAACTGGTGACTGATTTTGAGCCGGGCGTTCTCCGCGTGCACGCTGATCCGGATGCGATTTCGCAGGCGATCCTGAACCTGCTGAACAATGCCGTGAAGTACTCCGACAAAACGCGGCAGATTACCGTGACGGTGCGGACGGCGGGGTCCATGGCGCTGGTGGAGGTGGCCGACCGCGGCATCGGTATTCCCGTGTCGGAACAGAAGCGCATCTTCGAAAAGTTCTACCGCGTCAGCACCGGCCTGGTCCATGAGACCAAAGGAAGCGGGCTGGGACTGGCCCTGGTCAAACACATCGTGGAGGCGCACCACGGCAGCGTATCGGTAGAAAGCGCTTCCGGCAAAGGGAGCCGGTTCACCATCGCGTTACCCGCTCCCGTCGAGCCGCCCGGCGAGTCCGTCGAAATGGAACCCGAAGGAGAACTCGTTGCCCAAGGTATTGATCATCGAGGATGAGCCTGACCTGGTGATGGGTCTGAAGGACAACTTCGAGTACGAAGGCTACCAGGTGTGCGCCGCCTACGACGGCGAAACGGGCGTGGAGTCCGCGTGGCGCGAGAATCCGGACCTGATCCTGCTCGACGTCATGCTTCCCCGCATGAACGGCCTGGACGTGTGCCGCCAGTTGCGCCGCCGGGGGATGGAAACGCCCATCATTATGCTCACCGCCCGGAGCGCGGAAATGGACAAGGTAGTGGGGCTCGAAGTGGGCGCCGACGACTACATCACCAAGCCGTTCGGCCTGCGCGAGGTTCTGGCGCGCGTGCGGGCCGCCTTGCGGCGCTCGCGCGGCCAGGTGACGGATCTGGACTCGTGCGAGTTCGGCGACGTCCGAGTGAACTTCCGCAAGCACCTGGCCACCAAGGCGGGCTCGGCGCTTGACCTCTCACCGCGCGAGTTCGCAATGTTGCACTTCCTCGTGCAACACCGCGAAGAAACTGTGACGCGCGAGCAGTTGCTGGATGAAGTCTGGGGGCTTGACAACTATCCCTTCACCCGCACGGTGGACAACCACATCGCCAAGCTGCGCCAAAAGATCGAGGACTCTCCCTCCGAACCCCGCCACATCATCACGGTCCATCGCGTGGGATACAAGTTCATTTCCTGATTCATCACTCCCGCTCACCAAGCTGGCCTAACTGCGCAGAGATCCACAGCCGAGCTGGGCGATTGCCCGGCACAGAGGATTGCGGGTACTGGCGTCATTCGGTGGGCGGAACCCCTTCCGAGGCGTCGTCATTCCCTGGAAAGCGGAATCCATTGAACGCCTTCATTCCCGCGAAGGCGGGAATCCATTGAACGCCGTCATTCCCGCGAAGGCGGGAATCCACTTCCTTTTTCCAAGCACTCTGCAATGGATTCCCGCTTTCGCGGGAATGAGTGCGTTCGGGGCATTCAAATGGAAAACCCGCACCGCACCGGCTTGCGCATTGTCTGCCTCGTGTGCTATACAAAGAGGCATGCGGGTTTCTGTCGCAACTCGGTCCGGCACCGCCACGCGGCTATCCGCTCTCTGTTTCTGCTGCTGTTGAAGCCTGCATAGCGCTGAGCTTCGTCCTTAAGCTCTTTCTTTCAGTGAAACTCAAATAGGAGGATTTACATGGGCAATTACAAGCATCCCGAGGTTTTGGTGAGCACCGAATGGGTCGCGGAGCATGCGAGCGATCCCAAAGTGCGTCTGGTGGAAGTGGACGTGGATACTACGGCTTACGAAAAGGGTCACATTCAGAACGCCGTGGGCTGGAACTGGACGTCACAGCTCCAGGATAACGTCCGCCGCGATCTGCTGGGCAAGCAGGAATTTGGGCAACTGCTCAGCCAGTCAGGCATCGCTCCGGATACCACGGTGGTGCTCTACGGTGACAACAACAACTGGTTTGCGGCTTACGCCCTTTGGCAACTCAAGTACTTTGGGCACGCCGACGCCCGGCTGATGAACGGAGGCCGCAAGAAGTGGGAGCTTGAGGGCCGTCCTTTCACCACCCTCGTGCTGAATCCTGCGCGGACGCAATACCAGGCGAGTGATCCTGATGAATCCGTGCGGGCGCGCCGCGATCGCGTGTTTCAGGCCCTCGAAGACAGGAAGACCGGCTTGGTGGATGTTCGCTCGGTTGACGAGTTCACGGGCAAGGTGATCGCGCCTCCCGGCATGACGGAGACGGCGCAGCGGGGCGGCCACATTCCAGGCGCTTTGAACGTCCCTTGGGCCAAAGCTGCCAACGAAGACGGCACCTTCAAGTCATACGACGAGCTTGTCCAGCTTTATCAGCGGGTGAGTTCGAGCCCGGAAGTCATTGCCTACTGCCGCATCGGAGAACGCAGCTCCCACACCTGGTTTGTGCTGAAGTATCTGCTCGGCTTCGACAAAGTGCGCAACTACGACGGAAGCTGGACGGAGTGGGGCAACCTGGTGGACGCGCCTATCGCAAAAGGCGAAGAAGCTAAGGGGTTAGCAGGGGCCAGCGCCTAACTCCTGTGGCCTTGCGAAGTCGGTGTTGAAGCTGGTGGATTCCCGCCTTCGCGGGAATGACGGTCTTGGAATCCCATGGCCGTTCGCAGCATGCGCGTTCTGCTCAGCGGACGAGTCCTACGCGCCCATCAATACCGAACCTCCAGGCACGGGCGGGCCCGCCCTGAGCGAAGCGAACGGGATGCCCGTGCCACCTTTGCATGCCCTCTCCTTGACCGGCGCGTTGGGCGAGAGCACAATCTCTGTGTCATGAGAGTTACCTCCGCCCTGCTCGCCAGCTTGCTGTTGATTCCAGCCTCCAGTCTGAAGGTGTTCGGTGCAGCCGCATCGAAACCGGCACCCAAACCCGGCGTCGAACGTCCACCGATCGTCGGCGTCGCCCACATTGGACTCAAGACGGATAACCTCGCCGCCGCGCGCGAATTCTATGGTCATGTGCTCGGTTTCGAGGAGCCCTTCACGCTCGATAAGCCTGGCGGCGGGCTGATGCTGACTTATTTCAAGGTCAACGACCATCAGTACGTCGAAATCTTTCCCGATCTCCAAAGTCCCACCGAAGACCGTCTTTCACATATTGCCTTTGAGACCACGGACGCGGCCCGGTTGCGCAATTATCTCGCCGCGCGCGGCGTGACGGTGCCGGCTGAGGTCAAACCCGGCCGGGATGGCAACTTGAGTTTCATGGTGAAAGACCCCGACGGCCATTCGGTGGAATTCGTCCAGTATCTGCCGGGCTCGCTGCACAGCCACAATTTCGGCAAGTTTCTGCCGGATACTCGCATCTCTCAGCACATCATTCATGTGGGCGTCACCGTCCATGACCGGGCGGCCGCCGACAAGTTCTATAAGGATGTTTTGGACTTCCGCGTGATGTGGTATGGAGGCATGAAGGACGACCGCACCGATTGGGTGGATATGCGGGTCCCGGAGGGCACCGACTGGCTGGAGTACATGCTCAACGTGAACAACCCCTCGCCCAAGACGTTGGGCGTGATGCATCATCTGGCGTTGGGGGTCGATAGCGTTCAGCAGTCCTTCAAAACGGTGACGGAGCGCGGATACAAGGCCGAGCCCCCGAAGATCGGCCGCGACGGCAAATGGCAACTGAATCTCTATGACCCGAATCTGACCCGCGTGGAAACCATGGAATTCAAGCCCGTGCAGACACCCTGCTGCTCGCCGATGATGACGGGACCGTGATCAATGACCGCTGGCGAATCTGTTTCGCGTGGCCCGAGGGATGGTCCGCCGGGTGGCGAAGACATCGCCTTTCATGTCGTCGCCACCAGCGTCCCCTTACTCAAGCGGAATAGCGTCCCTTGTGAGACATCGCATGTAGCCTATTCTTGAACGCTATACTGTGTCTGAAATACATTAGTAAGATTGACTTGACACCTTCCGCCATTCGTGCTACACAGGAGGCGAGCACTTGATTGAGTTGCGGCGGCCCGCAAGATGGAGAAGGCTGTGTTTGGCGATACGAGAAGCATGGGCTGAAACAAGCGGAAGGCCTCCGTCGTTTTGGGGAACCGGGGAATTTTTGAACATCGAAAATGAAGGAGAGTCCCACGATATTGTTGAAAACAAAGGGTCAAATTTTCTATCCCACGATGTTGATGATAAATAAGGGACTTAACTCTTCTATCCCACGATGTTAATGATGGCCAAGGGTTTATGCTGCGTGGCTGCGGACCCTGCGCTGCACGCGCTCGTCGCTCTCGAAAGCGAGTCGTGAATGAAGCCCCGACGCGCCCCGACGCAGAGCGCCTTACTCAGACTCGCCGGTCGTGTTACAGTTGTACGGGGTCCCGCGTGAGGTGTCGTCGGTGCGGATGCCACAAGGGCAACCCGATGGCACTGACAGAAAGTTGCGCTGGCTGTGCAAAACGGTTAATATGCAGTTGACACGAAGCTCAGCTATCCGCGAAAGAGCTGCGTCAACAGGACGGGACTTATGCCTCTATGGGAAAAAAAACCTCGCCCTCCCACACCGGAGGGTTCTAACGGAAGTTTGGATGTGAGCGCAACTGCAAACGCTATTTCAGACCTAGGCCTAAAGCCGGACTTGGCATTTTCTTCGCCGTCCGAGTCCCTTCGAATGGAGAAACGTATGTCCGACACAACCCCACGCCAGACTCCCGCGAACGTCGGGGGCCAGCCAGCCTCCGTGTTAGGCCGGTCGATCGCTCTTAAAGGAGAGCTCACCGGAAAAGAAGATCTCGTGGTGGAAGGCCAATTCGAAGGCACCATTGACGTGGCCGAGCACACCGTCACGGTCGGAGCGCAAGGCCAGGTGAAGTCCGAAATCCGGGCCCGGCACGTGGTGGTGCACGGCTCGGTGACCGGGAAAGTGACGGCGCGCGAAAAAATCGACATTCGACGCACCGGCAACGTCACCGGGGACCTGGTTTCGGCTGGGGTCGCTATCGAGGACGGGGCCTACTTCAAAGGAAGCATCGAGATCCTGCGCGAGGGTCGCACCGAGCCGCTGCGTGAGCCTCTGCGCTCCCAGGCTGTGGCCGCGAAGTAAGGCGTGGGCGGCAGCAAGGTCTGCCGGGACGTGCCTCGTACATAATTAGGCTAGGATTGCGCGTCCCAGCAGCCTGAGGAGCACGAAGAGTTCCGGTGTTTTGAAGGAGGGATTTCCCCCGCTTCCAGCCTTGCCCCATTTTTCTTTGGGCCTATACGCACCTTTGAGCTTAGACGGCACCGAACGATGCTCGTAAGACCCAGCCGCTCAGACTCGCGTGCTGAGCCTAATAGTGCATCCTTTCCGAGTTTTGCCCTGCGCTGGCTCTGGCAATATTTTGAAGACGTTCCGCAGCCGCGGGTGATGGATTGTGGTCCTTTGCACTCGGCCACGGTACAAGCACTGCTTAAACGTTGCGGCAAGCTTTACCGGTGCGATCTGATTTCCGGTTTGGACCAGCGCGAGCCGGTGCTCTGGGATCGCTCGGGCAAGACGCCCGTCTTCCGCACCGAAGCCTTGCTCACCGGAATCCCCGAAGTTCCCCTTGCCTCGCTCTCGGCAATCTTCTGCTGGCATTTGCTTGACCTGGTCCCGCACGACGCAGTTGCCGAAGTCGCGCTGCGCTTTCACGGGCTGCTGGCGCCGGGGGGCGTGTTGTTCTGCATGCTCCGTGAGCCGCGCTTGGAAAAGGGCGCCGATCCGGACTGGCGCATGGAAGGCCTTACCGATTTGGTTAGGGTACGCGAGGGCAGCAAGCCGTTTGATTATCCCGCGCTGAGCAACCGTGAGCTCGACCGCCTCATTCCAACCGGTAGTGTGAAGACGTTTCTTACGCGCTCGGGCTGGCGGGAAGTACTGGCGGTGAAGTGAGGGGGGCACTGAGGCGCGGGGGAATGCTGAAGAGATGTGCGATTGCGGCCTTGCTGATCTTCGCCTTCGCAAGGGCGGACGCCGGCACGGCAACAACTCAAGCGCCCGTTGCGCATTCTCGTCCCACGCTGCTGGTGCCCCCTGAACTCCGGATGTTGGCGGCGCGAGCTGACACCAGGCCCGGTTGGGCTCCGCTCGAGCGCTATGCTGAGTCAGCGCGCGACCGCGAATCGAAGGGCCTCGCCTACCTGGCGCTTGGCTACCGCGAGTATCAGGCGGCAGCCTATGGGCCGGCGTTAGACCACCTGGAGCGCGCTGCCGCCACGGGCTTCTCTCTTGCCGACTTCGCCCAATATTACCGCGCGGCAGCCGCGCAGCAGGCGGGCCAGCCGGATATTGCAGCCCACGCGTTGTCCGAATTCAAGGACCTCTTTCCGAAAAGTGTGCTCGGCATCGACGCCACACGCCTTTTCGCCTTCTGCTTGATCCAGTCAGGACAGCCCGAACAGGCTATTCGCGTGTTGGAGGCCGCGCCTTCCCTGCAGAAGCAGCCGCCGCTCGAATACCTGCTAGGCCAAGCTTACGAGAAGGCCAACAAACTCACCGAAGCCGCGCGCGCTTTGCAGGATGTCTACTACCAGTTCGCCACAGCATCGGAGGCGGCACCGTCCGCAACCTTGCTGAAGTCTATTCAATTGCGTTTGGGAGCGAACTACCCAGCGCCGTCGGAGGAGCTTCGGACTACGCGCGCCGGCGCCTTGGAAAAGGTGGGCCGCCTCGAAGCAGCGCTGGACGAGTATCAATCGCTGCTGAAGGATGATCCTACCGCCGCGTCCTCTTTCGCCTGGCGCTTGGGTCGCGACCGCTGCCTTATCGCTCTCGGGCACACCGGCGAAGCGTTGGCTGATCTTTCCGCCGACGGCTGGCCGGCCGGAGACATCGATGCCGAGCGCATTCTGCTGATGGTGCGGGCTCACTCTCGCGCCCGAGACGAGAGCGCCATGCTGGCGGCGCTTGACCAGATGGCGCGGATTCACCTGGGGTCCTCCGCTTACGCATCCGCTCTCGACTCGGCATCCTTTTTCTTTCTGCGCCAGGTGGATTGGCCGCGAGCCAGTACGTTTGGGAAGACGTTAACAGAGTCATGCCCGAACTCAGAGTTGGCTGAGAAGGCCGAATGGGAAGTGGCATGGGCAGCGTATCTGGCGGGAGATACAGGTGAGGCCCAACGAAGATTTCTGGCCTATGTGGGACACCATCCCTCATCTTTCAGAATTCCGGCGGCGCTTTACTGGCTGGGCCGGCTGGATGAGGCCGAGCATCAACTGGAGGGCGCCGTCTCTGTTTACAAGGTTCTTCGGCAACGCTATTGGAGCAACTACTACTCGTTGCGAGCTGCCGAGCGCGAGCAGAGCCTCGCTGGTCCCCTGGCCGCCCACGCAAAAGCTTCGGACTCGTCGGCGTTGGAAAGCGCTTCCCTGCCGCCTGAGCTTCGCGCCATCGCCGAGCACGCAGGCTCAGCGGCCGATCATAACGATGATCAGGCCCGACTTTGTGGATCGACACCGTCCAATGAGTCCGAGCGCCCCGCCCTGACGCTCGCTGCTCTCAGTCTTACCGACTTGGCTGAACACGACCTTCGCTTGCGGCTGCAGGAAGCAGCGGGCAGCGGCGAAACGGCAGATCTGCGGCTGGCTCTGGCGCGAATCGAACGCGAGCGCCAGGAGTATGAGGCGGCGACGTACCATGCGAAGAGGGTGGTGCCTAATTACGCGAACCTGGATTTCGACGCGTTGCCGGCTGAGATCTGGAGCTTGCTCTACCCTGAGGCATTCTGGGATCTGGTCCGGCGCAACGCATACGCGAACCGCCTTGATCCCTATCTCGTGATGGCGCTCGTCCGGCAGGAATCGGGATTTGACCCCAAGGCAGTCTCGGGGCCTGGTGCCCGTGGGCTCATGCAGTTGTTGCCTCCGACCGCGAGGGAGCTAACGCGGGGGCCGCACGGTAACCGCCGTCATCCCCGCGCAAGCGGCAATCTCTTTGACCCCGGCTATAATCTTCGTGTGGGCTGCAGGTTCTTCAGCGAAATGATCCGCGAATTTAACGGGAGCCTCGAGCAGGCTCTGGCGGCCTATAATGCCGGACCCGACCGCGTGAAGCAGTGGCTGAACGGTCATTCGTTTCCGGAGCCGGCCGCGTTTGTGGAGAGCATTCCCTTTCCGGAAACGCGCACGTACGTGCAGACGGTTCTGCGGGACCAGGTGGTGTACCGGCAATTGATGGCAGGGAAGCCGAGATTCAAAGCGTGCGGTTCGAGGTCTTGACCGGGTGCTGTGAAATCGAAGGCAGGCGTCGGGCACCTTCAAGTTAACGAAAGCAACGTCGTGGCGAGATGTTTTTCCGGCCCGTCACGGCTAATCTGTGCCTCTCTGAACGCTTTTCATCGCATCGGTTTTGATCTTCTGAAGCTCTCTTGAAGCGCGCGTGAAGAAAGTACACACGCTTACCTCGTCGAAAAGGATGGAGTCTTGGCACCGATCTACGAACATCACATTTCGCATAAGGCCACGCAGTTTACGGAATCCGTAATCCGCGAAATGACGCGGCTGGCGCTGGAGCACGGCGCCATGAATCTGGCGCAAGGCTTTCCGGATTTCGGCGCCCCTGCCGAGGTGAAGGAAGCCGCTCAGCGAGCCATCGCCGCCGACATCAATCAATACGCCATCACCTGGGGTGCGCGCGAATTCCGGCGAGCGATCGCTGACCGTTTCGAGCACGACACGGGCCTCGCGATCGATCCGGAGCGCGAGATTACCGTGACCTGTGGCGCCACCGAGGCGATGATCGCGTCGCTTCTGGCCGTCGTCGACCCCGGCGACGAAGTGGTGGTATTCGAGCCTTTTTATGAAAACTACGGCCCGGACGCCATTATTTGCGGGGCGGTGCCACGGTTCGTTCAGCTAAGGCCGCCTGACTGGAAATTTGATCTCGACGAGTTTCGCTCGGCGATAAACGGCCGGACGCGGGCCGTGATCCTCAATACCCCAAACAACCCCACCGGTAAGGTTTTTTCAAGGGAGGAACTAGGCATTATTGCCGAGGCCGTCTTGGAATCCAGCGCTTATGTCGTAACCGACGAAATCTACCAGTACATGACCTACGATGGCGCCCGTCACGTATCAATGGCTACACTGCCGGGGATGCGTGAGCGAACGATCACGCTCAATGCTCTCTCCAAAACCTACAGCGTGACGGGCTGGCGGGTGGGATATGCGATTGCAGCGCCCGAGGTAAGCAACGCCATTCGGAAGATGCACGACTTCCTGACGGTTGGAGCGGCAGCGCCCCTACAGGAGGCGGGCGTCACTGCCTTGCGGATGCCCGAGGACTACTACGGACGGCTGGCCACAGATTATGAGCGCCGCCGTGACGTTATGCTGGCTTCTCTGAGCGTGGCGGGGTTTGGCTGCCACAAGCCCCGCGGCGCCTATTACATCATGACCGACATCTCGGGCTTCGGGTTCCCGAATGACGTCGAATTCGCGCAATACCTGGTCCGCGAGATCGGCGTGGCGGTCGTGCCTGGCAGCAGCTTCTACAGCGCCGCCGCTGCGGGCAGTCAGCAGGTCCGCTTCTGTTTCTCGAAGACGGACGCCACCCTGGACGAAGCGGCACGCCGACTAGCGAAGCTGGCGGCACGGTGAGTTCACCGTGCGGGCGCCGCTGGCACCTTGAAGAACGGTCAGGGCCGGTATGCCCACCTGTTGGTGCAAGAAGTCTGCCTTGAAGTGACCTGGAGAATGAGCAAGAATTAGGCAGACGGTACAGGACTCGTCGTACGGCGGCCGATCTCAGTTGGCCGAATTCCTTACGCCTTGGTCTTCAACGGCTTGCGAGCTTGCGGGCGCAATCGAGCAGGAAGGCTCGATCCGATTCCACGATCTGTCCCACGAGGTCTTTGAGCTGCAGCAGAAACCTGGCGTCGGATCCTGCTGTGCCGGACGCTTGTGCCATTTCCTCGAGTGTGGCCGGAGGCTTTCCGCCCACTGCGGCGGGCAGAGCCTCATCCTGAGCCGTGTAGAACAGCCGATACAAAGGAACATCTAGCGCCCCAGCGAATCGCTGCAGAGTCTCAATAGACGGTACGGTGTGGCCGTGCTCGACCCTCGAAATATAACCACGCAGCATTCCCGTACGTCTTTCAATGTCACCTTGCGAAAGGCCTTTCTGATCCCGCAAGTGACGAATTCTTTGACCGATTGACATTTTGCCACCCTCCCTTAGCTTTGCCTTAGACCAGTGCTGCTTGTAGTTCATACGTTTCGCGTTCGTTAGACGGATTTCGGGCTTTTCCCCCCTCACCTTCCGCCCGAAGCCCGAGGAAGGGAGTGAGAGTAATATTTACGGCTCGCCAGTGGTCTTAGCCGCGGGCAAGCCGTCCCCCTTCTCACCTCACTCCCATCCTCGACTCTCGACTCCAACACTTGGTAACCTCTGCTACCACTCCCCAGACCCAGCGACCCGGCCTTCCGGTCACGCCGGCCTCTGCGCGCCGTTCGCATGGCCTCGCAAGCTGGTCCTGGATTCTGACGCCACCTCTCCGCCACTCAACTCGAAAGAACGATAAATGGGTCCGAGCCGAAACGCTGAAACTGTTGCCACGGCCCCTGGCTGTAACATTCCTGCCATTTCCTCGAAGTCGTCACACCAGCCTTCTACGGCTCCACTCTCCTTGTTGAGGATCACCAGAAGGCCTGTTTCGGCGACCATAAGATTCCTTCTGCTTCGGCTACGAACGCCCGGTCGTTTCGATCAGTGTTAGGTCTCGCAACATCCTCGCGACGTTGCGGAGCCGCGCTCAATCCGCTAAAATTGGCTTCTTCCCATAAGCCGCTGGCACCTAACCGTGCGTCACCGTCATTCAAGCTACGGCCTCCGGCGAGTGAATGTAATTAGGGCGTGCTGAAAGTTTAGTGAATCTTTTGTGAACGCATCTAAGTCACAGACCGGCAAGCGGTTCTACGAATTTGGTCCTTTCCGTATCGATACCGGTGAAAGGCTTCTTTTTCACCAGCGGACCCCCATTCCCCTTACGCCAAAGGCTTTCGACACACTTCTCGCGCTGGTAGAGAATCCCGGGCACATTCTCGAGAAGGATGAGCTCATGAAGAGGGTCTGGCCGGATACCGTGGTTGAGGAGAATAACCTCACCCAGAACATCTCGGCGTTGCGCAAAGCGTTAGGCAAAAACTCCGGCGAGAACACCTATATCGAGACCATACCCCGGCGGGGCTACAGGTTCGCAGCCGTCGTGCAGGAGAGCTGGGAGGAGGTTTCCCGGGCCGTTGTGCGAGCACCCGAGGCTCCCACGGTCGCCGAGCCTGGCCAGGGCGAGCGGTCACGGCGCAACCTCTGGCTGGCAATCGGCTCGATTCTGGCTTTGCTGGTGCTGCTTGTGGGCGTCTATTTGTTTCGCCGGATGTCCCAAGCCAGGCCCGCCAGCACAAGTGAACCACCAGCCAGCTTCAGCGTGCGACCCCGGCCGTCGGTCGCCGTGCTTGACCTCAGAAGCTTAACCCCCCAGCAGAACACAGGTTGGCTTTCCACAGCGCTGCCTGAGATGCTTACATCGGAACTGGCGGCCGGCGAACAACTTCGTGCCATTCCGGGGGAGAACATCGCTCGCCTGAAATTGAGCCTTCCGCTGGGTGGCCGTGACGGTTTGGCCCCAGACACCTTAGGCAGGATTCGGGCGATTCTGGGTGCAGACTATGTCGTGCTTGGCTCCTATGTTGAGCAGCCTGGCGGGGAGGGCGGCGGGCAGATTCGGCTGGACCTGAGGCTGCAAGAAGCCCGCGCAGGCGAGACACTGACTGCCTTCGCGGAAACAGGAACCGAGGCGGACTTGTTCGGCCTGGTTTCGCGGGCCGGCGCTCGTCTCCGCCAGGCGCTGGGCGTCGCCGGGGTTCCCGGTCGCGAGATTGACGAAGTGCGCGCAGAACTGCCCTCCAGCCCGGAAGTTGCTAAGCTTTACGCGGATGGTCTTGAGAAGCTCCGTGCTTTTGATTCGGTCGGCGCGCGAACCTCGCTCGAAAAGGCGGTGGCCGCTGACCCCCAGTTTCCTTTAGCCCACTCGGTTCTGGCTGTGGCTTTCTCAAAGCTCGGTTATGACGCCCAGGCTCGCGCTGAGGCTGAAAAGGCTTTCAATCTGTCGGGCAATCTGTCGCGCCAAACGCGGTTGGTGGTGGAAGGGCAGTATCGAAGCCTTGCTCACCAATGGGAGAGAGCTCTGACCGTTTATCGCACGTTGTTCAGCCTCTTCCCAGACAACGTTGATTACGGCATCGGCCTTCTGGCTGCCGCGCTAGGAGCGGGCAAGAACGACGAAGTGCAGACAACACTTACCGCGCTTCGCCAGCTTCCGGCACCCATCGGCGAAGATCCCAGAATCGATCTCGCAGAAGCGGATTGGGCCGAGTCCATTTCCGACTTCAAGCGCGAGGAGGTTGCAGCCGTGCGAGCGGAAAACCGGGCGCGTGCGCTGGGAGCAAGCTTTGCGGTGGCGCGAGCCCGGCTGGCCGAAGCGACGGCGCTATGGAGACTGGGCCGGTCGGATCAAGCGCTTACCGCCTTAGCCGAGGCTCAGCGCACCTTTGCAGAGAGTGGCGATCTCGAAGGCGCGGCCTCCGCCCTTGAGGAAACTGCTGACGTGTTGGCTGACCAGGGTAACCTCACCGAAGCGCGGAAAAAATACGAGCAGACGCTGGATATACGCCGCAGGACCGGGGATGACGCCGGCGTCGCCGCTTCGCTAAATGATGTGGCCGGAATGCGATGGCGCCTGGGGGACCCGGAGAGCGCCCGGCAGATGTTTGAGCAAGCTTTGAACGCGTACCGCCAGGTTGGTGACCAGCAAGGAGTGGCGAAGGCGTTGGACAATATCGCCAACGTCGCTTACGACCAGGGCGATCTCGCAACGGCGCGGCGAATGTATGATGACTCTGCCGCCAAGTTTGATGAGATTGGCGACCATGGAGGCAGATCGCATGAACTCATCAATGTTGCACTTGTGCTTTACAACCAAGGCAAGCTGGCTGAAGCTCGCGCCAACTACGAGCAAGCGGTCAAAATTTGCCGCGATCTCGGAACCAAGCGGCAACTGGCGAATGCCCTGGCAGGCCTCGGCGATGTTGTACTCCAAGAGGGCAACCTGGCCCAAGCTCGCGAGCACTACGAACAAGCCCTAGCCCTGCGGCGTGATCTTGGGGAAAAGGGAGACGTTGCCGAGAGTCAGATGGATCTTGCCTCACTGGCGATCGAAGATGCGCGCGCAGCCGACGCTCAAGCGGCACTGCCTGCGGCTATTGAGGAAGTCCACCGGGAAGGGCAACTTGACGACGAAGCCTATGGTCAGGCGGTGCTGGCGAGGGCGCTGTTGGAGCAGGGCAAGGTCACTGAAGCCGACAAGGCCGCCGACCAAGCCGTCTCGCTCGCGGAAAGGAGTCAAGTCCGTGTGATGGGTTTGATCGCGGCGATTACAAAGGCCCGGGTGGATGCTGCTGCCGGCGGTCCAAAAGGCGTTGAGCAAGCTCAACGAATTCTTTCCGACGTGCAGACACAAGCCGGAGAAGCTGGCTTCGTCGATCAGCAGCTTCAGGCTCGATTGGCCGCTGACCAGATTCTGCTCGCCGCCGACCAACCCGACGCAGCGCGTGCCGACCTTCAGAAACTTCGCAAAGAGGCCCGTGAAAAAGGATTTCTACTAATCGCCCAGAAGGCCGAGGTTCTGCTCAAATAGCCGCTCGCGGCACCTCTCGAGATTCATTTCCCCTTCGACAATTCCGCAGCTCTCCGCGAACCAGCAAGAACCGCACCGGAGCCCCTTGGAAGCTTGTACGCTGCCGAGCTTTCGCGCGGCTAGCTGTGCGTCGTCCCGCTTCCGCCGCCTTTTGGCGTGCACGGAACTACGAGGGGGACTGGCATTTTCTTCTTTCCGCCACCGCCTTCGTGCGGTTTAGGAATGTCAGGGTTTATGCCGCCCGGGCAGTTGGGATATGGAGATGCCTTGCCTGGCGACGCGTTCGTCGATCCGCTCGCCAATTGGAATAGGTCACTTTGCGTTTCTGGGTATCCACTCGAGGTCAAAACGTGAACGTGAAGTGATTGAGCTTGAACGGAACTGGCAGACCTCAGATGAGTAACCGGAGCGCCCGTCATCGCCGAGCCCGCACCGAAGACGAACCCTGCCGAAATGATACAGCCAATCGCACAAAACAACAGACTCTGCCTCTTAAACATGGAACGTACCTCCCGTCCACGATAACCGCCGCGCCCCCTTCTGCTCAAGCCAACTAATCGCAGCATTATTCGAGACTATACTACCCATCAACTGAAATTTATATGAACACGCCCGGCCCCGCCAACTCGAGACCGATCTACCTGTACCTTACAATGCTTCGCCTAATTAGCGTATAGCGCGCTAGGCAACCGGTCAAGTGGTTTTTTGTGAGCTGCCGATGAATTTTCTGTTACATCCCGTAGATCCCAATCGGGGGACGTAGGGCGGCTCTTGTGGCCGCCCAGCCCATGGCATCCACAAAGGGTGCCTTGCAAATTGGGCGGCCACAAGGGCCGCCCCTGCATCCCCCTACGTCCACCTACGTCCACGGAAGACTCGGCGCGGCTGCTCTCGAAATGTTATGATCGGCTGCGGAGGATTCGCTGATGCCGGCTGCCCAATTCAGGAATGAAGCTCTCAGTGATTTCAGCAACAACGCGGAGCAGCGCCGCAAAATGGCCGAGGCCATCGAGGAGGTCCGAGGCGAGCTCGGGCGCGAATATCCACTGGTGATCGGTGGCGAGCGCATCAAGACCAGCGACAAGCTGACCTCGTACAACCCCGCGCAGAAGGAACAAGTGGTGGGGACGTTTTCGAAGGCCACGATCGAGCTGGCTGAGCAGGCCATCCGCCAGGCCGACAAGTCCTTCAGGAACTGGAGCCGCACCCCCGCGGTTCACCGGGCGCGATTGCTCACGGAGACCGCGCGAGTCCTGCGCGATCGCAAGTATTACTACGCGGCCTGGATGGTGTTCGAGGTCGGCAAGTCGTGGCCTGAGGCGGATGCCGACGTGGCCGAGGCTATCGATTTTTGCGAGTACTACAGCCGCGAGATGCTGCGCCTTGACCAGCCGCCACCGCTGGTTCCGATGTCGGGCGAGAAGAACTACTTGCGTTACATCCCGCTTGGTGTCGGTGTCGTCATCCCGCCCTGGAATTTCCCTCTGGCCATCACGGTAGGCATGTCCACAGCCTCGATCGTCGCCGGCAACACGGTCGTGCTCAAGCCTTCGAGTGACTCGCCGGCGATCGCCTACAAATTCGTTGAGGCGCTTGAGCAGGCTGGGATGCCGCCTGGCGTGCTGAACTTTTTGCCGGGTGCGGGTTCGGTGATCGGCGATTTCCTGGTGGCCCATCCGCGCACTCGATACGTTGCCTTCACGGGCTCGAAGGACGTGGGTTTGCACATCAATGAATTGGCCGCCAAGCATCAGCCCGGCCAAATCTGGGTGAAAAGGGTAGTGGCGGAGATGGGCGGCAAGGATTCGATCGTCGTCGACAGCGAGACGGATCTGGACGCGGCCGTGGAGGGCGTCGCGGCAGCCGCTTTCGGCTTTCAGGGGCAGAAGTGCTCGGCATGCTCGCGCGCGATCGTGGTGGAGAGAGTCTACGAACCCTTCGTGGCGAAGCTCAAGGCGCGGGTGGAGCAGATCAAGGTTGGGCCGCCGGCTGACCCGGACACGTACATGGGCCCTGTTGTCAACGCCAGCGCCGAAAAATCGATCCTGGATTACATCGAGACAGGTAAGCGGGAAGGCCGGTTGATCACCGGCGGCCGCACGACTTCGACTGCGGGACACTTCATCGCCCCCACCGTGATCGCCGACGTGCCGCCACAGGGAAAAATCGCCCAGGAGGAGATCTTCGGGCCGGTGCTGGCTGTCATCAAGGCAAAAGACTTCGACGAGGCGCTTGAGATCGCGAATAACACCGAATACGGTCTCACGGGCGCCGTCTACACGGACGATCGCGACAAGCTCGAACGGGCCGCAGAGTCGTTCCACGTGGGTAACCTCTATCTCAATCGCAAATGCACAGGAGCCATGGTGGGCGGCCATCCTTTTGGAGGATTCAACATGTCCGGCACGGACTCGAAGGCCGGAGGCCCCGACTATTTGCTGCTGTTTACTCAAGCCAAGACCATCGCCGAAAAGGTTGCGGTGTAGTGGCGGAACACTCCCAGGCGCAGTCATTCCCGCGAAGGCGGGAATCCATTTCTTGACCTTCCTTCCCAAGGAGTTCTGCGATGGATTCCCGCCTTCGCGGGAATGAGTGCGTTCGGGTCGTTCAAATGGCACCCGTAGCGACGATTGACTAAGTTATGGATGGCGAGCAAGATAAATTCTTGTGAGTGCGAGGTTTTGCCTCTCCTCACTTGTCGCTTGACGACCGACTGCTAGGCCTCCGGCCAGAGCATCGCTTGCACCGAACTTGGCACCATGAAACGCCGCAAAGACGACGCATCAACGCCGGTTACCTGGCAGGGACGCCTGAAGGTGGAACTGGCGCGCCTTGAAGCACGCAACCGCCAGACGCGCTGGATCAGTGTGCTCGCGGTGCTCATTCTGGTGTGGGGCGCCGCCAGCCTCTTTGGCCGGAAGAGCTTTTGGCGGCAGGAAGCCATCGAAATCAAGTTTCCCCCTTCGATGCTATTCGTTGTTTTGATCCTGCTCGTCCTTCTCGTCCTGTATCTCGTCCGCCGGGAACTCGAGGTGCGCAGGTTGAACCTGCTGGCGCTTGAGGAACGCGTGGTGGCGGAGACGGAGCGCTCCGAGGGAATGATTGACTCCCTCACCCACGTCTTCAACCGGCGCTTTCTCACCGAGCTGCTGCAAGGTGAGATCTCCCGCGCCGAACGCAACCAGCGGCCGCTGACGCTCGCCATGTGCGACGTCAACCATTTCAAGGAAGTGAATGACCGCTACGGGCACCCGGTGGGAGACGAGGTGCTCACCGAGACCGCCAATATTCTGAAATCCTGTGTGCGAGGCTCGGACTTTGTGGTGCGATACGGCGGCGACGAATTCCTGCTGGTGCTCTCCGAAACGGACGGGTCCGGGGCCAGCGCCGTCCTCGCTCGGGTGCGGGAGAAGATGGCGGAATGGGACCGGCAGCGCCTGCTTGGAATCTCCCTCTCCATCGGTGTCTATGCTCATCGCGCCGGTCAGTCGCCGGACCAGGATATCGCCGCCGTCGACGCCCAAATGTACGCCGAGAAACAGGCGGTTCGTACCACAAGTTCGAGGAAGTAGGTAGGTGTCTGGGGCTGTAGCGGCGGTCTATGACCGCCGCATTTTGCAATCAATCGGTTCGGCGGTCACAGACCGCCGCTACAGCGCACGAACCAGATCTTTTCTTTCATAGCTTTTGAGCTACGGGCTCGCGACTGCAGCAAACTTAAAAGTGTGCAGATTCTGCTCACAGAGCGGCCCCCTTGACTTGCCGCGCCCGTTATCCACAGGCTAAACCCAAGAAAAAACTACTTGAAAATATTCCGTCTCAAATGTTCCACCGGTACCCACTGTCCCATTTCCGCCTGCCAGACTGAAAACGAGGGTCGGGCCGCGCTTGCGCGCAGATTCAGCAGGCTGAGCCGCCTCAGGGAGCTCCGCCATGTCACTTCGCGGATCGTCGAAACGCACCCGGGCTTTAGTGGCTGCCAACTGCGCTGACTCCCGCAAATCAGCCGGTCCCCGTACGCCCCTCGGCCAACGGCACTCGTCCTGGAATACCGTGCAGCACGTGACCATCTCGGTGAGGCTGCGGTGGGGCCAGGGTCCCGGCCACTCGCGGCCCTCGGTGCCCGAGGACGACGCCAAACCGGACCCGCTCTGGATGCATACCATGGTGTCCGTCCATACCACCCGGCCTTCGAGGCTCCCCAGAGTACTCGAAATCGAACGAACGAAGCCGGAATGTCACAGAAGCCAAAGCAGTTCCAAGAATATGTCGGTTCCCGGCGGCCCTGAAACCGTCTCCGTCACGGCTGACCGCGAGGAAACACCGATTGCGGTGCTAGGGCGAACCCGAGCAAGCGAACAAAGCCGGAATGTAATAGAAAAGAAGGTGCTTGCAAAAATATGTCGGAAATTCGACGGTCACCCAATCGAAATCTGCGCGACGTCCGTCATGTCAGAGGTCTCGGGAGGATCTTCCGCACGATCAGAACGGCGTTTACGTCTCGAAAACAACCTCACGAGGTCCAAGAGGTGCGAACGAAGCCGGAATGTGAAAGAAAGCAAGGCGCTTATAAAAACATGTCGAAAACTCTGGGTTGGCCAGGCGCCATCGTCTGGTTACCGCCGTATCGGGGCCAACAAGCCCGCGGTTCGGGCGATACCAACGCAGAATGTCGATTGAGACTTGAGCGGGTAGCCACGGCATGGTTTTGGTGCGGTGGGCTGTCCATCAACCGCGATACGACTCCGCCGGTGGCTTATACCCGGTGGCCTATACATGGTGTCGTGACGGATACAGACTCAGCGGTAGCGGCTTGCTGGTGGCGGCGCGTCGCCGCGACCTCGGCAAAACATTGGTCATGAAAACTGGGAGACGATCAGCACGGCGCCGCCGATCGCGATGACGTCCTCAAGAAGGGCGATGGGAAGGTCTTTGCCGCCGATAGCTCTCACCAGGCGCGACCGGAACTCGTAGCCGCCCAACGTCCCCACGACGGCGCCAACCACACCCGCCACGAGTCCGCCGATCAGTCCTTCGGCCGTGGCGCCCAGGGCGGCGCCGCACAAAGCTCCGCTCAGCACCCGTCCGATGAATCCCGGGGGCGCTTTTCGGCTGGGCGTTTTGGGCAGCTTGTCAGCGATCAGTTCCCCGATGGCAAGCACAGTCAGAATGTACGGTGCGTAGGCAAATCCCAGAAAGGCGAGCCAGGTGTTTTCCAGATGAACCCTGCCAAGGCGAGCCGCCCAACTGACCGCAGCGAGGGGCGTCATGGAACGAAGGCCGACGAGCACGCCAATCAGTAACGGCAAAACATATGCAGACATCGATTTCCCCTTTCGTCACTCACAAGGTGGCCGCAGGCGCGCCTGCCGATCTTTGCCGCAAACTCTCACTTCGGCCGCGGCGGGTAGTTTACCCCAGATTCGGTATGCTCCGGACAACAGCGCGGAATCTGCTCCGAGACAATTCCTTTGACTTATCCGGCCCTGCCCTGTTAGTTTGACCCGTCATTGGGCAATGGCCGCCGGCCGCTGCTGCGACGCCGCTTGGAGGAACCTATGTTCACTGCAACCGCCAACCTGATTTTGCCCAGCACCACCACGGGATCTTTTCCGCGCCCGCGATGGTACGACGTGAGCATGTGGGGCCGCCCGCTCGATACCTGCATGCTCGACGTGCGCTTCCGCGAGAAGTTTCAAGACGGCATGGCCGTGCTGATCAGCGATCAGGAGCGCGCCGGGCTTGACGTTCTGACGCACGGGGACTTGCATGTGGATGAAGACTTGGCCGGCCGCGCCTGGCACCATTACCCCTTGCAGCGTTGGGCTGGATTCGAAGGCGACTATCTGCAGCCGGAGGAGACAACGGCGCCGTGGCTGCATTATCCGCCGGGCACGCTGCTGAACGAAATCTACACGGGCTGGCGCTGGCCGCATGTGGTGGACAAGATCGAGCATCGGCCGCTCGACTACCCGAAGCTGTGGCGCCTGGCTCAAGGGAAGACGCGCAAGCCCATCAAGTTTGGCACCTGCTGCTCGCAGGTGATGGCGCTGTTCCTGGACATTCACACGCCGAAATACAAAGACAAGCGCCAGGTGATCTGGGACATGGCCGAGGCCATGAACAAGGAGTTGCTGGCGCTGCGGGCTGGCGGCTGCCGCTGCATCCAGATCGAAGAACCCACCTTTCACTTCATGGCGAACACCTACGGCAAGGACCACGCCGAGGTGAAGTTCATGATTGACGCCTTCAACCGCGAGGTCCAGGGACTCGACGACGTTGAGTTGTGGATTCACACGTGTTGGGGCAATCCCAATATGCAGCGCGTAATGGAGGACACGAGCTACGCCAACTCCATCGAGATTTACCTGGAGCGCTGTCGCGGCGATGTGTGGACCCTTGAGATGAAGGATCGCAATCAGAAGGATCTGGAGCTCTTCGAGCCGTTCTTTTCTAAAGGGCGCGATCCCAAGAAGAAGATCTGCATCGGTGCCGTCAGCCACCGCTCGCTTCAGGCCGACCGGCCGGAAGATGTGGCCGGCGAGATTCGCAAGGCCCTTAAGTACATTCCGGCAGAGCGGCTCATCGTCTCGAGCGATTGCGGTTTCGGCCGCCAGGGCTGCAACCGCGAGATCGCTTTCTATAAGGCTAGCGCCATCGCGCAAGGCTGCAACATCGTGCGGCGCGAACTTGGCGTGACAACCGCCCACGTGCCGGCTGCCGATCCGATGTTGCAGGTTGACGTGGTGCCGGGCCGGGATAATTGACGATTGCCGATTTTCGATTGCCGCTATGCCGATCGAGGAGCGTGTTTCCCATCGCACGGAGCTGCTGGTCTTAAGGCTGATTGTAGGAGGCCGTCGGGGGCGGCGGCGCGTAGTCCCGGCCATACAAGTTCTTGTGCTTGGCGAGTAAATCACCGGACTCGGCCAGGCGAATTTCTCCGAGCGAGAAGGACGCAGGCGAGATTTCTATTTCGTGGGAGAGGCTCTTTAGAGTCTCGGGAAGGCAGCGCTCAGCCCAGACGTTAAGCTGGTAGCGGCCTGGCAGCACGTTGTTGACGGCGAAATCGCCCGTGGCGGACGAAATGGCGTAGTAAGGAGACTGAGTGACGATTACCACCGCGCTCATCTGGGGATGAATGTTGCAAAAGATATAAGAAACCCCAGGCGAATTGAAAGCCACGGCGCGCGTGCTTCCGGCTTCATACAGCCCAAGGTCAAACCGCTTGCCGTCAAACAGCGAGAAGACGTTGTGAAAGAAGGGATCGTCATTGGGGAAGTCGACGACCGCGCCCAGCGGTACTACGAGGATATGAGGAACGAATCTCTTGTTCTTCTGCACCAGCCTGTAACGGGTGGGAGCTGCCGTGCCGGGAATCCTGGGCAACGCCGGGGTTGAGTTCGAGGGATTCAGCCAGATTACGGCATCGGAGCTGTTAGCGGCACGCCCCTTGATGGTCTCGAGAATCACGCGCCCCTTCACATTGACGGTCTGCGCCGCGAGACTGCAGCAGGCAAGCACCAGAACCGCCGGCAACAGCCAACACCTTTCAGTGTGAAGCATACCTTGCACCTTTCATATTCGCCGCCTTCACCGACCAGGGCACGCGCGGGACCTGTACCGGGTTTTCTAAAAGAGGGTCGCAGCGCTCAAACTCACCTGATTGGCCGTGAATATTCCGGGTTGAGGCTCGGCCGTCCGCAGACGGCGATACTCTGCCGAGAACATCAGGTTCGACCGCAAGTGGTAAATGCCGTTCACAAACACACTTTGGTTCCTTCCAATCGGCGGACCGGAATAGCTGCCTCTCTGTGTGACATACTGCAGGTTCGCAGGGGTCGAGAAGTCTTGACCGAAGGCGCCGTTGAATTCGAGTTTCGTGAGCGGCATGAACTTCAACTGCGTCCAGCCACCCGTGGAACGCGATGGATGGACAGCCGTCTCGGGATAGACCGGTTCGCCATTGAACGCGACGCTTTGGCCTTCGGCCGCGCCCAGCCCCCCGATAGCACGGCCCGTATAAAACTCTCCAGTCACGGAAAACCAGCGGCTGACCGGGACGGTCCAATCGGCGGTTGCCGCCCAGGCGTTGATGATGCGGCCGTACCCCCAATTCTGACGCGCGTAGTACCCGCCCACTCCAAAGGACAGAGGGTTGGTTTGTGAGCCTTGTCCCCACGCAACTCTGGCGGCGTACGCAGGCTGGCCTGAACTCTCCCCAGGTCCAGCAACCCGATAAGGCGAGCCCGACGGTACTTCGCCCGCCAGCGGGTCCATGATGCCGCCTTGAAGTGTGACGGTCGACCCGTCGGACGTATTGATGCGATGCTCGACGTAAGCCTGGGGAGTCCACTGCCAGAGGTTGCCCGAAGCGGCCAGCGCCGGATAGGCCACCGACGCCAGGGACGTGGGCGAGAGCGGCGAGAAGAACGGGCCGTACTGGCCGATCACCAATGACGTGTTCTGCCAGTCGAGTCGGAGTCCGGCGGTCCGCAGGCGCACCAAGCCGGAATTGACACCGCTCGGAGTCTGGGAAAAGCCACCGAAGAAGTCCATTCGAATATCGGCCTGGGTCTTGGCGCCCGCGATCTCGGGACCGAATACATCTAGACCCAAGACGGACTGACGCAGAGTCGCTCCTGTGCTGCCGTTGGGCGCCCCGGAGGCGCGGGCCGTGGCGTAGTCGGGGAGATCAAAGTTATTGGTCGCTCCCCGCGTGGAAAAAGCGTTGAAGAGCGCCATGCCGGAGAGCCTGACGCGATATTTTGAACCGCTTTCCACCTTCTTCTGATCTTGATCGGTGACCTCTGAACTCAGCAGTTGCTGCGCTTCCTCGAGTTTGGACACGCGCGCGTCGAGATGCGACCCCGCACTCTCGCTGGCTTGCGAGGGGTTCCCCTCGGATGTTGGGGGAGCTTGCTTCGCTTCTCGCGCGGAGGCGAGATCGCCCTTGAGAGCCATCAGTTCTACCCGCGTCTGTCCCAATTCCTGCTTGAGCGCCTCAGCTTCGTTATGCGCCGCGGCGACGTCAGCGCGCATATCCCGCAGGGCTGAGCTGAGCTCCCGGATCTGCTGTTGAAGCTCACCGAGTGCAGGAGTGTCTGAGGTCGTCGGCACCGCCCGCGCTCCTGGCGGCGATTGCGGAGCAGCCGAAAGACTTACCGTCACGATAGCCAATATTGAGCTCAACGTGATCTTGACGATGGGAAGCAAGCGGCGCATATGCAACCTCCTTGAACCAACTGAGATCAGCGCTCTGCGGCATCACACGACGATACGATTGAGCCACGGACAACCGGATGTCCATTCGAGAGGAAAAAGAATTCGCTCCCGGCCCAAAGCTGCCTTTTGCCCCGGGCAAGATTCAATCCTCTCTGGCGATTGTAATCGCACCCACCCACCCAAGGCTGTCCGTGACAAAAATTTTACAACTTTGGGAACCTCCGTTGACATAGGTGTCGCCAAAGTGCTCGACACTTCCAGCAGGGGGAGGGCAAGGCCGAGCATGGACGGGGGCTTTTAGCCGCGCCACTTGAGTTAGCACACTTGCAGCATGGCCAACACGGCCACGCCGCGGCACCGCTTCCAGTACGTGCCCGGCTATGCTGTCACGTCCCGCTCTGTTCGGACCGTGGCTTCTCCACTTCTAGCTATAGGAGGAAGAACGTATGAAAACGTTTCACCAACGCTTGAGCCATGTACTGATGGCGTTTGCCTTGCTAGCACTTATGGTAGGGCTGGCACCAAGGCCAGCCGCCGCGCAAGACGCCGTGACGCAATACGCCATGTACGGTCTGGTGTCGAACATTGCAGGAAAGGCGATTTGGACGGATCCCAATCTCCAGAACCCCTGGGGCATCGCCAATTCGTCATCAGGCCCGTTCTGGATCTCCGACCAGTTATCAGGACTATCTTCCTTTTACAATGGCAGCGGCAGCCCCTTCGGCACGATTACTGTGCCGGGGGCGGCCGGCAACCCACTCGGATCGCCGACCGGAATCGTTTACAACAGCAACAGTTCAAGCTTCCTCGTAACCCAGAATGGGATTTCAGGGTCGGCCGTCTTCATCTTTGACACTCTGGACGGAACCATCAGCGGCTGGAGTCCCGGCGTGAATCCATCGGAGGCGGTCGTAGCCGTTGACAACTCAGCCACGGACGCGATCTACACCGGTCTCGCCATTGCCACCAACAGCACCGGCACCTTTATTTTCGCCGCCGATAGCTGGAACAACGAAGTCGATATGTACGACGGAAACTTCAACCTGGTGAAGCACATCACTGATCCCACCATTCCAGCGGGCTTCACGCCTTTCAACGCCCAGACGATCAAGAACTACGTCTTCGTAACCTATGCCGCTGTCTCCGGCGGACCGGGCGGTTACGTCGACATCTTCGATTTTTCGGGCAACTTTGTGAAGCGCTTTGCCTCGGGAGATCCATTAAACCAGCCTTGGGGCGTCGCATGGGCTCCGAAGAATTTCGGCCCCCAGAGCGGGACGATTCTGATCGGCAACAATGTCGACTCGGGCACCATCAACGCTTTTGATATCAACACGGGAGCGTTCAAGAGCCCTTTGATGGATCTCAATGGCAAGCCCCTCATCATCAACGGGCTCTGGGCAATAGAGTTCGGCGCCGGAGGCACCAATAACGGGCCCACCAACCAGCTGTTCTTTACCGCCGGGCCGAACGACGCCGAAGGGTTCTTTGGAGTTATCGCTCCAACGACGAAGTGATGTTGATCTTTTTCTGTTTTGATCTCCGGTGCCGGTGCCGCGAAGGCGCCGGCTTTCGGAGCCTGATACGAAGTCTGCATCGCGGTATACTCGTATGAGCGGTGCCGCGCCGGACGGCTCCGGACCATCATTTCACGGAAAGTTGAGGCACCCATGCAAAGAATCTTGGCTATTGAAGATGACCGGCGAATTCATAAAATGTTGAAGCTCGCCTTCGAACCCGAAGGCTATTCCCTGGAAGTGGCCGCTGACGGGCCGACGGGGCTGGCCGCCTTTCGCAGCATCAAGCCCGCTGTGGTAATCCTGGATCTCATGCTTCCCAAGCTCTCGGGGCGGGAGGTCATTCGCGAGATTCGCAAAGAATCGCCGTCGCAGCCTGTAATCATTTTGAGCGCCGTTTCCGAGGAAGTGGATAAAGTTCTGCTTCTCGAACTCGGAGCCGACGACTACGTTACCAAGCCTTTCAGCCCCAAAGAGCTACTCGCGCGCGTCCGGGCGCTGACGCGAAGGGCGGAAAAGGCGCTGCCCAGTGAGCGCTACAGTTTCGCCGACATCCTGATTGACTTCCCGAAGATGGAAGTCATACGCGAGGGTCAAGTGGTGACGCTGACGCCTCACGAGTTTAAGACGCTGAAATACTTCACCGAGAATCCGGAGCGCGTCCTTTCGCGGGATGAGCTTCTGAACCAGGTGTGGGGCTACGAATGTTACCCGTCCACCCGCACAGTTGACAATCACATTCTCCGGCTCCGCCAGAAGCTCGAGAGGGATCCCGTTAATCCCTCGCATTTTCGCACCGTCCACGGCGCGGGTTACAAATTCGTCCCTTTCCTGAGAAGCCAGGACGCTAGTTGACGAACGGGCGCAAGATTTAAGCTTGTCCACGATGAGTGAACCCATCAGAGCCCGCCCCTGGTACTCAGAAATCAGCCGCCGCGGACGCCTGCGAACCAAATTCCTGCTCTCGCTGCTGGTAATCTCCGCCTCGTTGACCTGCTCGACCTTGCTGGTCGTGCGCCACCGCGTGCAGTTGCAAGTGCGCGAACAGATCCGCGAGGCGCTCGAAAGCTCGGTGGTGACCTTTCAGCACTTTCAGGGGCAGCGCGAGATCACGCTGGAGCGGTCGGCTGCGCTGCTGGCGAGTCTGCCCACCCTCAAGGCACTTATGACTTCGCACGACCCGCGGACCATTCAGGATGGTTCGACGGAACCGTGGCAAACCATCGGAAGCGATCTCTTTGTGCTGGCGGACCGCGGCGGTCGGCTGATGTCCCTCCACGCCAATACTCCTGAGTTTTCCTTTATCGAAGCCCGTGATTTGCTGCAGCAATCGCTTCACAGCGATGCGTCGCGTGACTGGTGGTTCGGCGGAGGTCACCTCTTTCAGGTGTTTCTTCAGCCGATTTATTCGGGCGAGCCCTCGAACGGCGTCGAACTGGGCGTTCTGGTGGTCGGATACGAGATCAACCGCCAGGTGGCGGCCGACGTGCGCCGGGTGGCTTCGAGCGAGGTCGCCTTTCGCTACGGTCCCAACCTTGTGGCCAGCACGCTTGCCGCGCAGCAGAACGAAGAACTTAAGGCGCAGGCCTGGTTGCGGCCGGCGGCAGCAGGAGCTCCGCCGGTGGATATCGATCTCGGCCACGAGAGATTTCTGGCCACGTCTACGGACCTCGCGTCGCCCAGCGGACTTAGCGTGAGTCTGATTGTGCTCAAGTCTTACGATCAGGCTGCGGCCTTCGTTCAGAGCCTCAATCGCTGGCTGGCCGGGCTTGGTCTCGCCGCCATTTTGGCAGGCAGCCTCCTGGTTTACCTCATCTCTGACACGTTTACCCGCCCCTTGGCTCGACTGGTGGGCGGCGTGCACGCTCTCGAAAAGGGTGATTTCAATTATCCGCTCGAGGCCCGCGGGAACGACGAAGTGTCGGAACTGACCCACTCGTTTGACCAGATGCGGCGCACCCTGCAAAACACCCAGCAGGAATTGCTCAATGCGGAGCGCCTGGCAACGATCGGACGCATGGCCAGTACCGTGTCCCACGATCTGCGGCATTCCCTCACGGCGATTTTGGCTTACGCCGAGTTTCTCTCGGAAAGGACCCTCCCCGAAAGTCGGCGCGTTGAGTATTACGAGGAGATTCGGCAGGCCGTGAATCAGATGACGGACCAGTTGCGCGCTTTGCTGGAATTTTCGAAAGACAAGCTTGTTTACCGCCCCGTGCACGCGAGCGTTGCCGACATTATTCACCATTCGATTCACACGGTTCGAGCGCGTCCGGAATTCCGCGGAATTCAGATCACGACTTCGTTTGAAAACGGGTGCGAGGGATGGTTTGACGCCGGACGCATCGAAAGAGTGTTTCAGAACCTGCTCTTCAATGCCTGCGAGGCCGTGCCGCCGGAGGCCGGACGCATCGAGGTGAGCACGCGCCAAACTGCTGCCACGCTGGAAATTCGGGTGGCCGACAACGGTGGCGGCATCCCGGAGGAGATTCGCGCAACCGTCTTCCAGCCGTTCGTCACTTCGGGCAAGGACAACGGCATCGGCCTTGGCTTGGCGGTGGTGCAGAAAATCGTCCAGGAGCATCACGGGGAAGTTGCCGTAGAACGCACCGGACGCGATGGCACCGTCATCCGCATCACGTTGCCTGCGGTTCCCTCGGGGAAAAAAGTAGTCAGCCAAAATCCCGCCTAAGTCGTGCCGGGTTCAAGTGCGCGGTTGCCGGCTCGCTCTCGGTTCCTACGCCTTCGGGTGCGCCTTATCGTAGACCTCGATCAACTTCTGGATAGACACCTGGGTGTACTTCTGGGTGGTCGAAAGGCTGACGTGACCCAGCATCTCCTGAATCGCCCGCAGGTCCGCACCCTCCGCCAGCAAGTGCGAAGCGAAGGCGTGGCGCAATCCGTGCGGGCTCACGCGCACCTTGGGACCGTACAGTCGCACGTATTTCTTGACCAGGCGATCCACCGAGCGCGTCGTTAGCCGCCGGCCGCGCGCGTTTAGAAACAAAGCCTGGCCGCTGGTCTTGTTGTCCACCAGGATACGCTCCCGCACCGGAAAATACTCTTCCAGCGCCTGGGCCGCCTTGCTCCCGAAGGGCACCATTCGCTCCTTGCGGCCTTTGCCGCGGACAAGTACAAGCTTGTCACCAAAGTTCGCGCTGCGAAGGTCGAGCCCCGCAAGCTCGCTCACCCGCAAACCTGACGCATAGAGCAGTTCAAGAATGGCCCTGTCGCGCTTCATCATGGGCTCGCCCTGCGGTGCTGCCTCGGCAAGCCGGTCAAGCAGGTTGTTCGTCTGCTCTTCGGTCATGATCCGCGGCACCTTTTTGGGGAGCTTCGGACTGGCGAGCCCCACGCAGGGGCTGGTTTGAAGCACGCCGTCGCGCACCAGGAATTTGAAGAAAGCCCGAATGGAGGAAAGCTTGCGTGCGATGGACGTCTTCTGCTTCTGATTCTGAAACAAGGAGGCGAGGTAGGCTCGAATCTGGAGGGCATCGATCGCGGAGACGTCCACCGCTCGAGCGTCCTGCGGGCCATCGGAGGGTGGATTACTTTCGGCGGGCCCACCAGGCGTCGCAGGAACACTCGCGTCTGCGGAGCCTGCGGACCGCGTCAGAAAGTCGTGAAACTGGTGGAGGTCACTCACATAATTGCGAATGGTATGCGGTGACGCGTTGCGCTCGTACTGCAAGTAGCGGACGTACCGGTCAATGAGTTCATTCATGGTCAAAAGGCATCCTGGGAGCGCGGGCGTTTCGCCCGCCAGTTCGAAATTCGAAAATCGAAATTAGAAACTCGATCCTCCCAGCCTCGAGTTTCGATTTTCTAGTTTCGAATTTCGAAGCGGCGGCTGAGACGCCCGCGCTCCCAGATTCTCTCACAGGGTCAGCCTGCCCGGAGACGCGGCAGCAGGCGGCCGGTGCGCTGCTGATAGCGCCGATATTCGTCCCCGAACTGGCCAATCAGCATCCCTTCCTCGCGCCGGATACGCTCGAAGAACATGAGCATGCGCCCGGCACACAACACCATGAAGAGCCAATTGGCCGACATCACGGCCGCGGCAAGGAGGAAGAAGAAAAGCACACTGTACATCGGGTGCCTGATGCGCCGGTAGACGCCCGTCGTAATCAACTGGTGACCTTCCTGAAGCTCGAGATAAGCGGACCAGAATCGGCCAAGTTGGCGATGGACTTTGATGAGTGCCAGAAGGCTGACGATCCCGAAGCCGAGTCCCGCCCACCGCCAAGCGTCGGGGATGGCGACGTGGCTCCAGGCGACGCTCGGCGGGTATGCGGCGTACAGTGCGACCACAATTCCCATCGCAAAGACCAGGGCAGCGTGGACCACGAAGTTCAACCTGCCCTCGCGCCGGAAAGAGTCGCGTTTGACGGAGGTGTACGCTCCTTGATGGGGCCGGGCCTTGCGCCCAAAGTAGACTTGGATGAAGGGCGCAAGAGCCGAGAGCGCGACCAAACCGATTCTGAAAGGGATCTCGTCACCCATGTTATGGCTTGCCTATGTAACCAGCCTCTAGAAGCGCGTCCGCGATGCGGACCGCCGGTAACATGGCGGCCACGTCATGCACGCGCACGATGTGCGCTCCGCCGAGAATGGCGGCCACCATCATGGCGGCATCGCCGATTTGCAGAGCCAGCGGAGGCTGGACGCCGGAAAAGGGCGGGGCCTTAAGCCCCGCCGAAAAGCGTGCTCCAATATTTTCGATAATTTGGTTTGAGGGCGCCTGTGCGGCGGGGCTAAAGCCCCGCCCTTTGCCGGCCTTCTTGAGCGGTCCGAGACTACCCCGCTTTCGACTGCGCGAGGTATGCGCTACCCGGTGCGGATCAAGGCCCTCGCCCGCGGCCAGGGCCTGCACGAACGATTTGCGCGAGCTGCCCACCATCAGCGGCACGCCCAAGCGCCGGAGCCGGTGCAAGCCGGCAAGAATCTCGAAATTCTGCCGCCGCGTCTTGCCGAACCCGAGGCCGGGGTCAATCACAAGCTGTGATCGGGACACGCCATGCCCGAGCGCCCGGCGAATGGACCAGGCGAGGCCCCGTCCCACCGAGCGCATGATGAATTGAGGGAACGGCCGCTGCTGCATGGTTTCGGGCTTGCCGCGCAGGTGCATCAGCACTAAGGGCGTGCCTTCGCGCCGCGCAACATCCGCGAGTGAAGCATCGAAGCGAAGGCCACTGACGTCGTTGATGATGCTGGCGCCGGCTTCGACCGCACGCTCCGCCACGTCCGCCTTGGTCGTATCAATCGAGATGGGCAGCGAAGGAGCCCGGCGATGAAGTCCCCGAATGACCGGAAGCACGCGCCGCAGTTCCTCTTCTGCCGGAACCGGCTTCGCTCCCGGACGCGTGGACTCGCCACCCACATCGATCCAGTCCGCGCCCTGCCGCGCCATCTCAAGCCCGTGGGCAATGGCCGCTCCGGAGTCAAGATAGAGACCGCCATCCGAAAACGAATCCGGCGTCACGTTCAGCACGCCCATAACGAGCGTACGCCGGCCGAGCGTGATTTTGCGGCCTCTAAGCACTACCTCGAATAAGCGGCGTGATTCCACCGGTCCAAACCTATTGTCAGTTGAATAACTTGCTGGACGCGCTGTGCAACAACATCATGTTGTTTCAATAAGTTGACGGCTTTACAAGAATAAGTTGCTTGTTTTCAATACTCTGACGGCTTTCTACGCGTCGTAAAGCCATCGACGTTTGTTTTCAATAAGTTGACGGTTTCGTTTCGTAATTTTGGGGTCTCGCGCGTCTGAAGTGGCATCTGCACTCCTGCCGGGCGAAGGCCGAGCGCAAAGGGATACTCGCCAGGCCTGTGGCCTCGGCCTCCGGCTAGTATATCTTGAGTTAACACGAGATTCTCGCTTGTCCCAAAAGGCATATTTCGTCTAGTATCAATAACCTCTTGGCTTTACAAAAATAACTCCTGTGTTTTCAATAACCTCTTGGCTTTGATCGCTCTGGAAAAAACATTTTCCTTTGTTTTCAATAACCTCTTGGCTTCGTTCGTTCGTTACGTTGGCTTTTGGAGATTTTCGGCCCAAATCATTAGATTCAACTAATCTTTCGATCTGAAATCTGTCCTCCGTTTCAGACCTCCTTGCGGTAGTAAGTCAATTTGACGTAGGGGCGGCCCTTGTGGCCGGCCCAAGTAACTGCGGTGCCCCCTGAAATGGGCGGCCACAAGGGCCGCCCCTACGTCAAATTGACCCACTACCCTCGTTGCTCTGTAGCTGGTTTCGCCTTGCTTCGGGCGTGGAAAATCCGAGGATGAGGAGCATGGCACACCTCGCCAACCAGATATGCCGAAGGTTAGCAGACTTTTGGGTGAATGTCAAGTCATCTAGGCTTGGTGCTTAGCCTTTGTAGTCTAGCCTAGCTACAGATGGCCGGATTGTCTGCAGATTAGGCCACACGGCGTCTGGGTTAATCGAGGGAGGCCAAGAACTTGTGGCTCTTAGGTTCTGAGGCGAGGCCGGGGGTGGTTGGTCGTTAGGTCGCATACGTAACAAAACGACACATGCGCTACCCAGTGTCTGAGAAGAACCGCCGAGGAGGCCAAACTGCGCCCATCTGTGCGCTACCCAACTGCTTAGTGGTCCGGCGGGATTGAGTGGATCAGCTCTTTCAACTCGCTGGGCCAATCACGTATCGGAGGAAACCGGTGCTGTTGAAGGAAAAGCTCTGACTGATCACTAGCCAGGTCGCGCAGAAATCTGCCATATATGCGACCGCCACGGTCTCTCCCGACGAGTCTGTTGGCAAGCCAGGAATCGAATACGAACGGCACCAACGGCTCAGCTGCGCCCGAAACGATGCCATTGTATATCGTTTGTGCAAGCGGCATGACTGGGTCGAATCGAAATGCGATCAGACAGGGCCAAAAGTTGAAGACAAGATCCGGGTAATTCTGTTTGAGGTACGTCGAGATCTCTGGAACCTTGCTGGACACGCACAGGAATGAATTTAGCTCAAGACAGAATTCGTATTGGCAGAGGCTATCAGTTACGACCGGCTTCGAGCCGAACAGCTTGAGATAGGTTCCGTTCGCTGCCACTCGATCCGCGCAGAGGTTGATTCTCCCCCCTCGATGGCCAAGCTGCTCCGGTTCACCACGCCCGGCGTAGAGCGGCCAAAAACACATTGGAGTTCTCATTGAGCCTTCGCGCGGCTCAGGTCCTGCTAAGTGCACCCTGGGCCTGAAGAGCGAGCGGAAGTAGTCAAACCTGGCTCTCTTGAAAATGTATGCGCCAATTAGGTGGATGGCAATGAGGCTCTCCAGTGCTGGCACCGTGTGACTAAAGTGTTCGAGCGGCTGTGTCTGAGGTTGGAATTGTCGGAGGGTCTGCTCGGTCTCAAATGCGATCCGCAGCATTCGTAATTGATGGGAAGTCCCAAAAACCTCTTCAAGTAAGTCCATGACAAGCTCGAGGAACTCTACGGGGCCTTTGTTCTTTATCACGAGTATTCCCGCCACCGTGAGTTTGCGCAGGGCAGGCATGAAGACGTTATTCTTGTGGCTCCTGACGCTTTCTGCGAACGCGGGAAGAGTTTCGGCCGACGAGCTAAGCCGTTCCGGGGCGCTATCGTAAGCCCCTAGTGTATGCCATGCTTCAACGGCGTCGTCCCGAAGGCGTTCAATGACCAAGCGAAACCTGCTTGTGTCACCCGCTGAGGTCAGCTCCTCGAGTAACGCGACAAACTCCTCGTCAGTGGTGAAAGTTGGTACGGTGTGTAACCCTGACACCGACCGGATTCTCTCCTGTGCGACTACTCGCTCCAACAAGTGCGATGTTCTCTGCGTGGCGCGGTGTTCAGCTTCACGCTCAATCAACTCCTCGAAGATCTCATCCCAATCCTCGGGTGTGGCGAGCCGCTTGGCGGTAGACGAACCCTTTGTCCATAAGTCGCCCTCCCGGAGGAGGAGTTTGGGTGGACTGGTCCTGTCATCATAGACCGTGCTCTTCGCTAATACGCGCCGGTTCGCCTGTCTAGGAAACACAAAGAGGACAAAGTCGTTGCCAGCCGACGTTCGCGTTGTGAACAGCTCGAACTCTGGGACCCGAGTCAGATACTTTGCCAAAAGTTGCCGGATCGTGGCGTCATCGAAATCTGCAATATTGGCCACCGGCACGAACGACCTGTTGATTTCGTCCGCCCCTATGATGAGGTATTTCTCGCTCTCGATCCGCGATGTTGCGATGGATTGTATGTCCTTTACTAGCTCAATCTTTTGGGACAGCGTCTGCAACAGGCACGACGTCTTGAGCTCGTACTGCGGATGTTCGCCGACCTCTTTGACGACTCTCTCAACCGCTCGCCTGTAAGCGTCCAGCCTCGTTGCCAGGTCTGAACTGTCCCGTTGCCGCGGTTCTTCTGCCAGAGATTGGGCCATGTGAAAACCTCACGCTAGCCTTCATAGGGCCGTGGGCGGCGCACACGTCGTGCGCTTTTCGCGGTGTGCGCGGCCCGAAGGCGGAGCAAAGCACCCATGCACGAAACAACGTCACGTATGTACAGCCCTGCGGCTCTGCTACCCAGCTACCCGATCGATGGCTTGAACAACCATACGTAGACCACCGCGCCGAGGGCACCGCCCGCCAGCGGCCCGAATACCGGAATCCAGGAGTATTCCCAGTCTGATCCTCCCTTGCCGGGGATCGGCAGCAACGCGTGAGCGAGGCGGGGCGCCAGGTCGCGTGCCGGGTTGATGGCATATCCTGTCGGGCCTCCCAGCGAGAGTCCGATGGACCACACGAGCAAGCCCACCAGCAGCGGTGTAAGGCCGGAATCGTTTGCGGGTTTGTAAGAGCCCAGCGCGAGTACGCCGAAAACCAAAACAAAAGTGCCGATGGCCTCGGTGATGAAGTTTGCGGGCGCTCGCCGCACGGCTGGTGCGGTGCAGAACACCGCCAGCTTCAGAGTGGCGTCCTCGGTCTCGCGCCAGTGGGCCAGATAAGCCAGCCAGACGAGCACGGCGCCCAGAAACGCGCCGAGCAACTGGGCCAGCAGATACGCGGGCACTTGGTTCCAGGGGAAGCGGCCGACCAGCGCCAGGCCGACGGTCACCGCCGGGTTGATATGTGCGCCGCTCACGCATCCCACCGCGTAAACCGCCATAGCTACGGCCAGGCCCCATCCTGTCGTAATGACGATCCAGCCCGAGCCCTGCGCCTTGGACTTGCCAAGCAGCACGCCCGCTACCACACCATCACCGAGAAGTACTAGCAGTGCAGTACCCACGAGTTCTGCTACAAACGTGTTCATGCCACCCCCGAAGTTACATTGGGCTGCTCTAATGAACCAGCGCGCGGGCATGAATTATAGCCTGTTCTGTCTGGCCGCCGCCAAGTTGATGTTACGCTAGAATTCGGCACAGGGAGGAAGAGATGGCGCACAAAGAGATCGAGCGGCTTCTCTCTCTTCTCGATGAGGCCTATGCCGGGCCCGCCTGGCACGGCCCTTGCCTTCGTGGCGGGTTGCGTGGTGTGACAAGCAAGCAGGCCGCGCAGCGTCCCGGTAAGGGGCGGCACAATATTTGGGAAATTGCCGTCCACACCGCCTATTGGAAGTACGCTGTCCGACGCCGTCTGCTTGGAGAGAAGCGAGGCAGCTTCGGCGAAAAAGGAAGCAACTGGTTCGCGCGGCCGCTCGCGACAGGGGCCTTCGGTACGGAAGCGGCAAGCAACAAGATGTGGCGTCGCGATCTGGCCCTATTGAGCCGCTCGCACCGGGAGCTGAGCGAAACCGTTGCGCACTTGCAACCTGCTGCTCTTGACCGGCGTTCGGCGGCCAGCCACCAGACCCCCAGGCGCATGATCGCAGGAATTGCCATGCACGACGCCTATCACGCCGGGCAGATTCAGCTCCTCAAGAGGCTGATGGAGCGAACTTAGTCTTTTGGTGAACACCTCGCTCACGTAGTCATTCTGAGAAATCTGGCATTTCCTTAGCTCTCACCCGCAGACTTCTTATGAAAGGACGCAGTCCCTGAAAGACTGGAGCATAGACACACCATGAAGCACATCCTCACCGATTCAGGTCGCAAAGCTCAACGCAGGTTGCAGGCGCTCCTATTGGTCGTTGTGTCGATCTCTCTAGTGCTACCTGCGGCGGTGCTTGCGAAAGATCAGACAGACACCTCAACACGGGCAACGCCGCATCCCGCCACCATCGTCTTCATGACGGATTTCGGCACTGACAATGATGCCGTGCCCATCTGCAAGGGCGTGATACTCGGCATTGCCCCCGACGTTCGCATCATCGACCTTACCCACCAAGTCACGCCCTATTCCATTCCAGAAGGCGCGCGCTTTCTTTACGGCACCACGCCCTACTACCCTGCCGGAACCATCTTTGAAGTGGTTGTAGACCCCACAGTAGGAAGCAGCCGCAAAGCGGTGGTGGTGAAGTCAAAGCGTGGCCAGTATTTTGTGCTGCCCGACAACGGCCTTATGACAATGGTACAGGATCGCGACGGACTTGAGGGCGCGAGGGAGATCACCAATCCTGAATGGATGATCGGCCAGAAGCTATCGTCGACTTTCCACGGCCGTGACGTCTTCTCTCCGGCGGCCGCCCATCTCGCGCGCGCGGACGATTGGACCGAAGCTGGTCCCGAAGTGCCGGTTGAAAAACTCGTCCGGCTTGATCTTCCAACGGCGATGCTAAATGCGAAGGGCATCCGGGGAGAGATTGTGGCCATAGACCGGCCGTTCGGCAGCTTGATTTCAAATATCGAAGGCGAGGACTTTCTGAAGCTGGGTTACGCGCACGGAGACCCGGTGCAGCTAACCCTGGGCGGAAAGCCGGTAGTGCTGCCTTTTATGAAGACCTTCAGCAACGTGCCAGTTGGGAAGCCGCTCATTTACATCGACTCCCGAGGGCATGTTGCTGTCGCCATCAATCAGGGCAGCTATTCGGCGACATATCACGTCGCGCCGCTCGCACCCATCTACATCCCGGCAAAAGCTCGTTAGCGGTGACGCATCGTGCTTTTTGGGGGGATCCAAGGCCTCAAGGTGGCCTCAAGGTTGCCGCCCCCAGGCCTGTTCCAGGAACTCTCCATTTTGCCTTGACAGGCTGGAACATCGACGGGCGGAAATCAGCGCAACCGGTGTACAATCGCCGGTTAGTTCGGAGCACCGGGCTGCGGCACGTCCGTAAAGCAGGCTCCAAGTTTGAATTCATCAGTTCACGGCTGCTGGCAGCTCCCAGTTTTCGAAGCCGCTGAAAACTGTACGGGAGACAGATCACTTCGACCGAAGGAAACAGCGCCAGACTATGCCCACTCATGTTGTGCCGGTTCTTGGCATCATCGCCATTCTGGGCGCTGCCTTCTTCTTCTCCAACAACCGGCGCGCGGTAAGTCTTCGAGTGGTGGGATGGGGATTCGGCCTTCAGCTTCTGCTGGCGCTGTTCGTGCTGCGGACGCACGTCGGGTATGCGGTGCTTGACGCGGCTGCGCGCGGTGCGGTGTGGTTACTCAATTTCTCCTTCGCCGGCTCGAAGTTTGTCTTCGGGCCGCTGGGCGACTCGCACAGCAACCTGGGTGTGATCTTCGCATTCCAGGTGCTGCCCATGATCATCTACGTCGCCTGCCTTTCCGCGATCCTTTACTACCTGCGCGTTCTGCCCGCCCTGGTGCGGCTCATGGGTGTGGTGATGTCGAAGCTGATGCGGACGAGCGGCGCGGAATCGCTGGAAGTGGCAGCCAGCATCCTTTTGGGACAGACGGAGGCGCCACTCGTGATCCGGCCCTACCTGGACGACCTTACCGAGTCGGAGTTGATGACTATCATGACGGCCGGCATGGCGCACGTCTCGGGAGCCACCCTTGGAGCTTATATCCTGTTCGGCGCTGACGCCCGGCACCTGCTGACCGCCGTCTTTATGACGGCGCCGGGAACCATTTTGCTCTCCAAAATTCTGGTTCCCGAGACCGCCGTGGCGAAGACCGCCGGCCAAACCCGCCTCGAACTGGAAAAGCGCGACGTGAATCTTCTGGACGCGGCCTCGCACGGCGTCACCGACGGTCTGTTCTTGGCTTTGAACGTGGGCGCCGTGCTCATCGCCTTCGTCGCCTTGGTGTATCTCAGCAACGGAATTCTAAGCATCCTTCACACTCACGTCGATCTGCAGTGGGTCTTCGGGCATTTGCTAGCGCCCGTGGCTTGGTTGCTGGGTGTTCCCTGGCATGACGCACTGGCCGTGGGTAACCTGATGGGCACCAAACTCGTCCTCAATGAATTCGTGGCTTTCTCGCTGCTGGGGCCGTTGAAGGGGCATATTGCGGCGCGGTCCTTCACCATCGCAACCTATGCGCTCTGCGGTTTTGCGAACTTTTCGTCCATCGGCGTTCAGATTGGGGGCATCGGAGCGCTCGCCCCAACACGCAAGCGGGACTTGGCACGCCTTGGTTTCCGCGCTCTGCTGGCTGGCACACTCGCCAATTATCTGGCCGCCGCCATTGCGGGTCTGCTGCTGACTTGACGCAAGGGCGAAAGGCAGTCGTAATCAAATTGGGGGACCCACTGATGACATCCGAGCAGTTGGTTCAGGCCGCTCTGGATGCTCGTCTCAACGCGGTGGCGCCTTATTCGAACTTCAAGGTCGGCGCGGCCCTGCTGACGCCGGAGGGCAAGATTTACACCGGCTGCAACGTGGAAAACGCCACTTACGGCCTTTCGATGTGCGCCGAGCGTGTGGCCTTGTTCAAAGCCCTGTCGGAAGGCGAGCGCGGCTTCCGTCGAATCGTAGTGGCAAGCGACAGTGCGCGGCCCGCAACGCCTTGCGGAGCCTGCCGCCAGCTTCTTTGGGAGTTCGCTGGCGAGATCGAAGTGATTCTGGTGAACCCACAAGGCCAGCGCGAAACCTTTCAACTCGCGGCCTTGCTCCCACAAGCATTTGACGGACGTTTTTTCGCAAAGAAGTGAAGGCCTGCGGCTACCATGAGTTTTTCGTCTTTGGCTTTCAGTCCTCACAAAGCGTGAAACCCCGGGGAAGTGCTTGCCCAGAGCACCTCCCGTCATTGCTTGATGATCGTCCCGTCGTACCGCCGGATTTCGCCCCATCCCCCGTTGAGCGGATCCGGCCGGAAGGGGTGCTTAGCCGCGAGCTCCTCATTCACTTCAATCCCCCACCCCGGCGAATCGCTGGCCCACAGGTAGCCGTCCTTATACGTTGCGCAGCCGGTGAAAATCTCAGCCTCCAGACCGCTGATGACGCCCCCTTCCTGGATGCCGAAGTTCGTGCTCGCCAAGTCCAAATGCAATTGCGCCGTGTGCCCCACGGGCGAGACGTCTCCCGGGCCGTGCCAGGCGGTTTTCACCCCGAACTGTTCCGCGAGGATCGCGATTTTGCGAGACGGCGTGAGACCTCCGGCTTGGGACAAATGAACGCGGATGTAATCGATGAGACGTCCGGTAATCAGCGGCTGCCACTCGTGGGGGCTATTGAACAGTTCGCCCATCGCGAGCGACGTGGCGCACTGCTGACGGATCATTCGGAAATAGTCGATGTCCTCGGGTGACAGCAGGTCTTCCAGGTAGAATAAGCCGATGGGCTCAAGTTCCTTGGCAAACTGGACGGCCTGGAGCGGGCTCACGCGCTCGTGCACGTCATGGATCAGATTGATCTCCTCGCCCACCTGTTTCCGGCACTCTTCGAGCATTTGGCGCGTCCGGCGCATGTAAGGGACCGGCTCAAACACGGCGCCCTCGTGCAGCCCCTTGGCCGGAGGGCCACTGCGTGGGCCGTAGACGGCCATGCCAGGCACTCCAATCTGAACCTTGATGCAACGGAAGCCCTTGGCCATTTGCTCGCGCACCCGATCGATCACTTGTGGCGTTTCCTCGCCGCCCACGGTTGCATAGGTCAGCGCCGCTTCGCGCACCTTGCCGCCAAGCAACTGGTACACCGGCATGTTGGCTTGTCGGCCTTTGATGTCCCACAACGCCTCGTCAATCCCGCTAATGGCGTTGTTGAGCACCGGGCCGTTGCGCCAGTAGGAGCTGTTGTAGCAGGCCTGCCATGTATCCTCGATGCGGTCGGCAGGCTTCCCGACCAGGAAGGGCTTCAGGTACTTCTCGACCGCGGGTACAACCAAGTCCGCGCGTTGAGTGAAAGTGGCACAGCCATAACCGTAAAGCCCGTCTTGATCCGTAACCACCTTCACTACCACCAATCGCACTCCGGCCGGTTGCGTGGTGATCACCTTGATATCTTTGATGATGGGTGACGGCAATCCTCGCGTCGCACGAACCGCTTGCGCTTCCGCCGCTAGGCGTCGCGGCAGGACCGTCGCAGCAGCTCCGGCCGCAGCAAGTCGAAAACACTCCCTTCTATCCATGCAAACCTCCTTCAGCGCGCCAGGCGATCCTCGGAGAAGCGCGCCTACTGTAAAGGGTTATATCACTGAATACCGCGGGCAAGTAGGCGAGATATGCCGCGAGCAGTTGCTGGGGAGACCTCGTGCAAACAGATGCACCTCGCCTTGACCGAGGTCACGTGGTGGACCTGGGGAGGATCGAACTCCCGACCCCCTGGTTGCAAACCAGGTGCTCTCCCATCTGAGCTACAGGCCCATGAACTCAGTCTAATGTCAAAAGTTCAAAGTCGAAAGCCGAAATAGTCAGGATCAGCTTCGCCGGGACTTTACATCACGTCCAACCTGAAGAATGGCTCTCGAAATCCACGACCCTACTTGTGCTGGGCGCAGTTCTCAAGGAGACTTGGCCGCCGCTGTGGATGAAATGTACGAAGCGCCTCGCAGGGCGAGTGGCTCGCCGAAGGAGTCGGCAGGGCAGTACCGAAGGAGGGATGTTGTTGAAGTGCAGCGAGAGCCGGTCAACCTCGCAATTAGACTCCCTCCAGGGCGACGAACGACAGTTCGCTGCACTTCAACAACATCACGGATTCAACCTATCAGAAGAAGAACGTAAGGCGCTGCGCATAAATAACATGAACAGTTAGCCGAGGAATGGCAGCACGGAATAGTTCCATTCACCGTGAAACTTTGCGGGCTTGAGGTGGATCTTGGCAAATTCAGAGTCGGGCACTTTGATTCCCGTC
>Ga0335085_10000984_pt1 | contig 68053 bp, 60 predicted proteins | sample Lox_Sample_45_FD_206712 | JGI IMG/M metagenome (GOLD analysis project Ga0335085, IMG submission 206712) | Soil microbial communities from Loxahatchee National Wildlife Refuge, Florida, United States - Lox_Sample_4.5 | ecosystem: Environmental > Terrestrial > Soil > Wetlands | place: USA... | reverse complement strand
ACCTTATGGATAATTACCGAATATAGTGACGCCCTGCTGTAGCGGCGGTCTATGACCGCCGACCGTTTGACTCGGAAAAGCCGGCGGTCATAGACCGCCGCTACAGCAGACGGTTGTCACAATATTCTGTAATCCTCACTGGAGGCGGGAAGCTGTCCTGAAGCGTCCATCCGGCGTCTGTAAACGCAGAAACGCCGTCACATTTAACCGTGATTGGGGTCACTGGCGGCTGAATCGGTATCAGAAAAGGATAAAAGCGTATAGATCAACCGGCAGGAGGACCCCACCCAGAGGCGCGTCATCAGCGCCCGTTCTGCCGGGATCACCGGGTGCGTTTTTGGGCCGACCCTAAGAGGAGGCAACATGAGTTACAAAAGAACGTGGGTCTTGATGTGTTTGCTGGCGGGCGCCCTGGTCTCTCTAGGGCTGGCGGCAACACCCACTGCTGCACAGGTAGTTAAGGGATCGATTTCGGGCAGCGTGATTGACAGCTCAGGCGCCGTGGTCCCCGGCGCACAAATCAAGACTACAGAACAGTCGCGGGGTGAGCAGTACACTTCCGTTACCGATGCAACAGGTCTGTTTCACATCGCATTGGTCGGCATCGGGACCTACAAACTGGAGATCTCGAAGGAGGGCTTCCGCACCCTGACGATGACCGTTTCGGTGCAGGCTGCCCAAGACACGGGTATCGGCACGATGACGCTTGAGCTGGGGACCACGACCACAACAGTCGAGGTGACCGGGGCCTCGCCGATCGTCCAGACCACACAATCCCAGATCACCAATACCGTGAGCGCCACCACGCTGGAGTCGTTCCCGGGGACCAGCTTGGCCCAAGGCATGGATTTCCTGGCGCTGCAGGTGCCCGGCGTCGTCAGCAGCCGCGACAACAACATGGCCAACACCAACGGTGTCGGATTCACCGTGAATGGCATCCGCGGCCGCAACAACGATCAGCAAATTGACGGTCAGAACAACAACGATAACTCGGTGACCGGACCCTACATTTTCCTCGACAATCCCGACTTCGTGAGCGAGTACCAGGTTGTGTCCAACAATTTCGGTCCGGAGTATGGGCGCAACTCCGGCTCTGTGGTGAATTACATCACTAAGACAGGAACCAATGACTGGCACGGGGATGTATTCGTCACCGAGGGCAACTGGAGGCTTAACACCCTCAGCAATACGCAGAAGGCCTTCGAAGGGCTCACGTCGGTGCCGGTCTTCAACAACTTGTATACCGGAGGCACGATCGGCGGGCCTATCAAGAAGGACAAGCTGTTTGTCTTCGGCGGTTATGCCGAGCAGATCAACAACTCGACCTCGGTGTACTCCACCGGAAACCTGACGCCCACCCCCGCCGGCCTAACAACGCTGCAGAGCTGTTTCCCGAACAGCCCGTCCGTGGCCGCGCTTACCCAATATGGGCCCTATGGCATCACCGGCGGAAATCCCACGCCGAGTGGCGACGCAACCATAAAGACACTGACCGGGGCCGACGGCAGCTCGTGCGACGTGCAGTTCGCGGGCGTCCAGCGCACGCTCCCGACCAATCTAAAAGAGTACGACAGCATGGCCAGAATCGACTGGAACGGTGCCAAGGATCATGTGTACGGGCGCTGGATTTATCAGAAGGTAATGCCGCTGAACCTCGATCCAGGAGGAGGATCGGCGGCGGCCGGTTACCCCTATAGCGTGCCCGGCTTCGGGGAGGACTTTGGGGCGAGTTGGACGCGCACCCTTACGTCTTCCATGGTGAATGAACTGCGGTTGAGCTACGGCCGACTCACGGCGGAATTCGGGGGCAACAGTATCGGCAACACGATTCCGAATCAGACGAACCTCGCCAATGGCTTGTCGAACATCAATCTCCCGTCCGGATACCAGGACTTTGGACCACCCAACAACACTCCGCAAGGTCGCGTGGTTAACACCTACCAGTTACAGGACAACTGGAGCTACTTCCATGGCCGGCACCAGTTCAAGGCGGGAACGAACCTCACCTACCAGCGTTCCCCGAACGTGTTTCTGCCGAACTACAACGGGACCTATAACTTCCCCAATTTCCAGGCGTATGCCGATAACATCCCGAGCTCGATCAGCATCACGCTCGGCAGTCCCACGCTCGACTTCCGCGAGCACGACTCCTTCTTCTACTTCGGCGACGACATCAAGGCAACGTCCAATCTGACGCTGAACCTTGGGTTGACCTATACCTACTTCGGCCAGCCTGCCAATCTCTTCCACACGGCTGACGTGAAGAACGAGACCGGCGACACCCCGTTCTTCGACCCATCACTGCCGCTGGAAGTCCGAACCTTCCCGTTGCTTCCGGCGCCCAAGAGCCAGTTCGGGCCGAGCGCAGGCTTCGCCTACAGCATGCAAGGCGGCAAAATGGTGTTGCGTGGCGGCTACCGTCTGGCGTTTGATCCGCCGTTCTACAACATCTACCTGAACATCGCCAGCTCAGCGCCTCAGGTCCTGGCGCAGACGTTGAGCGGCGACAGCGCCGCCGCCAACCCGCTGCTGGCGGCGCCTTTCGGACCGGCAGTGCGCTCGCAACTCGCTCCTTACCTCACCTTGGGCGTGCAGGATCCGCGCAACTTCAACCAAACAACGGTGAGCCCGAACTTCCGGGCCGATCACGTGCAGTCCTGGTCGTTCGGCGTCCAACGTCAGATCATCCCGGCTCTGGTGGCCGAAGCGCGTTACGTCGGCAACCACGGCGGCAACCTCTTCCAGTCAATCAACGGCAACCCCTACGTCGCGGGTCTGCAAGCCGCGTTTCCGAACTCGATTCCTTCGACCGTTACTCCGTGCTCGGAGACGGATGCCGTCGTTGCCCGTGCTGTCGGGCGGGAGAGTTGCAACCTGGGAATCGAGCGACTTCGAACCAACACGGGAGTGTCGGATTACGAGGCTTTGCAGACGGAACTTCGCGCGACCAATCTTGCCCACCAACTCACGCTGCGCACTGCGTACACCTGGAGCAAGACGACCGACAACGTGAGTGAGATCTACAACACCTTGAGCGGGGGCAACACCGTCGCCTTCTCCCAGAATCCGCTCAGCTACGTGGGCGCCGAACACGGTCTTTCCGGCCTGGATATTCCTCAGAACTGGACGATGAGCTTTGTGGAACAGCTCCCGTTCTACCGCGACCAGCATGGCGTGGCGGGGCATATTCTGGGCGGCTGGACTGTGGCCGGCACGTACTTGCTGGGCAGCGGCGAGCCCTACTCGCCGGTACAATTCGCCATCAATACTTACTCCGGCGGGGGATTCCTCCCGGGCGGAGCACTCTACGACAATCCGTTTAACACTGCCTTCATCGGCATCTACGAGACCGCGCGTCCGTTCGCCGGCAGCCCCAGCGCTCCGGTTTCGGCCGTCGGTATCTACGCGGCCGATGCGTGCAACTATCTGGACGTAGGCTGCAGCGCCCCGGCCAACCAACTCATCAGCTTCAATGCTGCAAACACCACCGGCGCCGTGCAGACGATGACGCCCAGCCAGGTCCGCTTCATTGCCAACGGCCTGGAGGCGAACACACTCTATGGCACGCCCTACGGGAACGTGGGCCGGAACACGGTGCGCGACTTCCACACCAACAGCGCCAACTTTACGCTCGCCAAAGACATTAAAATCACCGAGCGTCTGAAGGCGCAGTGGCGGATGGACATGCTCAATGTCTTCAACCATCCGAACTTCGGCAGCGTCGATACCTTCCTCGACGACGCGGGATATCTGGCGGAAGGCACGGGCTTCGGCGTTCCCAGCCTGACGTCCGGCGGTAACCGCAGCATCAACTTCCAGCTGAAACTGTTGTTCTGATCTACCTTCTCGCTGTACCGAACTTGGCGGGTGAGCCGAGAGGTTCGCCCGCCTTTTTTTTGTGCTTTGACAGACTCTCTGCAATGAGGATCAAGGAGTTCGTCCCGCAGAAAGGACAAATCTGTTACAACTGCGTGACAAATTTCCCTCCCGGCCCGGCCTACACTTCAAACAGCCTGCGAGCTCACCCGAAGCACGCTGGAAACTAATTCAACAGAGGAGAAATATCAATGAAGAAGTGTATTCTACGGATTCCAATCCGCATCTTGGCGGTCCTGATCTTGGGCGCTCACCTGGCGCACGCGGCCGCAGGAAAGCTCGATGCCACGTTCGGGAGCGGCGGCAGAGTACTCAGCAGCTTTACCACGAGGGTCGCGCCCTTTCAGAGCGCGATACCGTCAGACGCCGCCCTGCAGGCCGATGGCAAGATTGTGGTTGCCGTGACATTCGCCAACAGCCAGATTGCGACCGAATCCTTCGGAGTGGCGCGGTATCTGACAAACGGCAGCCTGGACAGGACTTTTGGAACGAACGGCAGCGCGCAAACCTCTTTCACGAATTTCCTCAACAGCACCAGCGGCCTCGCCATCCAGCCGGATGGCAAGATTGTTGTGGTGGGCAACGCATCGAGCGCCGATGGCACGCTCTCCGAGTTCGCTATCGCGCGTTTCAACACGAACGGTTCGCTGGACTCGACCTTCGGCCAGGGTGGCAAGGTGACCACCAACTTTGTTGGGGTGATGGGAGGTGGCGTTTCGAATCCCGCCAACGCCGTCCTGATCCAGCCCGACGGCAAGATTCTGGTAGGCGGCTCAGCCCGGGAGTGCGGCGCCCGTACCTGTCCCACGAATACAGCGCTCGCCCGCTACAACACCGACGGCAGCCTGGACCCCACTTTTGGAACCAATGGCATGGTCGATGTGGCCGCTATCGGAAGCGTCAGTCTCCTCGGTCTCGATGCGGCCGGCGACATCTTTGCCGTGAATGGTTCGGGAGAGCCTGCCGAGTTCAGCCCGGCGGGGGTGCTCCAGTCCGTGATCACGCCCGCGCCCATCACCGTCGCCTCACACGGCGGCTCTGACGCCTTCCAGCCCGACGGCAATTACCTGATACCGGAAGGCGTTTCCGACGGTGGCGGCGGCTACCACGACGACTTTGACGTCCAGATGGTCCGCTTCACCGCTACGGGAGCGATCGACCCCACATTCAACAGTCCCGTGTTCGATTTCGCTCAGAATTCCGGAGTCGCGAGCGACACCGCTCAATCGACCGCGGTTCAATCGAACGGCCAGATCGTGGCCGGTGGGCTGAGCTCCGCAAACGGCGCCCAGGTCTTCGGTTTGGCGCGCCTGAATCCGGACGGCAGCCTGGACTCCAAGTTCGGCGCCGGAGGTGTGCTGACGTCGAGCTTCGGAAATTCGGCGCAGATCTTCTCGGTCCTGATTCAGACCGATGGCAAGATTGTTGCCGTCGGCCAGACCTCCAACAGTCAGGGCATCACTTCGCTCGCCCTGGCGCGCTATCTCGGAAATTAGTGGGCTGTCCCCACGCGGAATCAAAAGTAGAGCGCTGGGTGGCCCCGAAGGCTCTCGCCTCCAGGGATGCGGCGAGAGCCCGCGGAGCGGGGGTGGTCTTGTAGCCCCTACGGGCCTGCTACAGCAAGCTGCGTCTGCACGGGAGCCCCAGCGTCGTTACCGGCCGGCGGCCTTCGCCGCCGCGGCCAGCCCGGCGATCGGCCCCGGGCTCGGAATCGAGTGGGTCGCGATCGGTTGAAAGTCCTTGGACGCCGTCGTCGTCCGCAGAGGATACTCCTTCGTCACGACGCCCACGCTGAGGCCCTGACCGCCCGTAAACGTGCCCCGTGCGGTGGCGATCACTCCGCCGCCGCCGAGCGTGTACCCGGAGGCGTCGGCCAGCTTGTTGTTGATCACATCCGTGAAGACCCAGCCGATGGGATAAAACCACAGGTAGTGGCCTTGCACCTGGTCGCGGCACCACACTGCGACGTAGCCGGAGAGCAGGGTCTCGGCGGTGTAGTTGACCTGGTAAGAGGCCGTGTTGATCACCATGTCGCATTTCACTGATTTCTGCGGCGGCACCAGGACCGGCGAGTTGACCTGCCAAGTCTGCGTGTCCGAGGTGCTGGTCGTCTGCGTCGAAGAGAGGTTCAGCTTCACCGACACGGTGGCGCTGGTCTTGGCGACGCTCGGGACTCCAACTTCCTCCGACAGAGTCACGCCGACCTCCAGCGCTTCTGTCAGTGACCAGGTGAAAGACCGCTGTGTCGTCTTGCTCTGAGTAAACTGCTCGCTCTGCTGCACGTCCGTCCCGTTGTCGTACCAGAGTTCGTACGCGTAATCGGCGCCGTTCACCACCGAACCGTTGGTGTCGTAGTTCAGGGCCTGCAAGGTCGCGGCAACCTGGTTTTCATGGTAGTTATCCAGCCACGATTGAGCGCTGTAGTTGGTGCTGGCGGTAAAATCGCAGGCCGTGTTGTGATTCACGGCAAACCAATTTCCCCAGGCATCGGTAATCTTCTGAATGTCTTGCATTTTCTTCTCCTTTTGCGATGAGGTGAGGAGAGCGTTCCAGCGTGAATCCATTCCGAGCTTGTTAAGCCTTCCTGGGATATCCTGCCTGTCGCGCCCGATGCGCCTCCCACTGAGTAAAGCGCCGTTTCCGGGCAGATTCCCTCAAAGGGTGAGGAGTGTCTCGTTTGTGGTGCAGAAGCGGAAGTAGGGACGGGGCTTGCTCTGCCCTGCCACGACGGGGGTGATCCCAAAACTGGGGGCGGCAGGCCCTCCCCCTACGTCGTATGCTTGGGCGTGCGTTCGACTCGATTCTCAGGCCAGTCGAGCTTCAGGCAGGCCGCCATTCGTGGGGAAGGTTGTAATGGCCGCGGAGGGAAAGCCCAGGCGCCGCACGAGTGACGCGAACCGGGCGTCGGACCGCAGGACGCAGAACATGGGCATGACGTTCAGGAAGATCAGCCAGATCGACCGATCCTCATAGACCTTCTCGAGCCATTCAAAAGCCTCGTCTTTCCTGCCGAGGCCCGCGTAAACCATGGCAAGATCGTAGGGCGCCACATAGCGCTCACGGGCCAGCCCTTCCAATTCCACAATCAAGGACTCCGCCTCATTCACCTGGCCTGACGCCGCCAGTGCGTAACCGAGCAGCGCCAGGGCGCGCGGCGTGCGGTTCGAGAGTCTGACGGCCGTACGCATCGAGCGTTCGGCTTCGTCGAATCTTCCTTTCGCCAGATAGGCGATTCCCAGGTCGTAGTGTGCCTGATGGAAACCTGTAGGATCCAACTCCAGCGCCTGGAGGCATTGTTGAACCGCTTCGTCGTGCCGCCCTGCCAGGGTGAGGATCAGGCTTGCCCGGGTCCCGATCGAGAGCGAAAGCGGGTCGAGGCGCAGGGCGCGCCGCATTTCATTGGCCGCTTCCGCGTGGCGGCCCAGGGCCGACAACTCCAACGCATACCAGGACCTGACGTCGCTGTCGCTCGGATTGAGTTCAATGGCATGCTGGAAGCCGCGTTCCGCCTCCTTCCATTCCCACTCTCCAAACAATCTACAGAGGGCAAGGCAATTGTGAGCCCCTACGAGCCGGTCATTCAGCATAAGAGCTTTTAGGGCTCCGGCTTTCGCCTTGGCCAATGATGCGGCAGGAGCTACCATGGAGTTCCAGCCTAGCATTAAGTAACAATCCGCCAAGCCTGCGTAAGCCCGACCGTAAGCCGGCTCTTCTTCAATGGCCAGCGTGAAATGATCGATAGCTTTGTTGAATGCCTCTTCGGTTCCCTTGCTCCAGAAGTAGCGTCCTTTGAGGTAGTGCTCATACGCCGCGGAGCCCGGATCAGGACCGAAGGACGAGCGTCCGGGGAGAAGTTCGACGGCCAAAGACTCAGCAATGCCCGCTGCAACCTCGCCTTGTACCGCGAAGATATCCGTGAGCGCGCGCTCGTACGAGCCGGCCCAGACGTTGGTCTGGTCACTCACCTGAACCAGGCGCGCGCTGATCTTGACTCGCTCGCCGGCGCGGAGCACGCTTCCTTCGACAATATAGTCCACTCCCAGATCACTTCCGACCTCAGCGATGCTCTTGTCGCTGTGACGGTACTTCATCACCGAGGTCCGGGCGATCACGCCCAGGCTGCGTGGGAAAAGCATCCCAAGGTGGTTGATCAGTTCGACGGTCATGCCGTCGCTGTAGTACTCCTGCTGAGGATCACCGCTCAGATTGTCGAATGGCATGACGGCCAGGAGAATTCTGCCGGCGCCCTTGTGAGCCGCCGCAGAGCAATCCTGCGACGGCGGTACCTGCGCCACAAGCCGGTAACCCCGCCGCGGCAACGTCTCGATGTAGCGCGGTGTCTTCGCCTCTTCGCCCAAGGCGTCCCGCAGTTTTTTGACAGACGTATTCAGACTATGCTCGAAGTCGACAAAAGTATCTTCGGACCAGAGTTTCCGGCGCAGTTCTTCTCTGGTGACGACTTCGCCTGGGCGCTCCAACAGGATGGCCAGTATACGAAGAGGCTGCGGCTGCAGCTTGAGCACCGATCCATTGGTGCGTAGCTCGCCGGACCGCAGGTCGACTGCAAAGTCTCCAAAGTGGAGTAGGCCGCCTGGTAGGGTGAAGTCGCCCACAGCAGCACCTCAGGATGAGCACAAGTTAACAATAGGCTGTGCAAGGGTCGGTGATGGCGGTCACGTCTATAGGTGATCGGCGAACATCCAGATTATTATATGTCGATAAGTTAGCTACTTGGTCATCATCCAAAAGTCATCCGCTTCACCTTGATTCTACAATTTGATAATCGCCAGTGAATTGAACTCTGCAGAACGCGCAGGAATACTAGCCCTGCTGCCATCGACGTCTGACTACCGGTCGATCACGGAATTGAGTCCAGTAAGGCGAAATCCGCGCCTTAATTTCCCGGCCGGCAAGGAAGGCGGGCTACAGCGCTTCTCCCGGCAAGGCTGCCCAGAAAAGGAGAACGAAAGTGAGAAAACCTTCGATGTTGTTCGCGACGCTTGTTCTTGGTCTTGTCGCGGCGTTTGGCTACGCGCAAGCTCCCGTGCCTTTCATCAATCAGCCGCTGTTGCCGGATGCCGCGGCGCCGGGCGGGCCGGATTTCACTCTCACGGTCAATGGTACCGGCTTCGTTTCCAAGTCGACGGTGAACTGGAACCACAGTCCGCTGGTAACCAGCTACATTAGCGGCGCGCAGTTGAAGGCCACCGTTCCAGCCGCGGACGTTGCGACCGCGAGTACGGCATGGGTGACGGTGGTCAATCCCGCGCCGGGCGGTGGGACGTCGAATACTGCGTTTTTCACGGTCACTACGGGCAAGCGCAGCAACGTAGTAGCTTTCAAGCTGACCTCGCCTGAATTTTTTGGCACAGGGGCTGCCATTTCTGTTGCCACAGGCGACTTCAACGGGGATGGCAAGCTCGACTTGGCATTCCCACAATCCATCGCGCTGGGTGATGGAACGGGCAACTTCAGCGCCTGGCGGTCCCTTCCAATCGGGGGATTCTTTCCGTACTACGTGGCGACCGGCGACTTCAATGGGGACGGCAAGCTCGATTTGGCAATCGTGAATTCGTGCAACCTCATCGATGATTGCTACTCCTCCCCAAGCACGGTTTCCATTGTGCTGGGCGATGGAACGGGCAACTTCAGTCTGGTCTCGTCTCCAGCTGTGGGTTATTTGCCGACCTCGGTGGGTGTGGGCGACTTCAATGGGGATGGGGAGCTCGACTTGGCCGTGACGAATAGCTGCGGCGACAGTTACTATAATTGCCCATCCGACGGCTCCACGGTTTCCATTCTGCTGGGTGACGGCACTGGCAAATTCACTTTGGTCTCGTCTCCGGCTGCGGCCTGGGACGCATCTTCGGTTGCCGTGGGCGATTTCAACGGCGATGGCAAACTCGACCTGGCGGTCCCCGGGTGCGGGGACCCCTCTTGCGAATCCGGGCTGGTTTCCACTCTGCTGGGTGATGGTGCAGGCAACTTCACCGTGCTCTCGTCGCCAACGACAGTATATGGCCCTAGTTCTGTTGCGGCAGGCGACTTCAACGGCGACGGCAAACTCGACCTGGCAGTCACGGACTTCCGGGACAACACGGTTTCCATCCTGCTGGGCGACGGCACGGGCAACTTCACCTTGCATCAGAGTTGGTTGGTCGGCTTAAATCCCAGTTCTGTTGTGACGGGCGACTTCAACGGGGACGGCAAACTCGACCTGGCGGTTGCCAACTATGGGGAGAGCGACGTTGCCATTCTCTTCGGGCGCGGCACGGGTGATTTCATTCCTCCCACGTCGAATCTAAGTACAGGAGATTACACCGAACCCGCCTCTGTTGCCGTGGGCGACTTCAACGGGGATGGCAAGCTGGACGTGGTGGCTGCCGACTTCCCCGCTTCGGTTTCGATCCTGCTTCAGGTTCCGCCGTACCCGATTGTGGCGCTCTATCCTGGCTATTTGGTTTTTGGCACGCAACTGCTCTTCACGGCGAGCCCACATCAAACCGTTGGCCTGGTCAACATCGGGACGGCGCCGCTGGACATCACGAGCATCGTCGCCAGCAACAACTTCTTTGAGCTGAACTACTGCGGCTCCAGCTTGGCGCCTGGGGCGCGCTGCAACATCAATGTGACGTTCCTGCCGCACAGCGTGGGCGAAATCTTTGGGACGGTTACGATAACCGATAGCGCCTCCGATTCCCCACAGACGATTTCGCTTGTAGGCGAGGGTACGATGGTAAGCCTTTTGCCGGGTACCCTAAGCTTCGACCCTCAGCCGGTGGGAACTACGAGCCCCGCGCAAACTGTTACGATGACCAATCACGGCAAACGCAGTGTGGGCGTGGGCTTTGCCATTTATGGAGCGAACTCACTCGACTTTGCCCAGACCAATACATGTGGGAACACCCTGCCGGCCGGAGCACGCTGCACGATCAGCGTGACCTTCACGCCCCAAGCGGCGGGGACTAGGACAGCTGCGCTGTTCGTATCCGACGATGGCGTCTACCAGGAGGTGACGCTGAGCGGAACCGGCACGTAACAGCACGCGTAGGGACGGGAGCTTGCCCCGCTCTCTGACGAACGGGGATGATCCCAAACCGGGGATGGCAAGCAATCCCCCTACGAATGGTGATGGGAGCGAGGTAGCGAGCTAGCGCGGACCTGCTTTCAAGGTCCGCGCTACGGTTGATGAGGAGAGCTTTCACATTGTGCTCAGGGGCCAATGCAAAGCCCGAATCAATTTGATCCGATCAAAACGGCCGAACGACCGGTGTTGGAGTTGTTCTGAAGGAGTATGACCTCTCCCGGGCTGGTCGGAGAGAAGTCGGTGTGTCGAAGAGGGCCTTGCGCGCCAGCTCATCCTGAGTTCGCAAGGAGGAATATGAGCTCAATGGCGTTCCGTAAGTTGGCAGTGCTATTCACGGCCCTCGTAGTCCCCGTTGGAGTCGCGGCGCAGTCCCTATCGCTCTCCAGCTATTTTGGCGGCTCCAACATCGATGCCGGACTCGCCGTGGCTGTAGACTCCGCCGGGAATGCATACCTGACGGGAAGCGTCAGTTCCGCGCTCATTCCTTGCAGAGGCGCTCTAACGAGCACGCAGAACGCGTTTGTTCTCAAAATTAATGCCAATGGGAGCGTCGGCTGGTGCGAGTACATGGGAGGAACGGGTGTTGATACCGCCAACGCCATCGCGATCGATGCCAGTGGAAGTATCTTCATTGCCGGAAGTACCTCCAGTCCGGGACTGGCGTCCGGCGGCGCCTTTCAGAGCCAGTTGAGCGGACCTCAAGATGCGTTCATCGCAAAACTCAATCCTGCAGGAAGCCTGCAGTGGCGAACCTATCTGGGTGGGCCTGGGAGCGATCAGGCCAACAGCATCGCGCTGGATTCTGTGGGCAATATCTACGTGACCGGATTCTCGACATCTTCCGGTTACCCCGTCAAGGGACCGCTAATTCCTGGCCCCCGCTACGGTGGCGGAGCGCACGATGCGGTGGTGACCAAGCTCAATGCCGGCGGCGGCAGCCTGGATTGGAGCACTTATCTCGGCGGCGCCGCGGACGATGTGGGGTACATGGCCGCACTGGCCCCTGACGGGACTCTTTACGTCACCGGCTACACGGCATCATCGAATTTTCCGGTGACGGCCGGCTCGCTCCAAACCGAGCTTAGGGCATCCCGTACCGCCTGGGTGACGCATCTCGGCACTGACGGCAGTCTCCTGCAGTCCACCTTCCTCGGGGGATCGAGCTCAGCCTCTGAGCCCTGCACAGCTTGCGCGGCGGCGCTGGCAATTGACCAGACAGGCAATCCGTGGGTAGCCGGACTGACCGGAGAGGCTGATTTCCCGATCACGGCCGATACTGCCATGCAGCCCACATTCGGCGGTGGCATGCACGATGCATTCATCGTGGAATTGACGCCCGACCTCAGCTCCGAGACCTACGGCACGTTCGCGGGTGGTTCAAGCGACGACGGTTGCGTCGCATTAGGTTTCGACTCGATGGGTGACTTGTGGTGTCATGGCAATACGTTCTCGAGAGATTTCCCGGTTACATCTGACGCATATCAGCCGACCAGCGGCGGACCGCCCGACGCGTTTTTGCTGGGACTGTCGCCGTCAGGCTCGTTGCTCTACTCAACCTATCTTGGAGGCAGCGGTCTGGAGTACGGCGGCGCTACACAGAGCCTGGCGGTCGGCGCCAGCGGCATCTGGCTCACCGGTTGGACCGCATCAACGGACTTCCCCCTGGTAGCGCCCTTTGACTCCGCGCTGGGTGGCGAGCAGGACGCTTTTCTGGCTTGGTTTGCGCTGTTGTAGCCCTGAGCGTGGAGCGCGGACTGTTTTCAATTCGAATCCCCCTCCTCAGATGAGGAGGGGGTCAAGGGGGTGGTGAGCTCAGGTAAGCTTGGTTGACACCACCCCGGCCTCCGGCCACCCCTCCTCACCCGAGGAGGGGAATCCGGAATGTTCCCGCAGCTCGATCAATTCGATCCGATCGGAAAGGCAGAGCTGCCGGAGTTTGAGTTGTTCTGAAGAAGTAGGACCTCTCCCGGGCTTGTAGGAGAGGCTGTCGGAGCCACTGCCGCCAGCGCGAGATCGGGCAGAAGGTCGCCGTTGAAGTTGCCCGCCACGGCCCATTTGGTGGCGGCGCCTGTGAACAGAGTACTGCTCCCCAGCGTTCCGTCGCCATTGCCGAGCAGGATGGAGACGTTATCGCTGAAGCCGTCGGGGGCGGCAACGTCGAGGAAGCCGTCGCCGTTGAAATCGGCCAGAACGAGCGCGGGAATGAAAGAGAACCCTGACGGCTCGCCATCGGAGAACTGGCCCGCCGAGGTAAAGTTGCCGCGGCCGTCTCCGAGCAGCACCTGAATGACGCCACCTTCCTCCACCGCAAAATCGGGAACGCCGTCGCGGTTGAGGTCGCCCGCCGCATAGCCGAATACCACCAGCGAGTTCGCCACGGTTTTCGCCGCCTGGAAGGTACCATCGCCATTGCCCAATTGCAGCTGGAGTCCGCCCGAGCCGGTTACGTAAGCCACGTCAGCCTTGCCGTCGCCACTGAAGTCTCCGGCGGTCGCCGACAGCACTTCGTTGAACCGGCCGAAGGAGGCAATCGTGACCGCCTTCGCGAAGCCGCCCTTGCCATCGCCGAGCGACAGCGAGACGCTTGGCGTGCCGGCACTGGTGCCGAAGTTGCCTACCACCACGTCCGGATTGCCGTCGCCATTGAAATCGGCCGCTGCAATCGCGTCCGGGAAGTCTCCCGCCGTGAAGTTCACCGCAGGCTGGAAGGTTCCGTCGCCGTTGCCAACCAAGAGGGAGAAGCTGCCGTTGTTGCTGGAGAGCACGCCGAAGTTGGCCACCACCAGGTCCACGCGCCCATCGTTGTTAAAGTCGCCCGCGGCCAGGCCCAGTGGATCGCTGCCGACTATCGCCACCTTCTGGTTCCCAAATCGCCCGCCGGGCTGTCCGAGCAAAACGGAAACCGTATCGCCATCCTGCGAGTTGCCGCCGTTTGACGTGGCCACGTCCAGGATGCCGTCGTTGTTGAAATCGGCCGCCACAATCTGCGACGGGCCGGCATTCGTCCGCACCGCGGGCGCGACGTCGTGGAAGCTCCCATTGCCGTTGCCCAACACGACGGAGACCGTGTCAGCATCGGAGTTGGAAGTGATGAAGTCGCGCTTGCCGTCATGGTTGTAGTCTCCGGTGAGAATCGCAACCGGAGTCTTGCCCACCTGAAGGTTGAGGGGCCTGCTGAACCCTCCTTTGCCGTCGCCCAGCAGCACGGCCGCCGTTGCAGTGAGGGAGTTGGCGATGGCGAGGTCCTTGTTGCCGTCGCCGTTAAAATCGTCAGCCTTCACTTGGGACGGCCCGAAGCCCGTTCCCGCCTCGGAAACGCTTCCGGGCGTCACAATGAAAGTGGCGGGAGGCTGGAACGTGCCATCTCCCTTGCCGAGCAGTAAGGAGACTTGGCCGGTGGAGGAATTGGTTACAGCCACATCCGGCCGCGAGTCCTTGTTAAAATCGGCCAGAGCCACGCCCAGCGGACCTGCCGTCACGGTAATGAAGCTGGCCGGACTGAAGCCGCCCGCGCCCGTTCCCAGCAGAATGGCAACCGTATTTGAATGGGTTCCTTGGGAACTCAGACCGGAATCCGCAACTACCAGGTCCTGACGCCCGTCGTGATTGAGATCGCCGACCGCAATTCCCACCGGCGCTCTTCCTACGGCCAGCGTCGCGCCCGGCGAAAAGCTGCCATGGCCGTCGCCGAGCAGGATGGACACGTTGTTGGAACCGCCGTTGGCCACCGCGAGATCGAGCTTCCGGTCACCATTCAAATCAGCAGCCACGATCTCGGCGGTCCCGGAACCGGCCCTGAAGGTTGTGGGCGCGCCAAAGCCACCCTGGCCGTCGCCCAGAAGGACCGCGACGCCGCTCAAATTGGTCACAGCGGCGTCCACCTTGCCGTCGCCGTTGAAGTCGGCGAGCGCCACCGCGAAAGGGCCAAATCCGCCGGTGCTGATGAGGATGTCCGACTGGAAAGTGCCATCACTGTTGCCAAGCAGCACGCTGATGTTGGTGCTGTTCAAGTTCGCATTCGCGACCACAAGATCGGTGACGCCATCGCCGTTCAAATCGGCCTGAGCGAAACGGTCGGCGACATCAGCCGCCACGAAGTCGCGGTGAGCGACGAACGAGACGGCGCCCTGAGCCGCCGGGGAAACTTCTTGAGCTTGAATCGAGGCCGCAACTCGTTTCGCGCCCCTGGGTTCGCGGGGCGTCGCCGGCCTGATACCACTGGGCAAGCCTTGCGCCTGAGCGGTGCGGGCAAAGGGTAAGATCGTTAGCGCAAGGGCAGCAAAGAGGAGCAACTTCAGAACTGTCCGGATCTTCTTCAGACTCATGACTTAAGCTCTCCTTCTGTTAATTGATTCTGCTTGGCCAGGCTTTTTCCGGCGCCGGGCCTGCCGGAGCGAGGAGCTTCGAGCTTCGGACCGAATCGAAAGCGATTCAGCTTCCAACCGGTGCCGCCTCAGGATCGTTGTTGCAGAGCATTGGACGCTCCGGGGCTATGACGCCGCGTAAAAAGAATGTCACTGATTTGTAATTCCTCCCGTCGGGCTGCAGGCCAAAGAAACGGCGGGCCCATTGCTTTCAGCGGCGGGTCAGCCATACACTCACACGGTTGCTGACAATTTCATGGGGGGACTCGGGTCACGTTGTGTACGTCCGTGGCTGCAATATCGTCCCCGGACGGAACTCCATGCCCGCCTCCGAAATCCCAAGACCCGATTGGCTGCTCCAGATGGAGAGCGTCCTCGACACGCTCAACGAAGGTGTCCTCATCATGGACGACAACCTGAGCGTGGTGTACGTCAACAGCGTGCTGCTCGAGTGGGTTGGATATCAACGCGAAGAGGTGCTGGGCCGCACGCCGTTCTTCTTTTTTCCGGCCCAAGACTTCCCCTACATGAAAAAGCAGCGCGCCCAGGCCGAGCGTAACCGGCAACACCGTCACGAATTCTATGTTCCCCGAAAAGACGGCGGAAAGATGCCCTCCATCATCAGCGGGCGCCTGATTGCAGCCCCCGACGGACAGCAGTACTCCGTGGTGACCATCGTCAACATCAGCGAACAAAAGTTTGTCGAGCAGCAGCTTCGTGAGGCGAACCTTCAGCTCGAACAGCGGCAGAAGGAGATCGAAGACGAACTCGCTCTTGCCGAGCGCGTCCAGCAATCACTCGCGCCGCGCAGTCTGCTGTGGGGTCGCATCGCCGTTGAGGCGTACTATAGCCCGGTCCACACGGTTGGCGGCGACTTCGGCCTGGTGCTCCCCCATAGCGACGAAGTGCTCAGCCTCCTGGTCTGCGACGTCTCCGGTCACGGCATCGGTTCGGCCCTGGTGGCCAACCGCATCTACTCCGAGACCCTGCACGAGCTGGAGGGTAACATCGGGCTTGGCGGCTTGCTGCAACGATTACACGGTTTTGTGCACGAGCACATCGGGGTCGAGGGTTTTTACTTCACGATGGCTGCAGGTCGTTTCGTCCAGCAAGGCCGTCACATGACTTTCGCCTCCGCAGGCCACCCCCCGACGATGCTAGTCTCCGACGGCACTCTTCGGCGGCTCGAGTCGCAGAGCGGCGTCCTCGGTTGCCTCCTTGACACGGCTCCCTCCGGGTCGGCCGAGGAGATTGACTTAACGCCCGGCGACCGCCTGGTGCTGTACACGGACGGATTCATCGAGGTCTTCAACCAGCGTGACGAAATGCTGGGCATCGAGGGCCTTGAAGACCTGATCCGCAGATCAGCCAAGCGGACCCTTCCCGATATGAAGCAGGCAATACTGCAGGGCGTGGCTGCGTGGAGACACGGCCCTCTCACTGACGATATGTCGCTTGTTCTCGTGGAGATTCGCTAGCCAGTACCGAGGCAGGATCGAGGGCGGGTGTCCTACTTCTTCGGCGGCTGCGACGGGCGCATTTCAATGCGGCTGGCGAGCGCGCGCGAGGGAAATCGATAGAGGTCGATGACAGCTTTGGCGATATCCTCGCCGGCGAGCTTCCAGGGGGCACGGGGCTTGCTGCCGCCACCCGGACCGGCGGGACCGCCGAAATCGGTATCGACGCTGCCGGGCATGATGTAGCTTACCCGTATGCCATCCCAGCGCACGTCCTGCATCATGGCCTCGCTGAAGCCGTTCAGTCCGAACTTGGAGGCATTGTAGGCCGCGCCGCCCGGGAAGGCGTTGACGCCCGCCAGGCTCGATATGTTGAATATGTAGCCGCCGCCGCGCCGGCGCATGAGCGGAATGGCTTCGTGCGAGCAATAGAAGACCGAGGAGAGATTGGTGTGCAGCGTCTGGTCCCACTCGTCAGGACTGAGATCGGCGATCGGTTTCAGGATGCCGACGCCGGCGTTGTTCACCAGAATGTCGAGGCCGCCGAACCGCTCCGCCGCGCGGGCGACGAACCGGCGGCAATCCTCGTAGCGACTGACGTCTGCGGGCATTCCGTCGATGCGCTTGGCCGCCGGCTGGCCGTTCTTCACCGGCGCCAGGCTCTCGAGAGCGCTCTTGAGGCTCGATTCGCTGCGCCCGCAGATAAAGACGCAGGCGCCGGCGCGGAGCAGCGCCTCCGCGATGTTGTACCCGATGCCCCGCGTGCCGCCGGTGATCGCCGCTACTTTGCCGTCAAGATCGGTAGCCATCTGTTCCTCCTTCGCAGTGCCGCCTGTCATTCAGCAGCCGGGGCATCGTGAGTCGGTGATTCGGGATTCACTGGCTTTCGGCCCCTGAACTTCTCGTTCCTGGTTTTTTCCCTTGATTTTTGATTTCACCCGTCACGGGACTCTCCGCAGCCGTGATCCATCGGCATTCTGTGCGAGGCTGGGCAGGCACGGGGACCTGCCCCTACCTGCTACTGACGATACCCGCTCTCCGGAAATATTCCTCCACCCTGCTCAGGTCCTCTTCCGTATCCACTCCAATCGTATCCTGATCGGTTTCGATAACGATCACAGGGATTCCGTTCTCAAGGAAACGCAACTGCTCCAGACCCTCGGCCTTTTCGAGCGTCGAGGGAGCAAGGGTCTTGAATCGGCGCAGGGCGGCGGCGGTGTACGCGTAGAAGCCAAGGTGCTTGTAATAGGTGGCTTGGCATGACGCGTCACGACGGTATGGGATCTGGGCACGGGAGAAATAGAGGGCCCAACCGCGCGGATCGGCCACGACCTTTACCGTATTGGGGTCCGCGGCCGCTTGGGGGCAGGTCCGGACCCTCAAGGTCGATACCTGAGCTGCTCGCGTGCTGCCGCGCGGAGCCCGTAAGCCACTGATCAGCAAGTCGATGTGAGCGGCGCTAACCATAGGCTCGTCGCCTTGGATGTTTACGTAGATGTCGGCAGCGCACCCCTCAGCTGCCTCCCTTTCCATCACTTCAACTAAGCGGTCAGTACCCGAGGAGTGATGACTGGAAGTCACGACTGCGTCATATCGCTCGCTTTTACAATAATTTAGGATCACTTCCGAATCTGTAGCGACGACGAGGCGATCAAGTGCCCTCGCTTCCCGAGCACCGCGATAAACCCAGCCGACCATGGGTTGGCCAGCGATCAATCGCATGGGTTTGCCGGGTAAGCGGCTCGATTTCAAGCGAGCCGGTATAACTCCGCAGATCGAAAGGACTTCTCCAGCATTTTTGGCCGGCATCAGACTTTGAGGTTAACCCAACCTCAGCTAACCGGCAAGTTGCTTGGCGGCGCCACAAAATTTCCACAGGATATCTATCTGATTATACTGCGCAAAAAAAAAATTCCCACTTTTCCCGCCTCTACCCACCGTCCCAAACTCGGGTGCTAGGCTCTGACTGTTCGATTTCGAAGATATCTCAGAGTCGGAGCTTGGGTACCAAATCGGGCTCCCCCCGGCCGGCAGTTTCGACACGGGACACGGACGGCAAAACGTGATTCCGCAAGACCTTTCGCATTACGTCGTGCTTTGGGGGCCAGGCATCCTGATCCTCATCGTGCTGTCTTACGGGCTGATGCGGATTGCCTTCCACTGGATCGACCGCACCATGGATGTGAAGCGCCGCCAGACCGACAGCGCGTTCGAGGTCGCCCGCGACTACGTGGCGCAACTCGCGGGAGCGTCGCGGACGCAGGCCGACGCCCTGGAGCGGCTGGCGGCCGCAGTGGAACATCGTGACTCGCTCGAGACTTACCAGCACCAGGAGATGCTGATCTCGCTCAAGGCGCTGCACCGCAGCGTCGGCGAGCTGCTGGAGCCGAAGACACCCCCGGGCGGCCGGGAGGTTGACCGATGAGCACCTCGTTGCGGCAAAAAGAGCTGCTGCGCGGCAAGATCATATTCTATCTCAACCTGATCTACCCGCAGACCGCCACTTTCCCGCTGCTGCAGGCGGAGCTGGACTACTTCGGCTATCCCCTGCCTCTGGAGGAGCTGCATTTTCATGTAGCCTACCTCGCTGAAAAGGGGCTGGTGGAGACGGAGACGGCGCGCGGGCCGCACACGCACGGCGCCATGACCCTGGTGAAGATCACGGCGCGCGGGATCGATCTGCTCGACGGGCGTTTGCCGCCCGACGAAGGAATCTATCTCGAACCCCGGGAGCGGCAAGCGTGAGGAAGGCGGGCAAAAACGAGGGGGAGGATATGGACGCAGGGGAAGCGGCAATGCCATCGGCTGACGAAATCGGGGGGCCCGGCCGGATGAGGGATTCGACGGGAGCCGGCTGGAAACCGGCCGGTTCAATGGCCCTGCCGTTCGGCCCGGACTTGTTCAAGGCGGAACCGGCTCTGCCGCGTCCGCCCGCCGCCCTCCAGCGGCTCATGAAGAGCCTGGAGGGCCGCGACGGCAGACGTGGAGCGCGGCTGGCGGCCATGGCCCTGCAAGCCGGTATCACGCCGCCGGCGGCCCCGATGGAACCGCCGGGCGCCGAATCCGTGCAAGCTGCCCTCTGGATGGAGCTGGCGCGTGAGAACGCCAACCTGCGCCGCGAAGCCGCGCGGCTGGAGGAGCGCCAGAACAGTCTCAGCCGCCGGATCCAGCGCGCCCGGACTCGAGTTCAGAAGCTGCGGCTCAAGTTGCTGCAGCGCCGCCTGGGTCTGACGCCCCGGGCTCTGCGGGACATGCCGCCCGGCGATTCCTGTCGCGAGCGCACCGCTGGAGGATGCGCCCAAGCTTCGACCGGCGGGAATTCCCCGATGCCGATCGAACCGGGGACAGAGACTGGAGCGGCCGATGCGCAAACGGAGAAGGACTAGGAGAGTAGGCCATGGATTCTCTTACCAACGATGTGAAGCAGGAATCGGAACGCGGCGAGTTGTTGAAAGTCCTGGTGGACTGGGGTCTGGAATGGATGCCGTTCTATGAACTGCGCTCGCAGATCCAGAGCCGCACCGGGCGCCGTCTGACCGACGCTCAGTTGCAGTTCCACGTGAATTACCTCGAGGGGAGTGGATACGCGGAAAGGAAGCTGCTGCGCTCCGGACGGGCGGATCTCGAGCTGCTGGTGGTCCGTGGCACGCCGAAGGCAGCTGACCTGGTAAGTCAAGTGAGTGCTGCCGAGCCGGGAATTGCGCTCTGAGCTCGATCGTGCGTGGAAACGCGGAACGGAACGGATCGGACATAATGCCGGATCGACGGATACAGGACGAGCAGCACGAGAACGAGACGCGGGTCGAGGGAAACGGCGACGTGAAAAACGGGGCCGACGATCCGATGTACTCCAACATCGTCGCTGAGCTGAAGAAAAAAGTTGAGGAGATGTTTGAGGAGGCCAAAGGGAACCCGAAATCAGACGCCTATGCAATGGTTCATATCCTTCTCCTCAGCCAATTGACGAACATGCCGGCGAAGCCGTCCGTGGCCGAACTCAAGACGATCCTCGGGCAGGAACAAAAACACCAGAATGCGAAAGATCAATTGAAGCTGTCGGTGGAGAGGGAGAAAGAAGCAAGGAAGATGAACCGGGAGCGCCTCAAGCTCCTGGAGGCACAAGTCAAGGCGATGCGGCTGAAGGTCGAATCCGGGCGCAGAAAGATGAAAGAGGCACAGGAAGCTGCGAAGCAGGCGATTGCCGCCCAGCAAGAGGGGCATCCCATGGACGCCTTGGAGGTCTACAACCGCATTGCGGAGATTGTGGGCCTGCGTTCACCCATGAAGCCGATAGGACCGGCTTATGAGAAGAGCGAATCGGGCGGTCCGGCTGATGGTTCACAAGCACAATGAAGCGTAAGCGCAACAACACGAGCTTTGATTCCGCGACCGCCCCCCGGCCTGAACCGCAAGAGGCGCATCCTGAGGCCGAGGCGCCGAGCGTAACGCTCGGGGTTGCCGCCAGAAATCTTAGCCTCGACGGCTTGCTTCGGCCATACCAGATGCGATGGGCGACCGACCCAGCGCGTTTCGCGATTGCCGTCAAGAGCGCGCAAATCGGATACTCGACGGCTTCCGCAGCCTGGGCCGTAGACCGCTGCCTGAGAAACCCGCGGCGCAACATTATCTTTCTCTCCCGCTCAGAGCGACAGGCGCTGGAACTGGGTGAAAAGGCGAAGGCGTGGGTGGACGGCTTCAAGGGAGTGGCTGCCGAGTGGGAGCCGAACCGGTCATTTGACGGCACTTCCGCGCTCCAGCATGAAATCAGGTTCAGCAACGGGTCGCGGATCATCGTGCTCGCGGCCAACCCGGACACGGCGCGAGGCTACACCGGAGACGTGGTGCTCGACGAGTTCGCCTTCCACAAGGACTCGCAGGCCATCTTCACGGCGGTCTATCGCCAGGTCTCGCTAGGCTATGCGATGCGGATTCTCTCCACGCCTAACGGGCAGCAGGGGAAGTTCTACGAGCTGGCGAAACAGTTGGGACTGGACTCGGGGGTCAAACCGGTGAGCCAGCCAGTGCGTGTGCAGTCGGCAGCCGGCAGTCGGCAGTCCGCAGGGGGCGAGAATGGAACGTCGAAAGCGGCGAACGGGCAATCGTCAATCGCCAATCGTCACGCTCTCAGTCCCTGGTCCGGCCATTGGTGCGACATCTTCATGGCCGTCGAGGACGGACTGCCGCTCGATCCCGAAGAGGTCCGCGCCGGCTGCGACGACGATACCTGGCTGCAGGAGTATTGCTGCCAGTTCGTCACGCAAGCGTCGGAATGGATCTCGCCGGAATTGTTCCAGTCGTGCGTCAGTTCAGACGCCAGCGTCGATCTGGCCATCGGATCATCGGATCATCGGATCATCGGGTCATCGGAAGCCGGCGGCACCCGTTTCAATGACCCGGTCACCCGATCACCCGATCACCCGATGCTTTACGCAGGCTGGGACATCGCCCGCAATCGCGACCTGTCGGTGATCTGGATCAACGAGCTCGTCGGCGACGTCACCTGGACGCGCGGCGTGATCGAGATGAAGAACACGCCGACCCCGGACCAGATCCGCGAGGCGCGCGCCCTGATGCCGCAGCTCAAGCGCCTGACAATCGACAAGGGCGGCATGGGCCTGGTGATCTTCGAGGCCTTGGAGCGCGATTTTCCCGGACAGGTCGAGGGCGTGCAGTTTACGCAGCCGAAAAAGGAAGCCATGGCGGTGATGGCCAAGCGCCGCATGGAGGAGCAGAAGGTGCGGCTGGCGGACTCGAACGCCATCCGGCAATCGTTCCGCAGCGTGAAGAAGAGCGTCAACGCGCTGGGCCTGACGCGCTTCGACGCCGAGCATGACACGCGCTTCGGTCATGCCGATCACTGGTGGGCCTTCTGCCTGGCCGAGGCTGCCGCCGCGCAGCCGGACGCGTATCACCTCGCCGAAGTCGGGCGGCTGTTCGGCACGCCGGTGATCTCGGGAGTGAAGGATTGGGTGTTTTAAAAGCAGTGGCAAATGGCAGGTGACAAGTGGCAAGCAAGAGACAAGAGATCGCGATGGGAAGAAAAACTGAAAAGCCGCGGGGTTCGATCGGAACGGGCGGCGGTATTCGGTCAGGTGGAGAGCGTGTTGGCGGAGAAGCGGCTTTGCCGTCCGCTTTGCGGAACGGCTCGGGCCTTCCGGCCCGGTGGCAAACCGTTCCTCTCCTTACTTGTCTTCTGACTGGGGCGCGGAACGACGAAGAGACGATGGGAAGAGCAGCTGAAAATTGCGGTGTTGAGTCACAAGCAGCGGCGGTGTTGGGGTCAGGAGCGGCTTTGCCGCCTGCCTTGCGGAAAGCCTCTGGCCTTCCGGCGGGGCGGCAAGCCCTTCTTTCCTTAATTCTTTTACATCTGCCTCGCGGAAAGGCGAAAGGTTTTCGTCAAGCCAGGGCGCGGAGCCGCACTGCTTAATCAAGCGGAGCAAGCGGAGCGGTCTACATCTTCATCAATCGAGGCAAGTGTGCAGCGGGGGGACAGTGATTTCATCGGGAGGGACAAAAAATGATTATCGGTGAACTTAGCGAAGTGTGGGAGGGCGTTCTGGCCCCCATGATCGTCCTGGCGGTGGTGGTAGTCGCCGTCGGGTTTCTGATGCTGATGAGCCGTTTGAGCTGGGCGGTGCGCGAGTTGGTGCTCGTGTGCCGCGAACGGCAGCGGGCTCACGATCGACTGCTGGAGATGATGCAGGAGCACCTGCAGGAGCACCCGGAGAGAGGAGAGCCGACCTTGGACCAGATCTGGTCGGCGTCAGCGGCTCTGGGGAGCTGTTAGGCAGTAGGCAGTAGGCGGTAGGCAGTTGGCAGTACGCAGTAGGCAGCCGGCAGTGGCAGGTCGTCCCTTGGCGGAACGATTCAGTAGCTGCCGACCGCCAACTGCCGACTGCCAACTGAACTGACGACTGAAGAGTTTTGGTGCCAGCTTTCAGGTGCCAGGTTTGAGACATTCAGGCTCAGGTGAAGGCCTGGCATCAGGCGCATGGTGCCTCATCCCGTATACCGCCCGCCGCTCGCAGCCGCAAGCGACCCTAGCGGGCTTGGGCTCATGAGCGCGGGCGGACGCGGGAAATCTGGAGCGGGTCGTAAGTAGGGAGTAGGCGGTAGCGAATAGGGAATAGCTGTCAGCAGGTGGGGGTCGGCACCAAGGCAGGAGGCAGGAGGCGGTAAGCAGCAGGCAGGGTGGAACTGAGGTACTGACAAACTGACGCACTGCCGAAAGCGAACCACTGACTGAATGATATATGGGTGGCTTCACACAAATCTTCAAAGGACTCGTGAGCGGCGATCCGCTCAAATCGATCGGCGACCTGATCGATCAGTTTCATATCTCGCCGGAGCAGAAGGCGCAAATGCAGCAGGCGGCGCAGCAATTGGAAGTACAGCGCGATCAGATCGAGGCCGCGCGCGACGAAGCTCTGGCGGAGGTTCAGGGCCAGAACATCCGCGCGGAAACACAGAGCGAAGACGCCTACGTGCGCCGGGCGCGCCCCACGTTTCTCTACGTCATGATCCTGGGCATCGCCTGCTCGATGATCGTCTTTCCCGTGTTGAACCTGGTGACGCACCGCGGGCTGATGGTGATGGAGATTCCTGAGGCCTACCTGGAGCTGTTCGGCGTGGCCTTCCTCGGTTACACCGGCGCCCGCACGTGGGAAAAGACCCGAGGCACGACGGACGATATTCAGAACACGCTGCAGATTCACGCGGACCGGCTCAACAAGATTGTGGAGAAGCAGGCGGCGAAAAATTGAGGGATTGGTTCATTGGATCATTGAGTCAATTGAGTCAATGGAACGCGAATGTCAGACCTGACCAGCGATGTACGGCATGAAGTCCAGCGAGGCGTGATCCTGATGATCCTGGTTCATCGCAACCTGGAGTGGGTCCCGTTTTCCGAATTGCGCGCGCAGATGGCGCGCGGGCAAGGGTATCCACTGACGGACGCCGAGCTGTGGTTCCACTTGCGATACCTTGGCGGTCGCGACTACATCGAGACGCGCAACCCGCGCCCCGGCCGGGCCGATATTTCGCTGTACCTCGTTCGGGCGCTGTCTAAGGCAGTGGATCTGCTGGATGGAAGGCTGCCGCCCGATGTCGGAGTGGCGTTTTGAATTTCCTATACGGTGGCCGGGCGATTCAAGGCCTTCGCCGCCGAGGGTGGGAAAAGGTTTCGACCCATGGGTTACTGGAAGCGCCTGGAGAACTCGAAGCTCTTGCTGGCCCTGACGACGGTGAGTCTGGTGGGCGCCGTGACGCTTCTTGACGTCGTGACCGGTGACGAAGTCGCCGTCTCAAGTCTCTGCCTGCTTCCGGTGAGCCTGGCCAGTTGGACGGCAGGGAGGACAGCAGGGCTCTTGGTCTCCGCAGTCTGTGCGGGATCGCTTCTGGGGGTGGACCTGCGGTCCGGGTGCCAATACGGGCGTGCCTTCATTCCTTTCTGGAACGGCGCGATCGTACTCAGTTTCTTCGTCGTGGTCGCTTTGCTGGTGAGCAGCCGCAGAAGGTTGGAAGACGCGCAGGAAGCCAGACTTCAGAAGGCTATCGCGAGCGTGAAGACGCTGCGGGGATTGATTCCTGTCTGTGCCTGGTGCAAGAAGATTCGCGATGACCGCGGGTACTGGAATGAAGTCGAGGCCTACGTCGCCGCCCATTCGGAGGCTGATTTCACACACGGCATGTGCCCTGATTGCGCGGCCAAGGCGATCGAGCGAGCGAGGTCAGGAGGGAGAAGCGGATCCGGCGAGTTTCCCGGCCGCCCAAATCACCCTTCACTGGTAGCTGGGTAACTCGACTTTAAACGTGAGGATCGTATGTTGACACAACTGGTCGAAATTGCGGCCGCATTCGTGGCCGGAGTCGTTGTGGCGCGAGTGTACTGGTCGCGCCTGATTTCTCAAGGAAAGAGTTTGGCCGGCGACATCGCAAGGAAGCTTTGAAGAGCGGGGACTAGGGATTAGGGATCAGGGGCCAGGAAACAGGACGGAGACGGGCTACAGGGACTTACAGGTTGGACCCCAATCGCGGATCGAGCCCGAACCCCGACCCCTGGCCCCGGTTAAGGACATGCGCAGACCGGTCAACAGGAACGGAAATTCCACACGCGCCGCGCGGCTCGATACGGCGCTGGCCACACGCGATCGTGAAATAGGTTTCCCTCCCCCCGGAGGACCGGCGCCCTGGCTCTTACCAGGAGCCAGCGCGCCGGTACCTCCTCCTACGCCGCCGCCGGGCGAGCATCGGCCGACGGCGTTCACGCTGGGTATTCCCGGCACGCCGATCGTCAGCGGATTCCTGGAGGACCTGGGCGAGTACAACGGGGAGTTGGCCGGACGCAACGCGCTGCCGATTTACGAAAAGATGCGGCGCGGGGACGCGCAGGTGAGGGCGACTTTGGCGGCGTGCAAGTTGCCCGTCTTGAGCGCGAAGTGGGAAGTCGTTCCATCGGGCGATCGGGTGATCTGGCCATCGGGCGATCAACCAGACAATGAACCGATGACCCGATCATCCGATCATCCGATCTCTTCGAACGGCGCTGGTCGCGCGACGGCCGCCAAGGGGCGGGAAATTGCGCAATTCGTCAGAGCGAATCTCTTCGGCGGCCTGGAATTCCGAACCTCGACCGGCGGATGGGCCACGCAGAACTGGGACGACGTGGTGCGCAACGCCCTGCTAATGCTCGATTTTGGCTGCGCCGTGCACGAAGACGTCTGGACCGTGGACGGCGGCCGCGTTCGCTTGCGCAAGCTGGCGGCGCGGCTGCCCATCACCTTTTATCGCTGGCACACCGAGGCCGACGGCGAAACGCTGCTGGCGCTCGAGCAGTATGGCTACCGCGGGGGCCAATACGTGAATGTCGTGGTGCCGGCGGACAAGTGCTGCGTCTTCACCTACCAGCAGGAAGGCGCCAACTTCTGGGGTATCTCGCTGCAACGTCCCATGTACCCGCACTGGTACGTGAAGAGCAACCTCTACCGGATTGACGCCATCGCGTGCGAGCGCAACTCCCTGGGTGTGCCGGTCTTCAAGCTGGCGCCGGGGTTTTCCGCCGAGGACCGCGCCGCCGCCTACAACTTCGTAACCCAGCTGGCGGCGCACGAGGCTACGGGAATGGTTGAGCCGCCGGGCGACGCCGCCTCGGGATTCAGAATTGTAGGCTATGAGGGGCGGGTGCGCGACTTGGCGCCGAGCATCGAGCACCACAACGTGATGATCTCCCGCGCGGCGCTGGCGCTGTTCATGGACCTGGGCCAGTCGGAGCACGGATCGCGCGCGCTGGGCAAGCAGCATGGCGACTTTTTCCTGCTGGCGCTGCAGAACCTCGCCGACCAGATCGCGCTTGACATCACCAACAGCACCGTACGGCGGCTCGTCTCCTACAACTTCGGCGACGACGCGCCGGTACCGCGCCTGGTGCCGGCCAACGTCCAGGCGCGCGGCCTCGAAGACATCGTGGAAGCGCTCACCCAGTTCGCGCAAGCGGGGCTGGTGGTGAGCGAAGAGAATTTGCGCAGCTTCATTCGCGAGGAACTGGCGCTGCCGCCGGAGAGTCCGTCCGCTGTCCGTCGTCCGCCGTCCGTGGTCAGTGGTCGGTTGGACGTCGGTGAGGTCGAGGGGAACAGGGAGTAGCGCAGGGAGTGGCGAGTGGCGAAGTCGTCCGTTGTCACTCGTCAGTTGCCGGTTGCATATGAATAGGGAATAGGCCGCGAGGAGCAGGGAGCTATGGGCACTGGCGAAGTTCAGATTTTGAGAGACTACGAAGAGCGGGCCACCGACCACGGACAACCGACAAGCCGTCATTTCGCCTGGGAACTCTTCTCCGCGGGAACGCCCGTGCAGCGCGCCGGCAAGAATCTCTATGAAGTGCCGGTGGCTGTCTCCGGCGCCTGGGTGAAAGATGGCCACACTTTCGCCATCCGGTTCGAGGACCTGCAGACGATGTTGCGCAACTTCGAAAAGCGCAGGAACGAGATGGTGGTGATCGATTACGAGCACGCCAGCGAAGACCCGGGGGTCGCACGCGGCGGGCCGGTGCCCGCGGCGGGTTGGATTCACGACCTCTTTCTGGACCGGGCTCCCTGGCACGCCGGGCCGGACCACGGCAAAGGCGGGCACAACCTGCAGGCCAGAGACCGCCTGACGGCGCTGGTCGAATGGACGCCCGAGGCGAAGGACCTGATTCACAGCGGGCAGTACCGCTTTTTTTCGCCTTCGATCGACTGGGGAGCGCGCGACAAGCTGACCGGGAAGCCGCAAGGCGCGACGCTGACTTCCGGCGCCCTGACGAATCATCCGTTTCTGGAAGAGCTGCCGGCGCTGATGCTGACCGATCTGGGGTCGATCGCAGGGGCGCCCCGAGTGGACGCCAGCGCGTCATCCGAGGGGCAGGCACAACCGGGGCCCCTCCCGTCCGAAGGAGAAACCGACATGGAACCGAAACGACTCAGCATCCGCATGCTGACGGAAGGGCCGCACGCGGGACATCACGGGATTTTCTATGGAGACGAACTCGTAGGCTACATGACCGACGAGGACTTCTGCCATTATGCCCAGAAACATCTGGCCGGAGCCGTTCCGGCAGCCGCCCCGGCGCCGGCCGAGGCCGCGACTGACGCGGCCGCGCTCTCCGGGCTTTTTGCCGAGCGGGTAGGCGCGGATGGGGCGGCGATCGAAGACATCCGGAGCCTCGTGGAGTACGGGCGCAACGCGCAGGCACGCGATCAGGAGGCCGCATCGCGGGCCCTCATTCTGAGCGAGGTGGTGCGGGACGGCCGCCTGCGGGTGGAACGCGCCCTCGAGCTGGCGCGCGATCAGAAGATCTCGCTGACCGACTACATGGCCGTTCAAACCGCGGAGCGCGCCTTGGACGGCGCGGTGACGGCAGGCAAGATTCTGCCGCGCGACCGGCACTTCTTCTTCCGCGATGCGCTGGAGCGGCCGCGGGAGTTCAACGAGTATGTGGAGCGCGCCGCGGTGGTGGTAAGGCTGGGATCGGATGGCATCGGGTCGGGTGAGTCGGTACCGGTCGACCAGGAAGTGGATCTGGGCGCCCGCCTGCTCATGAGCGAGCAGAAGATCTCTTATGCCAAAGCCCTGAAGGCCCTGTTTCGCGAGAATCCCGCGCTGGAAGCGCGTTATCGGGCGGCGCACCGTCCGGAGCTGAAGCCGGGCGGCGAAACGGCAATGCAGTAGAAACCAGTGGGCAAGTGGTGAGTGGCAAGAGAGTGCAAGTGACAAGGGACGTGGCCAGTGACGGGAAAGAGACACGGAGCAGGTAAGCTGACAGACGAGAAGAGAGTAAGGAACTTCTTACTATTTATCCCTTATGGGCCACTTGTCATTCGTCGCTTGCCTATGAAGACGGCCGGCCTCGAATCGGCAAATCGCCAACCGGCAATCCAAAATTCCTGGTTGCCAGTTGCCCGTGTCATTCAGCAACTGACAACTGACAACTGACGACTGACAACTGGAGGAGAAAATGGCAGGAGCAACCAACGGACTGACACTCGGGTTTCGGGCGGACGCGAACGTGAGGATCTGCAAGTTCACGGCGCTGGTGCAATCGACGGCCAATCCGTCGACGCAATCGCAGCAGTTCGCCGCGCTGCCCGCCGCGGCCAACGCGCCGGGCGTACTCGGCGTCACGGTGGAGCACTTCGTGGAGCCGAACTACTTCGTGCCGCAGGGCACGAATCCGTCCACTGTGACGGGCACGCCACCCACGCTGTACAACCTGCAGAATCGCGGCTTGACGCTGCAGGTGAACGGGATCGCGCGTTGCATTGCGGCCGGAGCCATCAATCAGGGCCAGCTGGTGAACATCGCGGACGTCTACGGCCGGGTGAAGGCGGTGAGCGAAGCCGCCGGCACCACGGTTTATCCGGTGGGCATGGCGCTGCACAACGTCAGCAACCTGAACGACGTGGTGCAAGTGGAATTGAATTTCGCTCAGACCAAAGTGTAGTGATGAGTGGCGAGTGACAAGTGACGAGCGAGTCACTCGCAAGCGTTACGGCGGCTGGCTGAACCTGCGCAGGGTCTGGCGCAGGCGCCAGCGGAAGCCGCGCGGCCTCTGCGGAACGGGGCGGCCGGCGGTGGATGGCTTCAATTGCCCGGCGCGCCCGGGCGCCTGTTTCGGATGAGTTGACTTGTCACTCGTCACTTGTCACTTGTCACTGAGGAAGAAAATGGCTGATATTTCGCTTCAATACCTCGACCAGCCCCTCAACAACGTAAGCGTCGGTTATCAGAACGACGACTACTTTGGCGAGCGCCTGTTCCCGGTCACCCCGGTGCGCAAGCAGTCGGGGCGCTACTGGGTATTCGGCAAGGAAAAATTCAAGCAGTACGAGACCATCCGGCACGCTCGCGCCGAAGCGCGCGAGATCGCGCCCTGGTCCCTCTCGAACTCGCCGTACTTCTGCGACGATCACTCGCTGAAGGACGCGATCTCCGACGAAGAGGCGGCCAATTCCGAGGGCACGGATCTGGAAGTGAACACGGTGGAGAATCTGACGGACGCCATCCTGCTGGACTTCGAGATCCGCGTCGCGAACCTGGTGATGGGCTCGAACTCGACGGTCCCCAACGTCACACTGTCGGGCACATCGCAATGGTCCGACTTCGTGAACTCTGACCCGATCGCGGCCGTGGAGGCGCAGAAAACGATCATCAAGCAGGCCATCGCGCAGACGCCCAACACGCTGGCGGTGAGCTACCCGGTTTATTCCACGTTGCGGCAGCATCCGCGGATCATCGACCGGTTCAAGTACACGCAGGTCGGCGTGCTGCAGGCGGATCACCTGAAGAGCGCCTTCGATGTGGACAATTTCTGGGTCCTGGGAGCCGAATACGACACCGCGAACGAGGGTCAGGCGCCCAGCCTCAACTTCGTGTGGGGCAAAAACGCGCTGCTGGCCTATGTCCCGGAGGAGCCTCGTTTGCGCGAGCCGGCGCTGGGCTACACCTTCCGCTGGCTCTTCGGAGCGCCGGAACTCGGCGGGACGTTGACCAAGCGCTATCGCGTGGAGAATCGCATGGCGGACGTTATCGAAGTGCACCGCTATGACGACCTCCAGATCGTGGCGCCGCTGGCCGGGTACGTGTTCTTGAACGCGACGCAATAAGGGTCAGCCCGTCCGCAGTCAATCAGTCCGAAGTCGGACTCCGGACTGAACGACTCCGAACTGAACACCCGGGCGGGAGGCATGATGGCGAAATTCACAGTCCTGAGACCGATCGAGCACAACCAGGTCCTCTACGCGCCGAAAGGCGGTTCGGACGAAGCCAAGACGAAGAGCGCAGGTCACGGCGGAGAGATATCGGTGGACGCGTCCGGGACGATCGAACTCGACGCCACGGCGGCGGAGAGCTTCACCAGCGGGCAAGTCACGCTCCTGGCGGGCCCGTCCGCAGAGGCTCCGCCAGCGAAGCGGACGAAGCGCTGATGTCAATCCCTGAACTCGTGGGAGGTGAGGAATGGCAGCAATAACAGTAACACCGAAATACACATATCTGACCCAGACAATGCAAGGCGTGCCCATCCGGCAGGCCAAGCTGACGATCGCAGGCCTCGCGGCTGGAGCCAACGTGGTGCCGCACGGGCTGCCGTCAATGCCCGTCAGCGTTCTCTATGATCCCGGAGCCAGCGGGCTTTGGGGAGAAACCCAGGTGGCCGACAAGACGAATCTTTACATCACGGTCGGCTCAGGAGGAGCCACGTCGGGCGCAGCGTACGTTCAGTACTAGGCGCCAGCCGTCGCCGCGTGCCGCGGCGTCAGCGAGAGCAGTATGTCCTACACAACCGTCAACGAAGTCGCGGGGATGTTTCCGACGTTCAGGCGTGGGACGCCCCAGCAGAATCCGCCGGACAGCCTGATTCAGACCTACATCGATGACGTCGCAGGCGACATCGATGCGGTGCTGGAGCGCCGGTTCAACGAGGCCGTGCAAGCCGCGCCGTTCAACGGATCGTTTGCGGCGTGGATGGCGGCCCTGCCGGCGGACGCCGGGAACGTGCTCGAGCGGATCAATCGATACGGGGCGGCGGCTCAACTTGGTCAGACGCTGGCCAGTTTCGGTGTTGCCCCAGCGCGTGAACTGGCCGAGGACTGCTTCGCGCACTATGGTGATCTTCTCAATGAGCTGAACGCGCGCGACAAGAGCGGGCGTCCAACCGCCAGCGGCCTTTACGATCATCTCTTTGATTCGCTGGCGCGCACCGAAACCCCTCGGCCGGGGCTCGAAGCCATCGCCGGCGGCGATCAGCCTTATGGCCAGACTGCGGCTGAGACCGGTTCGAGCCAGGTGTTCGGGAAGTTCGACCGCCGGGGAACATAAGGCAGGCAAGAGAGGCCCGGAATGCTGGGACTGAACTTCCAAGACGATGCGCCGAACTTCGATGCGGGCCTGAGCGCCTTCATCGACGGACTCGGCAATGCGGCAGCCGGTAGCGGGCAGAGTGGGGAGGCGGGTACTCGGCGAGGCGAGATGGCCATACGGCACCCGCGTTTCGAACACCATCCCTCCCGGTTAAGTGGCGGGCAAGGCTTCCGCGACTCGCGAAAAGCGCGGCACATTGGGGCAGACAGCGATCGAGCGGTGACCTCCGCTCTGAACCGAATGCAATCGCGCATCGCGAGCCTCGCCTGTGCTTTCGGCTTTGAAATCGCGGACGCCAATACCGTGCCGACTGGGGACTAGAACCATGACCTATCAGCCAGCATGGAACGCGCAATTCGCCAAGCCGCTGCTGAACCAGTGCATTGCGTTGATCCAACGCGATCAAGCATCGGCGATCGAGATCGTGAGCCCGGCGCTGCCGCCGATCGGCGAATTTCATAAGGGACCGGGCCTGCGGACGGCGCTGCCCTGGCTGACGGTGAGCCTGGACGAACTGGAGTTCGGCGAAGACGAAATGGGCACGCGCCAATCCCGTCCGCGCGTCGCTCTGGTCCTCGATGCAGGCCAGTTCGACCAGGAGAGCGCGCAGGACAACGCGCAGGATTACGCGCGCGTGCTGGACATGGTGATCACGACGGCATCGGAGAGCGATTGGGAGACGGCGCTGCCGATTTCTCAGGAGACCGTCCCCTCGGGCACGACGTCGCCGAGCGCCGCAGGAACCGTGAAAGAAGTCTTTGTGGCCTCGCACCGCTACAGCGTTGTAACGCTAGATGAAATCCAGACGCCGGTGGTGCGCGTAACGCTGAATGTGGATTTTGTGCTTGAGGAGATGTAAGGAGGCGGCATGGCCAGCTTCACGGTAACCGTTCCGGATATTCATCAGGGTACGGGCATGCTCTGGTACAACGTCGCGGTTCCGGCGTCCGGAGGACGCTTGCTCGTGGATGCGAATGGCAATCCCTTGGGAGGGTCGCCCCTGGCCATGGGCGCCTCGGACGGCGCGGCCACCTTCCACATGGAAGCCAAGATCGAAGAGATTGCCATCGATCAGCAGACCGCGCCGGTGGATGCCGTGATGACGGGGGAGTCCGCCTATCTGGAAGTGACGCTAAAGGAGTCAGCGCTGGCGAAGATCGCCGCCAGCCTTGCCCAGGCGAACTACAGTTCCGGTACTGACACGGGCCTGCCGCCAGGGGCTCAAAGCTACGAGGAGATCACCGTCGGTGGGCTGGTGACGATTCCTAAGGCTGCGGTAGCTTTGATTTCGCCGCGTCGCGGCTTCAGTTCGCCCGGGAAATTCATGGTTGCGTGCCTTTACAACGCGTACGCCAAGGATCCGTTTCAGATCGGTTTCACGCGGTCCAAAGAGGCAACGTATAAGGTGCGATTTGACGGCTTGGCCATGCTCACGCGAGCTCCCGGCGACCAAGTTGCGCAATTCTACCGGCAGATCTGAAAGACGAATGATGAAAAGCGCAGCGAATGGCGACCAGGCGAGTAGCGAGCAGCGAATGGCGAATAGACACAAGCCAGGTATCGGCCCCTCCCTATTCGCTACTTGCCATCGCTCCAATGAGGCTTAAGTGGAAACTCAGAATTCAACTCCGGGAGTCAGCGAAGCGCCAAAGGCAAAGAACGGCGTCGCGTCTCCCGATGACTTTATTTTCGCAGCACGGCTGCGCGGCCAGCCCGAGCACGTCGTGCTTCCGAAGTCCGGCCTGAAGGTCCTGTTGCGCCGTCCGAGCCCGATGTGGTTCCTGTTCCGAGGTCTCCTGCCGGCCAGCATTGCCGTGAAGCTTGAGGGCGGCCATACACGGATTCAGACCGTGGAGGACCTGCGCGCGCTGGCGGAATGGATGGTGCCCCTGCTGAGCGAAGTCTTCGTTGAACCGCGCCTCGCACTCGAGCCGGGGCCGGGTGAAATCTCGCCCGATCTCCTCGATCTGGACGACGCAAGCTTTGTAATTCGATGGGCGGTGGGCGAGGTCGCTTCGGATTCCGGCGACCTCGCCAGCTTTCGTCGAGACGGAACACCTGCTGCGAGTCGCGCAGGTTGCGGAGACGTGGCACTGCCGCCCAAGTGAGCTTCTGGACGTCACGCCGCCGCTCGTGGCGGTGCAATTCGACTTCGCCGCTGCGGTGGCGCTGTGGCGCTGGCGGGAAGAGCAGATGCGGAAAGGTAGTCGTTGAGTCGCTCAGTCCGAGGTCCGGAGTCGAAGACCGAATGACTCCGGACTGAGAGACGGACCGACTCCGGACTGTGAGAGATATGCCGCAAGGTTCTTTAGGCTTGCTATTTCGCGTGAATGCGGATCCATCGCAGGCGCAGGCAGCACTGGAGAGGTTTCGCAGCAGGACGACCGAGCAGATGGAATCCGTCCGCTCGGAGTTCACGCAAGTGCAGAGAGGCCAGGCGGAGTGGAGCAGCCAATTCCTGAGCCAGAGTTCGGCGGTGGACGCTGCGCTCATGACTTTGGGGGAAGCGGCAAGCCTGACGTTCGACCGTTTTGCCATCGGTCTAGGACGCAACATCAGTACGGCGCTGGTCTACTCGCAATCGATGAGCCAGGCGCTGGATCGCACTCTGAAATCGACCACGGCTTCCATCGCCGCCGAGTCCATTGTGCAGGCACTGCGCGCGAGCGCCCTTGGATTCTATCTGCTCGCCGTCGGTGATGCTGCCGGTGCAGCCAGCGCCTTCGAGTCTGCAGCCCTCTGGGGAAGCATCGGGGGGGTGGCTGCCGGAATCGGCGCAAGTGTTTCCGGGGGCGGAATCGGGGCGGGTGTTCGGTACGGCGGAGGCAGTTATGGAGCCGGCTACGGTGTGGGCGCCAGCGTTGGAACTGGTGCGGGAGTGCTCGCGCCGGGAGCTTCAGCGCGGCCCGGCGGCAGTCTGACCGTGGCGATCATGGGCGAGTCTGAGGCCGCGAACTGGCTGGCCAACACACTGAATCAGGGAGTGGCGCGTGGCGTAACTCTGACGGCCACGAGGACGCAGCGATCGCCGTACGCAGGCGGGTGAAGGCAGTAGCTAGTGGCTGGTGGCGAGTGGCTAGCGGCCGGAAGACCTTACTTGACCCGTCGAGCAGCAGACCAGTGACTAACTAGCCACAGACTACTGCCTCGAGATATGGCGTATCCGCAAATCATCTACGATCCCGGTACCGGACCGTTGACGCTCTCATTCCAGCGCTATCCGCGCAAGGTGCCGGCGTATGAGTTCAAGGCGACGCGTCACGACAATATCGCCTCCAGCGGGATCCGCGAGTCCGTGCTGGAGCGTATCGATATCTTTCTGACGTTCGAGATGGAGTGGGTCGCGATTGGTTCGGACGTACAGGCATGGTCCAATTTCATGCTTTACGCCCTCGCGGGCGGGCAATTTGCTTACTATCCGGACGCCTCGGTGGCCTCGTTCACCAATTACTGGCTGGAAGATACGGATTGGACCGCCGACTACAAGTCTGCGGGCCAGTACAGCTTCAAAGTGAAGTTCAGGCAGGTAACGACGTGAAAGGGTTTCCGGTTGGCGGTTGCCGGTTCAAGCGCATTCTTCGAAGCTTGCCGAGAACCGGCTACCGAGAACCGGTAACTGACCAATGATTCAAGGCAATACAACCTGGCAGGTCGCATTGGCGCAGCTACAGAAGCAGCCACTCTACATTCTGCAAATCCCGGATTTCGGCGTGATCCTGGCAAGCTTCTCCGTCAAGGCGACTGGAGTCGGATTGAGCGGCTTCGGCGTCGGACTGTATGGAGTTGCCCCCTATGGGACATAGCAATCTTCGATTTTCGATTGCCGATCGTCGATTGGAACAAGTGATCGATCCTCAGTTCTCGGTTTCATTCGATCATATGCCAGATGGTGGAGCAACGAACGACGATCGACGAACCACGATCCACAACAGGGAACTGATAGCTGAAGACTGAGAACCGTCATGGCGTCCGTACAGGACTATTACCCCGGCGACTTCTACAGCGACACGCAACAGACGCTGTCGTGGCTGTTTTCGCGGCAGTCCGGAAAGTCAGGTAACTGGCAGGCAAACGTGAACTCGACGGCGTTTCCGGCGTCTTCGGCCTCCGGCTCGCAGCTGATCCCGACTTCGCCGGCTCTTGAAGAATGTGGACTGCTGTCGGTCGAAGAACTTTCTGACTTCGATCAGATGAACTTCGAGAATCTTGCCATGATCCCGCCAGCGGGCCAGCCACTCGACACCAATACCGGCCCCGACGGTTTTCCGGTAGACTACTCGGCGATCACCTTGCCGACAGGCAGCCTGTTCGTGCCTGTTCTCCCGGTTACCAGCCAGCAGATTAGTGCGGCCTATCAATCGGCGCTCGCCGCCAATCCAAACGGCGCCAGCATTTGCGGCAGCACGTATCCCGTGCTGCCCGGGATGACCCTTTATGGGTACCTATTTAATCCGATTCAGCCCATCACCGGCTACCGGGTGGACATCTTCTCTATCACCGACGCGTTCTATTATCAATCCAGCGCGCCCGGAACCGGGGCGCCGAGCTCAGGACCGTGCGCCGGGCAGACGCCGAGCCCTTCGCAGTTCCAGTCTCTGCTGGTTCAACAGGGCGTGAACGGTTACTGGGCGGCGCAGGTCGTCGGGCCCGGGCTCGTGATTGCAGCGCTGTACCCTTCCACGGTGCCGCAGCCGTCGCCGGGGGCAGCTTTCTCTTCGTTGCCCGCCGGTTGGATCGCCCACTCGAACACCGGCATTGGGCCCAGGCTCGCGAGCTACTTCGGACGGATCTATTCCAGGACAGACATCGAGTACCTGCAGGAAGACAACATTCCTATTATCGTCCAGGACGCCTATCACGCGCGCGCCGGTTCAAGCGTGGTTCCGGCGCCGGGGACCGTGACCGTTCACGTCCTCTATCAGGACCCGGTGAACGGGCCGACGCTGGTTTACACGTCGCTGGCGAACGAGTCCGCCTTTGCCGATCTGCCGCTTTCCTTTGTGGTGCCGTCCTCGGATCCGCTGTACGTGCCCGACCCGGCCACCACCAATATCGCCGCGCTGCAGAACCGCAGCTATATCTACGACTGCGCGCTGGCGATCCTGGTCTATTCAGCCTCGGGGAACTTTCGCGCCGCCGCCAAGGTGATCGCCCAGATCAATGCGTTGCTTGAGAGCCCTGGTTATCTGCCAGCCGCAATTCTTGAAAATGCCGAGGATGGCTTAACCGCGCGCTGGGCGGCGGCGAACGGAACGGTTGCGAACGTTGCCGCCAGCAGCATGAGTCCACAAGAACCGCCTTACGGCACGGGCAACGTGATCAAGCTTACGGCGAACGCTGCCAACGCCGTCTTCACGTTCACGGGCTCAGCACTGCCGGACTCGAGGGACTCGCAGGTCAGCTTCGAGCACTACGAGGGCGATGGCACGTTCCAGGTCGATATCAGTGTGACTACCGCCTCCGGTAAGGTGGCCGAGGTTCAGGTGAATTCGAACGCCGCGGCGCCCGCGACATATAACAGTGCCGCGCACCAGATCACGATTCCCATCGGCCCGGGATCGTCCGACTGGCGCGTGACCCTGGTGGCGGTTCAATCCCTGATCGCCAGCCTCGCCGGGGACACCCTGACCTCGATGACAGGTCTCAAGGTCACGCTGGGTTCGGCCGGCATGACGATGTATGTCGACAATGTCAGCGTGGGGAATCCGCAGCCCGCAAACTCGCTGTGCTTCAGCTACGACGTGTTCTACGGCGTCGTCGATCAAGCTTACATCCGCGCCGGGGCAATGGCGTGGGTCTGTTATGCCTACTGCGTCTATATGAGTCTGTCGCGGGACTACTTGCCGGCCCTGAGCCTGCAGGCCATGATCAACTTTCTGCTCACCCTGCAATCAACGGCAAGCGACCTGACGAACGGCTTCTTCTATTTGGGCTACGGCGGTTATGCCGATCCCGGCTATCAGTTCATCCCCGGCCTGCAGACTGCGGTCTCGACCGAACATCAGGTCGATCTTTATTTCGCCTTGATGCGCGCCTCGGGCGTGCTGCCCGTGGCAGCCGTAGCACTAGAGAAGACCGGGACGATCACCCCCGCACAGGCGCAATCGCTGCAGAACACGGCCACCGAAGCCGGGCCAATCGCCGCCACGCTCGCCACCAATCTGATCAACCGGCTCTACGTCGCGCCGTCGGGCGGCACGCCCGGGCACTTCGCGCAGGGCGTTACCGGAAACAATCTCGACACGTCGCAGGCGTTGGACGTGTCCGGAACGTGGACGGCGACGTGGGCGCACGCCGTGGGGCGCGATGATATCGCGCTGCAGTGCATCGAGTTCTTCTATCAAAACTTCCTGCTGAGCAATCAGACCATTCAGCTCTCGAACGTCGCCGACTCCTGGAATGAAGCCTATCAGCAGCCGGCGCCCTTCTCCGGTTTCAAGCCTTACAGCGATTCGCCGAGCGGCTATTCAGGATCGCCCCTTTCAGTGTGGCAGGAGGGGACCTGGGGCGCGATCCTGGCGCTTACCCAGCTCTACGGCATCCCCGGGCTCTCTTCCTACTTCCACAACCTCGGAACCAGCACCGACGCCCTCCTGACGACCCTGGTTGCCGGACAGCGTACCATCCGCGCCACCACCGGCGACGGCAGCTTGGTCGGCTATTCGCTGGCTGCACGCGCCCTGCCCTGGGAATTCCAGGTGTGGCCGATGTTCGCCGCCACCGCCTGGTTCTGGCTGGTATCCGAGTATCCGGGCCTGTTACTGACCATGTCGAACACAGCCACGCTTCTGGAGACGATGCAGATTCCCACCGGATCGAGTCAGACGGCAAACGAATTGGAAGGAACGTCCTCGGTCGGAGCGATGACCGTCAAGTGCATTGACCCAAGCGGCACTTTGAAGCAGCTTGCGGCGCAGGACGCCCTGATCGGCAAGGTGGTGCAATTCCAAATGGGTTTCCCTTCGCTCAGCATCGGCGATTTTGTCACTTTGCACACGCTCCAGATCACCCAGGTGGGCTGGGATTCGAGCGGCATGATCACGCTGACCTGCGCGGATATCCAGCGCTTCATTCAGGGGCAGCAGATCTGGTGGGCCGGCGGACCAGGCGAATGGTCCCCGGGCCAGACTGCGTCGCAACCGGCGGGTCCGGCGGCGGGCGCCAACGGGTTTCCCGTATCCGAGGACAATCCGCGATTCGTTCAGGGCAATCCCATCGATATTCTGCTGGCGGCACTGCAAAACGAGCTCGGGGTGGGGCAGGACCCCTCATTGCGCAATTCGAATTTCATCCTCAACCAGCTCACTCCCGTCTACGCTCAGCAGCAGAATTACGATCCGCTGCCGCCGCCGTCCGGCTGGGCGATTTTCACCCCGGGCGATGACTCCACGTTGATCAATCCGAGCCAGTACATCGATGTTGATCAGTTTTTGTCGTTGCGCGATTCGCAGCTCTCCGGCGATTTCTTAGAGTTCATCATCACGCGCCCTATTGACGGCAAGCAGTTCATCGAAGATCAGATCCTGAAGCCGCTCGGTCTTTATCTTATTGTCGGCGCGGACGGCAGGCTGCGGCTCAAACCCATGAAACCGCTGCCCTATCAGACATCGGTGTTCAACTTGACCGCGAGCAATATCATCGGCATCCCCGAGACGGCGCGCCAGCCGATCGTCAACATGGTTACAGCGCGAATGGACGTGAATAATCTGGGCTGCTCGACTGCGGCGCGCGCTTACGACGGTCAGTTGACCTATCAACAGCAGACTTCTTTCCAGCGCTATCAGCAAGTCTACGAGCAGCAGGTGGAGGCGACCGGCTTGCGCACCAATTATGGGGCGACGATGCGCTCCTGGATGCTCGCGGACCGGATCTTTCGCCGGCACGCTTTTGCGCCGCCGGTATATAACGTCCAGACGCACTTGGCGTCGCTCGCGGTCGAACTTGGCGATCTGGTGTCGCTTACTCATCCGCTGTTGGTGGATTTCCAGACGGGAAGGCTGGGCGTTGTCAATATCACCTGCGAAGTCGTCAATCGCCGGCCGGACTACGCGCAAGGGCGCGTGGGGTTCTCGCTGCTCGACACGAGGTTTTTGAATCTCCCCACGCCCTATCAGATCGCGCCGGCAACGCTCAACGTTCCGGAGTGGCAGCAGGCGACCGGAACCGAGCGCGGCGAATATATGTTTGTTTCATTGGCTGCCCAGAAGGGAGGGAATCCCGATGGAACGCCGGGCAACACAATTTACTGAGGGGTCAGCTTTCAGTTCTCCGTTGCCTGTGATCGTGAGCTCAGGAAGGGATGAATTATGAGTCAGCTAACGATGAACGCCGTGCCCGGATTCTTCGATCTGGCCGATTCGGCGATTGCGGGCGGGCAGCCGCTAACGGACGATTCGCTCCTCAAGATTTCGCACAATGCCAAGTTTGCCGCCGTGCGCGCGGAGGTGATCTACATGGGCTTTTATACTTCCGGCAACACCGTGCCCGCGCCGGTGAGCCCGGTGGACGGATACGCATATCAGCGGAACGAATGTGTGTTCATGCCGATTTTCGCTTCCAGCCGGCAGCCGGCGGCCGGATTCGTGCCGGGCCAGGCCGGTTTTCCGGCGCTGGCGAACAACGATTTGGGTACCGGTAGCCTGCTGGTCGTGCCCTACGAGCTGGACATCAACGACGCAACCGGCCTGGTCACGTGCCAGGTCTATTTCGCCGGGAACGCCGCGCAGAATCAGGGCACGGTGAAGGTCTACTGTGTCGCGATGCGATCGAGCGTGAACGTCGGTAATTGAGGGATTGGGTGATTGAGTGGTCGGAGGATCGGATCATCTCTATTTCCGGAGTTCGACTTTCGGCCCTTTGACCATCAACTGGCTGACAGACTGACGAACCGACGCATTGAGGAACCAAAATGGCCGTCACACGCACCGTCTTACCGAGAAAAGGACTGATCCAGTCGCAGCACGGATTGACCGCCTACGAAGCCGATCAGGACGCGAACTGGAGCCTGCTCGATGCCAAAGTCGCCTTTGTCTCGGACTTGCAGTTCGGTGATTTGGGAATGAACGGCGTCGTGTCGGGTTTCACGCCGAGCGTCTCGTCGACGCTGGCACCCGGGCTCGGGGTGGGAATTCTCTACGCGCAAGGACTGCGATATGCGCCGGCCGGAGCACCGTTGCTTCCGGCGGCGCCCCCGAGCGCGACGGTCTATCTCTTCTACAACGCCGCTTCGGGTTTTTACTACCAGACGAGCCCGGTCGGTTCAGCGCTCGGCGACGCGCTGATCGGGAAGATCACCACCGGCGCCGGCACCGTCACCGCCGTGCTGGCCGCCACGCGCATCTTCGGCTCGGTGAGCGCTGCTGGCACAGGAAGCGGAAACTTCACCGTAGCCCATCTGCTCGGCCGCAAGCCGGTAGGCGCGGTCATCCAGATGACCTCCAGCGGCTCGATCTGGTTTCAGCCGGCGACACCCTGGGACGCCACCAATCTGTACCTGACGGCGTCCGGCGCGGGGACAACGGCATTGGTTGAGGTTTGGTGACGCAGGAGATGCCTCGTAAGCGCGTCAGTGAGGATCACATGCTCGATTCCAGTTCACCAGCGCCGACAGATTTCGGCAAGTGGGCTCTGAGGCCCAAACACGAGAAGGTCGACATCACGGTCGCCACGCGGCTGTCACTCAGCCGATATCGCATGCTCGAGACCTGGTGCCAGCGCAGCTTGCGGCGGCGGTCGGAGCTGGTCGGCATCGTGCTGAATCGCGTGCTCGACCTGTACGAGCAGGAGGGCGGCAATGAGCCTCTCGAGTTCTTCGTGCGAAGGCTGCACCTGACACGGAACCTATAGTTTTGACTGGATTCGTTCAGAACGAATTTAACAATGTTAACAACCACAAAGGTGTTTATGGTTAACGCTCGGAATAACATCTAAAACCTTTACAGCTCTCCGGTTCGGACCTAACCTCGTGCCCATGCTGTCCCGCGCATGGGAAGGGGTTGATGACCGATGATGCCGTGGCCGCTTTAACCACGTTCCCGGCCGGGGAGCAATCACAACGATGAAGGAGGCCCCCGGCGATGAGAAGCTTAACATTCTGGGCATTAGACGCTACCGTACTCTTTGCCCTGTCACTCGTCTACTTCAACCAGGGTTTTCACCGCAAGAACGCGTTCTTTGCCATCTGGCTCTGTAACGGCGTGGTCATGCAGTTGATCGGCGCCTGGGCCCTGGCTGCGGGGCCGCCGCCATGGATCGATCGCATTAGAGTCTCCGAGGATGTTCTCAGTTACGCGCTGACTGCGGGCATCCTCATCCTAGCGGTGATCCATCGCGACTGCCCCGTTAACCGGAGCATTCTTTGGGGTGTGAGCGCAATGGTCGCGCTCAACATGCTTTGCCGATTCATGGGGGTGCGCGTGGACCACTCGGCGCAGATCTGGTTGCGCAACATCGCTTTCTTTGGCCCCGCGATGTTTTTGCTACTCGCCTTTTCGAATCTACGAATGGACATGCTGCCGCTTTGGATTAAGGATCCCATGGAAAACGCCGGCACACGCTGGGCTGCGGGAATGGCCGCAGCGGCTGTGGTGGTGACGGGCGTCCTGCGCGCCCGGCGCCAATGATGTGACAAATCGGAGGATGAGTTGAAGGGAAAGGGTCGAGGCAGGCCAGTCGCGACTGCGCTACAATCTCCTCATGATCAAACAGCGCGGGCGCCTGCGGACAATCCTCGTTGCGAGTTGCTTTCTGTACCTGGCTGGTCTCCTGGCGCAGACGACTCGCGCTCAGGAGCAAAGCAGCAATTTCGACCTCGAAGGAAAAATCACCCAACAATCCAAGGGTAAGCTGACGGTCGACACCGGGCAGGGCATCCTCTTTCACGTCACGTACGACGACAAGACCCGTATTGTCCGTGCCGATTCGAACGCCGGTTCAGAGCAGGATTTGAAGGTGGGCGTGAAGATTCACGCCATCGGCGATCTCCAGGATTCCGGCGAGATCAAGGCGCAAAAGATCGAGATCGAAGCGCCGGGGAAAAGCGCCAATCCTTCGACGACCCCGTGAGGCCCACTCTGTAGCGGCGATTCCCCATCGCCGCATAGGGGTCATCAGGAAGTTCGGCGGTGAGGACACCGCTTCTACAGAGAGCCTACGACTCGCCCCACAACGGAATCCTCCGGCCGTGGCCCACCCCCAGCGCCTGCTGGTAAATGTACCCGGCCGAGATCACGTCCCAAAGGGCGATTCCCGAAGATTTGAAGATTGTGATGTCGCTTGCGGTCTTGCGTCCGGGCCGGGCGCCTGCGACGATGTCGTGCAGTTCAATGATGCTGTCCCACTCGCCGCCTGTCGCCTGCAACCCGTGCACCAGGTCTCCTGCTTCTTCCCTTGCCTGTTCGATGGAATCCACCGTTATCAGCGCGGCGCGCGACAGGCTTTCGTCGTCGAGTTCCCGGCGATTCAGCATGTTGGCCCCGATGGCGTTCACGTGCGCACCCGGCTCGAGCCATTCGCCATGCAACACCGGGTCGCGCGAGGAAGTCGCGGTGATCACGATGTCCGATCCGCGAACCGCCGCTTCCGCGCTCTCGACCGCTTCCACTTCGAATCCAAGTTTGCCCGTCATCTCCCGGGCGTAAGCCCTTCGTTGCTCAGCATCGCGTCCGAAGACGCGCGCGCTTCGGATGGAGCGTACCGCGGCTATAGCTTCGAGCTGCGTCCTGGCCTGCCGGCCGGTCCCGATGACGCCCACGCGCGCCGCGTCCAGTCGGGCCAGAAACTGCGTCGCCACGCCGCTGGCCGCCCCCGTACGGATCCGCCCCAGATGATCGGCTTCGATGACAGCCAGCAGTGAACCGGTCTCGCCATCGTAAAGCAAAACGAGGAACCGCAGGGCATCGCGCGAAACGGTATAGATCTTCATGCCGATGAGCTTTTCATTCGGATAGCCCGCCGCCATGTAGTGCAGCGACGTGTGCGGCAGAAAGATGCGCTCCCGCGAGCGGTTGATCGCGCCGCCATGCTGGGCTTTGAGGCTCGCGGTCAGGCATTCGATGGCGCGCGCCATCGGGAAAAGATCCTGGACGTCTCTTTCAGTCAACAAAAGCATAAAGGGCCTTTGCCCTTAGTTGCCGGTGACAAAGGACAAATGACTAAGGACCAACGATTGGTCCGGCCGACCCGCTTTCGAGAATCGCGTCAAGTTTCTCAAAGAATCGCGTTCGATTCCTCTCCGCGACTTTGCTGAGCATCGCGCCGCGTGTACCCGCCAGCAGAACGCGAGTCCGGCGTTGGATGAGCCACAGGTAGCGCAGCAGATACGCCCCCGAGACCGGAAGAGTCACGGCGTAATATCCTGCCGCCGCCCTGCCGAAGAAGTGATCCACAAGTGTCACCTGGCCCGCATAGCATCCGAACACGATCACGCCCCTTGCCAGCCAGGGGCCAAGTTGCGGCTGCAGATCTCTCTTGAGCAGCCCGCACACCAGCAGCAGGGCCGCAGCGACCAGATGATTCGCCGCGCCGTAGAGAGCCAAAGGAAGTCCGAGTACGCTCTCGATCCATCCGAACAACCGCTGGACGGTCGAAAACTGCTTGACTTCAATTTCGGCGCGCAACTGGGCCAGCGCGCACTCGCGCCCCGCCTCACGCTCCGCGTCCGACAACGAGTTCAAAGCGGCCAGCGCCTCCGGTTCGACGCGGTTCACCCGCCGCAGGGTCTCGGCCGCGAAGGGGCTCAGGCGGAAGCCTTCGGTCCTCCGCGTCCGCCCGGGCCGCGACGCCCACCGTTCCTGCAAGCGCTCCCGCAGATCACTCTCCACCTGCTTCATGAGGCGGGCGAGGAGCGTGGCGTCCAGTGCGAAGACATTCTGGACGGTTTCGAGCGCAGCTTTCACCTGCTGGTGCAGCAGAGCCGGATCTTCATCCGTGTCCAGGCGCACCGTTTCCCCGATGTGAATCAGGGCTTCCTGCGCGCGCGCTTCCGGCCGGAACCGATGGATGGGTACGATCACAGGAATCTGTTCCGGAAAAGCGCTCATCCAGGATTCGCAGGCGAGATTCAACGCCGCATCCGCCTCCGGCCCGGTACGATCCACGTCGTCGCCGGAGCCGCTGAACACGGCTGCCAGTCCGCCCGCGGTGAGCACCGCTGTGCACGAGCGGAGGGCGCTGTGCCACGCCGCCGCGTCCGTTGTATCCCTCGATGGGCTGGCGATCATGCCGAGCCCGGACTCCATCATCGACTGGCGGCCGGCAGTTGCCGCGCGTCCGACGACGCACGTGACCGGACGATCGAGGGCGGCCACCAGCATGAGAGCGTCTTCGAAGTTGGCGGGATGACAAACGTAGAGGATGGCCGCCGAATCCGGCAGGCGTTCGGCGCCGAGCACGCGGACGGATCGTCGGGAGAGCGCGAGCCAGGAACGCACACCTCCGCGGATGATGCGGTAGCTCTGAGGAGCCTTAGTTTTCGTGCTGGATGGCTGCGGCATGGTCATGGGTGCGATCCGCGAGGGCACGCACAGGGTGCGCCCCTACAGTGACGATCAGTGAGGCCGTCGACGCATCCTGGCCGCTGGCCGTTGCGTCTGCTCCTCGTGATGTTCCTTTTTCGGCGGAGGCTCGGGCATCGCCTCCGAATCCCAACCCTCCACCCGTCCCACCGGACGCACGATCGTGTCGAACAGCCCGTAGACCTCCTGATAGCGCTGCCCGTCCTCATCGATCAGGCGCAGCCGGAAATAGGGAGAAGGTTGCGCATAGTAGTGTAAATCAGTCGCCTGCGTGACCTCGATGGGAAAATAGCCGTTGAGATCACTCTGCACGTAGGCCGTGACATATTTATGGTTCTTCACCCACCAGGTGAACACCCGGATGTGATTGAAGTCGACGGTTTCGTTGCCCATGCGATCGGCCACCAGGTATTCCGGCATGTCGTTTGAGCCGTCGCGCACCGTTCGCAGGACCTGCCAGCCCACCATGTTGATGCCTTGGGCATACAGGGCGATGCCGGCTGGAACATCGAGATCAATGAACCGGCCCAGCACCCATCCCGCCCGGGTATTGTCCCGCACCAGGTACCAGGCGTCATGCGGATGCGGGCTTTTGCCGGTTGCCGACGTCGGTTCCACTGGCCGGTCCACCAGCCGCCGCGTGTAGATCTCGAGCGGCTGATTCTGCTTGAGTTCGGCGAGCACGATGGAGTCTCGCGAGGGTTCAAGGTGGAGATTGGTGGCGTTGGAGGCGTGCCCGGCCGACTGGGGCGGCGAGTGTTGGAGATCCTCGAGCAGCTTCGCTCCGCGGTCGTAAATGGCGCCCTCCAGCAGATACTTGCTCTCCACCCACCCGGTCAGACCTCCGGGCAGGTTCAGCTTCGACCAGTGGGCTGTCTGGGCGATCACGTAGACGCGGTTGCCGGCCTTGAGATGCCCGACCACGCTGCGCACTTCCGCAGTCGTATCCATCACGTCGAGCGTTTGCGGCAGCACGTATTCAACCGTACCCTGCACAGCGTGAGCCGGGAGATAAATCAGGCGATAATAGACGAACCCGGCGCCCGCCAGGACCAGCAGTATGAGAAAAATCAGGGTCTTCGGCTTGATGATTGCACCTCAGCCCATCAACGGGTGTGCGTTCCATTCTACACTGAATCTCAGGAGTCAAATGATGAGCGGCGAACGGGACAGCATCAACCGGTGAGAATTAACGGCGTCACTGAAAGTGGCAAGTGACGAGTGACGAGCGATGGTAATTATGAGTGGCAACGGACAACGGACAACTGGCAACGGACAGGTGGAAAAAACGTGAACCGGACAACACTCGCCGACAACCGAGCAAAATCGACTCGCATCGAGCGCCTGTTCATCCCCGGTCCTGAAGGACGTCTGGAAGCTTTGCTCGAGTGGATCCCGGACGCGCAGCCGCGCCTCGCAGCGGTAGTCTGCCACCCGCATCCGCTCTATGGGGGTACGATGCACACCAAGGCGGTCTTTCGGGCCGCCAAGGCAGCCCTCAGCCTCGGTCTGCCAGCGCTGCGCTTCAATTTTCGCGGAGTCGGGAAAAGTGAAGGCCTGTTCGCTCAAGGGATCGGCGAGCGTGACGACGCCCGCGCCGCGATTACGTTTCTGAGCCGGCGATTCCCCGGCTTGCCGCAGGCATGCATGGGATTCTCGTTCGGCTCCTGGGTTGGACTGTCGGTGGGTGCCGCCGACCCGCGCGTGGCAGCGCTCGTCGGGCTGGGCGTGCCCGCAGACTCATACGACTTCAGCTTTCTGATGCCGGTCACGAAGCCGAAGCTGATCGTTCAGGGCTCCGAAGACGTCCATGGCCCGCGCGATCGCGTGATGCAGCTCTTCAGCTCGCTGGCTGAACCGAAGGAGATACGTTGGGTGGAAGGCGCGGACCATTTCTTTACCGGCCGGCTCGATGAGGAGCAGCGCGCCATCCAGGACTTTCTCCGGCAACTGCCGCACGGCAGCGCTCGGGAGCAGGGCGGCTAACGCCGGGAAAAACAGGGAATCATCCGGCGACCCGGTTATAATCGCGTACGGGACCTCCGGCAGACGTTTCCTGGAATACAGGTCGAATTTCTTGTTCACGAAGATTCTCATAGCCAATCGCGGTGAAATCGCGGTGCGCGTGATGCGTGCGTGCCGCGAGATGGGCATCGGCACGGTGGCAGTTTACTCCGAGGCCGACCGCAAAGCGCTGCATGTGCGTTACGCGGACGAGGCCGTGGCCATCGGTCCGGCGGCTTCGCGCGAGAGCTACTTGAACATCCCGCGGGTAGTTGACGCGGCCCGCCGGAGCGGCGCCCAAGCCGTCCATCCTGGCTACGGCTTTCTTTCTGAGAATCCGGCCTTTGCCCGCGCCGTGGCCGGGGCCGGATCAACCTTCATTGGCCCGCCGCCTGAAGCCATGGAGCGGCTGGGATCCAAGACTGCGGCGCGTGATTTGGCCGTCGGCGCCGGGCTGCCGGTGGTTCCGGGCGCGCAGGATCTGCACAACTTCGAGGACGTGCACGAGGCGGTCGAGCGGATCGGGCTGCCCGTGATGCTCAAAGCGGCGGCGGGTGGCGGCGGCAAGGGCATGCGGATGGTGACGGCGCCGGAGCAGCTCAAGAGCGCCTGGCGCGACGCCTCTTCGGAGGCTTACAACGGCTTCGGGGACGAGACGATCTTCATTGAGAAACTGATTGAGCGGCCGCGCCACGTGGAGATTCAGATTCTCGGCGATCGCCACGGCAACCTGATCCACCTCGGCGAGCGCGAGTGCTCGCTGCAGCGCCGCCATCAGAAAGTGATGGAGGAGTGCCCGTCGCCCGTGGCTGATGAAGATCTACGGCAGAGGATGGGCGAAACCGCGGTGCGCCTGGCCCGGCTTGCCGGGTACTCGAATGCCGGCACCGCGGAGTTTCTGGTGGACGAGGGCCGCAACTTCTACTTTCTGGAAGTCAACGCGCGGCTTCAGGTGGAGCATCCGGTCACCGAACTCGTGACCGGAATCGATCTCGTCAAGGAGCAGATTCGCATAGCGGCCGGCGAGCCGCTCGGAATTTGCCAGGAGGACGTCGTTATGCGCGGCGCGGCCATCGAATGCCGCATCTCGGCCGAAGACCCTTCGCGGGACTTTTTCCCCTCGCCCGGCCTGATCACCGCCTGGCGCATGCCCGATGGCCCGGGCGTCCGCAACGACAGCGGCGTTTACGAGGGCTGGCGGGTGCCGCTCGATTACGATCCGCTGATGGCCAAGCTGATCGTATCAGGCCGGAATCGCAACGAGGCAATCGCCCGGCTGGGCCGCGCTCTCGATGAGTATGAGGTGGGGGGAGTCGATACCACGATTCCCTTCTTCCGCCGGGTACTCAGCAACGAAGACTTTCGGGCGGGACGTCTGGATACGGGCCTCGTCGGCCGGATTCTGGATTCTGCCGGCGCGGGCGCTTGCCGATCCGCCGACAACGGTGCCGGTGCTGAGCCAGCATTGGCAGCTGTGCTCGCGGCCGTCCTGGAAGCTGGGTCAGAACCGCGTACCCCGCCGTCAAACGGAAGCCGCCTCGCGAACCCATGGAAGCGCGCCGGACGTGAGGCGCAGCTCCACAACTGGCCCCGAGGATCAGGCAGGCTGTAGTGGCACGCAATGGCGTGCCCCTACGATTGCGTAACGACGCGAAATGGACGAGACTCCGAAACATCATCGGCAGTCGGTCCGCCTTCGTGGGTACGACTACTCGAGCCCTGGCCGCTATTTCGTCACTCTGTGCGCCCACGGAATGGCGAGCTCTTTCGGGCGTCTGGTTGCAGGCGAGATGGAGCTTGCAGCAGCAGGGTGCATAGCGAGGGACTGCTGGCTGGAGATTCCCCGCCATTTTGGCAGTGTTGAGCTGGACGAGTTCGTTGTGATGCCGAACCATTTGCACGGCATTCTGTTCATCAAGGGAGTTGGGAGGCAAGGGGACGAACCCCGCCGTAACGTGGCCCTGCATTCGTCGGCACTGGAACAGTTCGGTAAACCACGACCCGGGTCGCTCGCCACCATCCTGCGGCTGTTCAAGCAGGCAGTAACGCGGCAGGTGCAGGCGGGTGAGAGCCGGGCTGCACCTTTGTGGCAACGGAACTACTACGAGCACATCATTCGCAGCCCGGCGGAACTGGAGCGCATTCGTGCCTACATCCGCCAGAACCCTTTGCGCTGGGCCTGCGATCGGTACAACCCTGAGCAGGGCGTCTTGGTGAAGGACGCGTCCGGCAAGTTGATGCCGTGGGAGACGTAGGGGCACGCCATGGCGTGCCCCTACGGCGTGTGAGGACCCGTTGGCGACAAAATTCAAAGTGAGGCTGGGCTCGGGCCGGGCGGCGTCCGAGCACCAGATCGAAATTGAGAGCGCTGTCGACGGTGCGGCCGCGGCCGCGGGCGAGGCGCAGTGTCGCCTGGATTCCGAGCCGCCCGTTCGGGCGGACTGGGTGAGGGTCGCTCCGGGCCGCTATTCAATCCTTCTCGAAGGCCGTTCCCATGAGGCGCACGTGACTGCGGCGGCCGGTCTCAACGGCGCGCGCGAGTACGCGGTGCGGGTCGGCAGCGAAACCTATCGCGTGGAGCTTCACGATCCCCGATCATGGAAGGGCCATCGCGGCTTGTCGGGTTCCGAAGGTTCCCGGGACGTCAACGCTCCCATGCCTGGAAAAGTCGTCAAGCTGCTGGTCGGAGAAGGGGATGAAGTCCAGGAGGGACAGGGCCTGCTGGTGATTGAGGCCATGAAAATGCAAAACGAGCTGCGCTCTCCGCGCGTCGGCCGCGTAGAGCGGATTTATGCGGCAGAGGGCGCGGGCGTGGAGAGCGGCGCGCCCCTAGTGCGGCTAGGTTCGCAGTGAACAGAGAGGTTCGTGGTTGAATTTGGAATTCCTGATTGAGGGGCTGGCGTGTGATCGCCGCGCAGGAAACATACACGCACTGCGTCTTCTCCGGGCTGCGGCTCGTGTTGCCCTGCTCGCGATTGTCGCGCTCGGCGGTTGCCGCCGTTCGAGCAATCGAGAAGTTTGGGCAGAGGTTAACGGCCATCCCATTTACCGGGATGATGTCGAGAGGGCCTACAAGCGGCGCTTTCCGAGCGCTCAGGAGTCGATCAGCGCGGAGCAGGTCATGAATCTGAAGCTCAACCTGCTGAACGATCTGATCGATGACCAGCTGCTCACCGATCGCGCCGCTCAGGAGCGGATCGCCGTCACGCAAGCGGAGGTGGACCACCAAGTGGCCACGCTCGGCAGCCCCTACTCATCGGAGCAGTTTCAGAAGAAGCTCGCCGACGAGGGCTTGACGCCGGCGGCGCTGCGCGACCAGTTGCGCCACAACCTGCTGATTGACAAGTTGATGGAGCATGACGTGAAAGGGCAGATCAAGATCACCCCCGCGGAGATCGACGCCTATTATCATCAGCACCAGGCACAGTTCAACGTGCCGGAGACCCGCTACCACCTGACGCAGATCCTGGTGACCGCGGCGCACGAGCCTGCGGCGCACAACCTGACGCGCAGCGACGCGGTTGGGCGCCGGGATGCACTGCGCAAAGTGCTCATGATCGAGAATGACCTGAAGGCGGGAGAGGACTTCACCCGGCTGGCCGAGGAGTACTCCGAGGATCCCGCCACTTCGTCCGGCGGCGGCGACATGGGATACCTGACTGCGTCTTCGATCGCGGCCGATCCCCAACTGCGACTGGCTGTGGACGCTATGCGGGTGGGCCAGGTCTCCGGCGTGGTGCGTGATCAGAAGGGCGATTACCACATTCTCAAGCTCCTGGGACGCGAAGAAGCGGGCCAGCGCCCGATTTCCGATCCGGGGGTACGGAAGACGATCCTCGACACCCTGACCAGCGAACGCGAGCAGGTGTTGAAATCGGCTTATCTCGAAAACCTGCGGAACCGGGCTAAAGTGAAAGATAACCTCGCTGCGAGCATCGTTCAGGCGGAAGGAGACCCGGGTCTGATGAAATAATGCGGCGGGGGCCTCTTCACGCTTGACAGACGCCCGGCAGTGGTATACATCTGCGGCTGGCACTGTGCGCGCCGCCCCGAGACCAGCCGGCGCCCTGAGGGCCGGCTCCCGCAGGTCGGGAGCATCTGCGAGGAGGCATCATGGTTTTCGATCGAGATCCCGGCGACGAACTGGATAATTTTGGCGATGAGCTCTCTTCCGACTACCGCGAAGAAGAAGAAGGGGCGGAGGGCGAAGGCGAGGGTGAAGACGTGGGCGGCGACGACGATACTTCCTATGAATCACAGGTTGTGGTGGAAGAGGTAAGCGAGCCGGCGCCCGTCGAAGAGACGCCAGAACCGGCACCATCGGCACCGGTGAAGACGGCTCCGAAGTCAAAGAAGAAAGCATCGCCCAAGCCTGCCAAGAAGAAGTCTGCGCCCAAGAAGGCTGCGGTGGTCAGCAAGCCGGCCAAACGAGCCAAGGCTACAAAAGCCGCCAAGCCCGCCAAGAAGAAGAAGTCCGTGCCCAAGAAGGCAAAGAAGGCCGCGGCCAAAAAGAAGCCGGCCAAGAAGTCGAGACGACGATAACTTTCCGGATCAGACTTCCTGCGCTGGGGCGGCGCCGCTTTCCGGCAGCTTCAAGCTGCCGACGAGTTGAGAGAGATGAATGCAGTGCCGGCGGCAGTACTCTTCAATGCCCTCGGCCACGCGGATTGGCGTGTCGGGCGCGTAGAAATTGGCCGTACCCACCTGCACGGCGCAGGCGCCCGCGATCAGAAACTCGATGGCGTCCTCAGGTGATGCGATACCGCCGATGCCGATGATGGGAATCTGCACGGCTCGCGACGCCTGATGTACCAATCGAAGGGCCAGCGGTTTGATCGCAGGACCTGAGAGTCCCGCGGTGACGTTCGAGATGCGCGGGGTGCGGGTCTCGGCGTCAATCGCCATCCCCACGAAGGTGTTCACCAGCGTGAGGGCGTCCGCGCCGCTGTCCTCGGCCGCGCGCGCGAAGACGGCGATGTCGGTGACGTTGGGCGAGAGCTTCACAAAGAGGGGAAACCGCGCCGCCCGCTTCGAAGCCGCCACCACCTCCCCGGTGAGCTTCGGATCGCTGCCGTAGACGATTCCTCCGCAGCGCGTGTTCGGGCAGGAGATGTTCAGCTCGTAAGCGTCAATGCCTTCCCCCTCGTTCAATGTCTCGATGCAGCGAACGTAGTCCTCGGTTGAGTACCCGAACACATTCACTACGCAACGGGCCTTGAGCGTCCTCAGGAAGGGCAACTTCTCTTCCAGGAAACGCTTCGCGCCCACGTTCTGCAATCCGATGGCGTTCAGCATCCCGGAATCGGTTTCATAGATGCGCGGCGGCGGATTCCCCGGCATCGGATCGGCGGAGATGCCCTTAACGCAGATCCCGCCGAGCCGGTCGAGGTCGATGACTTGGGCGAATTCCTGGCCATATCCGAACGTGCCGCTCGCCGTCAGAACGGGATTCTGGAAGCGAACGCCGGCGATGGTGACGGCGACGCGAGGTTCGGGGTTCGGAGTTCGGGGTTCGGCGGCCGTCACTTGTCCGAGGTCAGGTGCCCGTTTCAGCTCACCACTGGCAACTGATGACTGCCGACTGTGCTTGGCGGCCTTGGCCATCGCTGATCTCCGGTCTTTATTCTGCGTAATCTGCGGATTCATGTCTTGGGCGGCATGTCGCCGCCCCAGACTACGTGCTCCGACCAGAACACCGGTCCTTCAGTGCAGACGCGTTCGTACGCCGCATGGCCCTCGCCTTCGACGCGGATGGAGCAGCCCAGGCAGACGCCGAGTGCGCAGCCCATCCGATTCTCCATCGAAACCAGACATCGCTGGCCGTATCGCCGCGCCAGCGCGACAGTCGCTTCGAGCATCGCCCAGGGTCCGCAGGCGAGAATCAGCAGGCGCTTGCTCGCATGCGCCTCGAGGTAGAATTTGAGCGGGGCCGTCACGTATCCACGGTGACCCAGCGAGCCCTCTTCGGTTGCAAGGACAGTCTCAGCGACGTAAGGCTTGAACTCATACACGCCAACTAGGTCCGCCTGGGTGCGCCCTCCGAAGAAGAGCTTCTGTTGCACGCCCGACGCCGCGAGTTCCCGCGCCGGCAACAGGAGCGCCGCAATCCCGATGCCGCCGGCAACGTGCAGGACCTCCTCCGCCGCGCGCGCTTCGGCGAGGTAGTCCTCGGCAAAGAAGCCGTGGCCGAGCGGCGCCAATAGTCCAACCTGATCGCCCGGTTTGAGCGCAGCCATCAGCGCCGTGCCTCGTCCGACGACTTTATAGAGGAAGTCGAGTACCTGAAGCCCCGGATGGCCAGTGGTGCCGTCCGCCGCCGGACGCGCGTCGTAGATGCTCATCGGGCGGCGCAGCAGCACGTCAGAATGGCCGAGCAGCCGAATCATCGCGAACTGGCCCGGCCGCGCCGCCTGCGCTTGTCGCGGCGAGCGCACGCTCAGGACAAAGTGGCCGCCCGTCAGGGGACGGTTTTCGATTACAGGCACGATTGCATCGAGCATCTGACCGATGATAACGCAGAAGTCCGCGCAACGAAGCGCCCCGTCTGATCGGCAGCGACGGTTCCCAAGTTCAGGCCAGAATTTGGGGCTTTTCTCCGGCACGCGTCATAGGTACGCTATTTCCCGTGGCTCTGGACCTGCAATCGTATTTTGTACTCTTCGATGATGTATGCCGGGTTAAGTTCGGGCAGACCTACCGGTTCGAGAAACTCGAGAAGAGCTTTGCCTATTTACGCAGGGATACTCAATGGCTGACGGCCAGCCACATCGAGAAGCTCTTTGATCCCGCGAATACTCCTTTCGCGCGCTATTGGCCGCGTCCGGATCTCAAAGCGCTGGACAAAACTTTGCGGGCTGAGCGTCTGAGACTGGCTCCGGCCGGCGCCGATCCCCGCTCTTTGATACAGCGGCTGATGGCCGTGTTCCATAATATCGGCACCACTTCGCTTCTTCTCCGCTTCACCTACCCGGAACGGTTCGGCGTCTTCAGCACACCGGTCATTGCGCTGCTGCAGATTCAGCGGCCCAGAAGTACGGATCTCTATGTGGCATACTGCGAGGAACTCCTGCTCTGGCGGACCCACTTCCGGCTTCGGTCCGTGGCCGAGACGGAGTTGGCGTTGTGGACGTATCAGCAACTAGTCTCCGACGAGCAACTGGCCAACGAGGTTCTGGGCGAGCGTGCTTGCGCGGTTGAGAGCGCATTCGGGGACGACCTTTGGGTGCAGCGGCGCGGCGCCGCTCAGGTGCTTCGCCCCTTCTTGAAGAACTACGGCACCCTCGAGCTCGCGCGTATCCTGGCCGAAGAGAGCCCAAAGCTCGCTGCCATGATCGCGGGTGAGGAATACGAGCGGCGGCTGCGCACCGCCGCCCGGCGGTTCTATCCGAACTCGAACTCGACCAGCGGGCGATGGGCCTATAACCTGATCAACCGAATGGTCCAGGATGGGCACGTGGCTCTGGAAGAGCGCCCGAGGCTAAAGGAGATCTGGGACATGCGCAACGCCGCCGTTCACGCAGAACCGGATCCAGACGTGAACCTTGACTCCATTGCCGTAGAGAGAATGATTGACGCAATTGAGTCGATTTGTGATCGATGGCTCTAACGAGCACGGCCAACCCCCTGCCATTTACAAACCGTCCAGTCGGACGGCTTATTGGGAAGGATTGCTTTTGGGGTTGACACGCCACGCGGTTGGACATTACTTTGAAATTGCAATTCCCCGGAGGTCTTTGTAGGTTCCAAGTTCGATCTAGTTTTATACCTTTCGCCGCGACCGTTCGTAAGCACATGCGGCACTCATCTGATTGTTTTTTGGGGGTTTCATGGCATCCACTAGGAGGTATTACACCTTTTTGATAGTCGGCCCGCACGGTCGGCTACGCAAGATCCAACTACCGCATTATGTGGCGCATCTGGCGGTGGTGATCGGGTTCGGCGTGCTGATTGGCTTGGCGGCCCTGGCAAACAGCTACGCCAGGATGTTGGTTAAAGTGGCTAACTACAATGACGTGAGCAGCCAGCGCGAGGCTCTTAAGACGCAGTACCAGTCGCTGGAAACCTCGGCCACCGATGCGAACGCGAAGCTGATTTCGCTCGAATCTCTGGCCTCCGACGTTGCCCTGACCTACGGCTTTGGCAGGCGGTCCCGGCCTCAGCTTTCGCAGGCGCTTTTGACGCTCGCCACCGAGAGCAACTCCACGCTGGAAGCCAGCTACAACGCTTCGCTTTATGCCTTTAACCTGATGAAGACTGCGGCCCTGAGCCCGCCACCGGATCCCGTCGTCCGGGCTCTGCTTCCCACTGTCAGTTTTGACCACATCGCGATTCCGGCCTTGTGGCCGGTTCGCGGCCAGATCACCGGGGGATTCGGTGAACGCATGGATCCGCTTAACGGCGAAGAGGCCGTCCATTCGGGCATCGACATTTCGGCGCCCAAGGGCACCGAGGTCGAGGCCACGGGCGACGGCATAGTCGTCGAAGCCGGACGCCATGAATCAGGCTATGGGAATGAGATTATCATCGACCATGGCGACGGTCTTCGCACCAAGTATGCCCATCTGAGCGAGGTCGATGTGGTCGCCGGCCAGGAAGTGAAGCACGGCGAGGTGATCGGCGCGGTGGGGATGACCGGCAAGTCGACGGGACCGCATCTCCACTATGAAATCCTCGTGAACTCGACTCCCGTCAATCCGGCCAAGTTCCTCAGCAGATAGCGCGGGCGTCTTCCGTCTCCCGATCCTATCAAAAGTCACGGACCCAACCTGGCAAATGGGCGCCAATCTGTCGGCGCCTACTTCTTTGGAATCTTCGCCAGCAGAGCCTGCGCCTGGCCCTGCCACGGACTCTGCAGGCTCGCTGCCTCGGTAAGCGCTTCGGCAGCGGCATGATGGTTCGCCGGGACCGTCTCCTCGTACGCGTACCCTTGATAGAACAGCGCGCGCGCCTGCAAGTTGGGATCAGCCTTGCCCAGAGTCGCCGCGGTTTTCAGTTCCTGGATGGCGCCGGTCATGTGATGTGTGGCGGTGCCGTGCTGGAAAGCGACGAAGCCGAGCGTAAGATGAGCGGCCGCGAGCTGCAGGTTCTGCTGCGTCTGGAAATCGGCATCCGACATTCCGTCGGGCTTCTTCATGGCCGTGGCCAGGTCGAGCGCTTTCTTCGCGTACGCTTCCGCTTTGTCAAGATGCGCCTGGCGCGTGGCGTAGTTATCAGCGATCAAGTTCAGAGTCGCCACATCGTTCGGGGAAGCGGCCACGGCCTTGTCAGCGTACTCGTCGGCCTTGGCGCCATTATTCAGCGCGCCGTACGCCACGACATATTGGGCGTAGATGCCGCCGAGATTAGGGCTGTCGGCGTAGGCTTGCGCGAAAGCATCCAGGTACGTGATGCGCTTGTTGGCGTCCGGCACGCGCGCCAACAGCTGGAAGAACGCGTACTCCATATAGGCGCGCTGCTGCTTGGCGCTTTCGGCCCACGCTTCAAGATTCGATTGCCACGCGGCATCGCTCGCGTTGGACGGCTTGGGCGGATTGGCTTCGGCCTTGATTACGGCCGGAGCCTTGTTGATCACCGCGAAGGCGTTGTCCGTCGCCTGTCCCGCGCCCACGTAAGCCTTGGCGAGATTGATGGCCAGGTTCGCGTCCAGATAGTTCGCCGCAAGGTCTTTCTCGCCGGCGGTGATCGCCTTGGCGAAATCGTTCCCCTTCACGTAGGCCGCCGTGTAAAGCTCGTTGGCGCAGGTCATGGCCGGCGCATCGGCGTGCTCGGCGGCGTATTTGTCGAGTGCCGCGACTTGCTCCTGCGGATTGTCAGCCCCGTTGACGGCGAGCATCATCTGGTCCTCCGGGCTGTTGACCACAACCGTTAATCCGGGGCACGGCTGCTGCGCGCCCAGCGGCACTGCCGCCGTGGCCGCGATCAAAACAACGATTCCGATGAGAGCCTTGCGCATAAGGACCTCCTGATTTCGGGTGGCGCCGCACAACTCCTGGGCCTTGACTGTCAGCTCCGGCTCCTGCAAGGAGCGCGACAATCAAATACATCAGGACGGTGACGAATGCAAGCGGTAAAATCAGTTCCTCAGTCCGGAGTCGCTCGGGAGTCTTTCAGTCCGTAGTCGTACAGGTCCGGAGTCGTTAAACTGTTTAGCGACCGCACTCCAGACTAGTCGACGCCGGACTGACCGACTCCGGACTGTCCGACTGGGCTAACTATGGACCTTGGACTTAAAGATCGAGTCGCCATCGTGGCGGCTTCGAGTGAAGGGCTCGGCAAGGCCGTGGCGCTGGGCCTCGCCCGCGAAGGAGCGCGGCTTGCGCTCTGCGCACGCACCGAAAGCACGCTTGCCGCTACCGCTGAAGGAATCCGGCGCGAAACCGGCGTCGAGGTGCTGGCGCGGCCTTTGGACGTGAGCCTCGAGGATCAGGTCCACAGCTTCGTGCAGGCGGCGCTTGCACAATTCGGCCGCCTCGACGTGGTGGTGACCAACGCCGGCGGTCCGCCGTCGAAGCCTTTCGCCGCAACCACGATTGAAGACTGGCAGCGCGCCGTGCAGTTGAATCTCATGAGCATCCTCTACTTCGCGCGCGAGACCCTGCCCGTCATGCGGGATCAGAAGTGGGGCCGATTCATCACCATCACGTCGGTTGCCGTCAAGCAGCCGGTGGACGGTTTGGTGCTGTCGAACTCGGTCCGGCAGGCGGTGGTCGGCCTGGTAAAGACGCTCTCCAACGAGTACGCCAGCGCAAACGTGCTGGTGAACAATGTCTGTCCCGGATTCACGCGCACGGCGCGGCTCGACGATCTCTCCGGACGCCTGGCGGCGAACGAGGGCGTGGACCCGGCGGAAATTCACCGCCGCTGGTCCAGCCAGATTCCGCTCGGACGCCTCGGCACGCCCGAAGAATTCGCGAACGCCGTCGTATTTCTCGCCTCGGAATGCGCCAGCTATATCACGGGTGCCTCGATTGCCGTCGACGGCGGATTCGCGAAGGGCGTCTTCTAATCGGCGCTTCGGAGTCGAGCAGTCGATCAGTCCGGAGTCCGTCAGTCCGAAGTCGGTGGTTACGACTCCGGACTGTGAGACCACGGACTGAAAGACTCCCGAGCGATTACGGACTGGAACGACTGGGCTGATTAGGAACGTTTTTGGCCGTCCTCTTTGGGCTACTCGGAGCATTCTCGTGGGCGGGCGCGGACTTTCTGGCGCGGCACGTCTCCCGGCTCATCGGGCCCGTGCGCACGTTCATCCTGGCACAGTGCGTGGGACTCGCCGCTCTCACGGTGTACCTCGCCATCGCCCGCGAACCGCACTGGAGTCTGGCCCTCGCCTTCGCCGGTGCCGGACGGCCTGCGGACGAATGGGCGCTGGTTGCGGCGTTGCTGAACATTCTCGGCTCGATGTCCCTCTACCGCTCGTTCGCAATCGGCAAAATGGCGTTGGTCACGCCGATTGCAGCGAGCTATTCCGGTCTCACGGTTATACTCGCGCTGGCTTCGGGCGAACGGTTGAGGACCAACTCCGCAGCAGGGATTCCGATCATTCTCGCCGGCATCATGCTGGCCGTGATTCCCGTCGCAAGTACCGTCGTGACTGCTGACGAATCGACCGGGCGGTCCCGGGTTCATGGCGATCACGCCGGCGTCGGATGGGCTCTCGGCGCCGCCCTCTGCTTCGGCGTCGGCTTCTGGATACTGGGCTTTCATGTTACCCCAACCCTCGGCGCCGTGGTGCCAATCTGGATCATCCGCCTCGCCGGGGCCACCCTGATTTTCGGTCTCGTGGCACGACGGCGTATGGAGCCGGTCCTGCCGCCCGGCAACATCGCGCAGCCTCTCGCCGCATCGGCCCTGCTCGATACAACGGGATTCGTCGCCACCACGCTGGGTCTCGCTACGGGACATGTCTCGGTGGTCACGGTCCTCACCTCTCTCTTCGGAGTCATGATCATTCTGATGTCGTGGGTTCTCCTGCGAGAACGTCTCCATTGGCGGCAATGGTGCGGCGTCGTTCTCATTTTTGCCGGCGTGGCCCTGGTCAGCGCCTAATCCTCCCGCATTTCGCCTCTATTGAGACTCGCATTTCCTTGAGCAGAGCGTCGGCGGAGGATGCTGTTGGGTGATCCGGCTCTCTCCGGCTGTCTCCGACCCTCACTCACCGCCAATACCTTCCGCAGGTCTCAGGCCACGGATTCGGTGCGTGGTGCGGGCAGAGTAGCTCCGGGACGCCCCGCGCCACTATGACCCGTTGGGACTCACCTCGAAGTGTGCAATCGTGTGGTTAACTGTTCCAGCTCGCGACGCACCGCATCCTCCATCGCCGGCGTGGGCGCGGCGTCAGCCCCCTCGATTTCGGTTGCTAAGCCACTTAAGGTGCCGTTCAGCTCGGCAAACTGTGCGGCGGCATCGGTGTCGCCATGCTGTTTCGCCGCCTCGCAAGCCTGGTAGCTGTCGCGCATTCCGGCCATGATCTTCTGTTCCAGCGACAATTGCGCAGCGAACGCGGATGCGGGCGGAGCCTCGCGGGGGTCGGGCCCGACCGTCAGCGGCTGGGTATAGGTCTGACCGGCCACAGTTAGCTTGACGACGTACGTTCCAGGGACTACAAGCGGTCCCTCCGGACCAGCTGGAGTCTCCTGTGAGATTGCTGACATGGGATAGGAGTGCCCTACCGACGGCGGCGGCGAATAGCGGAGATCCCAGACGAAGCGGTTCATTCCGATGTGGGCAGGCAAGGGTTGCGGATTCGCCATCCAGTAATCCGCAATTGTCGGCCACTTCTCCGGTCTGCTGACGCTTTCCGGAATCGGCGAACTGCTGAACTGGCGCACCAGATTGTCGTTGGCGTCATAAATCGCCAGTTCGATCGGCTGAGACGGCACGGAACGCAGAGTGTAGTTCATGATCGCGCCTGCGGGCGGATTCGTCCCCGCAGGCATTTCAGGCGGCAAGGGAGTGTCGGAGTTGGTGTCTCTGCGCACTCGAACCGCTTCCGCCGGCCGGAACAGATGAGCGGGGGCGCTGGCAACAGAACCATCGAGCTGCTCGAGCGGGCTCAGGTCGTCCAAGATCCAGAACGCCCGGCCAAACGTCGCTGCCACCAAGTCGCCATCACGGATCGCCAGATCGCGCACCGAAGCGGCTGGCAGATTCAGTTGCAACGACTGCCACTCCCCGCCGTTATCGAAGGATACAAAGGCGCCATTTTCTGTGCCGGCGTAAAGCAGTCCCTGCCGCTTCGGGTCTGCACGAACCACGCGAACGAAGCTGCCGTCCGGAATGCCGGCGCTGATCGCGGTCCAGGTGCGTCCATAATCGTCAGTGCGATAGATGTAAGGACGAAGATCACCCCAGAAGTGCCGGTCCATCACCACGTAGGCCGACCCTTGGTTGAAGGGCGAGGGTTCAATCATGCTGATGGTATCGAGCGGCTTCAATGCAGGAATCACAGCTCGCTGCCAATTCTTGCCGCCGTCGCGCGTAACCTGCACGAGCCCGTCGTCAGTGCCCACCCAAATCAGGCCGGGATTCAAGGGTGACGGAGCAAGCGCCGAGATTGCAGCCCAATCGCGGCTGGTTTTGCCGTCCGGGAGAGGCCGCATCGGCAGATCAGGTCGTGCCGTCAGGTCGGGACTGATGCGCCGCCAATTGCGGCCGGCGTCCGAGGTTTCGAGCACGAATTGCGTGCCCTCATACAAGATGTTGCCGTTTTGGGGCGAGAATTCGAACGGCGGCTCGACCGCACCCCACCAAGGCCCGAAATTGTACCGGTACGGCCCTCCATCACCGATATAGGGCGTGACGTCGAGGGTTTGCCAGGTGCCTTGAACCCTGCGGTGAATCCCGGGGCCACAGTCGCTGGAGAATATCCACTGCGGATGCGCCGGATCGGGTACAACATACCCGTACTCGCAAGCGCCCATCGAGATCCGCCAGTCCATGAAGTTGATAGCACCGAATGCTCCCTGGCTGCTCACCTCCACCGAACCGTTGTCCTGTTGGGGGCCATAGATATGGAAAGGGAACTGACTATCCGTCGACAGGTGGTACATCTGCCCGGTCGGTTGGTTGTACCAGGTGCTCCAGGTCTGGCCGGCATTCAGGCTTACGCTCGCTCCCTGGTCCGCGCCCAAAATCATCTGGCTGCTGAGACAGCCTTTGTCGCCGCCGATCGGCAGACACGGACTTTTGGGATCTATCCAGAGGTTGTGATAGTCATCGCCGCCGGGCGAGCCCTTTATCGCCTCGAACGTCTCTCCGCCATCAATCGAACGATAGAATGAGGTGTGGACCACATAGACGACGTCGCGATTTTGAGGATCGATCCAGACATTGTCGAAGTAACCGGAGCGGCCTCCGGGCTCTAGCCGTGGATCTTGCGTGATGCTCCGCCAAGTTGCTCCGCCATCGTCGGAGCGAAAGAACCCGCCTTGAAGATGGTCGATGTGTCCCTGGGCCCTGGAAATGATTGCGAAGACGCGCCCGTCATCAGCTGCCAACCCAATGCGCCCCATAGGCCAGGTGGGAAGTCCGCGGCCGGATAAAGCCTGCCAGGTTTGTCCTCCGTCGGTGGACCTGTAGATGGCCCCGCCAGCTTGATCGATATCGGCCGGCGCAGGCGGCAGAGCAGCTTGATGGTGCCATAGAGACGCATACACCACGCCAGGGCGGGCGGCGTCGTACGCCAATCCCATGGCACCCGTGGTGTCATCCTTGTAGAGAGTCCTGTTCCAGGTTTGGCCGCCATCTCTCGTCAAATAGACGCCGCGATTAGGATCGGGCGCATAGGCGTTCCCGAGCGCCGCCACCAGCGCCACATCGGGGTTGTTCGGATCCACAAGGATCGCCCCGATATGCGCAGTCTCGGAGAGACCCATATGGCGCCAGGTGTCCCCGCCGTCATCCGAGCGCCAGACTCCATCTCCCAGGTTGACGGCCCCCCAAGCGGTGCTGGCAATACCAAAATCGCCGGTACCGGCATAAATGATCCTGCCATCCGACGGCGCGACGGCGAGCGCACCGATCGAGGCCACAGGTATCTGGTCGGAGATCGGCCGCCAGACCTCGCCGGCGTCCGTGGTTTTCCAAACGCCACCGCCAGGAGTCGCCATGTAGTAGACAGCCGGCTGCCCGATCACCCCGGCCACCGCTGACACGCGACCTGCGCGAAACGGACCTACTAGCCTCCATCGCATACCGGCGTACAAAGCGGGGTCGAACTGGACCGCTTTCAGCGGAACGACGGCAACCAGGGCCATGATGAAAACGGTGATCAAAGCTCTACCGAAGTTGGATTTGATATGGATCATGTTACCCCCCATTATGTGCTGAGTCCGCCCCAGACTTCGGAATTGAGCCTCATGCTGGGCAGGTTAGCACGTTGGAATCGGGCTGCAAAGTCGACACCTCTGAGTGCTCGTTCGTCGTGCCCGGAACGATCTTCTCGGCTACACTGAGAGAGTCAATCCTCGACGACCCGAGCCGGTGGCAGACGGCGCTACCTCCCGAAGCTATTGCCTTTCGCCGACTCATGCTCCATTTGCGCGGGCCTTGAGGAATCAGGAATCGGTGTTCATATGTCAGCTACATCAGGAGATCTCTTCGACGCGCTGGTGGTGGGCTCCGGCGCATCAGGTGGCTGGGCGTGCAAACGTCTCGCGGAAGCCGGTCTGAAGGTCGCTTTGCTCGACGCGGGGCCGGCCCAGTCCGACAAGAATTTCACCGAGCACTTGCCGGAATTCCAGCTGAAGTACCGCAATCAGCGGTCAGGCGCGCTGAGCGGGACGCGCCCCATCCAGAGCCAGTGCTACGCCTGCACGGAGTTCAACTACGAGTGGTTTTGTAACGACCTGGACGAGCCCTACACCACGTCAGGCGATAGACCATTCAGTTGGTCGGCCCGGATGCGCATCGGCGGCGGACGCACGAACGTCTGGGGGCGCCTCAGCCTGCGCTACAGCGATCTCGATTTCAGAGCTGCTTCGATCGATGGATTTGGCGAGGACTGGCCCCTGAGCTATCAGGATCTGGCCCCTTACTACGACATCGTCGAGCGCTATATCGGCGTGGCGGGACGAGCCGAAGGCGCCGAGCAGCTGCCGGATGGCGTTTTCCAGCCTGATATGGGCCTGACTTGTTCCGAAGCAGCCTTTCGCGACCGGGTGAAGGCAAAACTCGGGTTCATAGTAACACCGTCGCGCACGGCGAACCTGACGAGACCGCTGAATGGCCGGGCCCCCTGCCACTACTGCGGCCCTTGCGAACGCGGCTGCGTGACGCACTCCTACTTCAATTCGGCCTTTACGACGGTGCCCGACGCGCTGGCTACCGGGAACTGCACCTACATTCCGAACGCGATGGTCTACAAGGTGCTGATGGACGCGGAGCGGAACCGCGTCAGCGGCATTCTGTACATTGACCGCAATACCCGCCAGCCGCGCGAGATCAGAGGCCGAACGGTGCTGCTGGGAGCGCAGGCATTGGAGTCAGCACGCATCTTGCTGAACTCAGCCTCGACGCACTACCCGAATGGCTTGGCGAATTCGAGCGGCGCCGTAGGGCACTACCTGATGGACCATGTCTCCGGCGTGGGCGCCAGTGGTGAGTTTCCCGAGTTCGCGTCCCGCCCCAGCCTCGGCGGCCCGAAGCGCCCATGCGGGATATATGTGGCGCGCATGCGGAATCTCCGCGGGCAGCCACGGTCGAAGAACTTCATCCGGGGCTACGGTTACGAGGGCGGTGGCGGAGTTGATTTCAACTGGCAGGCGCCGGGCTTCGGTCAGGCTTACAAGGAAAAGCTGTGGGATGCCGTCAGCACGGTCAGCCTGAGTGCTTACGCGGAGGTCCTTCCGCGATGGGAGAACTACGTGGAGGTCGATCCGCACGTGGTGGACGCGTACGGCATTCCCGTCTTGCACATCCAGATGAGTCACAGTGACAACGAACTTGCCATGCTCCGCGACGCCCAGGATACCGCGGTCGAGATGCTCACGGCGGCCGGGGCCAGGAACATCAAGCCGGCATTTCATCCTACGGGTCCGGGCGGCGTCCGCCACGAGGTCGGAGTCGTACGGATGGGCAGCGATCCGAAGCAATCGGTTTTGAATCAGTACCAGCAGTCGCACGACGTCAGGAACCTGTTTGTCATTGACGCCGCAGCATTCCCGTCGAATCCTTGTCCTAACCCGACGCTGACCCTGATGGCGTTGTGTGTCCGCTCTTGCGACTACCTGATCGCCGAGATGAAGCGCGGCAATACTTGAAGAGGCGGTGATCAAGGCGCGACGAGCGGTGGTACCCGGAGGGACTCACCCGTCGTCAGTCCGCGGCACTTCTGCCCGGCCCCGGAAGGGAGCCTACCGGCAGTCTGTCGTCGCGCGAAAAACTTAAGTCTCGTGTTTTCAGTAGTCTGACGGCTTCGTTTGGTAATTTTCCTGGCTTACTATAGTATAAAGAGTAATAACATATATTGATAAGGCCAGCGACCAAGGGCTCTCGCGTCGGGCAATCGGCAGAGCCACTCCCGTCGAAATCGGCTCTTTCCCAGCCACAAACTGAGACACTGCCAATACGCTGCGGTGGTCGAGTGAAATGCAGGCATCTTGCCTGCGTTGGGCCCAAAAGCACGTTGGGAAGCGTGCACCACAAGCTGAGACACTACGCAGCGTTTACTGCGGGTTGTTCGACGGAGGCGGCTGCGGATTGGCCGCCGGGGAGGCATGCACAGTGCCGTCCAATTCCATGCGCCGCATCACGCTCTTCAACTCCGCCGCAAAGCGGCCATTGGGCTCCGCTCGAACGTAGGCCTGCATTTCGGCATAGGCCTTGCCATACGCAGTCTGCTTCAGATAAACATCCGCCAGCTTGACGTGAATCTCGGCCGGCGCCGCCGGGTTGAGGGATAGCGCCCGAAGATAAGCCTGCTCGGCCCTCGGGTAGTCACCGAGACCGTACTCACTTGAGCCGAGCTGATAATAGAACTGCCACGAACCGGGTGAACGGCGCACAGCGGCCTCAAGCGCGGCCACGCTGTCCGCGTAGCGTTTCTCATCGTTATAGAGCTGTCCCAGCGCTGCGTAGGCATCGGGGTAGTCGGGGTCGCACTGGATGGCTTGCTTCAGCCCTGCCTCGGAGCGGACCAGATTGTGCTGCTCGACCAGGACGATGGCCAGCTCGGTTTGGGCGCGAGCGTAGCACGGATACTCCTCCACCGCTCTCTCAAGATGTGCCTCTGACTTGGACCACTTTCCGTCACGAAACGCGCGTGTGCCTTCCTCATATTCTTTGCGGGCATTCTTCGGCGCTTTCGCGTCGGTACGCGAAGGCAGGGACGAGAGGGCGCGGGGCTCAGCGGAACGCACGGGTGAAAGCTGTACGTTGATGTTCAGCCGGTCTCCAACGGACCGAAGGTCGACGTCCTGTTGGTAAGTTTGGAAGCCGGCGGCGGCGACGGTGAGATGGTAATAGGCCCGCGCCAGGCCCGGAAATTCGAAGTAGCCGCCGGCATTGATGGGCTGTTCTCCGTCCACCATCCCCTCGTCGGTGGTGAGCCGGACCTTAACCCCGCTCGGCAGCGCCTTTCCATACTCGCCGCGAACCCACCCGCCGAGCGTGACCAGCCGCAGGGCTGAATCAGCAGACTCGCCGGGCAAGCGGCGCTGAGCCTGGAACGCGTCCGCCGGGAGCACCCCGCTGACACACAGCGCGCCCAGCAGCAGCGCCGCCGAGAGGTGAATCCTTGCCGCCATGAGCCGCCAGCCAGATGGCTCGGGCTAAAAGAGGAATTTCAGCCCCAATTGAATGTTGCGTGGACTCCAGGCACTTCCCACAGTTCCATTGCCCGGATTGTAGGTATCGCCGCCGCAGGTGCGCCCGAAAGCAAGACTGCCGTCGTTGTTCGGAGCGCCGTTGCACCCGATATTGATACTGTTCCACTGCGGATGGTTGAAGCTGTTGAAGGTCTCGAGCCGGAATTGCAGCGTCGAGTGCTCGGTGAACCAGGGCAGTTCGAATTCCTTGTGCAAGGCCAGGTCCCAATTGTTGCGGCCGGGACCCGTGAGCACATTGCGGCCCATGTATCCGAACATGCCCGCCTGCCCGTTGGCCAGCAACTGGCTTTGCAGAGGCTGCGTAAACACGGAAGGGTCCACCCACTGCACCATGGGCCCGAACTGCGGGACGTTCACCACGCTCTTTTGAATCTTGACGGGCCCGGCCGTGTTGCACCGCACCCCGGTCCCGATTCCGGTAGAGTACCCGTTAACGCCGCAACCGAAGTCGACCGGCACGCCGGTGAAGAAACTGGTGATGCCGCTCACGTCCCAGCCACCCAGAACGCTACGAACAAAGCCGTTCGTCGTGTGCCGGAAAATAGGCAAAGCGTAAATGTAGTTGGCCGTGAGGACCTGGGAACGGTTCAAATCGGAAGTTCCCCTCCAGCGGTTCATGTTGTAGTTGTCGTCGACGTCCGTCTCGAAGTACGTGGTGGTGGAATTGTCGATCATGTGCGACCAGGTATAAGCTACCTCTGCCGTCAGGCCCCATCCCGTCGAGTGCCGCCACTCCGCCTGCAGGGCGTGGTAGCTCGAGACGGCCGAAAACTGCTTCTCGCGAATCGACGTATAGCCTTGGTAAGGGACAAAATAGGTCACGTTATTCGGGTTCGTCATCAGGATCTGCTGGACGTCGCAGTTGCCGGACGCGTCACATGGGCCGCCATTACCCGAGGCCAGAGCAGGCACATTCAGCGTGCCGACGCCGACCGGGACCTGATCGAGATTGCGGCCCGTATCCAGGTGCCGCCCCAGATTACCGACGTAAGCCAGGGTGACCAGATTGTTGCCCCGGAACTCGTGCTGTACGTCGAAGTTCATCTGGGTGACGGCGGGATTCTTCTGAAAGTAGGGGATCGCTCCGAGGCTGGTGGGGCCGACGCCGGCAAAGCCGCCCGAGGTGTTGAAGTTGTATGTTGTCAGGTTGAAGATCGAAGGCGCCAGCGTCGTGGGCGCATTTCCCTCCAGGCCGATCGTATTCGCGTCGTTGCCGTTCCCGGGCTCAAAGTAAACGCCGATGCCGCCGCGGATCGCCGTCTTGCCCGAGCCGGTCGGATCGAAGGCGAACCCCAGGCGTGGACCGATGTTTTTGTAGTATGTCGCCTGACAGCCTTTGGCCACGATCCCGGCTCCGCACTCCACCAGGCCGTTGCCGAACATCGTGAAGTCGTAAATGCGGCCAGTCGCTGGATCTGGATGTAGCAATCCGTCGGCCCCGGGCAAGGCCTGCGCCGCTGGATTGTACTGCGGGGGAATAAAGCTTGAATCGACTGTGGGCTTGGTCACGTCGTGGGGAGGCACCAGCCAGTAG